>Ga0228701_1001205_pt1 | contig 18196 bp, 12 predicted proteins | sample McNCre117_Aug_MG_2_FD_178017 | JGI IMG/M metagenome (GOLD analysis project Ga0228701, IMG submission 178017) | Freshwater microbial communities from McNutts Creek, Athens, Georgia, United States - 11-17_Aug_MG | ecosystem: Environmental > Aquatic > Freshwater > Creek | place: USA: Georgia...
ATGGGCATCAGGAATTTCAAGTCTTCGCCGGCAATGCGCCGCGCATCGCTCACCCGTTGATCGACCATCGTCTGCGTTGCAGGTGGCTCATGGGTTGCCGTTGTACACGCCACAAGCCCTGCCATAAACACACTTCCGACCAATACCGCTCGAATCATGTTGTCTCCTGATGATTGAATTTCTGAAGCGTCCACAACACACGTTCAGCGTGGTGCCAAGGATGGCCTCATATTACTCACGCCCCCAAGGCACTTGGTTGCACAGGCGACAGGGCCTAGGTTCTACGGACAACTCGCTCGAATGCCCTGGGGCATCCAAGCTGCGCTCCATCAAGCCGATTTTTTGCTGCGGGACAAGTCAACGCCCAGTTGTTTGAGCTTGCGGTAAAGGTGGGTGCGCTCCAGCCCGGTCTTTTCGGCCACACGGGTCATGGAGCCGCCTTCCTTGACCAGGTGGAATTCGAAATAGGCTTTTTCAAACGCATCGCGTGCTTCGCGCAGAGGTTTGTCCAGATCGAACTGCGGCTCCGGCGAGTGGCTGGGCACCTGGATCTGATCGGGAAAGTCTGCGGCGACATCGCCCAAAAGGGCTTGCCCTGGCGAGGCTTGCACGCTGGGGGCAGTGCTGGGCTTCGCCGTTTCGCGTGACAAGCCTTGTTCCACCGCCTTGAGCAGCTTTTGCAAGGTGATGGGTTTTTCAAGAAAGGCCTGGGCACCAATGCGCACGGCATCCACAGCGGTGTCGATGGTGGCATGTCCACTCATCATGATGACGGGCATGTTCAGCAACCCTGTCGCGGACCACTCTTTGAGCAAGCTCACGCCATCGGTATCGGGCATCCAGATGTCCAGCAGCACGAGGTCTGGGCGCATGCGCTGGCGGGCCTCGCGGGCCTGAGCCGCGTTTTCGGCCAGCTCCACTTGATGGCCTTCATCAAACAGGATTTCCGAGAGCAGGTCCCGAATGCCCAGTTCGTCGTCAACCACCAGAATGTTTGCCATGTTGCCAGTCGCTTTTTTGTGTTGCGGGATCAAGTCCCTGTGTGCGCGTTGCCCAGCACGAATGATAACGAGACTTGCGCCCCCATCACCCGCCCCTCTTCCACCACGTTACTCAGCTGGATGCGTGCGTGGTGTTCGTCGGCGATTTTTTTGACAACGGCCAAGCCCAAGCCCGTGCCCTTGGCTTTGGTGGTGACATAAGGCTCAAAGGCGCGTTGCAGGATACGCGGCTCAAAACCAGGGCCACTGTCCACCACAGACAACCGCACCCGATGGCGTTGTGCGTGCCATTCGGTGCGGATGGTGATGCGTGGCAGATGTTGCGGCGCAGTTTCGCAAGCATCTTGTGCGTTTTGCAGCAGGTTGTGCACCACCTGTCGCAGTTGCTGTGCGTCACCCATGATGGGAGGGCAAGCGGGATCGAGCTCGCGCTGAATTTCGATCTGCGCACCGCCTTCAGTGCCATACAAACTCAGCACATCGCCCACCAGGGCATTGATCTGCAGGGGTTTGAGCTCTGCAGCCGGCAAGCGGGCGTAATCCCTGAATTCGTTGACCAGCCGTTTCATGGCATCCACCTGGTCAACGATGGTGCGTACCGATTTGTGCAGCACGGCGGCATCGGTCTCTTGCAGCTTGCCATCGAGCTTGCGTTCGAGTCGCTCGGCCGACAGCTGGATGGGGGTAAGCGGGTTCTTGATTTCGTGTGCCAGTCGGCGCGCCACCTCGCCCCAGGCCTGGGTGCGTTCAGCCGAAACAATTTCGGAGATGTCATCAAACACCAGCAGGCGCATGCCATCGGGCAGCACCGCACCACGGGCCAGCAAAGTGACCGAGGACTGCATCACCCCGTGCCCCGATGCATGGAGTTCAAAAGACTTTTGCCAATGGTCGAGCTCGTGTGCTTCGGCCGATGTGCCCAGCTGCCCAAACGCCTGCAATACGCCTTTGGCAAAGTCTTGCAACTGCGGCAACTGGGTCAATGCCTGCGACTCGTACACCGCCACGGGTACACGCAAGATGCGTGTGGCGCCCGGGTTGGACGACAAGATGGTGCCCGAAGGGTCGAGCACGATGACCCCGGCCGTGAGGTTGTCCAGAATGGTCTGCAGGTTGGCACGCGCCTGGTCCAGTTGCTGCAGGCTGCGCTCGACTGCTGTGCGGGCATCGGCCAACTGCTGGGTCATGTCCGCAAACGACCGCGTCAACCCGCCCAGCTCGTCCTTGCTTTGCAAAGCCAGTTTGGGCGTCAGGTCACCCTTGGCCACTTGGCGCATGCCTTGGGCCAGCAAGAGCAGAGGTTGCGCCAGTTGGTTGCCCAGCAGCACCGCCAGCAAGATGGCCCCCAGCACCGCCAGAAACAGGCTGAGGGTCAACGTGCCGATGTACATGCGGCGAAGCCCTTCGCGGGCCAGGGCGCGTTCCTGGTATTCGCTGTTGACAGCCTGCACCTGCAGCGCGTTGCTGACCAGTGTAGATGGCAAGTCCTGCACCACCTGCAAGATACGCACATCGTCGTGCAAGGACAGGCCCAGTTGAGGCACCACGGCCAACACCTTGATGCGCGCCTGATTGGCCAGCACATCGGCTTCGTCCAGTCCTTCAATCCAGACCAGCAGCGATTTTTGGCGCGCTTCGCGGATTTGGCCAGACAGGGGTTTTTCAGGCCGGATCTGGAAACGAGACTGCCCAGCGCTGGCGATCAGGTGACCGTTGCCACTCCAAAGCAGCATGTCACGCGCGCTCAGTTGCTCGCGCAAGCGCTCCAAGGTCAGGCCTGCACTGGCATCAGGGGTATCGGCCAGTTGCAACGCAGCCTGTCGGCTCTTTTGCCCCAGGTCCTGGCTCAGCGTGTCCAGCGACACGCGGCCCAAGGTCAAGCCAGCCGCCAGTGCACCTTCCACCTTGGCGTCAAACCAGTTCTCAATCGACCGCGACACGAACTGGTAAGACACGGTGTAGATCAAGACCCCAGGCACCACTCCGACCAAGGCAAAAATGGCGGCCAGCTTGAGCAGCAAACGCGCACCAAACTGGCCGCGCCGCTGGCGCACCCACAAACGCACTGTGCCCACCACAATCGTGAGCAGCAAACCCACCGCCACGACCGCATTGGTCAGCAACAACCATTCGTAATTCTGGTTGGATCGCTCCAGCCGGTCGCTGGCCTGCGTCAGCAGCACCAACAAGCCCAGGCCGATCACCACCATGGCCGTCAGGCCCAGCGCCAGCACCCAGCGGCTGGTGCGAGAGTTCAGCAAAAGCCAGCGGCGGCTGCCTGGTACCTTGTCCATGTCAGCGCAAGACCTCGGGTGTGATGCGCAACTGTCGGCTCAGGTTGAGACTCCAGTCGGATTGGCTGCCCACACCAATCTGGAACGGACGCGGCAGCTGGGACATGTCGAGCCTGAAGCGGTAGTTCAGGTGCTGGCGCGCATCCGGGTCCATATCGCCCATGTCGGCCACTTTCCAGCCCGACTGGCGTCGAATGACGTCGAGTGCCGCCTGCAAACTCTCGTAAGTTTGAGCCAGACTGCTGCTGGCGCCACTGGCGTAAATGGGCTCACTGGCGACCTGCAAACGCCACTGGCGCGTGAGTGGCTGGTAAGCCAGTCGGTAATAACGGCTGACTTGTGCGATCTTGCGGTCATACCAGTACCAGCGGTCGCGGACGACTTCGGCTTCAGCCACAAAGTGAACGGCCACGCCTTTGACCAAAGCATCCTCGACCGTGGGGCCCAGATCGAATTTAAGTTGCACTTGCAGTTGCAAGGCCGCGTCATGCCGCTCGGCTAGCAGTTGCTCGATGTCTGCGGCCGCCCATGCAGGCCTGATCAGCACCATCAGGACCAGCAACACGGAGGCCAGACCCCAGGCCTCAAGGGCGAGGGGCCATCTTTTCCAGCAGCGCGTAATAAAAGCCGTCATGCTCACCCAATGGATTGTCACCGAGAGCCCCTCCCATCGGGGGCTGTCCGGGCATCAAATGTCCGGGCGAAGCCATCAAATGGGCCTGGGTGTTGCGCCGAAGAAACGCGGCCATGACCTCGTCGCCTTCGGTGCGGAACAAAGAGCAGGTGCAATACAACAACCGCCCACCGAGCGCCAGCAGCGGCCACAAGGTGTTCAGCAACGCCAGTTGGGTCTGGGCCAGTTGCGGGCTGTCTTCGGGTCGGCGCAGCCAGCGCACATCGGGGTGCCGCCGTCCAATGCCCGAAGCCGTGCAAGGCGCATCGAGCAAGATGGCATCGAAAAGCCGCCCATCCCACCACGACTGCGGTTCGTTGGCATCGGCTTGCAGCAGCTTGGCCGACAGGGACAGGCGCTGCAAATTCTGGTGGATGCGTTCGCAGCGTGCCGGATCGATTTCGAGTGCCAGCACTTCGGCGTCGGGACGCATTTCCAACAAATGCCCCGTCTTGCCACCTGGCGCCGCGCAAGCGTCCAGGATGCGCAGGCCTGGGCGTGTAGGCAGGCCCTGCAAGAGCAGGGGCGCTGCCACTTGGGCGGCCGCATCCTGCACCGACACGTCGCCCATGGCGAAACCGGGCAACTGGTGCACAGGCACGGCCTGCGCCAGTTGCAAGCCAGACGGCCCCACCGGCAGCCCCGAACCCAGACCCGCGTCTTGCAGGCGCTGCTGGTACTGCGCCACGCTGCCACGGCGCGCGTTCACACGCAAGGTCATGGGCGCGGCTTGGCGGGTGCGTTCAAGCAGTTCTTGCCAGTGCTGCGGGTAATCTTGCTGCAGCCGCTCGATCCACCACAGCGGGTGGTTCCAGAAAGCCTGCAGATCGGCATCGGTTTTCGTCACCAGCGCCTCGCGTTCGCGCAAAAAACGGCGCAGGCAAGCATTGATGAAACTGGCCTGAGCCTGAGTTTGCCTCTGGCGCCGCGCAGCCTCCACCGTCTGACTGACCAGGGTGTGCACCGAGTAAGGGGCCTGGGCCTCATCCCAGCCCAGGGCCAGGGCGCAGCACAGCAAGGCGTCCACCGCTGGCGGAGGTTTGCGGCTGGCCAACAGGGCACGCAAGGCACGCGCCCGCCCCAACTGTCGCATGGCCTGAAAGCTCAGCGCCTGCACGCCCGGGCGCAAGGTCGGCGGCACACGTTCCAGCAGGGCCGTGAGCGACTTGCCGGCCCCCACCGCCTGCACTGCGGCGGCGGTGTGCTGCAACAACTGCCACAGGGGTGGCGCCTGCGTGGGGGTCTTCATGCCAGCACCCCGCTTGTGGCCATGCGCGCCGGCAGGCGCAACACTTGCACCGGCTGCATGCCCAAACGGGCGGCCAGCCAACTGGCAGGCGCCTGTGCCAAGGCGGTGTTGTAGTTCTCGGCCGCCTGGTGGTAGGGCACCATGGCCGATGGGATGTTTTGCAGAATCCGCGACTGCGCCGACAGCAGGTGCGCACGCACGGTGTCGGGCACGCGCTGCGCCACATCGTCGATGCACTGCATCATGGCTTCGTGGCGTTGCAACAGTTTTTGCATGCTGCTGGCGTCCAGCCCCTGCTGCATGGCATCAGCCAAAGCCTCGACCATGGCTTCACCAACTTCCTCCAGCGCCTGCAGGTCATCGGCTTCAGACGACCAGGCCAAGATCTGGCGCGCCGACACTGCGGCCTGAAAGCGCATGAGTCGCTTGAGCCAGACGGTGTCCACTGTGCCCCACTGGCGCAGCACCTCGGCACGCAAGCGACTCAGCCGGTTGTGTGCGCCCACAGCCCAAAACAGCACCAGGGCCAGCACCCCACCGAAGATCAACCAGGCCATGCCAGCACACTCCACAGGCTTGAATAAAAAAAGCCCCCGCACCGCATGCGGCACAGGGGCTGGGCGGTATCACCCGTTCAAGGGCGATGCAGATTTCAGGCTTCGCCGCCTTCGATGGCCGCATCGGCCGAAGCCTCGCCACCGGCCAGTTCGGCCTCTTCGGCCTCGGCGATGGCGCGGCGCTCGGCCTCGTCCATTTCGTCCTTGACCTTGCGCGCCTGGTGGTAAGCCAGACCGGAACCCGCCGGGATCAGGCGACCCACGATGACGTTTTCCTTGAGGCCACGCAGCTCGTCGCGCTTGCCCATGATGGCCGCTTCGGTCAGCACACGGGTGGTTTCCTGGAAGGAAGCCGCCGAGATGAACGAGTCGGTGGACAGCGAGGCCTTGGTGATGCCCAGCAGCAGGTTGCTGTAGGTCGCCGGAATCTTGCCGTCCTTCTGCAGCGCTTCGTTGGTGTTGAGCATTTCGGAACGCTCGACCTGCTCGCCAGCGATGTAGGTCGATTCGCCCGGGTTCTCGACGACCACGCGACGCAGCATCTGGCGAACGATCACCTCGATGTGCTTGTCGTTGATCTTCACGCCCTGCAAACGGTACACGTCCTGCACTTCGTCCACGATGTAGCGTGCCAGCTCTTCGATGCCCAGCAGGCGCAGGATGTCCTGCGGGTCGGCCGGGCCGTCGACGATGCTTTCGCCCTTGTTGACCACCTGGCCTTCGTGCACCAGGATGTTCTTTTCCTTGGGCACGAGTTCTTCCCAGACCTTGCCGTCCGGATCGGTGATCTGCAGACGCACCTTGCCTTTGGTTTCCTTACCGAAGGACACGGTACCGGTGATTTCGGCCAGCACGCCTTTGTCCTTGGGCGAGCGGGCTTCGAACAGCTCGGCCACACGCGGCAGACCGCCGGTGATGTCTCGCGTCTTCTGGCCTTCGACCGGGATACGGGCCAGCACTTCGCCGGGGCCCACGTCCTGGCTGTCGCGCACCTGGATCAGGGCGCCGACCTGGAAGCCGATCGTCACCGAGTGGTCGGTGCCGGGGATCTTGACTTCTTTGCCGTTGCCGTCGATCAGCTTGACCTGCGGACGCACCACCTTGGCAGAACCACGGCGTTTCGGGTCGATCACCACCAGGGTGGACAGACCGGTCACTTCGTCGACCTGCTTGGCCACGGTCAGGCCTTCTTCCACGTTCTCGAATTTCACCTGACCGGCGAATTCGGTGATGATGGGTCGGGTCAGCGGGTCCCAGTTGGCCAGGACGGTGCCGGCCTTGATGGTCTGATCGGCCTTGACCGACAGGATGGCACCGTAAGGCACCTTGTGGCGTTCACGCTCGCGGCCGTGTTCGTCGTGGATGACGATCTCGCCGGAACGGGCAATCACCACCAGTTCGCCCTTGGAGTTGGTCACGTAGCGCATCGTGGCGTTGAAGCCAATGATGCCGTTGGACTTGGCTTCCACGCTGGAGGCCACGGCTGCACGCGAAGCCGCACCACCGATGTGGAAGGTACGCATGGTCAGCTGCGTGCCGGGTTCACCGATGGACTGGGCAGCGATCACACCGACGGCTTCGCCGTTGTTGACCAGACCGCCGCGACCCAGGTCGCGACCGTAGCAACGGGCGCACAGGCCAAAGCGGGTTTCGCAGGTCAGCGCGGTGCGGACCTTGACTTCGTCGACGCCCGCGGCTTCGAGTTCATCGATCAGGTCTTCTTCGAGCATGGTGCCCGCAGTGGCCAGCACGGCGCGGGTCTCGGGGTGCAGCACGTCTTCGGCAGCGGTGCGGCCCAAGATACGGTCGCGCAGCGACTCGATCACTTCACCGCCTTCGACGATGGCGCGCATCAGCGAACCGTTGGAAGTGCCGCAATCGTCTTGCGTCACCACCAGATCCTGCGTCACGTCCACCAGACGGCGGGTCAGGTAACCGGAGTTGGCCGTCTTCAAAGCCGTGTCGGCCAGACCCTTACGGGCGCCGTGCGTGGAGATGAAGTACTGCAGCACGTTCAGACCTTCACGGAAGTTGGCCGTGATGGGGGTCTCGATGATGGAGCCGTCTGGCTTGGCCATCAGGCCGCGCATGCCGGCCAGCTGACGGATCTGGGCGGCAGAGCCGCGGGCACCCGAGTCGGCCATCATGTAGATGGAGTTGAACGATTCCTGTTCGACTTCCTTGCCATGGCGGTCGATGGTCTTTTCCTTGCGGAGTTGGTCCATCATCACCTTGGAGACGGCGTCACCGGCCTTGCCCCAGATGTCCACCACCTTGTTGTAGCGTTCGCCAGCCGTCACCAGACCCGAGACGTATTGCTGCTCGATGTCTTTCACTTCCTTTTCGGCTTCGGTGATGATGCTGTGCTTCTCGGGCGGCACCAGCATGTCGTCGATGCCGATCGAAATACCGGCGCGGGTGGCCAGACGGAAACCGTTTTGCAGCAGCTTGTCGGCAAAGACCACCGTCTCCTTGAGACCGCACTTGCGGAAGGAGATGTTGATCAGCTTGGAGATTTCCTTCTTCTTCAGCGCCTTGTTCAGGTTGCTGAAAGGCAGGCCCTTGGGCAGGATTTCGGACAGCAGCGCACGGCCCACGGTCGTCTCGACCATGTTGGTGGCGGCAGTGAATTCGCCCGTGGTCTTGTCCTTGGTCCACTCGGTCAGGCGCACATTGATCTTGGCGGTCAACTCGACCACGTCAGCATCCAGCGCGCGCTGCACCTCACCCACGTCGGCGAAGATCAGGCCTTCGCCTTTGCCGTTGATGCGCTCACGGGTCGTGTAGTACAGACCCAGCACCACGTCTTGCGAGGGCACGATGGAGGGTTCACCCGAGGCGGGGAACAGCACGTTGTTGGAGGCCAGCATCAGCGTGCGGGCTTCCATCTGGGCTTCCACCGACAGCGGCACGTGTACGGCCATCTGGTCACCGTCGAAGTCGGCGTTGAACGCCGCGCAAACCAGCGGGTGCAGTTGGATGGCCTTGCCTTCGATCAGGATGGGCTCAAACGCCTGGATACCCAGACGGTGCAGCGTGGGGGCGCGGTTGAGCAGAACCGGGTGCTCCTTGATGACCTCTTCCAGGATGTCCCACACCACGGGGGTGCCGGATTCGACTTCCTTCTTGGCCGCCTTGATGGTGGTGGCAATGCCCATCGCTTCGAGGCGGGCAAAGATAAAGGGCTTGAACAGCTCGAGCGCCATCAGCTTGGGCAGGCCGCACTGGTGCAGCTTGAGGGTCGGGCCCACGGTGATCACGGAACGACCGGAGTAGTCCACGCGCTTGCCCAGCAAGTTCTGACGGAAACGACCGCTCTTGCCCTTGATCATGTCGGCCAGCGACTTGAGGGCGCGCTTGTTGGCGCCCGTCATGGCCTTGCCACGACGGCCGTTGTCCAGCAGGCTGTCCACGGCTTCCTGCAGCATGCGCTTTTCGTTGCGCGCGATGATCTCGGGCGCTTTGAGTTCGAGCAGACGACGCAGGCGGCTGTTGCGGTTGATGACGCGGCGGTACAGGTCGTTGAGGTCGGAGGTGGCGAAGCGGCCACCGTCCAGCGGCACCAGCGGACGCAGGTCCGGCGGCAGCACGGGCAGCACTTCCAGCACCATCCACTCGGGCTTGATGCCCGACTTCTTGAAGGCTTCCAGCACTTTGAGGCGCTTGGAGTTCTTCTTGACCTTGACTTCGGAGCCGGTCAGGTCACCGCGCAGGCGTTCGATTTCCTGGTCGATGTCGATGCCCTGCAGCAGTTCCTTGATGCCTTCCGCGCCCATCTTGGCCTGGAATTCATCGCCGTATTCGGCCACTTTGGCATCGTAGTCGTCTTCGGACATGATGCTGAACTTCTTCAGCGGGGTCATGCCGGGATCGGTCACCACATAAGCTTCAAAGTAGAGCACGCGCTCGATGTCGCGCAGCGTCATGTCCAGCACCAGGCCCAGACGCGAAGGCAGGGACTTGAGGAACCAGATGTGGGCGCAAGGTGCAGCCAGGTCGATGTGACCCATGCGCTCGCGGCGCACCTTGGTCTGTGTGACTTCAACGCCGCACTTTTCGCAGATCACACCGCGGTGCTTGAGGCGCTTGTACTTGCCGCACAGGCATTCATAGTCCTTGATCGGGCCAAAGATCTTGGCGCAGAACAGGCCATCGCGCTCGGGCTTGAAGGTGCGGTAGTTGATGGTTTCGGGCTTCTTGACTTCGCCGAAAGACCAGGAACGGATCTTCTCGGGCGAGGCCAGACCGATTTTGATGGCATCGAAATGCTCATCGGGCGTGAATTGCTTGAACAGGTCGAGGAGTGACTTCATGGTTTAAATCCTTTCTGTGCCTGTTGAATTAAGAGCGTTCCAGTTCAATGTCCAGGCCCAGGGAACGGATTTCCTTGACCAGCACGTTGAACGATTCGGGCATGCCCGCTTCGATGGAGTGTTCGCCCTTGACGATGTTCTCGTAGACCTTGGTACGGCCTTGCACGTCGTCGGACTTGACGGTGAGCATTTCCTGCAGTGTGTAGGAGGCGCCGTAGGCTTCGAGCGCCCACACTTCCATTTCACCGAAGCGCTGACCACCGAACTGGGCCTTGCCGCCCAGCGGTTGCTGTGTGACCAGAGAGTACGGACCGGTGGAGCGGGCGTGCATCTTGTCGTCGACCAGGTGGTGCAGCTTGAGGTAGTGCATGTAGCCGATCGTGGTGGGACGGTCAAAGGCATCGCCGGTGCGGCCGTCGAACAGGTTGGCCTGCGTGCGGGTGGCCGTCAGACCTTTGGCTGCGGCGATCTCGTCCGGGTAGGCCAGCTTGAGCATGGCGCGAATTTCCTCTTCGGCAGCACCGTCGAACACGGGCGATGCGAAGGGGAAGCCTTCACGCAGGTTGGCGGCCATGGCCAGGATCTCGTCGTCAGACAGCTGCGACAGGTCTTCCTTGCGGCCCAGGGTGTTGTAGAGCTCGTCGAACAACTTGCGCAGTTGGGCGACTTTCTCCATGCGTTGGGTTTCGGCTTGCAGCATGTTGCCGATGCGCTGGCCAATGCCCTTGCCAGCCCAACCCAGGTGGACTTCGAGCACCTGACCCACGTTCATGCGCGAAGGCACGCCCAGCGGGTTGAGCACGATGTCGCACGGCGTGCCGTCGGCCATGTAAGGCATGTCTTCGACGGGCACGATCTTGGAGACCACACCCTTGTTGCCGTGACGGCCAGCCATTTTGTCGCCAGGCTGCAGACGGCGCTTGACGGCCAGGTAGACCTTGACCATCTTGAGCACGCCAGCGGGCAGCTCGTCGCCTTGCGTGAGCTTCTTGCGCTTTTCTTCAAAAGCCAGGTCGAAGCTGTGACGGGTTTGCTCCAGCGAGTTCTTGATGGACTCGAGCTGGGTGGCCACTTCGTCTTCGGCCGGGCGGATGTCGAACCAGTGGAACTTCTCGACGCTGTCCAGATAGGCTTTGTCGATCTTGCTGCCCTTGGCCAGCTTCTGCGGACCACCGTTGGCCACACGCCCCATCAGCAGTTTTTCGATACGGTCAAAGGCGTCGGCTTCAACGATGCGCAGCTGGTCGTTCAGGTCCAGGCGGTAGCGCTTGAGTTCGTCGTCGATGATCTGCTGGGCACGCTTGTCGCGCACGATGCCCTCGCGGGTGAAGACCTGCACGTCGATCACAGTGCCTTGCGAGCCTTGGTCGACACGCAGCGAGGTGTCTTTCACGTCGGAAGCCTTCTCGCCGAAGATGGCGCGCAGCAGCTTCTCTTCGGGCGTGAGGGTGGTCTCGCCCTTGGGGGTGACCTTGCCCACCAGCACATCGCCGGGTTGCACTTCGGCACCCACGTAAATGATGCCGGACTCGTCCAGGCGGCCCAGTTGCTGCTCGGACAGGTTGGGGATGTCGCGGGTGATTTCTTCGGCACCCAGCTTGGTGTCGCGGGCCATGACCACGAGTTCCTCGATGTGGATCGAGGTGTAGCGGTCGTCGGCCACCACGCGTTCGGAGATCAGGATCGAGTCTTCGAAGTTGTAGCCGTTCCAGGGCATGAAGGCGATCAGCATGTTCTGACCGATGGCGATTTCGCCCAGATCGGTCGATGCGCCGTCGGCAATCACATCACCCTTGGCCAGCTTGTCGCCACGCTTGACGATGGGGCGCTGGTGGATGTTGGTGTTCTGGTTGGAACGCTGGTACTTGATCAGGTTGTAGATGTCCACACCCACTTCACCGGCCACGGCCTCGTTGTCGTTCACGCGGATCACGATGCGGGTCGCGTCCACATAGTCGACCACGCCGCCACGGGTGGCCGTGACCACGGTGCCGGAGTCCACGGCGGCCACGCGTTCGATGCCGGTGCCGACCATGGGCTTTTCAGGGCGCAGCACAGGCACGGCCTGACGCGACATGTTGGCGCCCATCAGCGCGCGGTTGGCATCGTCGTGCTCCAGGAAGGGCACCAGCGAGGCGGCCACGGAGACGATCTGCGCAGGCGACACGTCCATGTACTGGATGCGTTCGGCACCGCACAGAATGGATTCACCCTTCTCACGGGCAGAGACCAGCTCGCCGGTCAGCTTGCCGTCTTTGTCGAGCGTGGCGTTGGCCTGGGCGATAACGTACTTGCCTTCTTCGATGGCCGACAGGTAATCGATTTCCATCGTGACTTTGCCATCCACCACGCGGCGGTACGGGGTCTCGATGAAGCCGTATTCGTTGAGACGGGCGTACAGGGCCAGCGAGTTGATCAGACCGATGTTCGGGCCTTCAGGTGTTTCGATCGGACAGACGCGGCCGTAGTGGGTCACGTGCACGTCGCGCACCTCAAAACCAGCGCGCTCGCGGGTCAGACCGCCCGGGCCGAGGGCCGAGACACGACGCTTGTGCGTGATTTCGGCCAGCGGGTTGGTCTGGTCCATGAACTGCGACAGCTGGGACGCACCGAAGAACTCCTTGAGCGCCGCAGAAATCGGCTTGGAGTTGATCAGGTCATGCGGCATCAGCGGCTCTTGCTCGGCTTGGCCCAGACGTTCTTTCACAGCCTTTTCGATACGGGCCAGACCGGTGCGGTACTGGTTCTCGGCGAGTTCGCCAACGCAACGCACGCGGCGGTTGCCCAGGTGGTCGATGTCATCGACTTCGCCACGACCGTTGCGCAGGTCCACCAGGATCTTGACCACGGACAGGATGTCTTCGTTGGCCAGCACCATGGGACCTGTCGATTCGTCGCGGCCCACGCGGGCGTTGAACTTCATGCGGCCCACGCGCGACAGGTCGTAGGTGTCGGCGTTGTAGAACAGGCGCTGGAACAGGGCCTGCACGGCGTCTTCGGTCGGCGGCTCGCCAGGGCGCATCATGCGGTAGATGGCCACGCGGGCAGCGAATTCGTCAACGGTTTCGTCGATGCGCAGGGTCTGGCTGATGTAGGCGCCCTGGTCGAGTTCGTTGGTGTAGATGCACTGGATCTCTTGGATACCGGCCGAACGCAGCTTCTTGAGCAGGGCTTCGGTCAGCTCTTCGTTGGCCTTGGCAATGATTTCGCCGGTATCGCCATCCACAATGTTGCGGGCAACCACGCGACCAATCAGGAAGTCTTCGGGCACGCTGATGTGCGTGGTGCCGGACTGCTCGAGTTCACGGGTGTGGCGCGCAGTGATGCGCTTGTCCTTGGCGACCACCACTTTGCCAGATTTGTCGGTGATGTCGAAACGGGCCACTTCACCGCGCAGGCGCTCGGAGACGAAGGCCATCTGCGCGCCGCTGTCCATCAGGCGGAAGTTGTCATTGACGAAGAAGTTCGCCAGGATGGATTCGGGGGTCAGGCCAATGGCCTTGAGCAGGATCGAGACCGGCATCTTGCGGCGACGGTCCACGCGGAAGTACAGGATGTCCTTCGGATCGAATTCGAAGTCCAGCCAGGAGCCACGGTAGGGAATGATGCGGGCAGAGAACAGCAGTTTGCCCGAGCTGTGGGTCTTGCCCTTGTCGTGTTCGAAGAACACGCCAGGCGAACGGTGCAGCTGAGACACGATCACGCGCTCGGTGCCGTTGATGATGAAGGAACCCTTGTCGGTCATCAGAGGCACTTCGCCCATGTAGACCTCTTGTTCCTTGACTTCCTTGACCACTTTGGACTGGCTGGTCGAGGACTCACGGTCATAAATGATGAGCTGCACACGAGCGCGCACAGCAGAGGCGAAAGTCAGACCACGCGTCTGGCATTCGCGCACATCGAAAGCGGGTTTGGCGAGGTTGTACTCGACAAACTTCATCTCGACAAAGCCGTTGTGCGAGACGATGGGGAAAGCGGATTCGAAGGCGGCTTGCAGGCCTTCGTGGACACGTTTGCTGGGAACAGCACCGGCCTGCAGGAAAGACGTGTATGCGTCTTTTTGCATCTGCAGCAGGTAAGGGACTTCGAGCACGCTTTCGCGGCTGCCGAAACTTTTGCGGATTCGCTTGCGTTCGGTGTAGGAATAGGCCATGAGATCTCCGGGCTACGATCTTTCAGGACTGGGTGTTCGCACAGGTGCGTGCGAACGTTCTTGGCGGCTGGCCACTACCAGCGTTGGCGGACGGCGATGCATTGCACATCACCCGAACCAAGGGTCTTCTGCAGTCGGGTCAGAAGACACTGCAAAACGGTCTGCGCGCAGGCCACTTTGCGGTGCTTTCTGAAAGCACCAAAGGCTGGAGGCCCTTGCGGACACTCCAGCCTTGGTCAAAAGCCGAATTACTTGAGTTCGGCCTTGGCGCCGGCTTCTTCCAGCTTCTTCTTGGCAGCTTCGGCGTCGGCCTTGGGCATGCCTTCTTTCAGAACCTTGGGAGCGCCGTCGACCATGTCTTTGGCTTCTTTCAGGCCCAGACCGGTGATCTCGCGAACCACCTTGATCACGCCAACCTTGTTGCCGCCGGCTTCAGCCAGGACCAGGTTGAAGTCGGTCTTCTCTTCAGCAGCAGCAGCGCCACCGCCAGCAGCGCCACCAGCAGCCGGAGCGGCCATAGCAGCGGCGGACACGCCAAATTTCTCTTCGATGGCTTTCACCAGGTCGTTGAGTTCCAGGACCGTCATGCTGTCCAGCGCGGTCAAAAATGCGTCTTTATCGAATGCCATTTTGATTTCCTAACAATTGGTTTGAACGAAGCTGCACACCGATCAGGCGGCAGCGGTTTCGCCTTCTTTCTTGGCCGCCAGAGCACCCAGCACCACAGCGGTACGGGAGATGGGGGACATGAGCAAGCCACACAGCTGGGCCAGCAGCACTTCCTTGGAAGGAACGCTTGCCAGGGCCTTGACGCCGTTGACGTCCAGGGCTTTGCCACCGTAGACGCCACCGCGAATCACCAGCTTGTCGTTGGTTTTCGCGAAATCGGCCACCACCTTGGCGGCAGCGATTGCGTCTTCAGAGAAGCCATAGATCAGCGGACCGGTCATCTGGTCAGCCACCACTTCAAAACTGCTGCCAGCCACAGCACGACGGGCCAGGGTGTTCTTCAGAACACTCAGGCTGACGCCGTTGCTGCGTGCTTTCACGCGCAGTTGATCCATGGCAGCAACCGTGATGCCGCGGTATTCCGCCATCACCAGCGTTTGAGCTTTAGCGGCGAGGCTGGTCACTTCAGAAATGACCGCTTCTTTCTCACTGCGATTCAGACTCAAGGTCTACTCCTTTTAATGTGCTTTCGGGTCACCCCTGGAGCACGCCTTTTATGCAGCGACCAACTGTTTCTGGAATTTCATCCATCAGCAGCGGGATCGCCATCTGCGTTGGTTGGAGGCCTTGCGGCTTACCGATTAAGCGCCTTGCGGCACACCAACGGTCTTGGATGGCCTGCTGTCTTCTTGCGAGGGCAGCAGCCCACCACTTCGGGCAAGCTTTTCAGCCTGCCCAAATTTTCTCGCGATCAGGCCGCGATGGATTGCGTGTCGACGCGAACGCCCACACCCATGGTCGAGGACACAGCCACTTTGCGCAGGTAAACACCTTTGCTGGAAGCGGGCTTGGCCTTGTTCAGGGCTTCGATCAGCGCAGCCAGGTTGCCCTGCAGCTTGTCGTTGTCGAAAGAACGGCGACCGATGGTGCCGTGGATGATGCCGGCCTTGTCAACACGGAACTGCACCTGACCAGCCTTGGCGTTTTTCACGGCAGTGGCCACATCGGGCGTCACGGTACCCACCTTGGGGTTGGGCATCAGGCCGCGCGGGCCCAGGATCTGACCGAGGGTACCGACCACGCGCATCGCGTCGGGGGCAGCAATCACCACGTCGAAAGGCATGTCGCCCGCTTTGACTTGAGCAGCCAGATCGTCCATGCCGACCACGTCAGCACCGGCAGCCTTGGCTTCTTCAGCCTTGGCGCCTTGGGCGAACACAGCCACGCGGGCGGTCTTGCCAGTGCCATTGGGCAGCACGACGGCGCCGCGCACCACCTGGTCAGATTTCTTGGCATCAATGCCCAGCTGCACAGCCACGTCGATGGATTCATCGAACTTGGCAGTAGCGCTGTCCTTGACGAGGGTCAGGGCATCAGACAGGGCGTACAGCTTGAGGCTGTCGACTTTGCCTTGCAGGGCTTTTTGTTTTTTGGTCAGCTTGGCCATCTCACACGCCCTCCACTGTCACGCCCATGGAACGGGCAGAACCGGCGATCGTGCGCACAGCGGCATCCAGATCGGCAGCGGTCATGTCTTTCATTTTGGTCTTGGCGATTTCTTCCAGCTGAGCGCGGGTGATCTTGCCGACCTTGGTCTTGTTGGGCACGGAAGAGCCCTTGTCCAGCTTGATGGCCTTCTTGATCAAGGTGGTCGCCGGAGGCGTCTTGATGATGAAGGTGAAGGACTTGTCTGCAAAAGCCGTGATGACCACGGGCAGGGGCAGACCCGGCTCGACGCCTTGGGTCTGGGCGTTGAACGCCTTGCAGAATTCCATGATGTTCAGACCGCGTTGGCCCAGAGCGGGACCGATCGGCGGCGACGGGTTGGCTTTACCAGCCGGCACTTGCAGCTTGATGAAGCCGACGATTTTCTTCGCCATGCTTTTCTCCTTGCGGGTTCAAACGTCCTGGGCCATCAGGCCACCAGACTCCCCGGGGTTACGACTCGATTTCGACATCTGGCACCGAGTCGGAAAGCGCCAGACCAGATCTTTTCCGGTTTGATCAGGTCTTTTCGACTTGACCAAACTCCAGCTCCACAGGCGTGGCACGACCAAAGATCGTGACCGACACGCGCAGCTTGTTGCGTTCGTAGTTGACTTCTTCGACCGTCCCATTGAAGTCGGTGAAGGGGCCTTCCTTGACACGGATGTATTCACCCACTTCAAACTCCACCTTGTGGCGAGGCTTGTCGGTGCCTTGCTGCATCTGGTTCACGATCTTAAGGACATCGTCTTCAGAGATCGGGGCAGGACGGTTTTTGGCACCACCCACAAAGCCAGTGACTTTGTTGGTGTGCTTGACCAAGTGCCAGGTCTCATCGTCCATCACCATTTCCACCAGCACATAGCCAGGGAAGAACTTGCGCTCAGTGGTGCGTTTGACGCCATTCTTGACTTCCACCACTTCTTCGGTGGGCACCAGAATACGGCCAAATTTATCTTGCATGCCGGCGCGGTTGATGCGCTCGACGATGTTGCGCTCGACGGCTTTTTCCATGCCCGAATAGGCGTGCACCACGTACCACTTCAGGTCAGGGTGCGTGGAGTTACCAGCCTGGGGGGCGTTGACCAGTGCTTCGCTCATTATTTTTTCCACCCGAGAATCAAGTCGTAGAACACCCACTCGAGCGTCTTGTCGGTGAACCACAGAAACAGGGCCATCACCACCACAAAACCGAACACGTAGGCCGTGATCTGCATGGCTTCCTTGCGCTCTGGCCAGACGATCTTGCGCACCTCGCGCACAGCATCGCGGCCAAAAGCCACCAACTGGCGACCCGACTCGGAAGTCAGGAATACGGCTACCGCCGCGCCCACAGCCACCAGCAAACCCAGCCACTGGACCAGCGCACCTTGTTTGGCAAGCAGGTAGTAGGCCACCAGACCAGCCAGCAGCAGCGCCACGGCCGCAGCCAGACGCGCCTTATCGGCGGTCGCACTGACGGTTTGAACTTCAGACGTTGCCATATTGGCCTTGCAACCTCAAGAAAGCCCTTGCAAACAAGAGCAACTGAACAGACACAAAGCCCGCCAGGGTCTGGCGGGCTTTTGGAAACCACCCTTTTCAGGTGGCAGGGGCAGTAGGAATCGAACCTACAACCTTCGGTTTTGGAGACCGACGCTCTGCCAATTGAGCTATACCCCTACTCCGATCTCGTATTAAGCGATGATCTTGGCCACCACGCCGGCGCCGACGGTACGACCGCCTTCACGGATGGCGAAACGCAGACCTTCTTCCATGGCGATCGGAGCGATCAGCTTGACCGTGATCGACACGTTGTCGCC
>Ga0228701_1001213_pt1 | contig 18081 bp, 20 predicted proteins | sample McNCre117_Aug_MG_2_FD_178017 | JGI IMG/M metagenome (GOLD analysis project Ga0228701, IMG submission 178017) | Freshwater microbial communities from McNutts Creek, Athens, Georgia, United States - 11-17_Aug_MG | ecosystem: Environmental > Aquatic > Freshwater > Creek | place: USA: Georgia...
TGCCTGGTTGATCACTGTGGCTAACTTACCCGCACAAGTGATCAGTTTGCTCGAACCGTTGCTGGGCAGCCCCACATTGCTGATGTTTGCGATCATGATTTTGTGCATGGTGGTTGGTACAGCCATGGACATGACGCCCACGATTTTGATTTTGACGCCTGTGCTGATGCCACTGGTCAAAGCAGCAGGCATTGATCCTGTTTACTTTGGCGTGCTGTTCATCATCAATAACTCCATCGGTCTGGTGACGCCGCCTGTAGGGACCGTTTTGAACGTGGTTGCTGGTGTTGGTCGCATGAGGATGGATGACGTGACACGTGGCGTGCTTCCCTTCATGGCAATTCAATTCGTCGTGATGTTCTTGATGGTGATGTTCCCGTCCATCGTGATGGTCCCAGCCAGATGGTTGTATTGAAATTTATCGATCAAGCAACATGATCATTGCACCGAGTTTTATGAACTTATCGTGGTGCTCTTATAGTTACTTTGAGATGAAACCTCAGGATCGGCGAGTATGACCAATTGCGCTCTACTCGCCGACCAAGCCAATGTCCTTTTGAGCAATGCTGCCCTCATGGTGATCTGGCAGCACTGAAAATTAACCTAACTTGAACAGGCAAATGTTCCCCTGAAATTTTGGAATTTGTGCAGTGGCTTGACTCGTGCATTTGAACAAGCAGACATTCATTATTTACGCGAGTAAGTCGGCTTATGGCCGGAATGAGCCTTGCAGCTAATCGTCATCTGTGTCTGCTCCCGCTCCATCGCTCAGGCTGGTGAACTCGACATTCATGCTGCAAGCGTAAGTGGTGTGAACGTGTTTGAGCGGGCCAAGAGCGGGGCCGTCAAAACCCCTGCCGTTCATGGCTTCATGAGGCGTATCGCGGCCATGGAACAAGCCCAAGTACATGCCGGGCTTTTGGGGCCGAATGCCATAAACGGGTGTTTGGGCTTTGATGGTGTCTGTGTTCATATGGCCTCCTTGTGAAAGAAGCCACCAGATTAAAGACGCGGGGTGCGCTTGTGTTCCAGGGCTTTGCCTGGGTCGAGTCGGGTTGACGATTTCTCTTGCTGAATGTTTTGCTCGTCCAAAGCGCCGGGCACTAAAGTCCGCACCTGTTCTTGAGTGTTCCACGCCATCACCCCCCGCAACCCCACCCCAAAGCTCTTGAACCCTTGCGCATCCCAGCGGTGGCTGCTGTCGATGCTGTCGTGTTGGTGGCCATGCACGGTGGTGTGCACGCCCATGGTGCGAGCCAGTGTGTCCAGCACCTCAAAGCCGTATTCGTGGTAGCCGGGGGCTTCGTGGGTGATCAGGATGTCGGCTTGTTGCGTGGCCAGTTGATCGACCTCATCGGGGTAGATGGTGGACCAGTGCCGCCGGTGTGCGCTGCCTTGCCAGCGGTCCTGGCTGGGGGTCATGCGGCCCAGTTCATCGCGGTTGCAGTAGTGCGGTGGTTTTTTGTATTTGGGGTTCCACACCGCGCCACGAAACACCCCACCCAGACCGGCAATGCGTGTGCCGCAGGGCAGCGTCACCACGCGGGCGTGCAGGTGTCGGTCACTTTGTTCCGGGTGCCACACATGGGCAAAGGTTTCGGCGCTGTCGGTGTCGTGGTTGCCGTGGATGTACCAGACGCGGTCCCAGATGGCGGCCAGCTCGACATGCAGTGGGCGTGCAGGCTCCAGATCACCCAGCAAGATCACGGCGCGGGCCTGGGTTTGCAGGGCGGCATCGATGATGTGTTGCCATTGGCCGTGGGGGTCACCGCAAAAGAGAAGAGGGCCAGAATGCATGAACGTGTGCCAATGAAGTTTCTTTGGCATTGTGCAGGTCTTTGCAGCCTTGTCGGCCAAGCCTTCGGCTAAGCTTGAACCATTGCCCCCTTTGCCTGTCGCCACGCCACCCATGTCTGCCATCGCCGTCATCGACTTCGAGACCACCGGAATCTCTCCCAACATGGGCGACCGCGCCACAGAGGTGGCCATCGTCATGCTCGAAGACGGGCAGGTGGTCGACCGTTACCAAAGCCTGATGAATGCAGGGGTGCGGGTCAACAGTTTCATCACGCAACTCACGGGCATCACCAACGAGATGGTCCAGGCCGCGCCCCCGGCTGATCAGGTCATGCGCGAGGCGGCCCGCTTTGTGGCTGGGCGGCCCATGGTGGCGCACAACGCGGCGTTTGACCGCAAGTTCTGGCAGGCAGAGCTGGCTCGTTGCGGGCAAGACGGCTCGCACGCATTTGCTTGCACCTTGCTGTTGTCGCGCCGCCTGTATCCACAAGCCCCCAACCACAAGCTGGGCACTTTGGCCGTGCTGCATCACTTGCCATCATCCGGCCGTGCCCACCGTGCTTTGGCCGATGCCGAGATGGCCGCCCATTTGCTGGCGCAGATGCAGCGCGATCTGGCGCAGCGTTGCGGTGGTCAGCCGGTGGGGCATGCCTGGCTGATGGGCTTGCAACGGTGCAGCAAAACGCAGGTGAACGCGTATTTGCAAAAAATGGCCCCGCAGGCAAGCGGCGCAAGGTCTCGACCCGAGTTCACTTGAACAGGCTGGGTGGCGACACCACGCCATAGTGCGGCCCAACGCCCGAACCCCAGTCGGCTTTGCATTTGTTGCTCATTTCTGCCTGGATGTATTTTTGACCGTTGTTGGCACTCAGGATGTGCAGGCAGGCAAAAGCGATGATGGGCGTGCGCACGTGCGTACTCACCTGGTTCACAGTCGGAATCACCACGTATTCGCAGCTCTTGTTGCCAGTCGCACTGCAATTTTGGGTGGAATTGAACAGAGAGGCCTTGGCGCCCGTCTGGACCCAGATCGAATCACCAATGGACAATTCGACGGGGTTGCCCCGCGAGATCAGACCATCGATCATGGAGGCGCTGTTGACGTCTTGCAGCAAGGATGTCCATTCGCCCGATGCGCAAGCGCCGTATTGGTAGGCGCTGCCAATTTTGAACACATAGGGCTTGCCTGTGGCCGGGTCGATTTTCGGGCCGCCGGTCAGCGCAGAAAAGTTCCAGTATGTGTCGTACAGGCATTGCGCAATCACCATCGGAAAGATGCTGCCCGGTTGCACGGTGCCGGGGCTGGACAACCCGGCCACGGCACTCGCTTGCACGGGCTGCGACAGGATGCCCCAGTAACGCGCAAAGAAGGTGTGCACTTCGCCGTCGTTGCTGTTGGCCTGTTTGTTCACCGTCACCTGCACAGCAGGGGCGTCATAGGTGGTGGGCACCATGGGCAGGGCCTGCAAAACTTTGGGGGTGTCCACCAGATTCCAGTAACCCGTCGCCACGTTGCCGGTCTGCAGTGGTTTGCCGTCTGCAGCGTTGGTGGTGATGGCAATTTGGGCCTGTTGCTCAGCCAGGCTCCAGTGGGGAGTGGCGTTCGTGCCGTCATGCAAATAACCCGCGCCTGCCAGTGCCGCCGCATCGGCGGCATTTTGCAATTCGGTGCGAACGATGTGCAGATACATCAGATCGATGGCGAAGGCAGCAACGCCCAGAAAAACGGGCAACAAGAACGCGACCAGCAAGCTGACAGCGCCTTGCTCTGCGCGTTGGGGTGTGCGTTTCATTCGTTCACCATCGATGTGCTGCTGGTCAAGACAATGGGTTGCCCCAGTGCACCCAACATGGACCCCAGACCCAGACCGGAATAGGTGTAGGTCACCGTCACCCGCAGAGGGTGTGGAAAGCTGGCTGGAGAAGACTGCGCCACCGTGACGGTCGGGGTCTGTGATGCGCCCAGCTGGATCAAGGCCCCTTGGGTGTAGTTCAGTGCCACGGCACTGATTTGTGCATCGGTCATTTTGGGAGAACTCAACACAATGCCTGCGCGGGCGGCCTCCCTGCTCGCATGGGTGATCACGGCCTTGTCGTACAAGGCCAGGCTCAATTCGATGATCCCGAAAACGACCAACAGCAAGACGGGCAGGATCAGTGCAAATTCAACAGCGGCCGCGCCCTGTTGTGGATGTCGATGGGGTGTCCTTTGCGCCAGGGGTTTGACATGCATGTGTGTTCTCCAAAAAGCAGCGCATGAACAGGCCTGCCACGCGCGGGCCTTGATCCTCGAGCAGACAGTTTGTGATGTCCGTGCCTTGACGCACGCGAGGGGCCACTGCGCGCTTTGGCGCACACAGCGTCGTGCTGTGCAGGGGGTGGTGGTGGCGTGTGTGAGTTGGCAGACAGACCCGATGTCCATCCATTTTTAAAGTGAGTCCACGGTGTTCGGAAATTCTTCCGGGACCGGCGTGAATGTTCACGGAATCAACTTTTTGAATGGAGCTTTCATCATGAAAAACTGGACCACAAGCATTGGCCAATTCCTCAAGGACGAATCGGGTGCAACAGCAATTGAATATGGCTTGATCGCCGGTCTGATCTCGGTGGTCATTGCCGCTTCGGTGACCACCATCGGGGGTGACCTGAAGACGCTCTTTGGAACGATTGCGACCAAGTTGACGGCCGCCACTCCGACGACGCCCTGATCTGGTGAGGGCACTTCAGAAATGTCCACCATGAACATGGTCAACAGCCGGGTAATTGGTCTGCTGGTGTTGGGGCTGGTCTTGCTCGTGGCCATGTGGCAAGACATGGCTTACCGCAGGATTCCCAATGCCTTGGTGGCTGCGGCCAGTGTGTTTGCGCTGCTGTGGTCCATGACCTCCGGCGGCGTGGGCCTGGTGTCGGCGCTGGTCGGTGGTGTGGTGGCGTTCGGGGTGTTTTTGCTGCTTCACGTCATCGGTGCCCTGGGTGCCGGTGACGTGAAGCTGATCGGGTCGGTGGGCTTGTTTCTCGGCCAGACCGATGTGGGCAGCCTTTGCCTCACGGTGTTGTTGGCCGGTGGGTTGCAGTCATTGGTTTGGGCCATCTGGCATGCGAGGTTGACCGATGTGCTGCACAACACCTGGCTGGCGTTGAACAGCAGTTTGCTGCGGTTTGCGCAAGGGGGCTGGCCCACCGCAGAAGACTTCCCCTCGAATTCGGCATCCATGCCCTACGCCCTGGCGATTGGTCTGGGCACCGGTGTGCATGTGTGGCTGAAGCCACCGTTTTGAGTCATTCGGAAAGAAAAATCATGAGAAACATTCGTCCCGCAGTGATGTTGCTGCTGGCCATCGGCATGGGTTTGGCGGCGGTGTCGCTGGCGGCTGTCTGGCTCAACAGTCGGGCATCGTTGCTGACCACTCGCGTTGTGGTGGCCAAGGAAGATATGCAAATGGGGACGCGGCTGCACGCCAACATGCTGGAAGTGATGGATTGGCCCGGGGCCAGTCCCATCCGCAACCCGATACGCAACCTGGAGGACGCTGCAGGCCGGGTGGTCAACACCGCCATGGTCAAGGGCGAACCGATTTTGCTGTCCAAGCTGGCGGCAAAAGGAGAGACCGGCGGCCTGTCTGCCGTGTTGGGCGAAGGCCGTCGTGCCGTCACGGTCAAGGTCAATGAAATCATCGGGGTGGCTGGATTTGCCCTGCCCGGCAATTTTGTCGACGTGATGATCAACACCTCGGACAGCAACAACAACCCGGTGTCCAAGATCGTGATTGAACGCATCCAGGTGCTGGCTGTGGCACAGGATGTGGCCACGCAGGAGAGCAAACCGAAGGTGGTCAACGCCGTGACGCTGGATGTGACGCCGGAGCAAGCCGAAAAAATCGATCTGGCTCGCAGTGTGGGCACGCTCTCGCTGGTGTTGCGCAGTCAGGTGGATCAGCAAAGCGTGCCCACCGCCGGTGCCAGAAAAACCGATTTGTTGCCGATGGGCAGCGCGACTGATGTCGTGGCTCAGGGGAACTTGCCCAAGTGGCTGCAGGCGGTCAAGACCCGATCGGCTGGCTGGCCCAACGCAGCGCAGCGCGGCCAAAGCCGTGTGGACACGCCACCCCCGCCTGCCAGTACCGAAGTCATTCGCGGGTTGATCCGCACCACGGAGTAAGCCGTGACCCATTTCAAACAGGAAGATGAGATGCCCATGACTGGATATTCCCTGACAAAAGGGGCTTTGGCCCGCACGGCTGTTGGCCTGGTTGTGTGCGCTGCAGCCGGGTTGTCGTTTGCTGCCGATGCCGCCGATGCCATCGCCCCTGCGGTGGCCGTGGTGACCCGGCCCAGTGGGCACACGGTCAAGGCACCGGTTGTGCCGACGCCAACCCACGGCCCCATGCATGTGGCGGCTGCAGTGCAGTTGACGGCGGGCAAATCGGTGGTGTTGCCGCTGTCCGAAAAAGCCTTGCGCATCTCGGTGGCCAACCCGGAGGTGGCCGATGTGATGCTGGTCAATGCCCAAGAGGTGTACCTGCTGGGCAAAAAAACCGGCACCACCAACTTGTTTGTCTGGACAAGCGGTGGCGGGGCAAGCGTGCGCGATGTCCATGTGAGCGTGGACACCGCCGCCTTGCAATCACGCCTGCGCGAGTGGGTGCCTTCGGCCGACAACGTCCTGGTCGATTCGGTGGCCGATGTGGTGGTGTTGCGCGGGCAGGTCGACGATGCGATGAAGGTGCAACGCATCGTGCAATTGGCCGAAGCCTTCTCTGGCGGCCGCAAGGCCATCAACATGATGCAGGTGCTGGGTGGGCAACAGGTGATGCTGGAAGTCAAGGTGGCTGAAGTGTCCCGGACACTGCTGGATGAGTTGGGTGTGGACATGAACCTGACGCGCAGCCTGGGCAGCACATCGGTGACCTTGCTGTCCCAGTTGCTGACCAACGGTGCCACCTCCATCAGTGCCACACGCCCCAATGGGCTGACCCGGATCACCTTGACGGCCGAGATGAAAAAGGGCTTGGTCAAGGTCCTGGCCGAGCCCACCATCACGGCCGTCAATGGGCAGGAAGGATCATTTCTTGCGGGGGGGCGCATATACATCCCCGTGCCCCAATCGAACTCGACCGGTGCCACCACCATCACGCTGGAAGAAAAAGAGTTTGGTGTGGGCTTGAAGTTTTTGCCCACAGTGCTGGAGGGGGGCTTGATCAATCTGCGCGTCACGCCCGAGGTGTCGGAGCTTTCGCAATACGGCACCACCATCAAGGGCCTCAATGGGCAGACCAGTTTGCTGCCGTCCATCACGACGCGCCGTGCATCGACCACGGTGCAGTTGCGTGATGGCGAGAGTTTTGCGATTGGCGGGCTGATCAAGAGCAATGTCACCGAATCGATCAAGGCCTTGCCCTTGTTGGGCGAGTTGCCGGTTCTGGGGGCGCTTTTCCGCAGCAATGCGTTTCAAAAAGAGTTGTCTGAACTGCTGTTTGTCGTGACGCCACGGCTGGTCAAGCCGTCCGCTGTGCCCTATGCCTTGCCGACCGACAAGGTCAAGTCACCGACGCGCACCGAATTTTTCATCGAAGGCCAACTGGAAGGACGGGAACAGCCATGAATGACCACCATGTTCAGCAGGTGCCTTGCGCCCCACGGCGTACGGGTGTTGCACGCGATGGGGCGCGCTGCGCGGTGCTCGCGTGTGTGGTGGGCGCACTCAGTGCTTGTGCTTCATCGCTTTGGGATGCCGATGTGGCGTTTGGCCAAACGGTGCGACAGGCACGGCAGACCCAGTTCATGAATCCACAAGCCCCTTCGGCTTTGCCGCAAGTTGAGGGTACGGATTCTGGGGTTGCCAAAGCCGCCGTGGACCGCTACCAAAAGTCGTTTGAGACGTTGCCTCCCGCGGTCAATGTGCTCAACATTGGCGTGGGCACCGGTGCCAGCAGCACCGGTACACGGTGAGGGAAAGACCATGAACGCTGATTTGGTCTTGATGGACACCGCTTTGATGGCCACGGTGGTGGCCGCCCTGACAGCGCATGGTCTGGGGGTGCGCAGTCAGTCTGTTCGCCAGGCGTCACAGGCTTTGCAGCCTTTTTTGAACGACCTGGGCGGGGATGTGGTGGTGGTGCAGAGTTCGCAGGCCAGCGAGTTGGCCGATTTGCAGTCATTGGAGGCCATGACGTTTGTCCATCCGCAGTCTGATGTGATTTTGATCACCAGCAACAGCGACCAGTCCCTGTTGTTCAGTGCCATGCGTGCAGGGGTGCGTGAAGTGTTGACCTTGCCTTTGACCGAGGCGACCGTGAGGGATGCCTTGCAGCGCTGCAAGGCCCATCTGGCGCGTGTGAAGGCCCATGCAGTCGGCAATGTGCCCAAAGGCAAAGTGGCGGCCTTTGTATCCTGCAAGGGCGGCAGTGGGGCGAGTTTTTCGGCCACCCATCTGGCCAGTTTGATGGCGGCTGAATTTTCCAGAAATTGCGCATTGCTCGATCTGGATGTGGCGTACGGCGATGCGTCTTTTTACCTCGGCGCTGCTGCCGCCAAGAACAACATCAGTGATTTGACCCAGCAGATTGAGCGTCTGGATGCGCAACTTCTGCTCAGTTGCATGCATCCGGTTGCACCCCGTTTGTCATTGCTGGCCGCACCGCAGGACATGGAGACGGCCTTGTCGATCACGGCGCACCAACTTGAAAAAGTGCTGGTGTTGACACGCCAGCAGTTTGAAGTGGTGGTACTCGATGTGCACCGAACCATGGATGCACTGGCCATTCAAGCGCTGGATTTCGCCGACGTGGTTTATCTGGTCATGGGCAACACCATGCCCTCGGTGCGTGATGCCAAGCGGTTGGTCAAGCTGTTGCGCTCTTTGGGTTATCCCGACGACAAGTTGCGGTTGTTGGTCAATGGGTTTGATCCGCAGGGTTTTGTGGATGTCAAAAGCATTGAAGACGCTGTGGGGCTGTCTGTGGTGAACACCTTGCCGCAGCAGGTTGAGGCGGTGGCGGAGTCGATCAGTCTGGGGCAGTCGCTGGTCAAACTGCAGCCCAAAAATCCTTGGGTGGATGCTTTGCGTCGGGTGGCTGCGGGTTTCTTGCAAACACCAGCGCCCAGACCCAAAACCTGGCTTTCACGTTGGGTCGGTGCTCATGCCTGACCTTGCCAATTTTCAAGTTTCGGAGCCATTGACGTGATCCCCAGCATTCGCCAACAAATCGAAGTTCGTTCTGATGCTTCGGCTGCCATGGCCCATGGCGCGATCAGAAACCCGCATGTCCAGTTTGAGCAGATCAGGGCCCGCATCCATCGGCAAATTCTGGAAGACATGGATTTGCGCCGCATGGACAACATGCCACCTGAGCGTTTGCGTGCCGAGTTGCAGCGGCTCACTGAAAGGTTGATGGCGCAAAACCAGTTTGCGCTGAACGAATCCGAGCGTCAAAAAATCACGCAGGGCATTCAGGACGACATGCTGGGTTTGGGGCCGATTGAACCCTTGCTGGCCGATCCGTCGGTCTCGGACATTCTGGTCAATGGCCCGGAGAAAGTGTTTGTCGAGCGGCGAGGCAAGATCGAAGCCACGGAAATCCGCTTTGACAATGAGGCGCACCTGATGCGGGTAATTGACCGCATTGTGTCGCGTGTGGGGCGGCGCATTGACGAGATGAGTCCGATGGTGGATGCCCGCTTGCCCGATGGCTCACGCGTGAATGCGGTCATCGCCCCCTTGGCACTGGATGGTCCTTTGCTGTCGATTCGACGGTTTGCCGTGGTGCCTTACACCATGCATGACCTGTTGCAGTTGGGCACGCTCACGCCGGACATGGCCGCTTTGGTGGATGGCCTGGTCAAGGCCAAACTCAATGTGCTGATTTCAGGCGGCACGGGCAGTGGCAAGACCACCTTGCTGAACGTGATTTCCGCCAGCATTCCGCCTGATGAGAGGATTGTGTCGATTGAAGACGCTGCGGAACTGCAATTGCAGCAACCCCATGTGGTGCGGATGGAAACACGCCCTCCCAACATGGAAGGGGCTGGCGAAGTCACGCAGCGGGCCTTGTTGCGAAACAGTTTGCGCATGCGCCCGGACAGGATCATTTTGGGTGAAGTTCGGGGGGTGGAAGTGCTGGACATGTTGCAGGCCATGAACACAGGACATGAAGGCTCCATGAGCACGATCCACGCCAATACCCCCCGGCATGCCATGACCCGTCTGGAACACATGCTGGGCATGGCGGGCTTGCAGACCGATGCGCGCAGCATGCGCCAGCAAATTGCCGCCGCCTTGACGGTGGTGATCCAGGTGTCCCGCTTGTCCGATGGGCAGCGAAAGATCACCAGCTTGCAGGAAATCACGGGCATGGAAGGCGATGTCATGACCATGCAGGAAATTTTCCGATTCGAGCAATCAGGCTTGTCGCCTGAGGCGCGGGTGGAGGGGAAATTTGTGGCCACCGGGATTCGTCCCAAATTTTTTCAGCGCATGCAGTCGCGTGGCATTGCGCTCGACCCCGCCATGTTTGTGCCGCAAGGGAGTGCGACATGAACGCGTTGTTGTATGGGCTGATGTTGCTGATGATGGGTTTGGCGGTTGGCTTGCTGGTCATGGGCTTGGGCATGGCCTGGGAGGCCGCTGCAGGGCCCAGACAACAACGCCTGAGTGAGCGCTGGCGCGGGGTTTCCGAAGAAGCTGATCCGGCTGATGTGGGGCGCCTGATCCGAAAGCGTTACCTGAGCCGGAACGCTTTGCTGGACGACTGGTTGCAGCGGATGCCTGCCATGCAGGCGTGGGATCGCTGGTTGGCTCAAACAGGTGTGGGCCTGACATTGGCGCAAGCCTTGGGCGCAGTCCTGGTCTCGGCACTGGCTTGTGGTGTGTTCGCGTGGCTGCTTGGGGTGCCGCTGTTGTGGGCGGTTGCCTGTGTGCCCATGGTGGGCTTGCTGCTGGTTGCGTATGGCCAGCGCCTGAAAACCCGGCGCTTGGCCTGGATGGACCAGCAGTTGCCGGATGCCCTGGATTTGATGGCGCGCGCCCTGCAGGCCGGACACGCCTTGAGCGGGGCCTTGTTGATGGCGGCCAAGGAGTCCAGACCTCCGATCGCCGGTGAACTGCAGGCGGTCTTTGACGAGATCAACTTTGGCATTTCCGTGCAGTCCGCCCTGCCCCGATTGGCCGAGCGCACGGAAAGTGACAGTGTTCGTTATTTTGTGGTGGCCGCACTGATCCAGAACGAAACGGGGGGCAACCTGGCCGAGATCCTCAAAAGCACGGCGGCTTTGATTCGGGAGCGCCAGAAGATGGCCAATGCGGTGCGTGTTTTGTCCGCCGAGGGGCGTTTGTCGGCCGTGATTCTCTCGGTCCTGCCGTTTGCCATCGCCGGTTTTCTCAGTTGGGTGAACCCGCAATTCATCGCCAAGTTGTGGACCGACCCCTTGGGGTTGAAGTTGCTGGTGAGTTCCCTGGTGCTGTCGCTGGTGGGGGTGGTGTGGATGCGTCGTCTGGTGGCGGTGCAGGTATGAACACGGGAGTGTGGTCCATGTCGATGCTGATCATCTTTTTTGATGTGTTGATTTTTGCGTTGGTGTTTTTGCTCAGTTACGTGGCGATGAACACCTGGTGGCCCAATGCCAGAGCACAGCGCATGGCCAGTCTCAAGACTGTTGATGCTGCGCCGGGGTCTGGTGCTGGGGCAAAAGCGTTCGCATGGCGGTCGCGCATGCAGCACTGGGTCGATTGGCTCAGTCCGTTGTCCATGGCCGCTGACGCGGACGGTGCACAACCGCTGCAGGCGTCGGGTTTGCGCAGGCGCCTTTTCAATGCAGGCGTGCATTCACCCTCGGCGTCAGCCGTGTACTTGGCGAGCAAGACAGTGCTGACGTTTTTGCTGCCCTTGCTGGCTGGCCTGGTGCTGTGGCAAAGCGGCAATTCATGGACGCAAACGGTGCAAATGGCGGCGGTGATGTTGTGCGCTGTGATCGGGTATTACCTGCCCGACCTGTGGCTCGCGCGGCGAACGAAAAGTTACCAGCGGGCATTGTTCAATGCCTTTCCTGATGCGCTGGATTTGATGCGTGTGTGTGTGCAGGCGGGTCTGGGTCTGGACGCGGCGATTGACCGCGTGGGGCGCGAGATGCGGCTGTCGTGCCCCGAGCTGTCCAATGAATTTGCCTTGACCAGTCTGGAATTGCGTGCAGGCTCTGCGCGCAGCGATGCCTTGCGTCATTTGTCGCAGCGCATGGGTCTGGACGATCTGGATGCGCTGGTGGTCATGCTGATCCAGGCTGACCGGTTGGGCACCAGCGTGACGGAGTCACTGCAGGTTCATTCCGATGCCCTGCGCAGCAAGCGTCGTTTTCGTGCAGAGGAGGCAGCGGCCAAGTTGCCGGTCAAGTTGCTCATTCCGCTGGTGTTTTGTGTGTTTCCGGCTTTGCTGACGGTGTTGCTGGGTCCGGCCGTGATCAGCGTGCACGAAATCCTGGCCCCCACAGCCCGGTCGGGTTGAGGGGCTGCAGATTTCAGTGCGTGAGCATGGCCTCATAGGCCCGGCGCGTTTCGGGACTGACGGCGTCGAGCGCCTGCTCGTAGTGGGTTTTGTGTTGCGCGAGCATGCGCGCCGAGGCGGTGGTTTTGGATTTGCAAAACCAGTGGCAGCTGTGCTGCATCAAAAACATCTCGCCCATCATGCGAAAGCTGCGTGCCTTGGGGCTCAGGTGGGTGTCACTCACGCAGCGCGCCAGGCCATCGGCATGCACTTGCAGGGCGCGGCGCATGTCAAAGGTGGCTTTGGGGGTGAGCTGGTCGATCCAGGGCAGCGCCACCTTGAAGCCGCGCGTCGCCTGCGCAGGCAGCTGGGCAAAGTCGCGCGCCAGCGCCTGAAACTCCTGGGCCAATTGCTGCTCGGCGTTGGCCTGAAGTTGCCAGATCTGGCTTTGTCTTTCAGGGTCGTTTTCGCCCAGTGCCCGCATGTAGGCACTGGACAGCTGTTCCATGTGCTTTTCGATCTGATAAGGCCGCAGGTGCTCGGCCAGCAGCGCGGTGCGCTGGCGTTGGCCCCGGCCATTGAGCCAGTGGATGCCGGTGGCCAGGATCAACAGCAAACTGAGAAATTCCATATCGCGATGTGTGCAAAGTCGGGGCCACGCTGGCCGAAATCCCCAAGTGTAAAGAACCCGGAGGCAGTGCCTTATACCGGCGGCGTGTGACACGGCTGTGCCCCGCCGCACACAGCCCCCGGATTTGGAGAGGAGACTCTAAAGAGCCGGTTGGGCCTTGCGGCCGTGAGGGGGCGGTGTTCAAATTGCTGCATTGCAACAAATTTTCTTCAAGGAACACACCATGTCTTTCAACGCAGAACAATTCACCGCCTCCGCCCAAGCCAACCTGAACGCTGCCGCTGGCCTGTCGCAAACCGCTTTCGCCGGTTTCGAGCGCCTGGTCGAGCTGAACCTGGCTGCAGGCAAAGCCGCCGTGGGCGAGTCTTTCACCAACGCCCAAGCTTTCCTGAGCGCCAAGACCCCCCAGGACGTGCTGGCTGTGCAAGCCGCTCTGGTGCAGCCTGCTTTCGAAAAAGCCGTCTCCTACGGCCGTCACCTGTCTGACATCGCCAACAGCACCGGCGCCGAGTTCACCAAAGCCGCTGAAAGCAAGTTCGCCGAGTCCGAGCAAGCTGTCAAAGCCCTGGTTGAAAACAGCCTGAAAAACGCCCCCGCCGGTTCTGACGCCGCTGTGGCCGTGATCAAGACCGCTTTCGAAGCCAGCCAAACCGCTGCCGAAACCCTGAAAAAAGTGGCCAAGCAAGCTGCTGACACCGCCGAGTCGAACATCAAGGCCGCCACAGCCCAAGCCGAAGCTTCGGTGAAAGCCGCCATGAGCAAGGCCAAAGCCAAGGCTTGATTCCCGGGCTCTCAGAGGCTGCGGCCTCTGACACAAAAAAGGCGTCCTGTTGGACGCCTTTTTTCATGGGCAGGGCCCGGCACGTCCGGACAACAGCTTTCATGGGCCTGCACCGCCCTGTTCAGATCAGCGCGCTGTAGGCCCCGCCGTCGAGTTGCAGGTTTTGTCCGGTCATGAAGCCGGAGGTGGCTGCGCACAAAAACGCACAGGCTGCGCCGAACTCTTTGGGGTCGCCAAAGCGGTTGGCGGGCAAGGTGGCCGCGATGCGGGCGCGGGCCTCCTCGCGGGTGATGCCCGACTCTTTCATCATGCGCTGGGCCATGAACTCCTGGCGCGGCGTGTCAAAGCGCTCGGGCAGCAGGTTGTTGAGGGTCACGTTGTCGATGATGGCTTCACGTGCCAGGGCTTTGGACAGCGCAGTCAACCCGGCCCGGGCGGCGGTGGACAAGCCCATGGCCGCATGCGGCGTTTTCACCATGGCCGAGGTGATGTTGACGATGCGACCAAAGCGCCGCGCCCGCATGCCCGGCAGGACCTCGCGCATCAGCAACGCGGCCGACAGCAAATTGCTTTCCAGAGCGCCCATCCAGGCAGCATGGTCCCAGTCCGCCAGTTGGCCAGGGGGTGGTCCGGCGTTGTTGTTGACCAGAATGTCGGGCTCGGGGCAAGCGGCCAGCAAGGCGCTGCGGCCAGCGTCGGTGTTCAGGTCGGCTTGCACCGGCGTGATGCGTGCTCCGGTGGCTTGTCGCAGCTGCTCGGCGGCTTGCGCCAGCTTGTCGGCGTTGCGGCCATTGATGAACACGTCGCAGCCTTCTTGCGCCAGGGCCAGCGCACACGCATAGCCCAGGCCCTGTGATGAGGCGCAGACGATGGCTTGTTTACCCTTCAATCCCAGGTCCATGGCGCAGTCCTTTGCGGTTCAGTGGGGCAAGTCGGCAAAGGTTTTGCCTTCGCGCACCAGTTGTTGCAACAGGGGCGCAGGTTGCCACCAAAAACCATATTCTGCGTGCAGGCGTTCGATGTCGGCCAGCACTTGCGGCAGCCCGATCCGGTCGGCGATGAACATGGGGCCGCCCTGATGTGCCGGAAAACCATAGCCCGTCAGGTAGGTGATGTCGATGTCCCCGGGCCGCAGCGCAATGCCTTGCGCCAGCAATTTGGCCCCTTCGTTGATCATGCCGTAGAGGCAGCGTTTGATGATCTCTGCCTCGGTCATCTGGCGGCGCGGCAGGCCCATGCGGGCAGACTCTTCGGCAATGAACTGCTCAACTTCCGGGTCACGGTGCGGCGTGCGGTCACCGGCTTCGTAGCGGTACCAGCCCTTGCCGCTTTTCTGGCCCAGGCGGCCCAAATCGCACAGCTTCATGATCAGGTCGTTCCAGCGGCGGTCGGTGGGGCGGGTGGCCATTTGCGCCTTGCGTGTCTGGTAGCCCACGTCGTTGCCCGCCATGTCGTGCACCGCAAAGATGCCCATGGCGTAACCGAATTTCTTGAGCGCCGCGTCCACCTCGTGCGGCAGCGCGCCGTCTTCGACCAGAAAATGCACTTCGCGGGTGTAGTTGCGAAACAGCGCATTGCCAATGAAGCCGGGATAAATGCGTGCCAGCACCGCGATCTTGCCCATGCGCCGGCCCAGATCCATCAAGGTGGCGATCACATCGGGGGCGGTCTGCGCAGCGCGCACCACTTCGAGCAAACGCATCACATGGGCGGGGCTGAAAAAGTGCGCACCCACCACGTCTTGCGGCCGGGCGGTCACGGCGGCGATCTGGTCCACATCCAGGCCCGAGGTGTTGGTGGCCAAAATCGCACCGGGCGCACACAGCGCGTCCAGCTGGCGAAAGATGTCCTGCTTGAGACCCATGTCTTCAAACACGGCCTCGATCACCATGTCGGTGTCTTTCACATCGGCCATTTGCAGCGAGCCGGTGATCAGCGCCACACGCTGGTCCATCTCGGCTTGTTGCAGCTTGCCGCGCTTGACGGTGGTGGCGTAGTTGTCTTTCACGCGCTGCAGGCCCCGCTCCAGGCCCTGGCTGTTGGCGTCGATCAGTGTGACAGGAATGCCGATGTTGGCCAGCGACATGGCAATGCCGCCGCCCATGGTGCCCGCACCGATGACCGCCACGCGCCGGACCGGGCGCAGCGGGGTATTGGCCGGGATGTCGGGGATGTTGGCGGCCTCGGCGGCAGCGGTTTTGGCATGGGCCAGCGCACGGGCGCGGTCGTCATCGCTGACGCTGAAAAAATCAAAATCGTTCATGGGGCGTGCTCCGGATTCAGGCCTGGTTGTCCTGGATTTTTTTGGCTTTGCCATCCACAAATTCGCGCAGGCGGGCTTCGGCCTCGGGCGGGCGGGCGCGGGCCGAGTTAAGTTGCTCGACAAACAGGCCGTCGTCGTGCGACATGTCGTGGATGCGCGGCAGCACGTTGATGATCATCCAGTTGGTCTCCACGCTGTTCTTGGCAATGCGGTGGGCCAGCTCTTTGGCTTTGGTCAGCGCTTCGCCTGCCGGGGTCACATAGCGGATGACTTTTTCCTGCAAGCCTTCGGCGGCTGTCAGCAGGCGACCCGTCAGCATCATGTCCATCATCACTGTGGTGCCCACTACGCGCTGGATGCGCACCGTGCCGCCGCCACCCACAAAAATGCCACGCTGCCCTTCAGGCAGGCCAAACAAGGCTGTCTCGTCGCCCACACGCACATGGGCTGCGGTGGCCAGTTCCAGCCCGCCGCCGACCACTGCGCCGTGCAGGGCCGCCACAAACGGGATCGGGCCGCGGGCGATCAGGTCAAACACCTCGTGCCAGTTGTGGCGCTTGCGCTTGCGCGGGGGTTTGATCTGCCCGGTGGCGCGGGCCAGCGCTTCAGCCAGGTCCAGCCCGGCGCAAAAGTTGGTGCCGTGGCCAAACAGCACGGCCACATCGGCTTCTTCGTGCGCACGCAGCACAGCGGCGCGCAGCTCGTCGATCAGCGGGTCGTTGATGCTGTTGCGTTTGTCGGGCCGGTTCAGACCGATCAGGGCCACATTGCCGTCGAGTTCGTAGGTGATCAGGGTTTCGCTCATGGGGTTGTCCAGTGTTCAGGTCAAAACAGGTTCACAGGTCCAGCACCAGCCGGGCGCTTTTGGCCCCGGAGCAGCAGACCATCATGCGGTCGTTGGCGGCTTGTTCGGCTTCGGTCAGCACCATGTCGCGGTGGTCGGGCGTGCCTTCGAGCACTTTGACTTCGCAGGTGCCGCAAATGCCTTGCTGGCACGAAAAAGTCGGCTCAGCGCCGATGGCGATCAGCCCATCGAGCAGGGTCTGCCCAGGGAAGATTTGCAGGGTGCGCTGACTGCGTGCCAGCGTCACGGTGTAGCTGCCTTCGGTGGCGGCGGCTTCCTGGGCGGCAAAGTATTCGCGGTGCACCCGCTCGGGTGGCAGGCTGGCGGTGGCTTGCTCATAGGCTTTCAGCATCGGGGCAGGACCGCAGGCGTACACATGCGCCCCTGCGGGCATGGCCGCCACCACCGCGTTCAGGTCGAGCATCCGCCCGCCGCTCTCCTGGTCAAAGTTGAGCTGCACATCGGCACCGCTTTGGCCTTGGTATGTCGCCAGCAGGTCCAGAAAGCCCGCATGCTCGCGGGTGCGTGCGGCGTAGTGCAAACGCCAGGGCGTGCTCAGCGCCTGTGAGCGGGCGATCATGCTCAGCATGGGCGTGATGCCGATGCCGCCCGCGATGAAGACATTGAACGGCGACGATTCGTCCATGGCAAACAGATTGCGTGGCGCGCTGATGGTCAGCACCGCACCGGTGCGCAGCTGTTCGTGCATGTGGCGCGAACCGCCCCGGCTGTGGGCGTCCAGATTGACACCGATGCGGTAGTGGTGGGTTTCTTGTGGGTCATTGAGCAGCGAATAGCTGCGCAGCAGCCCGCCGGGCAGGTGCACATCGATGTGGGCGCCTGCGGTGAAGGCAGGCAGTGCGGTGGCCGGGTCCAGCGGCACCAGTTCAAAACCCAGAATGCTTTGGGCTTCATAGGTGGTGGCCCGAACGCGGACCTGCAGGGAGGAAGTGGCAGTCACGGGGCTTTCACTCAAGAGGGGTTAAAGATCGATCACGCTGATCGGCTGGATCGTCACGCCGGTGGCCTCGGCATGGGCGTGTTGCACCCACTCGGGTTGCCCGGCGTGAAAGATGAAATGGTTCAAAAGCCGTGCCCACTTGGGGTGGCGCTGGTACTCGGCCAGAGGCAGGCCGTCCTGAAAGAAGTCGCGCGAATCGCTGGGCAAAAATACCCGCTGGTTGTGTGCTGGATCGCGCTGCACGCCTTTGGGGTCGCGCCCGGCTTTGACCGCGTCGATGTCTTCCATCAGGCGTCGCCGCAGCATGGCGATGCCCAGATCGCTGGCCCCCA
>Ga0228701_1001217_pt1 | contig 18040 bp, 12 predicted proteins | sample McNCre117_Aug_MG_2_FD_178017 | JGI IMG/M metagenome (GOLD analysis project Ga0228701, IMG submission 178017) | Freshwater microbial communities from McNutts Creek, Athens, Georgia, United States - 11-17_Aug_MG | ecosystem: Environmental > Aquatic > Freshwater > Creek | place: USA: Georgia...
CCTTTTATAAATCTCAGATTTAATAACTTTTTGATTATTTGAAATGAGATTTCTTAAAATTAAATACTCCTGTACTGAATCTTTAATTTCATCATAAGTCCAATTATTCATAGGTTAATATATTAAATTATAATCGTAGAAAAACAGAAAATTAGATTAACAAGTTTACTAAGAAATAAACGTAACAAAAAAACCCTCAGATTTCTCTGAGGGTTTTTTGTTAGTTGGCGGTCCGGACGGGACTCGAACCCGCGACCCCATGCGTGACAGGCATGTATTCTAACCAACTGAACTACCGGACCGTCTTGTAATTGGTGGCACAAAATTAAGGAAATTCTTTGGGCCTGCAAGAGCTTGGCTAAAAAAAACGGGAAAAATTTACATCTCGAAGCTCCTTACTCGCCTATCCACTTGAAAATCATCGGGTTGACTTATCAGTCTATTGAATACTTTCCGAGTGCATTTTATCAGTTTTCGTTCAGCTGTTTTCCTTCAAAAAACTTACCTTTGAAGAACTGAAATCAATTATATTTATGAATTTCCCAGCTTCTTACGAATACCCAAACGCCCCATACTTTGCGGAGTACTTGCAATTTGACCCCAATGCCAATTTGCTGGAGGTGTTTGAAGATCAAACGAAGCAGATGCTTGCGATCTACGAGGCTTTGACGGAGCAAACGGCGGAATACGCTTACGCGGAGGGCAAATGGTCACTCAAGCAACTCTTGGGACACATGGTGGATTCGGAACGGATATTTGGCTACCGGGCGTTGGCGATTTCACGGGGTGAAATGCAATCGCTGCCGGGATTTGATGAGAACGAGTACATGGATCAGGCGGGTTATGAGAATCAATCCTTGTCGGCCGTACTAAGCCAATACAAAACCGCACGCGCGGCCACGATTGCCTTGGTGCAGTCCTTTACGCAAACCCAGGGAAATGCGATTGGCTCGGCCAATGGGCATAAAATCTCGGCACGGGCCTTGTCTTGGATGATCGCCGGACATGAAAAACATCATCTTAGCATCATTCAAGCGCGATACTTGCCACATTTTTCTTAAATTAGGACATGCAATTTTACAAATACCAAGGAACCGGAAACGACTTCATCATCATCGATGACCGAAATCGCAGCTTCAAGCTCGATACCCAAGCGATTGCGCAGCTCTGCCACCGCCGTTTTGGGATTGGAGCGGATGGGCTCATGCTCCTCCAAGAGGCCGAGGGATACGATTTCCGCATGGTCTATTTTAATTCCGATGGAACCGAGGGAACCATGTGCGGCAACGGCGGCAGATGCCTCGTGCGCTTCGCGGCTGACCTGGGTATCGTGAAAGATCAAGCACACTTTATTGCGGTGGATGGGCCGCATTTGGCCCATATTACACCCGCGACCATCTCCTTGCAGATGCAGGATGTGGCGAACATCGCCCAGCACGACGACGATTATTTCACCAATACCGGCTCGCCGCATGTGGTGCGTTATGTCCAACAAGTGCAATTCACGGATGTGAAGAACATCGGTGCGGCCATCCGTTATTCGGAGGCGTATCAGGGGCAGAATGGAACCAACGTGAATTTTGTCGAGAAGCTCGATCCCCAAACCCTCTTCGTTCGTACCTACGAACGCGGCGTGGAGGACGAGACCTATTCCTGCGGAACGGGGGTGACGGCAGCGGCTTTGGTATCCAATGCCACGAAGGGTATGAGCAGCCCCATTCAAATCAAGACTTTAGGCGGTGAACTCGCCGTGCAATTCGAGGGAAACAGCACGGAAGGTTACTCGCAAATATTTTTAATTGGCCCAGCCAAACACGTTTTTACCGGAGAAATTTAGGATATGACATTTGACGCAACAACCCAAGCAAACATCGACCAATGGTTAAACGGCCCCTACGACGCCGAAACCAAATCCCAAATTCAAGCCCTCATCGCAGCCGGCGAACAAACCGCTTTGACGGATTCTTTCTACAAATCGCTGGAATTCGGAACCGGAGGTATGCGCGGTGAGATGGGTGTGGGCTGTAACCGCATGAACCAATACACGGTGGGTGCGGCGACACAGGGTTTTGCCAATTACCTAAACAAATGTCTTCCGGGACAAAAAATCAAGGTCGCCATCGCGCACGATTCTCGGAACAATTCCCCGGAATTCACGCGCATCGCGGCGAATATCTTTACGGCTAACGGAATCGAAGTTTACCTCTTCCCTGCTTTGCGTCCTACGCCGCAGCTATCTTTCACCGTACGCGAGTTGGGCTGCCAAGCCGGTTTGGTGATCACTGCATCCCATAACCCGAAGGAATACAATGGCTACAAGGCTTATTGGGCGGACGGTTCGCAGGTAGTTGCCCCGCACGACAAAAACATCGTGGCGGAGGTAAATGCCATTTCATCCGTATCTGAAATTAAATTTGAGGGCAATGATGCCTTATTACACCTGTTGGACGAGTCGATCGACGCGGCTTACCTAAAAACCATTCAAGCCAATTGCCGTAAGCCGGAGGTGATTCAGCGCCAAAAGGACTTGAAAATTGTCTTCTCGCCGATCCACGGAACGGGCATTACCTTGGTTCCCAAAGCCCTGGAATCCTTGGGTTTTGAGGCGGTGACGGTTGTGGAGGAACAAGCGATTCCAAATGGGAATTTCCCAACGGTCGTATATCCGAATCCGGAGGAGAAGGAGGCGATGACTTTGGCCTTGAATAAGGCGAAGGCGATTGACGCGGATTTGGTGATTGCAACAGATCCGGATGCGGATCGTGTAGGGGCTGCCGTGAAGAACCAACACGGCGAATGGGTACTCTTGAACGGGAACCAAATGGCGAGTTTAATCTTGTATTACTTGTTGAAGGTCACAGATCTCAAAGGCAATGAATTCGTTGCCAAAACGATTGTTACCACGGATTTGATCGATAAAATGTGTGCGTCCAAAGGTGTGCCTTGCTACAATACCTTGACCGGATTTAAATACATCGCGCAGGTCATTCGCGAGTTGGAGGGCAAGGAGAAGTTCATCGGCGGTGGCGAGGAGTCTTATGGCTACCTGATCGGCGATGCGGTGCGCGACAAGGATGCGGTGGCCTCTTGCGCCATGATTGCGGAATTAACGGCTTATGCGAAAGATCAAGGGAAGTCCTTATTCGACTTCTTGGCCGAAATGTACATCGAGAATAATTTCTATTACGAGGGACTAATCTCTCTCACTAAAAAGGGTAAAGCGGGTGCTGAGGAAATCAAGCAAATGATGATCAATTTGCGTTCGAATGTTCCTGCTTCGGTAGCGGGTTCTAAGCCAATTACGGTATTGGACTACGAAGGACTTGTTTCCACCGACCTGTTAACGGGCGTCCAAACGCCAATCGCCGTTGGCCGTGGCATCGAAGCCTCCAACGTGATCCAACTCATCCTCGCGGATGGTTCGAAAGTCTCCGCCCGTCCATCGGGCACCGAACCGAAGATTAAGTTCTATGTATCGGTAAACGCCCCATTAACCTCAGCGGCTGATTTCGACAAGACCTTTGCGGCCTTGCAGGAGAAGGTGGGAGTGATTCAGAAGGATCTTGGGTTAGTTTAGAGTTAAGAACTAAGAGTTAAGAACTGATAGTCTTGATTAATCTTGTAGAGAGGCGATACTTCGCGTCTTTTTTTGTCTTCAATTGACTGATTAATTAAACCAATAACCTGATTTTCATTATCAGTTTTCTCCTACTATTCCTTTTCAAATAGCAAGAAATTGCATGCATGAATCTAACCGATATACCTGCACGCTATTATTTCGACACATCTATTTTTGGCGGATATTTTGACGTTGAATTTTCAAATGAAACCCGCATCCTCTTTAACTATGTCACTGAAGGTAAAATTATTTGTTTAGTTTCAGACTTAATTGCGAAAGAATTAATTTCAGCACCGTCTAGGGTTAGTGCTCTGTTCAACAATTTACCTGGGCAATTCAAGGAGAGTCTACTCGTAACCCAAGAGATCACAATTCTAGCTGAGGAATATATAAATCAAAAAGTAGTAGGAAAGACAAATAGAGACGACTGTATACACATTGCCACAGCAACGATATATCATGCGAATGCACTCGTAAGTTGGAATTTTAAACATATCGTAAATTCGAATAGAATTCAAGGATACAATCATGTAAATTCGCTCCACGGTTTACCCGAAATCTCCATCAAATCTCCTAGAGAAATCATATGAAAACATCCGAGGGTACTATCAAAGGCTATCACTGCGTAAAATCATTTCGCAGAATTAAAACTCGAATTAGCAAAGAGTTAGAAGGCCTTTCGAATGAACAAATTCTTCAATATATTCAGGATGGGAGCAAAGAGTTTCATGAGAAAATGAAAAAACAAAAATAAAGTAGAGACGCGATACTTCGCGTCTAATCCCTAGGCTGAAGCCTAGGGTTATTAATAACCCCAGACTTTAGTCTGGGGAATCGGCGCGAAGCACCTCATATCGCTAACGTCCAACGTCTAATGACCAACGTCTATTACGCCAACTTAAACTCACTCGTAAAGTGGAATTCAATCTCTGGATTATTCGTCTGATTCATGCGAAGAATCCAGTCGGATTCCGCGAGGAAGACGTAGTTTCCGTCTTTGTCTTGGGCAATGTTTTGACCTTTTAGGCGAACGAACTCTTGGAGTTTTTTCGGGTCCTCGGAAGTGATCCAACAAGCCTTAGTCACCGACATGCCATCAAAGCGACATTTCGCGCCGTACTCGTGCTCCAAACGGTACTGAATAACCTCATATTGTAGATCACCCACCGTACCCACAATCTTGCGATTACCGAGTTGAGGCTGCGTGAATAATTGAGCAACACCCTCATCGGTTAATTGGTCAATTCCCTTTTCCAATTGCTTCGCCTTCATTGGATCCAAGTTGATGAGTTCCTTAAAAATCTCCGGCGAGAAGCTCGGAATACCTTGGTAATTCATCACTTCGCCTTCCGTCAGTGTATCGCCAATCTTGAAGGTACCCGTATCATATAAACCAATTACGTCGCCCGGGAAACCCTCTTCCACGACCTCTTTATCTTGAGCCATGAAATTATAGGGGTTCGCGAAACGAACATTTTTCTTTAATCGAATATGTTGGTAAAAAGTATTGCGCTGAAAAACCCCAGAACAGATCCGTAAAAAGGCAATACGATCCCGGTGCTTAGGGTCCAAATTTGCGTGAATCTTAAACACAAAACCGGTGAATTTCTTCTCATTCGGTTCCACGACACGCACATCAGTCCCACGGGCTTGGGTGGGTGGAGCGATTTTGGTAAAAGTATCCAAGAGTTCCTGAATACCAAAGTTGTTCACCGCCGAACCAAAGAACACCGGTGCCAAGTCGCCACTCAAATAATCCTCACGCTCAAAGGGTTCGTAAACCCCCTCGATCAAATCCACATCCTCGCGTAATTGATTCGCATCCCGCTCGCCCACGCGAGCATCCAATTCCGGCGTCGCAATATCCACCGAAACCACATTCTTTTCAATCTTCGTTTTATTCGCCGAGAACAAGTTCAAGGAACGATCCAATAAATGGTAAACGCCCTTGAAGTTTTGGCCCATGTTGATCGGCCAAGTTAATGGACGAACCAATATCTTTAATTTTTGCTCTAATTCATCGAGAAGATCAAAGGGATTTTGGCCCTCGCGGTCCATCTTGTTGATGAAGATAATCACCGGCGTCTTGCGCATGCGACAAACCTCCATCAGACGCTCCGTTTGTTCCTCGACACCCTTCACGCAGTCGATCACCAAAATCACCGAATCCACAGCCGTCAAGGTCCGATAAGTATCCTCCGCAAAGTCCTTGTGACCCGGCGTATCCAGGATATTGATTTTCACATCATTGTACTCAAAGGTCATCACGGACGTCGCGACCGAGATACCCCTTTGGCGCTCGATTTCCATGAAGTCGGAGGTCGCCCCCTTCTTAATCTTATTCGATTTTACCGCCCCCGCTGTTTGAATCGCCCCTCCAAAAAGAAGCAATTTCTCCGTTAGGGTTGTTTTTCCCGCATCGGGGTGAGAGATGATACCAAAGGTCCGTCGTTTGGCAATTTCCGCGTCAAGCTTTTGCATAATGATAAATCAAGCTGCAAAAATACGCCAAAAATATCTCTTAGGCAATTCTGTAGAGACGCGATACTTCGCGTTTATTCCCTAGGCTGAAGCCTAGGGTTATTTATAACCCCGGGTTTTAACCTGGGGGTCTACAGACTCTGTCTGTGGCATGAAGCTAGGATCACCCCACCAGCCTACGGCTGGAATCCCTAGGCTAAAGCCTAGGGTTATACAGACTTCAGTCTGAGGCATAAAAAAAGCCCCTTCATCAGGGGCTTTTCCATTACTCTCTCGTATTCAAGTGCGACTTCGGTCGGCCGTACAAGAAGTACACCACCAAACCGAACACCAACCACGCTAATGCGAAGATCTGTGCCGTACGCCCTAAATTCAAAATCAAGAAGGTATTCACCAAGATACCCAACGGTGCCACGATGTTCAATCCCGAAACCTTGAATGGACGATCACGACCTGGATCACGGAAACGTAAAATCCAAACCGCTAAACACACCATCGTAAAGGCAAACAAAGTACCGAAACTCGTCATATCACCCAATAATGAAATTGGGGTAAAACCTGCTACGATGGATACCACCGCGCCTACTAAGATCGTCGATTTCCAAGGCGTCTTAAACGTCGGATGAACCTCCGCAAAGAAACCTGGCAATAAACCATCCTTCGCCATGCCTAGGAAGACACGCGTTTGGCCCAACATCATCACCAACATCACCGAAAGCAAACCTGCTGTCGCCGCCGCCGTAATCAAGAATACCGCCCAAGGCTGACCTGATGCTTCAAATGCATACGCGACCGGTGCCTTTAAAGCAGGACCCGTGATATCCTTGTAATTGATCATACCTGTCAACACCAACGATACCGCGATGTATAAAATCGTACAGATCAATAACGACGCAATGATCGCAAATGGCATATCTTTCTTCGGATTGATCGCCTCACCCGCTTGGGTAGACACCGCATCAAATCCAATGTAGGCAAAGAAAATCGCCGAAGCTCCCGAGATGATTCCACCCCAGCCATACGCTGGTAACATCTCGCCATTCTCATGCTCAACTAAAGTTTCAGCCGGAATAAACGGAGTCCAGTTTTCCACATTGATGTAGAATGCTCCCATGATAATCACAAACAAAATCACCGCCACCTTCAAGATCACGATCATGTTGTTCGCACTCGCCGCTTCCTTGATTCCTTTAACCAAGATCCAAGTCACAAACCAAACAATCACCAAAGCTGGTAAATTCACCGCCGCGCCACCATAAGACACCGGGTCATTCGTTAAGTTCTCCGGAAGATGTAAGCCAAAGAGGTGTAAGAGCTTATTGAAATAGCCCGACCACGATACGGCTACCGTCATGGCACCCATGGCGTATTCGAGGATCAAGCCCCAACCGATAATCCAGGCAAATAATTCACCGACTGTCCCGTAAGCATAGGCATAGGCACTACCCTCTACCGGCAACATCGCTGCAAATTCAGCATAACAAAGCGCGGCGAAAATACATCCGATACCCGCAATAATGAATGAAATCGCCAAAGCCGGACCCGCGTGAAAGTGTGCAGCCGTTCCTGTTAATACAAAAACACCCCCACCAATAATCGCACCGATACCGATCGCTGTTAGACTCCATTTGCCCAATACCCGCTTGAGCTCACTTTTTTGCATGTCTTGCTCAAACATGTGCATGGGTTTCTTTCTCCAGATACTGTTGTTCATAGTTGATTAATTTGTTGGAAAATATAAATGCCGGTCATCCCTTCGAACAACCGGCATTGGAACTTATTTCTTTGGTTTAGAAGATGTTCCGAGGTCGATTACGATTGGCGCCGCTACAAAAATAGACGAATATGCACCAAAAACAACACCCACAAACATCGCAAACGAGAATCCACGTAATACGTCACCTCCGAAGATCAATAACACCGTTACTACCAAGAATACAGTAGTCGCCGTCATCACCGTACGTGACATCGTATGGTTAATCGACTCATTGATGGTCTTAATCATCAAAGCCTTATTACCCAAATCTGGATTCACACCGATTTCCTCACGGATACGGTCAAATACTACCACAGTATCGTTAATCGAATAACCAATCACCGTCAATACCGCCGCAATAAATACTTGGTCAACCTCTAATTCGAAACCGAACAAACGAACGATTCCTACCATTCCCAATACCACAAGCGTATCGTGCAACAAGGCTACAATACCACCCAATGAATATTGCCACTTACGGAAACGAATCAAGATGTAGATAAAGATCGCAATCAAAGCATAGAAAATCGACACAAACGATTGCATCAAGATATCATCCGCTACCGTTGCTCCTACCTTCGACTCCGATAAAACCTTCGGTGATGCCGATGCGAAATCCTTCAAACCTGTTTCCAAAGCCGTACGAACTTTGTTATTCGCAACGATCGACTCATCTTCTACTAAGTAAGAAGTCGTCACCTTCAATTTCGTCGCACCGTTGAAAGTCTTCACCTCCACGCCTTTGCCACCGAAATCATCTACCAATGCTTCTTTTACCTTATCGGTTGGTACCGCTTGATTAAACTCAACTACATAAGAACGTCCACCTTTGAAGTCGACACCCAAGTTGAAACCTCCTTGCATAAATACGACAATCGCACCTACCGCAATCAAGATCCAAGAGAACCAGTATGAATACTTACGCTTACCGATAAAGTCGAAGTTCATTCCTTTAAACAAATCACGTGAGATAAATGTCTCAAACGTCATCTCCTTCTCCTTACCTGCCTTGATCGCACGTTTCGCCATCCAATCAACCAACAAGTGTGAAATGTAAACAGCTGTAAATACCGACGTCACCAAACCGATACACAAGGTTACCCCGAATCCTTTTACTGAACCCGAACCGAAAATGATCAAAATCACACCAATCAAAATCGTCGTAATGTTACCATCCAAAATCGCACTTAATGCCTTCTCATAACCTACGTTGATCGCGTCCAACAAACCTTTGCCGGCATGTAATTCCTCACGAATACGCTCGTTAATCAATACGTTGGCATCCACCGCCATACCCAAGGTCAACACGATACCCGCGATACCTGGCAATGTCAAGGCAGCTTGGATTTGAACCAACACACCCGCGATAAAGAATACGTTGAAGAACAAGGCCAAATTAGCCATCCAACCTGGTGAGCCATAATAACCTACCATGAACACAATCACCAACAACAAGCCTAACAACATCGACATATAGCCTTGGTTGATCGCCTCCGCTCCTAATGACGGACCTACGAAAGCATCTTCCACGATACGTGTTGGCGCTGGCAATTTACCCGCCTTCAATACGTTCGCTAAGTCTTTCGCCTCCTCTACGGTGAAGCTTCCTGAGATCGAAGAACGACCACCTGGAATCTCTCCGTTGATTACCGGTGCAGAGTACACATATCCATCCAATACAATCGCAATGCGGCGACCGATGTTCGCGCCTGTCAAGTTCTTCCAGATACGAGCACCTGTTCCGTTCATTGACATGGTTACTTCCGCACGACCTGTTTGGTCAAAATCTTGAGCCGCATCCGTGATCACATCACCCTCTAATGGAGCTTTTTGACCCTCTGCTTGCTTCAATGCTTCTAATGCTAAAATCTCATCCCCGTTTGTTGCAGGTACGCCTTTCGCCGCCCAAGCAAACTTCAAATTAGCTGGGAAAAATCCCTTCACATCCGAACGACGGAACAAAGCGTTCACGCGCGCTGTATCTTTGACATACACACCAACGCCATTGCCCATTTGAATGAACAATTTCGTCAAAGCCGAACCAGAGGTATCAGCCTTCGCCTTTCCTGCTGAATCTTTCGCTGGAGCTGATAATTGAGATGCCAATGCATTCGCAGCCGTATCTTTCGCCGCTGGAGCAGCTGCTGGAGAGGCAACTTTTGGAGCTTTCGCCTCACGATCCAACAAAGCACCTAGGGCATTTAAACCTGCACCGTACTCATTCAATTCATAACACTCAACGAATTCTAATTTCGCTGCACCCGATAATAATTTACGCGCGCGCTCTGGGTTTTCCACACCAGGTAATTCAACTTGGATACGGTTTGAACCTGGCAAACGCTGAATGTTTGGATTCGCAACCCCAAACTTGTCAATACGTGCTTGGATAATCTTATATACACGATCCACCGCGCCGTCGATCTCCGCATCAATCACACGCTTCACTTGCGCATCCGAAGAAGTAGATGAAATCTTTCCACGGTTCACCGAGTTAGAGAAGATAGATGCCAACGATTGTTTTGGAGCAATACGAGCGAAAGCCTCATAAAACAATTCATTGAACGAAGACGTCGAAGTCGCTTGCGCAGCACTTGCTTCCGCTAAAGCCTTCTCGAAGTTCGGATCGTTCGACTGGCCTGATAGTGCACGCAAAATCTCTACGGGAGATACCTCCAATACCGCATGTAAACCTCCTTCCAAGTCAAGACCCTTTTGCAAGGCATATTGAGTCACCTCTTGTAACGTATAACCGATGTAAACCGGTTGCTTCCAAAGCGAATCGATAAAATGTAAACGCTTCGCTGGATCTACTTTTCCATCCGCCAAAGTTGCATACTTAATCGCTTGTTCTTTAATTTGATTTGACTTCCACGTAAACGATAGGAAGAAAATACATAAGGCTGAAATAATTGTTGACAGCCAAATAATGGCACTTTTGTAACGCATAACTTGTTTTTTTAAATTGTAAAAGGTAAAATGAATACGGACCAGGTCATCTGACTACTGACTACTGACTACTGACCACTGACCACTGACTACTGCCTTCTGACCCCTGTTCTTTCATGGCGCCAACGTGGCGATGAATTGCGTCAAGAGAATTCGCATGAATTGCGTCCGATGAATAACGGTCGGCAATTTGATGGACACATTGGAAACCTTCGCAATGATTACTTGAAGGCTTGGGAAGACAAAATCCTGTGGAAAATCGAGCTGGGTGCTGGAGCTTGTTTGGTAAACATGCTGCTCCGCAACTTGAATGGTCTTTTGTTGTTTCTCCGTTTTGACATGCGCGGTATCGGCCTTCACCAAGGATATTGGCTTAGCCACGAGCCAAAAAAGCACGGGCATAAACAACAATAAGTGGAAAATATTGACCTTCTTTTGCATGATAGGGAGCAAAAATAGGATAATTTTCTTAGAAATCAATTCCGAATAGAATTTTCGTAAATTTGTCCTTCCAAAAAAAACGCATGTTCAATTATTTAGAACCGTCTTACATCCAAGCGTTCATCCAAGCTGCCCTTCAGGAAGACATCGGCGATGGTGACCACACCTCCCTTTCCACGGTGCCGGCGGATGCGAAAGGAACGGCTCAATTGCTCGTGAAAGACCGAGGCGTATTGGCAGGCGTTGAATTAGCCCAAGCCATTTTCATGGAGGTTGACCCCGCGCTGCAAGTGGATGTCTTCATTCATGACGGCACCTGGATCGAAGTGGGTCAAGTGATCTTGGAAGTGCACGGCTCCTCGCAATCCATCCTCAAAGCCGAGCGATTGGTTTTGAATTGCATGCAACGGATGTCGGGGATTGCAACGTATACCCGTTCCTTGGTGAATATTTTGGAGGGTACACGGGCCAAATTGTTGGATACGCGCAAGACGACGCCCAACTTCCGTTTGGCGGAAAAATGGGCCTGCAAGATCGGTGGTGCGGTGAACCACCGTTACGGTTTGTTCGACATGATTTTAATCAAGGATAACCATGTGGATTTTGCGGGAGGAATTAAAGCCGCTTTGGAAAAAAGCTTTTCGTACAATGCCAAACTATCGGTACCATTAGACATCATGATCGAGGTCAGAAACGAGAGCGAATTAGATGAGGTCTTGGCAATCGGTGGCGTAAAGCGAATCATGTTGGATAATTTTAACCCGGAGCGCCTCCGCGCAGCGATCCGAAAAATAGACGGTCGCTTCCCGACGGAAGCCTCTGGCGGTATTAATGAAAAAACACTCCGCGCCTTTGGCGAAACCGGAGTCGATTATATTTCGGTGGGTGCCTTAACCCACCAAGTGAAAAGTTTAGACTTAAGCCTGAAAGCGAAATGAATCTAGTAGACGAAGCAACCTCCGTGGGTTATATTGCCCGCTCCACTCCCAAAGGCGTCGAGCTGATTACCGAAATTCAACGTCTCAAAAAGGAGAAAAATGCAGTCATTTTAGCGCATTACTATGTGGATGGGGAAATTCAGGAATTGGCCGACTATGTTGGCGATTCCCTCGGGCTCTCCCAAGCAGCGGAAAAAACGGAGGCCGATTTGATCATATTTTGTGGCGTGCATTTCATGGGCGAGACGGCGAAGATTCTAAACCCATCCAAGAAAGTAGTTGTTCCCGATTTCAACGCGGGATGTTCGTTGGCAGACTCTGTTCCAGCCTCGGAATTTGCGGCCCTCAAAGCTGCTCACCCGAATGCCATCGTGGTATCATATATCAATTGCTCGGCGGAAATCAAGGCGATGACCGACATCATTTGTACCTCATCCAATGCGGTCCAAATCGTTGAGTCTATCCCCGCAGATCGTGAAATCATCTTCGCACCGGATGCGAATTTAGGCCGCTATGTGGCGCATAAGACAGGTCGGGAATTGATTCTTTGGGAAGGCGCCTGCATGGTGCACATCGATATATCCCTGGAAAAATTAGCGACCCTAAAAAAGGAATACCCAGAAGCCTTATTAATCGCACACCCGGAGTGTAAAGAAGTCATCTTGAAGGAAGCCGATTACGTAGGCTCCACTACCGCGCTTTTGAAATATGTGGAAACCTCACCCAATTCAACCTTCATCGTAGCCACCGAGGCAGGCATCATGCACAAAATGAAGCAAGCCGTGCCGCACAAGCATTTAATTCCCGCTCCAGCAAACGAACAAAATACCTGTGCCTGCTCCGAGTGCCCATACATGAAAATGAATACCTTGGAGAAGCTGTACAATGCCTTGTATTACGAATTACCGGAAATTCAGTTGGAAGAATCCATTCGCGTGCCAGCCTACAAGGCGCTGAAAAAAATGCTCGAAATTTCCGCATAGTAGAGACGCGATACTTCGCGTCTGACCGGGTTGAATTATAAAACCAAAATTATCATGGGGAAAAAGACGCGAAGTATTGCGTCTCTACAATCTGTACCCAAAAAAGACGCGAAGTATCGCGTCTCTACACGGCTAACTCAAACATCGCCTCAATCTCCACCGGAATATTATCCGGCAAAGTTCCCATGCCAACCGCAGAACGAACCCCAATGCCATTTTCCTCGCCCCAGACTTTGGCAAATAATTCCGAACAACCATTTATCACATAGGGATGACGCAAGAAATCATCCGTCGCGTTCACCATCCCCAACACCTTTATCACCCGCTTCACGCGATTCAAGGAACCCAATTGCGCCTTCAAGGTCGCCAAAATCGTCAGCCCTACTTGTTGGGCCGCCAATTTCCCCTCCTCAATATCCAGCTCCGCTCCGATCCGACCGATAATCAAGGACGCATCCGTCCTTACCGGACCATGACCAGAAACATAGTAAAACTCCCCGACCTGCAAACCGGGCTTATAGACTCCCAAAGGTTTCGGTGCGGGTGGTAATTCAAGGCCCAAGGCCGCAAAGCGTTCGTCTGCTGTTTGCATTATTTCTTATGTAATTGAAGAATGATTTCTGAAATCAAACCGGTCCAACCGGTTTGGTGATTCGCTCCTAAGCCTTTACCCGTATCTCCATCAAAATACTCGAAGAACAAGTGAGAATCCTCATGTAATTTTTCATGGCCATCATACATCGGCACGACACCTTTTTCGTTCGGTACAAACATGGCCAATAAACGGCGAGAAACCCCTTCAGCAGCATCCTTGATATTCATCATTTCGCCGGAATTCGTCGGGAATTCCACCTCGTAATCCGATCCATAGTAGTCGGAGAACTTTTTCAAGGAATCCAAAATCAAATAATTCATCGGGAACCAAATCGGGCCACGCCAGTTGGAGTTCCCCCCAAACATACTACCCGTCGACTCTGCCGGCGTGTAGTCTACCTGCAAGGTTCCGCCCTCATAATTAAATTTATAAGGATGCTCTTTGTGGTATTTGGAAAGCGAACGAATGCCGTAGTCGGATAAAAACTCCGTCTCATCAAACATCCGCTTCATAATCATCTTCATCCGGTGACCACGTAAGATCGAAAGCAAACGACTCTCCCCTTTTCCGGGTTCATACCAGCGAGAGATCAGGCTCGCCAAATCCGGTCGGTTATTCAATACCCATTCCACTCGGCGTTTGAAAGCTGGTAATTTCTCCAACATATCCGAGGTCAATACCTCCACCGCAAACAAGGGAATCAAGCCCACCATCGAACGAACCTTCAATAATTCCGCACTTCCATCTTCCTTATGCAACATGTCATAATAGAATTGGTCATCCTCATCCCACAAATTCAACTTATCCCCACCGATCGACTGCATCGCACCGGCAATGTGCAAGAAGTGTTCGAAGAATTTGGAAGCCATATCCTGGTAAACCGGATTTTCAATCGCGATCTCACAGGCAATGCGCAACATGTTTAAGCTGTACATCGCCATCCAACCGGTTCCATCGGCCTGCTCCAAGTGTCCACCCGTAGGCAATTGAGCCGAACGGTCAAACACCCCAATATTATCCATCCCCAAGAAACCTCCCCCGAAGATGTTATTCCCTCCCTCGTCTTTCAGGTTCACCCACCAGGTGAAATTCAGGAGTAATTTATGGAAGATACGTTCCAAGAAGACCACGTCTCCTTTCCCGTTCATTTCCTTATCGATCTCATACACCTTCCAGGTCGCCCAAGCATGAACAGGTGGGTTCACATCCGAAAATGACCACTCATAAGCAGGAATCTGCCCATTCGGGTGCATGTAATATTCCCGCAGGATAACGGCCAATTGGCGCTTCGCAAAATCTGGGTCCAAACGCGCCAAAGGCAAGGTATGGAAAGCCAAATCCCAAGCCGCGAACCATGGGTATTCCCACTTGTCCGGCATGGAAAGAATATTAGCCGCATACATGTGCCGCCAGGTATTGTTTCGTCCGTGCTTGCGGGATGCATCCGGTTTTGGCATAGCCGGGTCGCCTTTGATCCATTCAAAAACATTGTAATAATACCACTGTTTGGTCCACAACATCCCCGCATAAGCCTGACGCTGCAAATTCCGCATGCTTGCATCTTGGATATCCTTCTGCAAATCGGCATAAAAATCATTGGCATCCTTCAACCGCGCCGCGTAGATTTCATCAAAATCCGCAAACGGCTCACGTAAAGTCAATGTCGTCAAACGCAAACGAAAGACCTTTTTGCCCCCCGCCGGTATCTTCGCCGAGTAACGAACGGATGCCTTCGTCCCAATGTGGTTCGGGTTGACTGCATGCTTATTCTTGTTGACGATGTATTCGTTTATCCCATCCTTCGTGAAATGCGATAAATTCGCCGAACCGTGCAAACGCTCAAAATTCGTCTCATTGTCGCAGAATAAAAACTCATCCGCCTCTTCCGCATACAACTTAAAACGTCCCACGACGCGGTGATCTACTTCGATGAAGGAATGGCCTACGCCGGTCAACATCGGTTTATAATTGTATTTCTCATACCCCCAGCACCAGGTATTTCGGTACCAGATGGTCGGCAAGACGGTAATCGGCGCCGCGACTTTCGAGCGATTCTCGACGGTTACTTGAATGAGTATATCTTGTTCATCCCCTTTGGCATATTCCATGGTGATGTCGAAAAATTCGTTTTTATCGAAGATTCCGGTATCCATCAACTCATATTCAGGTTCCAAACGCGATCGTTTCTTGCTCTCATCGATGAGTTTTTGATAGGGAAAAGTCTGCTGCGGGTACTTGTACAGCATCTTTTGGTAGGAGTGCGTCGGCGTGGAATCTTGGTAATAATACAATTCCTTCACGTCTTCGCCGTGATTCGATTCATTCCCCGTTAAGCCAAAAAAGCGCTCTTTTAAAATATGATCCCGGTGATTCCAGAAGGCAAAAGCAAAGCAAACATGTTGTTTATTGTCGGAGATTCCACCAATTCCCTCCTCGCCCCAACGGTAGGCCTTGGAACGGGCCATGTCGTGTGAAATCGTCTCCCAGGCATTTCCACTCGCTGAATAATCTTCACGAACCGTGCCCCATTGACGCTCTGTCAAATAAGGCCCCCACTTTTTCCAACCTTTATTATCATTACGAAGACTCAGTCGTTCGCGTTCAGCTCCCTTATGTGACATAATTTTATAAATGCTTAGACGTTGATATGAATGGTAAACCACAAATATAGAATTTTTGGTGGAAATCCATCTTGTAGAAAAAGGACAAATGACGAGACCATGCACGGGATGTTCGCCTTTCTTTTTATATTCGAAATTCTAAATCAACAAAATGAAAAAACTCACCTATCTATTATGCCTTTGGGTCTTCGTAGCTTGTAAATCAGGCGATGCCAAAAAAGAACTCAGCACACTCGTAGACAACTACTACGAAGAACAATTAAAACTCAATCCCGTTTCCGCAACCGCGAATGGCGACAACCGCTACAACGACCAGTTGAGCATCGATTTCACCGATTCCCACCGCGCGAAAGTCAAAGCGCTTTTAGAAAAAACACAAAAAAGCCTGTCGGACATCAATCGCGAATCCTTGGACGACAACGACCAGATTACCTATGACATGTTGAAGCGCGACATCGATTTAGGTTTGGAAGGAATGACCTTCCAAGACAATTTGATGCCCCTGAACCAATTTTATGGTTTTCACCTAACCTTCGCGCAATTGGGAAGTGGTTCGGTGATGCAGCCATTCGCTACGAAGAAGGACTACGAAAATTGGGAGAAACGTATGCACTTGGGTGCAGCCTACTTGGATTCAAGCATCGTTTATTTCAAGCGTGGATTGGCGGCCAATGTCGTTTTGCCAAAAGCCTTGGTCGTGAAAGTAATTCCACAATTGCAATCCTTTAATGTCTCCGACATCAAACAAAGTACCTTCTACGGTCCTTTGACGAAATTCCCAAAAGACTTCACCGAAGCTGATAAGGAGAAATTCACGAAAGAATACAGCCAAATTATCCAGTCGGAGGTCATCCCAGCCTACACCCGTTTGGCGCAATTCATGCAAACGGAATACCTTCCAAAAGCTCGGACCACAACCGGTATTTCGGGCATTCCGAATGGAGCGGCTTATTACCAATATTTGATTCGGGTGTTAACGACGACCGACAAACCTGCGGATGAAATCTATCAAACGGGTTTGGCGGAAGTAAAGCGCATTCGGACCGAAATGGAAAAGACCAAGGAGGCGGTCGGCTTTAAAGGCGACCTGAAAGCATTCTTTGAGCACATGCGTACCGACAAGAAATTCACGCCCTACAAAACGCCAGCCGAAGTGCTAGCGGCCTTTCATGCCATTCATAAGAAGATGGAACCGGCGTTGAAGACGATGTTTGGTCGGGTACCCAAAACCCCTTTCGAGATTCGTCAAACGGAGGCATTCCGTGCGGCATCGGCATCGGCGGAGTATTTCCAAGGTTCAGAAGATGGCACGCGTCCAGGGATATTTTATGTACCTATTTTGGATGCGACCAAATTCAATACGACATCCGGCATGGAGAGTTTATTCTTGCATGAGGCGATTCCGGGGCATCATTACCAGGTGAGTCTCCAACAAGAAAATAGCCAATTGCCAAAATTCCGTCGATTCGGAGGTAATTCGGCATACGCAGAAGGTTGGGCATTATATACCGAAAGCCTTGGGAAAGAATTGGGTTTGTACACGGATCCTTATCAATACATGGGCGCCTTGGGTGATGAAATGCACCGTGCGATTCGTTTGGTGGTGGATGCGGGCATGCACTCGAAAAACATGACACGCGAAGAAGCCATCAAGTATATG
>Ga0228701_1001218_pt1 | contig 18038 bp, 18 predicted proteins | sample McNCre117_Aug_MG_2_FD_178017 | JGI IMG/M metagenome (GOLD analysis project Ga0228701, IMG submission 178017) | Freshwater microbial communities from McNutts Creek, Athens, Georgia, United States - 11-17_Aug_MG | ecosystem: Environmental > Aquatic > Freshwater > Creek | place: USA: Georgia...
GCCTCGGATTTTCACAGCAGACGCGACAAACCGCCTACGAGCTCTTTACGCCCAATAATTCCGGACAACGCTTGCACCCTACGTATTACCGCGGCTGCTGGCACGTAGTTAGCCGGTGCTTTTTCTGTAGGTACCGTCACTTTCGCTTCTTCCCTACTAAAAGAGGTTTACAACCCGAAGGCCTTCATCCCTCACGCGGCGTTGCTGCATCAGGCTTTCGCCCATTGTGCAATATTCCCCACTGCTGCCTCCCGTAGGAGTCTGGGCCGTGTCTCAGTCCCAGTGTGGCCGGTCACCCTCTCAGGCCGGCTACCCGTCGTCGCCTTGGTGAGCCATTACCTCACCAACTAGCTGATAGGCCGCGAGCTCATCCTTGACCGAAATTCTTTCCAGGCCTGGAGATGCCTCCAAGCCTCGTATCCGGTATTAGCTACAGTTTCCCGCAGTTATCCCAGAGTCAAGGGCAGATTGCTCACGTGTTACTCACCCGTTCGCCACTAATCCGCCGGAGCAAGCTCCAGCTTCATCGTTCGACTTGCATGTGTTAAGCACGCCGCCAGCGTTCGTCCTGAGCCAGGATCAAACTCTCCGTAAAAGTTTGTTAGGTAGGAAGCAAGCTTCTTACCAAACCTTACGAAAGCCTCGGAATAATGAGGCATTCAATTTGATCTAGCTAAATCAGATTGTCTGACAATCTGTCTAACCAATTAGTTGCGGTATCTGAAACAAGTTCAGACACCTAAATAAATGGCATCGACATTGTGCACACTGTTGAGTTCTCAAGGATCGGATGCGTCTCCGGGGCCGGTTTCAAGCGGACCTGAAGAGCAACTTTTCTAACTTACCACAATTCGAAACTTTGTCAAACACGTTCGACAAGATTTTTTTTCCTTGTGGAAGCCAATCCTAGAACGCCAAACCAGTCCCAATCAAGGGAAAGTGTTGGATTACTCCAGGATTGTTTTGCACTTGAGCCGGATTCCTAATCAGGACTTCCAAACTTTGGGCAATAAGTAAACATTACGAGAAGGTAACGAGAAATGCAAATCCATTTCGGATATTTCTCGAAATTATTCTCTGAAAAGACCGGCAAGGGTCTTTTTTCCGCGTCGCAGCACGGAACAGCCACCAGGCAGCCAACTACCAACAAGCTCAAGTTCGTCGTTAACCTTGATGTTATTTAGGTAGACACCGCCCTCTTTGATGGCTCGGCGGCCGGCAGAAATACTGTCGACCAATCCGGTTTCGACCAGTGCCTGCGCAACGGTTGTGTCTTCAGAGCAGGTGAAATTTGGAAGTTCCGATAGAGCGGCGCTAATTGTTTGCTCATCCAAAGCTTCTAGATCTCCGTTACCGAACAAGGCCGCGGAGGCAGCAATCACAGATTCTGTTGCCTCAAGCGAGTGAACCAAGGTTGTTACCTCGAAGGCGAGGCGCTTCTGGGCAGCCCTTAAGTATGGGGCTTCAGCGGTTTGCTTGGCCAAGTCTTCGATTTCCTCGCGGGTGAGGAACGTAAATACCTTGAGGCGGTCAATTACATCGGCGTCTTCGACATTTAGCCAGAACTGGTAGAAGGCGTAGGTACTGGTGAATTCAGTGTCGAGCCAAACCGCGTTGCCTTCAGACTTTCCAAATTTCTTGCCATCTGAGTTCGTGATTAGCGGAGTTGCCAGGACATGAGCAGACTTGCCCTCCACTCTGTGGATGAGATCGGTTCCGCTAGTGAGGTTACCCCACTGATCGCTACCACCGGTTTGCATGACGCAGTCGTACCTGCGGAACAGCTCTAGGAAGTCAAGCCCCTGCAGAATCTGGTAGCTGAACTCGGTAAACGAGATGCCGGCATCGCTATTAAGACGAGCGCTCACGGCATCTTTGGAAAGCATTTTGCCGACTCGGTAGTGCTTGCCTACCTCGCGAAGAAAGTCGATGGCAGACATCGGTGCAGTCCAGTCGAGGTTGTTTACCAATCGTGCGGCATTTTCACCCTGAAAAGACAGGAACCTTGAGGCTTGCAACCCCAACTTGTGAACCCATTCAGCGACGGTGTCTTTGCTGTTCAGAGTTCGTTCCGCCGTTGGTTTTGGGTCACCAATTAGGCCGGTTGAACCACCAATTAGGGCAAGCGGCTTGTGACCTGCGAGTTGAAGGCGTCGCATGGTAAGCAACTGAACCAGGTTTCCGAGGTGCAGGCTTGGAGCGGTTGGGTCGAAACCACAGTAATAGGTAATCTGACCAGCAAGCGCGGCGCGAAGTTCTTGTTCATCGGTGGAAAGAGCCACTAGACCTCGCCACTTTAGTTCGTCAAGGATGTGGCCGAAACTCGCATCGTTTGATTGAGTTGCTAGAACCTTTGGGTCTGTCATTACTTGGTACCTTTGCTAACCAGTTTTCGGAGATTGGAGATCTGTTCGATTACACGTGGCAACGCTGTGCCTCCTGCGCCAGAGCGCGCCTTGATGGAACCAGAAACACTCAACACGTCTCTAACCTCTGGAGTTAGCGACTTGGAAATAGCCGCCATTTCGGCGTCTGGAACCTGGTGAAGTTCGAGTCCGTTTTTCTCACAGTAGGAAACAAGCTTTCCCGTGATCTCGTGCGCGTCGCGGAAAGCAACCTTTTGCTTCACCAACCACTCGGCGACATCGGTCGCGAGTGAAAAGCCTGCTGGAGCCAAAAGCTCTAGACGGTTCTTGTTGAAGGTAAGAGTCGCAATCATGCCCGTGAATGCTGGAAGCAAAATGCTCAGGGTATCAACGATGTCGAATACCGGTTCTTTGTCTTCCTGAAGGTCACGATTGTAGCTGAGCGGAAGACCCTTTAGTGTTGCCAGCAGTCCGGTTAGGTCGCCGATCATTCGGCCAGCCTTTCCTCTTGCTAACTCAGCAACGTCAGGGTTCTTTTTCTGAGGCATGATCGATGAACCCGTCGAGTACGCGTCATCAAGCTTGATGAAATCGAACTCGGCGGTAGCCCAGACGATGATTTCTTCGCTGAAGCGTGAAAGATTGATGCCAATCATGGTTCCGATGAACGCGAATTCTGCGACGACGTCACGGCTTGAAGTTGCGTCCATCGAATTTTGAGTTGGCCCTGAGAGTCCAAGCTCGGCAGCGACAAGGTGCGGGTCAAGACCGAGAGTGTTTCCAGCGAGCGCACCCGCGCCGTACGGAGACAGCATTGCTCGTTCCCGCCACTGGTTTAGGCGAGCAAGGTCACGAGCAAGCGGCCAAGCGTGTGCCAAAAGGTGGTGAGCAAGCGAAACCGGCTGAGCGTGCTGGAAGTGGGTTCTGCCAGGCATGGCCACGGCAAGATTTTCTTCAGCTCTATCGGTTAGAACTTCGATAAGACCCAAGACCAGTTTTTCTAGATGGTTTGCTTCATCTAGAAGATAGGTTCGAATTAGGGTAGCGATCTGGTCGTTTCGACTGCGACCGGCACGCACCTTTCCACCAAGTTCCGCTCCAGCGATCTCGATAAGACCTCGCTCCAATGCCGAGTGCACATCTTCATCCGATGGCTTGGCTGTAAAGCTTCCCTCTGTAACTCTGGAGCGAAGTTGCTCGAGCGAGCGTTGCAACTTTTCGAGTTCAGGGGTGGTTAGGTAACCGGCCGAATGAAGAGCCTTGATGTGCGCCTGAGTGCCGGCAATGTCATAGGTGGCTAGACGCCAGTCGAAGTGAATCGACCTACTCAGCGCTGCAACCGACTCTGCCGGGCCTCCCTCGAATCTTCCGCCCCAAAGGGCACCAGCGTCTCCGGCACGATTAGACATCAAACTCCTTATTGGTGAATAACCTCAATCTTAGTTTGGAGACCATTCCCGACTGAGAAGCGCGTAACGGTGGGTATCGCACAACTCCCCCTTGAGAAAGTCGTCCTCGATGTGCGTTGCCTCTCGTCTGAAGCCAAGTTTTTCAACCAACCTGATCGAGTTTCGATTCCTGACATCGATCACGGCTACCAGACGCCTGAAGCCCAGGTCGCTGAACAAATAGTTGATGAATGCTGTTACCGCCTCGGCGGCTAATCCCCTGCCGGCGAACTTTGGATTAAGAACATAGCCGAATTCAAGGTGTGAATTACGAAGACTTACCAAATGCGCGTTTAGCTGACCGATGATCTTGTTTGTGTCTCGGTCAGCAAAACCAAGCACCAGATTATCGCCTTCTCGCTCTAGGCCGGTCCAACCCAGTGAACGCTCGAACCATTCCGCAACATCTTCCCTGGTTCTTACTTCCCAAGGAATGTACCGAACCGTGTTCGCATCGGAATGATATTCGAAGAGATCGTCTAGATCACTTTCAACGATGGGTCGTATTACTAAGCGCTCAGTTTTGAGAAGCATGCTTGTCGAGCCAAATCATCAAAGCCTTTTGAGCGTGGAGACGGTTCTCCGCTTCATCCCAGATGACCGATTGTGGTCCATCAATAACCTCGGCAGCCACTTCGTAGCCACGATAGGCAGGAAGACAGTGCAGAAAAATTGCGTCCGATTTGGCTTTGGTCATTAGTTCGGCATCGATGGTATAGCCGGCAAATGCATCGATTCGCTGCTGTTTCTCTGCTTCCTGTCCCATCGAAATCCAGGTGTCGGTGGTGACGACGTCGGCTTCGGAAATTGCCTCTTCAGGAGTGCCGAAGATGGCTACAGAGCCGCCGGTTTGCGTGGCGATGTCTTCTGCGCGACGCACAATGTGAGCAGCCGCAGAATAGGCAGCAGGAGAAGCAATGCGAACGTTCATTCCTGCCATGGCGCATCCAATCAGATAAGAGTTAGCCATGTTATTCGCAGCATCACCGATGTAGGCGATGGTTAGACCAGCAAGTGATCCTTTGTTTTCTTTGATGGTCAGAAGGTCCGCCAAAATCTGGCAAGGGTGGTAGTCATCGCTCAGCGAGTTGATTACCGGCACCTTGGAATTGGCTGCCATCTCTTGAAGACCTGATTGTGCGTAGGTCCTCCACACAATCATTGCAACCTGCCGCGCCAGCACTCTTGCTGTGTCTGCCACGGACTCCTTGCCACCCATCTGACTAGAACCGGTGTCGATAACCATCGGGTTACCCCCAAGGTCTGCGACGCCAACGGTAAATGAAACTCGGGTTCTGGTCGAGGTCTTGTCGAAGATTAGCGCCACCGTCTTAGGGCCGGCAAATGGCTTCATCGAGTACGGGGCCGATTTGATGGTCGATGCCAACTCAAGAATTTGAGCCTGCTCGGCTGGAGTGATGTCGTCATCTTTTAGGAAGTGCCTGGTCATTTTTCGTCCTTAGGGTAAGACCATCGTGCCGAAACCGGAACGAGTAAAGATTTCAAGAAGGATGCTGTGAGGTGTTCTACCGTCGATGATGTGAGCCTTCGGAACACCGTGTTCAACTGCAACGAGACAAGCCTGCATCTTTGGAATCATTCCAGATTCAAGCGAAGGTATGAGCTCTCGAAGTTCGGCAAGGTTGATTTCGCTCACCAGCGAGTCTCTGTTTGGCCAGTCGCTGTAGAGACCTGGAACATCGGTGAGAATCATGAGCTTCTCGGCGCCGAGTGCAACTGCTAGCGACGAAGCTGCGAGATCAGCATTAACGTTCAACAGCTGACCGGTAGAGTCTGGTGCCACAGTTGAAATCACAGGGACCTTGCCCGAGTCAAGGGCATCGAAAACAATACGAGGGTTCACAAGCGTGACCTCGCCGACTAGGCCGAGATCCATGGGACCCTCAGGCGAATCGGCTGTTGTGATTTCGGCCCTGAATAGGTTGCTGTCTTCACCGCTCATTACCTGAGTCTTGGCACCCGAAAGCTCAATCATTGTGGCCAATTTCGTGCTGATCTGGTTGCGCAAAACGTCGCGGATAACTTCGATCGAATCTTGAGTCGTTACGCGAAAACCACCGCGAAATTCGCTGTGGATGCCCAGTTCCGCTAGACGCGCCGAAATCTGTGGCCCGCCCCCGTGAACCACCACCGGTTTGATTCCGATCCAGCGAAGGTATGCCATATCTTCGGCAAACGCCTGCTGGAGTGCTTCATCGACCATGGCGTTTCCACCAAATTTCACAACTACGATTTTGCCGTGGAACTGTTGGAGCCAAGGAAGCGATTCGATCAGTGTCTCGGCTTTGATTCTGGCGAGAGCGGTATCGGGCTGTTCGGTTTTTAGCATTAGCTCGAGTACTCACTGTTCTCGGTGACGTAGGCGTGAGTCAGGTCGTTGGTGAAAATGGTCGCCGATTCGTTGCCCGAATTTAACGCGATTTCGATTTTCACCGCACGCGGCGTCATGTCGACGAGTTCTCGCGGTTGGTCTGGTTGCCCTAGCCTCGAAACACTGACCCCGTTAATCGAAACATCGATGTTATACGGGTCAAACTGTGCATCTGTGGTGCCAACGGCTGCCAAGATTCTTCCCCAGTTTGGATCGTTTCCATAGACGGCTGCCTTGAATAGGTTGTTTCTCGCGAGTGACCTTCCAACTTTGACGGCATCGTCTTCAGAAGCAGCCGAGGATACTTTGATGGCAATGTCGTGGGTGCTACCCTCGGCATCGGAAAGTAGCTGCAAAGCCAGGTCCCGACAAACTCCAGTTAGAGCCTCGGCAAATTCTGAAGCGTCAGGCTCAATGCCGCTGGCACCGGAAGCCATGATGGTCACGGTGTCGTTGGTGCTCATGCAGCCGTCCGAGTCCAAACGGTCGAATGTGACCCTGGTAGCAGCTCTGAGTGACGAATCAAGCACCGCAGATGACACCAATGCGTCGGTGGTAATTACCACCAACATTGTTGCAAGCCCGGGTGCCAACATTCCGGCACCCTTGGCCATGCCACCGATGGTCCAGCCATCCACTGTTACATGGGCTCTTTTAGCTACCGAATCTGTGGTCATGATTGCCTCGGAAGCCTTTAGGCCGCCATCGGCCGAAAGCTCGGTAACCGCCGATTCGACGCCGGTCAATACCTTGGCACGATCAAGCTGTTGCCCTATAAGGCCGGTCGAGCAGACTAAGACGTCGCCCGATGAAACGCCAAGAAGTTCAGCCACCTTTTCTGCCGTAGCATGCGTGGTCTGAAACCCTTCAGAGCCCGTGTAACAGTTTGCTCCACCGGAATTCAGAATTACGGCAGAAAGCATCCCATCTTTAATCACCTCTTTAGACCAGATGACCGGGTTTGCCAAGGCACGATTGGTGGTGAAAACGGCTGCAGCCGCAAAACTTGGACCGAGGTTTTGAACCAGGGCCACATCTTCCTTACCTGAGGACTTCAAACCAGCCTTGACGCCAGCAGCGACAAAGCCCTTTGCTGCAGTTACACTCACGGTGCCACTCCGTTCACGGCCAAGCCGGTATCTTCCCTGAATCCGAGGGCAACGTTGAGTGATTGAATCGCAGCGCCTGCGGTACCTTTCACAAGGTTGTCGATGGCGGAAACGACGACGACGCGGCCGGCGTGTTCATCGAAGGCAACACCAATTTCACAGACATTACTGCCAAGAACATTCGCTGTCTGAGGCCACTGACCGACAGGGAGTACCGAGATGAATTGCTCACCCTGGTAGGCCTCGAAAAGAGCGTGGTGAAGTTGCTCCAACGTTGCATTCGATTTGGCTGTATTTACTGCCAATATTCCCCTAGACATCGGAACCAAAACCGGAGTGAAACTTACCTGAACCTTTTCGCCAGCTGCCTTGCCAAGGTTTTGTTCGATCTCTGGAGTGTGACGGTGAACGCCGCCCACGCCGTAGGCGCGAGCCGAACCGTGAACCTCGCTGTGAAGCAAATCAGCATTGGCAGCTCGACCAGCTCCAGAAGTTCCGACCGAAAGTACGCTCACGATGTCTACCGATTCGATGAGATTCGCGGCAAGCAATGGTGACAGTGCCAGAGTTATTGCGGTGACATTGCAACCAGGCACCGCAATTCGCTTGGTGTCGATAAGTAGCTCCCGCTGCCTTTCGTTTGTCGAAAGCGCCAACTCTGGCATTCCATAGGTCCAGGTGCCCGCGTGCTCGGTACTGTAAAAACGAACCCAGTCCTCTGAACTCTCCAAACGGAAATCGGCACCGCAGTCGATGACCAGTGTCGATTCGTCGATGTTCACAGCGAATTCTGCGCTCTTCGCGTGAGGCAGTGCCAGGAACACAACATCGTGGCCGGCAATCCGATCCGCAGCGGTTTCAACCAACGTCAAGTGCGCATAGCCGCGAAGGTGAGGATGCAAAGCCGTAAATTTCTGGCCAGCATTCGCGTTAGCGGTAACGGTAACCAGCTCAAGTTGCGGGTGTTCATAAACCAGACGCGCCAATTCTCCACCGACGTAACCGCTGGCTCCAACGATGGCAACCTTTAACGTCATTATTGGCCCTTCTAAGCTCTAATCGTTGCGTTGAATCTATTCTTTGCTAAGGCAACTGCTGCGTCTCGCGCCTCGGTTGCCTCAACCTGGGTCAATGTGCGATCTGCCGCACGGAACCTGAGCGCGAAGGTTAGCGACTTGGTGTTTTCCGGCAATTGCTCGGATCTGTAATCCTCGACTAGGCGAACCTGTTCAAGAAGTACACCAGCTCCGTCGGTGATGGCGTTTAAAACGTCTCCGGCAGGAACGTCGGTTGCAACAAGTAGCGAGAGGTCTTGGGTCGCCGCTGGGAATACGTAGATCGGAGAAGCCAAATGGGTAAGCGGAGCGGATTCGTACAGCGCGCTCAGGTCGATCTCGGCAGCGGCAACTCTGCGAGGTAGGTCGTAGCTCGCTGCAATTGCAGGGTCCAACTCACCGGCAAAACCAATCGAAACTATTGAGTTTCCTGATTGGATGAACAGTTCTGCTGTGCGACCTGGGTGGAAGCCTTTCGCAACTGCCTGGCGAACGATCAGTTCGGCACCAAGAGCACTCACGGCTGCCTCTGATGCGGCAATTGCATCATTGAAATCAAAGCTTTGCGTAATCGCAGAAACTTGCTGCTTCACTCGCTCACCGAGCAACACAACAGCCAGTCTCTTCGGCTGGTGTGGAATTGTGCGCTTTACGCTGGCAAGTTCATCGTCTGTAGGTCTGCCTGTGATTCTGGGCCAAACAGAAGCTGAATTGGTATCCGTGGAAGGTATGAAGACGCTGCCCTCTTCGAAAATAGCCACATCCGTCAACCCTCTTGCCACGTTTCGCTTGGCAGCTTCCAGTAGTCCGGGAAGGAGACTCAATCGCAGTTCAGGTGTTTCCTCCTGCATCGGATTAACTAGGCGGACGGCCTTTGCTTTTTCAGCGAAAAGTTCGTTTGTCGATGGCGAAAGGAATGGATAGGTCAAGACCTCGGTGACACCGGCACCAACAACTGCACCAAGCACCAAGCGACGATAGCGCTGGTTACGAGTAAGACCTCGCCCTGGAGGTGCCACCGGAAGTCTGGTTCCGATCTGATCGTAGCCACTGATTCTGGCAATTTCTTCGGTGAGGTCGGTCTTGTGAGTGAGGTCTGGTCGCCATGACGGTGGAGTCACTTCGAAACCTCCATCAACCTTTGCCACAACACAACCGATCTCGGCCAAAACCTTCTCGATTTGAGTAGTGGTGTAGCTGACTCCGGTGATCTCGGCTGCAAAAGTCTCTGGAAGCCAAACCGGCTTGGTTTCGGCTAGGGTGCTGAAATTTGCACCGAGTGAATCCGCCGTGCCACCAGCGAGAACTTCAAGAAGTTGCACAACTCTGGCAACGGCATACTCGGCCACTCGAGGGTCAACACCACGTTCGAACCTCTTGGAAGCCTCGGACGACAACTTGTGACGACGAGCGCTTCTGGCAATTGAAACCGGATCAAAGTGAGCTGCCTCAACGATCACGTTAGTAGTGGTGTCGCCAACTTCGGTGCTCTCACCGCCCATTACACCGGCGAGGCCGATTGGGCCACTGCCATCAGTGATCAACAGGTCTTCGGTGTTGAGCTTGCGAACCTGACCATCTAAGGTCTTGAGAGATTCACCCTCGATTGCTCGTCTAACCACGATGGAGCCGGTGAGCTTATCGAGGTCGTAAGCGTGCGTCGGTTGACCGAGTTCCAGCATCACGTAGTTGGTGATGTCAACGACCAGCGAAACCGAGCGCATACCGGCCAACTTCAACCTGGTAATCATCCAAGGCGGAGTTGGTCGCGAAGCATCTACCGATCGAACTGTTCTTAGGACGAAACGGTCACAGCCGACCTGCGAACGAATCGGAGCATCGTCCTTTACGGAAACCTCAAAACCACTAGCAACTTCAGGGTTGGCATTACCGATTGGGTCGCGGAATTCGGCACCGGTTGCATGAGCGTATTCGCGGGCAATTCCTCGAATCGAGAAACAGTAACCGCGGTCTGGGGTTACGTTTACCTCTGCCGCGGTGTCGTCTAGGTGAAGGAGCTCGATGGCATCCGAGCCAACCTTTGGGTCGAGTCCCAATGTCGAAAGCCTAATGATTCCTGCGTGGTCGTCGCTGAGACCGAGCTCACGAGCCGAGGCCATCATGCCATCTGAGATGTGTCCGTAGGTAGATCTCGCTGCAATGGCAAAATTGCCAGGAAGAACCGCTCCGGGAAGACTTACGACGACCTTGTCGCCGACCTCAAAGTTTGATGCGCCACAGACGATGCCACGGACATCTTCACCACCATCGGCAGCCTTGCTACCTTCCGGAGCAACACGAACCTGACACCAGCGAATGGTCTTGCCGTTCGACTGAGGTTCTGGAGTGAACTCGAGCACCTGCCCGACCACCAGCGGACCGGTGACTTCAAAGCCGTGCTCGCCTTCTTCTTCAAGGCCAACCTTGACCAGTTCGGCCATAACCGATTCTGGAGTTGCTGAACCAGGAATGTCTACGTACTCGGCTAACCAAGAAAGTGGAACGCGCATTAGAGGGTCACTCCAAACTGTTGGCTAAAGCGAATGTCTGCCTCGACCATGTCGTGCATATCGGCAACACCATTACGGAACATCAGGGTTCGTTCGATACCCATTCCGAATGCAAAACCAGAATATTCCTCCGGGTCAATGCCAGCAGCTTTCAAAACATTCGGGTTCACCATTCCGCAGCCACCCCACTCAACCCAGCGAGCACCGCCCTTTGCTTTAGGGTTCCAAACATCCAATTCGGCACTCGGTTCGGTGAAAGGAAAGAAGCTCGGACGTAGGCGAATCTTGGCTTCTGAACCAAACATGATTCTGGCAAAGTGTTCAAGAGTTCCGCGAAGATCTGCCATGGTTAGGCCTTTGTCGATAGCCAGGCCTTCAACCTGATGGAAAACAGGAGTGTGCGTAGCGTCGAGTTCGTCGGTTCGATAAACGCGACCAGGGCAAAGTACATAAATTGGAACCTCACGGTCAAGCATTGAGCGAACCTGTACCGGTGAGGTGTGTGTTCTAAGGACCAAACGCTGTTCGGCAGGTTCAACGAAGAATGTGTCCTGCATGGCTCTGGCTGGGTGATCCTCGTCGAAGTTCAATGCGTCGAAGTTGAACCACTCGCTCTCGACCTCAGGGCCTTCGGCGATCTCCCAACCCATACCGATGAAGATATCTGAAATTTGGTCTTGCAAAAGACTAAGCGGATGACGAGCACCTCTAGGTGTGTTCTTGGTCCAAGCTGTGACGTCGACCGACTCGGCGAGAAGCTGCTTCGCCTCGTGCTCTGCAGCCAAAACCAGTTCTTTAGCCGCGAAGGCCTGGTTAAGTTTTCCGCGAGCGGCACCGAGAAGAGCGCCGGCGGCAGCCTTGAACTCGTTAGGCATGTTCTTGATCGTGGCATTTAGCTTCGAAATCTCCGAAGAGTCGCCAACCAATTGACTGCGCGACTCGCGAAGAGTCGTGTAATCGTTAGCAGATTCGATGGCCAACAGTGCAGACTCTACGATCGGGTCTACGACCGCCGGTGTGATTGGATTAGTGCCAGACATAATGTGACAAGTCTACCTTTAGGCACGTTGTGCCATAGCGGAGGCGTAAAGGCAAACGCTTGCGGCAGTGGCGAGATTGAGTGACTCGGCCTTGCCGTAAAGAGGCACAGCAACCTCACGATCGACTAGGTCAAGTGTGGATTGTTCAAAACCCCAAGCCTCGTTACCAAAGACCCAGGCGGTTGGTTTAGCCAGGTCTTCACCAACCGAGGTTAGAAGTTCTCCACCACCGTTGGCAGCCCAGACGGCAAGGCCGGCAGCCTTGAACTGGGAAATTGCCGAGGCGATATCGACCGACTGAACGATGTCTAGGTGAAACAACGATCCGGTCGTGGAGCGAACCACCTTTGGGTTGTAGATGTCCACGCTATCTGAGCTGAAAATGACCGCGTCTGCGCCAGCTGCATCGGCTGCACGAAGAACCGTTCCGGCATTGCCAGGGTCTCGCACGTTAGCCAGAAACGCTACAAGTCGAGGTTGCTTCTGAAGCACTGTTTGAATCGAAACGTCAAGCTGCTTGCAAACAGCCAGAACACCCTGAGGTGTTGCCGTGTCTGACATGGATTTCAGCGCGGAATCTGAAACTAACTCGAAAGTGATTCCAGCCTTCGAAACCTTTGCAAATAGCGACGAGTTGCGCTCAAAACATTCTTCGGTGACGTACAACTCGACGATCAATTCGGGGCGTTCAATTGCCTCTTTAAGACCTTGAACCCCCTCAAGCAGAAAGAGCCCGGTCTCTGACCGGGCGTCTTTCTTTGCAAGTTGTGCGACCCGACGAACCTGTTTGTTCACCGGATCGACCATGCTTACTTAACCTTTGGAGCTGAGGTGTCCTTTGGAAGGGCAGCCTTAGCTGTTGCAACCAACGAAGCGAAAACAGGTGCGTCGTTCACGGCTAGGTCAGCCAAGATGCGACGGTCAACAGCAACGCCAGCCAGGTTTAGACCCTGAATTAGGCGGTTGTAGGTCATTCCGTTTAGACGAGCGGCAGCGTTAATGCGCTGAATCCACAGGCGACGGAAGTTACCCTTCTTGTCTTTACGGTCGTTGTATGCATAAACCAACGAGTGCAGCATCTGCTGCTTGGCCATGCGGTACAGACGCGAGCGCTGACCACGGTAACCGTGTGCGCGCTCTAGAACTGTGCGACGCTTCTTTGCTGCGTTTACAGCGTTTTTTACTCTTGCCATTTCTTATCTCCTAAAAAATTGCGGCGACTAGTGGCCGAGCTGCTTCTTGATGGTCTTGAAATCGGCGGCCGAAACTACCTGGTCCTGGTTTAGGCGACGGGTACGGCGGCTCGACTTGTGCTCGAGGTTGTGGCGCATGTTGATCTGCTGCTTCATGAGCTTGCCACTGCCGGTGAAGCGGAAACGCTTCTTGGCGCCGGAACGAGTTTTCTGCTTAGGCATTTTCTCTCCTGTTTCTACTCGACAGCTTCTGCTGCCGACTCCTTGGTTGTTGCAGCCTTTTCAGCTGCCTTCTTGGCTTCGGCCTTTGCCTCTGCCTTGTTCTTTAGCGGGCCGATGACCATAACCATGTTGCGACCATCGATCGACGGAGTCGACTCAATGGTGCCACTTTCGGCTACCTCTTCTGCCAGCTTCTGAAGAAGCTTGATGCCCATTTCTGGACGAGACTGCTCGCGACCGCGGAAGACCACCATGACCTTCACCTTGTCGCCAGCCTTTAGGAACTTCGAGATTTGACCTCGCTTGGTTCCGTAGTCGTGATCATCGATCTTCAAACCGAAACGTACGGTCTTGAGAACGGTGTTCACCTGGTTCTTGCGTGCCTCACGAACCTTCTGAGCGGCCTCGTACTTGAACTTTCCGTAATCCATGATCTTGGCTACCGGTGGCTTTGAGTTTGGTGCTACCTCTACTAAGTCGAGGTCTGCTTCTGCTGCTAGACGCAACGCGTCTTCGATGCGGACAACGCCAACCTGCTCACCAGCAGGGCCAACGAGGCGAACCTCTGGCACACGGATGCGGTCGTTAATACGTGGATCGCTAATAAGTGCTCCTTCGACATGACTTTGGCCACGTAGGAGCAGTGCTCAAACGCACAGAAACGAATCGTTTCTAGCTAACCCAAAAAACCTTTTATGCGGTGATCAGGTGGGAAAAATCCTCTTCTGTCTGAAGCGCGAACTTCAGAGCCGTAGGCTAGCCTAGCAGATGTAACTAAAAAGGAAAACCCCTTGTCTGAAATCAACGAAGAGATCACAGATCTCGCCGACGTACCAGCGGTTGAAATCATCGCCCGCTACTCCATCGAACTTCTAAACGTGGCGGCCGTTCACTGTGGCCTTGCCGAGAATGGTCGTGGAAAAGACCTAGACGAGGCTCGCAAAATCATCGATGCCACCGCCGGACTAATCACGGGTGCGGCTCCGTACATGGGTGATCAACACGCGCGCATCCTAAGAAACGCTCTTCGTGAGGTTCAGCTCGCATTCCGCGAGGCATCCGACTTCCCAGACGCTGCTGGTGCTGGAGCCGGCGAAAAGTTCACCGGTTCTGTCGTTTAAGCGCTAGCCAGCTTCACTCTCAGCGAGTCGACTCGCTCTGCGATTACTTGGCTCTCCGAGATTTTCTTGGCAATTGCCTGCATGAGTTCAGAAAACGCCTCTTGGCTGAGAGCAGAGGCTAACTGAAGGGTTAGTTCAACTTCTGCCGATACCAAGCGCGATGTTGGGTCTCCAGCGGCAAGTGACCAGGCTGCCAATTCAACGTGTCCCGCGAGCGCTTCATCGAATGCAGCGACAACTTCCTTGTCTTGATGCGGTTCGATCCATTTAGACTGCGTTGCAATGGCCTCGATCATCGGGCGCCTAAATACAAATTCCGAGACGTTTCCCGGATCCAAAATCATTCTGGTGTTACCTTCGGCAGCCGCCGCGAGCGCAGCCTTTACCGCACTGTGAGGAACCGGTCTGGCGTCTTTGTTCCAAGCCGTCATTGCGGAAACGCTTGAAAATACCGGAAGTCCGTTTTGACCATCCGGCGTTTCGACGGTGACGATGCTTAGGTCGGCCGACTTATCGACCGTTTGGCCGTGGGCTCCCTCTCCCGCCTCACCGAGGTTGGCGAGCAGTGGGATTAGAACTCTGGTTTCCCGGAATGCTTCGACTACGTCGGAGATTGAAGCTTCGGCAACATTTAGCTTGGCTATTGTGTCGATTAGGTTCTGATCGGCCTGCCCGTTGTCGTTCGCATAGGTGTTCTCCTCGAACCCTCTACCCTCCCAGGGAACTCCAGCAGAGTCCGCGAAGCGGTCAGGATTGATGTGATCGTGAGACATTAGTCCGCTTGGTTGGCGATTGCAAGCGCTTCGGTCAATGAGAACTTGCCGGCGTAGAGGCTCTTGCCAAGAATCGCACCCTCGAGCCCTAGGGAAACGAGTTCGTGAAGGTCGGCGATGTCTTGAAGGCTTGAGATACCGCCGGAGGCAACCACTGGCTTATCGGTATGGTTCATCACCGAGCGAAGAAGTTCTAGGTTTGGGCCTTTGAGCGTTCCATCCTTGGTGACATCGGTAACAACGTATCTGGCACAGCCGGCATCCTCAAGACGAGCGAGCACCTCGTAAAGGTCACCACCCTCCTTGGTCCAGCCTCGAGCCGCCAAGGTAGTGCCACGAACATCAAGTCCAACTGCAACGAAGTCTCCGAAGCGCTTGATTACACGCTCGGTCCATTCGGGGTCTTCAAGAGCCGCTGTTCCAAGGTTCACTCGTGTGGCACCAGCCTCGAGGGCTGCTTCTAGGCTGGCATCGTCGCGAATGCCACCGGAAAGTTCGATCTTCACCGATGTTGCGGCACTGACCACTTCTCGGATGATGGCGCGGTTCTCGCCTCTACCAAAAGCAGCATCTAGGTCTACCAAGTGAATCCATTCGGCACCCTGGTTAATCCAAGCCATTGCAGCCTCAACCGGGTCACCGTAATCGGTCTCAGAGCCAGCCTCGCCCTGAGTAAGGCGAACGGCCTTCCCATCGGCGACATCGACAGCAGGCAAAAGTTCAAGGTATTTCGACATGGGTTCCTAAAAGGTGTTGATCCAGTTGTTTAGAAGTTTGATTCCAGCCTGACCCGATTTCTCAGGGTGAAACTGAGTTGCAGAAAGCGGCCCGACTTCGAGGGCAGAGACGAAACGGCAGCCGTATTCGGTGTAGGTCACTTTCGGTGGAATGAAAGAGCCAATGGCCTCGAGCTCCCAATTGCGAAGGCCGTATGAGTGAACAAAGTAAAAGCGTTCATCTTCGATGCCGGCAAACAGTTTTGAGCCTTCGGCTGCTTCGACATTATTCCAGCCAATATGCGGAAGCCTCGGGGAATCTAGAAGTTCTACCGTGCCTGGCAACTGGCCCAACCCTTCGGTTTCCAAGCCATGTTCCAAGCCCTTGGCGAAAAGTACCTGCTGCCCAACGCAAATACCCATGACGGCCTTGCCGGCAACCAATCGCTTATCGATTAGTTCGTTTACGTTGATGGCGTTCAAAGCATCCATCACCGCAGCAAAAGCACCCACACCCGGGATGAACAGGCCATCGGCTTCCAACACTCTGTTTCGATTTCGAGTGAGTTCGACCGACGCGCCGGCTTCCTGAAGGGCACGCACGGCAGAGTGCACGTTACCAATTCCGTAGTCGAGTACGACTACATCCGCTTGGGTCACAGAGCGCCCTTGGTTGAAGGAATTCCAGACACACGAGGATCTGCTTCAACTGCCTTACGTATCGCGCGGGCAAATGCCTTCATCTCCGTTTCGGCAATGTGGTGTGCGTCTCGGCCGGCCAAAACATTGATGTGAACCGTGATACCTGCGTTCAGTGTGATTGCCTCAAAGACGTGGCGCACGAGTGACCCGGTGAAGTGGCCCCCGATTAGGTGGTACTCAAAACCGACAGGTTCACCAGTGTGAACGAGGTATGGGCGACCGGAAAGATCTACAACAGCTCTAACTAGAGCTTCGTCTAGAGGTACTGTGGCATCTCCATAGCGGGAGATGCCAGCCTTGTCCCCGAGAGCCTGCTTGATTGCCTGGCCCAAAACGATGGCCGTGTCCTCAACGGTGTGGTGAACATCGATGTGCAAATCCCCAGTGGCCTTGACATCGAGATCGATCAACGAGTGCTTAGAAAAGGCAGTTAGCAGGTGATCAAAAAAGCCAACACCGGTGTCGATGTTTGACTTACCGTTGCCATCTAGGTTGAGGCTAAGCGCGATGCTCGACTCACTGGTGGAACGGCTGATTTGTGCTGATCTTGCCATTTAAATGCCTTTCGCAAAGAGATTGCGTCTTTGGATTGGTTTAAGTCTAGTTGCCTACGACAGTTCGCCCAAGGCATTGAGGAACGCCGTTGTTTCCGCTTCGGTTCCTGCGGTGACTCTGAGCGTTCCAGGAAGGCCAACATTTCTTACGAGAATACCCTTGGCTAGCAACGCCTCGAAGGTTGCCTTTGGGTCTTCTACACCTCCGAATAAAACGAAGTTTGAGTCTGAGTCGTATGGGTCAAAACCAAGTTTCTTCAATTCGGTCACCAAACGATCACGCTGAATGCGGATGTCGTTCACAGTGGCAAGCATTTCATCTGCGTGGTCCAGCGCGGCCTCGGCAGCGGCCTGAGTAAAAGCACTCAGGTGATAAGGAAGACGAACCAATCTCAGCGCATCGATAACGGCAGGGTCGGCCGCAAGATAACCAACGCGAGCACCTGCGAATGCGAATGCCTTAGACATGGTTCGACTTACCAACAGTCGTTCGCGTCCTGGAAGCAGTGAAACTGCGGCTGCAGTTTGGTCGTGGGCAAATTCTGCGTAAGCCTCATCAACTACAACAATGCCGTCAGTCGCCGCGTATGCCGCCTCGATACACTCGAGTGAAATGGAGGTACCGGTTGGGTTGTTTGGAGCACAAAGCATCACGATGTCTGGCTTGTGTTCGGCAATCGCCGCGCGAACCAACTCGGGAGTTAGTTCAAAACGTTCCGCTCTGGCTGCCTCCACGTATTCGGTATCGGTACCAAGGGCGATAAGCGAGTACATGGAATAGGTTGGCTTGAAACCAAGGGCCTTGCGCCCTGGGCCACCGAATGCCTGAAAAATCTG
>Ga0228701_1001231_pt1 | contig 17933 bp, 10 predicted proteins | sample McNCre117_Aug_MG_2_FD_178017 | JGI IMG/M metagenome (GOLD analysis project Ga0228701, IMG submission 178017) | Freshwater microbial communities from McNutts Creek, Athens, Georgia, United States - 11-17_Aug_MG | ecosystem: Environmental > Aquatic > Freshwater > Creek | place: USA: Georgia...
AAATCTCCATTGTTAATCTCCAAAACATCTGGTAATCGAAAAAAATCCAAACTTAACTTAAAATTGCTACGTTCGTTTACAGCATAGTTGATATGTTAAGTTCAATTATTTCTTAATAAAATTCTTAGTATAGTTTCTCCTTTTTTATGTCAATTTAAATGCTTTCGGTATCCTAATTTTCATTAGGACATTAAACCGTAAAAAAAAGTCGTAAAAACCGTAAAATACAATCCGTAATCTTTTTAAAATTGCTCTATTGAAAAATAGGTTGTCAAAACCTGTATTCATTAACTCCTTAGTAACTATCCAAAACCACCTACTACTATGAAGAAAAACTACTTCTATTTTTTACTATTTGTACCGCTACTGATGCAATCTCAAAATATCCTATGGGAGAAGTCCTATGGAGGTAAGTATGCAGATTATCTATTTGATGTTCAACCTACGGCGGATTACGGTTTTATTTTGGCAGGGAGTTCCTTGTCGGATAAATCAGGAACCAAATCAGAGAACAACCAAGGTGATTTGGATTATTGGGTTTGGAAGATGGATGAGAATGGAAAGCCAGACTGGCAAAAAAGTTTAGGCGGTTCAGGTTTTGATTTATTAAAGAGCATCAGAGGCACCAAAGACGGAGGATTCATTTTAGCAGGAACCTCTAATTCAGATACAGGTTTGAATAAAAAAGATAGTTGTAAAGGAGGAACCGACTTTTGGGTATTCAAACTCAATGCTAAAGGCGATGAACAATGGCAACGAACCATTGGAGGCACTGGTCAAGATGAATTACTATCTGTTTTTCAAACTACAGATGGCGGATATATCTTAGGAGGCTCTTCTAGTTCAGATGCTACTATAGTAGCTACAATGGGTAAAAAAGCGCTTACGACTTCAAAAAAAGGCCTTACTTCTAAATCTACCAGTAGTCGTGGAAGTATGGATTATTGGATTGTGAAATTAAACGCAGAAGGTGAAGTACAATGGCAGAAAACCTATGGAGGTAAGTATGCCGATGAGCTTAGAAGTATGGAACAAACTAAAGATGGCGGTTATATTTTAGGAGGCTATTCCAATTCTCCCCAATCAGGTGATAAAACCGAGCCAAGTATTGGCATTGGGGATTATTGGGTAGTTAAAATTGACAACTCAGGCACCATAGAATGGCAACGCACCTATGGAGGTAACGGAGACAATCAATTGTATGTCATTCATCAAACAGGGGATGAAGGCTACCTTATAGGTGGCAATTCCAATAGTACCAATTCTTTAACTACTAAAGGCGGTACGGTGAGTAATGGGACTGATTTTTGGCTACTAAAAGTAGATTCCAAAGGAGAGGAACAGTGGTCACGAACTTATGATTATGGTAAGGTGGACATTTTAACCTCGTTGATAGAGAACAAAGACCATACGTTTTTAATTGGGGGCTATGCCCAAAATGATATCACTAGTGAAAGTACATTAGCCCTAAAGAAACAAGATAAAGGTATCAACGACTACATCGCTTTAAAGATTGATGCTACAGGACAAGAATTGTGGACACAATCTGTGGGGAGTTCAGGAGAAGACATCTTACGAAAACTAATTGAAACCCGTGATGGTGGGTACCTATTAGCTGGAACTTCCAATGCTTCTTCTTCACTGGATAAAAAAAGTACTATAGGTAGTAATGACTTTTGGGTGGTCAAACTACAAGATAAAGTCAATATAGAACCTGCTAAAGTAGCTATAGAGGTATTCCCTAATCCAGTTGCCACTTTTACCAATGTAATTATCGGATACGAATATACCAATGGTACTGCTACGCTAGTGGATTTATCGGGAAGAACACTTCAACAGTTCTCTATTACCAGCAGAACAGTTCCACTTGACCTGACTATGTATCCTGAAGGAATATACATCGTGAATATCAAAACCGATGTGAGAACCGACGGACTCAAACTGATTAAGAAAACCAAAAAAGAGTAATTCCAAATAGTACCAATCTACAATGAAAAAGACAATCTACCTACTATATGCTTTGAGTGTGTTATGTAGTACTTCAACAGTAATGGCACAAATCAATACAGACATGCGACCACAGGTGAAATCCCCTGAGGTGAATAAGTTTGAACAGTACATGAACATGCCCGTAAACTTAGTCTCAGGAACACCACAAGTTTCTATCCCCCTCTATACTTTGGAATATGCAGGGATGACCCTGCCTATTTCGTTGGAATACGACGCCTCAGGGGTGAAAGTAGAATCTATAGCTTCTTCGGTGGGACAAAACTGGAGTTTGAATGTGGGCGGTGTTGTAAGCCGTAATGCAAAAGGAGCACCTGATGAGGGTTCAGTAGGGTATCCTAAGAGTTCCATTATGGTTAATGGTTATTACAAAGATTATGGATTAACCAAATTAGAAACCGAATTGAGTACATTTTCAAATGTTGCAAATAGCAGGTATATGCAATTTAATTGGTGGTTAGAAGATGTCAATGCAGGTAAGAAAGATGCCCAACCCGATTTGTTTTATTTCAGTACCCCCGAGGGAGGAAGCAAATTTATTTTCAATGACCAAAGAAAAGTAGTCTATCTTGAAAATACGGATTTTATGATTCAAGAAGATTATGTACCTAGTTACTTTAGAACATGGATGGTGACTTCTCCTAAAGGGACAAAATATAAATTCGGATTGGACACAGGAACTAATTTTGGATTGAATAATGCTGTTGAGAAAAATTATACCAACCAGTCCATAAATGAAATTGTTTTTGATAATAATTTCATCATTAACTCTTGGTTTTTGACTGAAATATCCAATTTTACCAGTTCAAGTAAAATTCAATTGGAGTATATTGACAACAACTATTCGCATACCTCAATCAGTAAACCTGTATCACAGGGTAATTTTTTATGTATTCCTAATACTTTAATGAACTCAAATTGTACAATCACTCCTGAGACTCAATACAATCAATTGGCAATGTATCCTGTGAATACCACCTCTGAGAATCATGTCATGTCTAAATTAATCAGCAAAATTAAAGCAGGGACTACTCAAATCAATTTTATCTATAGTAATAGGGACGACTTAACTCCTGAATTTGGAGTGACCCCTAAGCGATTGGATGAGGTACAAATCATGGTGGTAAATCCCGTTACCCAAGTAACAGAAATCATTAAAAAAATTAAATTCAGTTATACCACCCTGCAAAGTGCTATTACCACTGGTAGTAAAGGGACAACAGATATCAAACGATTACAACTTACAGGTATTACCGAGATGAGTGCCAATGAGCAATTGACCAAACCCTATACTTTTGTGTATAATACCACTTCTTTACCGAGTAAACTTTCGTTTGCACAAGACAAATGGGGGTATTACAATGGAAAGACACAAAACCCATCCCTTTTTCCTCCAGCAGGAATCACTCTGAATGAATCATTATATGCCGATAGAAAGGTAGATTTGAATTTTGCTAAAGCAGGGGCATTAGAGCAAATAATCTACCCAACCAAAGGGTCAGTGAATTTTCAGTACGAATCCCATAAATCAGATGTGGCTGTAGATGTGTACTATGATATAAATAATTCATCGGCTTTTATTCCAACTATTGCTTCTACTCAATCTACAGATGGGATTACATCTACGCTATTTACTTATGTAGCCAATGATGCAGAAAGCTTACTATTGACAGCTAATTTGTATTACAATCCTACGGGAACTGCGGGATGTTCACCTACTAGTACCTTAAGAGCTGCCTCAATTGTGGATATGGTGACCAATACAGAAATAGCAACTATTTTGTATCCAGGAGCCACTACCTCAAAAACTATCTCACTGCCCGTTGATAAAAAACTACTAATTGACGGGAGACAATACAAATTAATCGCTCAAGGTTATGGTGGTACCAGTGGGGTTAATAATATGTGTAATATCTGTTATGCCAAAATTGATAAGGTTCCTGTTATTCCTATTTATGATATTGGAGGTTTACGAATTAAAAAAACAATCCATAAAGAAGATGATGGTTCGGTGATTAAAGAAACTAATTATACTTATGCTCAAGCAAAAATTGTCAGTAATCCTAAACTATTTTATCAAACAAGTTGGGATGTTAGTAGTAATGCTTATTTGCCCAAGTATTTTAGTGTAGTACCTCAAAATGCATTTATATTCAATGAGACCTTAGTTAATAATGCCATGGCAAGTGGATTTACTACGGGGTCGTTTTACACTTTTTCTACTGGGTTTGACCCTTTAGAAATCAATTTTATGGGACCTACTATTTCTTATGGAGAGGTTGACCAAACCGATGGTAATGGAACCACTAAACATTTATTTAATCGCTACAAAGGATATTTTGAACTCAATAGCTTTAGTTCGGATTATGGTATTCCACCACTTCCTAAATCACAGTCATTATTGGCTGGGGAAAAACAAAGTGTTCTAACACTCAATACGGGTGGTCAAACCGTTCAGCAGAACACCTATGATTATAATTATAGTAGTTCGGATACCACAGTCAAAGGATTAGTTCCATCGGTGTATAGTAGTGCAGGTGGTTCAGTAAGCCTCTTTAATGTGTATACCCTTCAAGGACAAACTAAAACTCTCAAAACGGAAACCCAAACTACAAGGGTAAACAACCAAGATTTTACGGTAACCAAAGATTATGAATACACAGGCGTAAATCATTTTCAACCCACTAAAACTACCACTACTAATAGCTCGGGGGAGCAGTTAATTGCTAAGATGTATTATCCTAACGATATAGATACTGAACCACTAATGTTGGAATTAGTAACTCAAAATCGTAAAGCAAATCCAGTACGCACAGAGAATTACAATGGCACTACTAAATTATCAGAGCAAAAAATGAGTTATGCTAAGGATGCATCTACTACGTATCTAACATTACCTAAAAGTACCTTTGGGGCTAAGTTTCCTAATAGTTTCCCAACGATTGCCAATATTGGCAATTTAGAAAAGAAACTCACCTATGATAGCTATGATAGTTCAGGGAATCTGACTCAATATACCCCTGAGGGAGGCACATCAGTAACTATTATTTGGGGGTATGATAAAACCCAGCCAATTGCTAAGATAGAAAATGCGACTACTGCCCAAATAATGAGCGCTTTGGGAGTAAGTGACCTCAGTGCTGTCAACGAATCTAATCTACCCGCTATAAACGCATTAAGACAAGGTTTATCCAGTGCAATGGTCACTACTTATACTCATATTCCACTGGTGGGAGTATCAAGTATTACAGACCCTAAGGGACAAACGGTATATTACAATTATGATGGACTCAGTAGACTACTAAATGTAAAAGATGCTAATGGAAACATCCTAAATGAGAACCAGTACCATTATAAAAATTAATTTGATTCATATGAAAAAATACATATATACAATCGTTCTACTTACGGTAACAATTGCAGGATACTCTCAAACCAGATGGTATAGAGATGCTGACAAAGACGGTTATGGTAATCCATATGTAGTTTATATAGGTTCTTACCCTATTTCTGGATATGTTTATAATTCAAGTGATTTAAATGATAATGACCCATGTATTACAAATATACCTGCAACGACTGTTCTGTACTATGACAATGATGGTGATGGATATGGAAGTGTGGCTGTTTTATGTAACACTATCACTCCTGGGAAAGTAACTAATAATTTGGATTGTAATGACGCTGATGCATCCATAAACCCTAATACGGTTTGGTATAGTGATGCTGATGGTGATGGATATGGCACAGCAGGAAGTTCAACAACAGGATGTATAAAACCTACAGGGTACGTAAATAATACTAGTGATTTAAATGATTCCAATGCGAATATTACTAATATACCTCCTCAAACTTTTTATCGTGATGCCGATGGTGACGGGTATGGGAATCCAACAGTAACTGTCTATTATAGTATAATACCAACAGGTTATGTAACCAACAATACAGATTGTAATGATAATGATACGACACTAAATCCTACTACGATTTGGTATCGTGATGCTGATGGAGATGGCTATGGTACCAGTAGTATAAGTACCACTTCTTGTAATCAGCCCACAGGGTATGTGCGTAATTCAAGTGATTATAACGACGGAACTACAAACATTACCAATATTCCTCCCCAAACGTTTTACAGGGATGCCGATGGAGATGGATATGGTAGTACTTCGGTAAGCGTGTATTATAGCGTTCAACCTTCGGGCTATGTGACTAATAATTTAGATTGTAACGACTCAGATGCTAGTCTAAATCCTAATACCCCTTGGTTTAGAGACAATGATGGTGATGGGTATGGAACAGGAGGACCAGTGTTTGGTTGTGCACAACCTTCAGGTTATGGAAGAAATTCAGGAGATTGTAACGATTATGATAGTACATTAAGTCCTGCTACGGTTTGGTACAGAGATGCTGATGGCGATGGATATGGAACTAGTAGTACCACTACCGCATCGTGTACCCAGCCTACAGGGTATGTACGTAATGCTAGTGACTACAATGATACCACTGCCAATATTACCAATATTGCTCCTTCCACCTTTTATCGTGATGCGGATGGTGATGGGTATGGAAGTCCAACGGTAACGGTGTATTATAGCGTAAAACCAGCAGGCTATGTGACTAATAATTTGGATTGTGCTGACGGTGATGCTTCACTGAATCCTAATACGGTTTGGTATCGTGATGCTGACGGTGATGGCTACGGAACCAGTGCTACTACAACAGCTTCGTGTACCCAGCCCACAGGATATGTTCGTAATTCAAGTGATTATAACGATGGAACGACAAACATTACCAATATTGCCCCTTCCACCTTTTATAGAGATGCCGATGGTGATGGTTACGGAAGTGCGACAGTCACTGTTTTTTATAGTGTGATGCCAACAGGTTATGTGACCAACAGTTCGGATTGTAATGATGGTGATTCCAGTCTAAATCCTAATACCCCTTGGTTTCGTGATAATGATGGTGATGGATATGGCTCTGGTGCTCCAGTATTGAGTTGTACCCAGCCTACAGGCTATGTACGTAATTCAAGTGATTATGACGATACTACATCTAACATTACCAATATTGCACCTTCTACCTTTTACCGTGATGCTGATGGGGACACCTATGGTAGTCCAACAGTAACGGTCTATTACAGTGTTAAACCAGCGGGTTATGTTACCAATAATTTAGATTGTGCTGACGGAGATGCGACGCTGAATCCAACCACAGTTTGGTATCGTGATGCCGATGGGGATGGCTATGGAACTAGTAGCACAACCACTGCTTCGTGTACCCAACCTACGGGGTATGTACGTAATTCAAGTGATTACAATGATACCACAGTAAATATTACCAACATTGCTCCTCAAACGTTTTATAGAGATGCCGATGGAGATACGTATGGAAGTGCTACAGTAACGGTTTTTTACAGCGTAAAACCAACAGGATATGTAACCAATAATATTGACTGTAACGACGGTGATGCAACGCTGAATCCAACCACAGTTTGGTATCGTGATGCCGATGGTGATGGGTATGGAATTACAGCCACGACCACCGCTTCGTGTACACAACCTACAGGCTATGTACGCAACTCAAGTGACTATGACGATACTACGGTAAATATAACCAACATTGCCCCTTCTACCTTCTACAGAGATGCCGATGGTGATACCTATGGAAGCCCAACAGTAACGTTATATTACAGTGTGAAACCTGCGGGTTATGTAACTAATAATTTAGATTGTGCTGACTCTGATGCAACGCTGAATCCAACTACAGTTTGGTATAGGGATACTGATGGGGATGGGTATGGAACTTCAGCCACGACTACTGCATCTTGTACCCAGCCTATAGGCTATGTACGCAACTCCAGTGACTATGACGACACTACGGTAAATATTACCAATATTGCTCCCCAAACGTTCTATCGTGATGCTGATGGTGATACTTTCGGAAGTAAAACAGTAAGTGTTTATTATAGCGCCAAACCTGCGGGTTATGTAACCAATAACAGCGATTATGATGATGGTACGGTAAATATTACGAACATTGCCCCACAAACGTTTTATGCTGATAGTGATGGGGATGGTTTTGGTAATCTAAATTCAACCATTTATTACAGTGTGATACCAACTACAGGTTATGTTACCAATAGTTTGGATTGCGATGATACTAAAAACACCATCAATCCCAACACCAAGTGGTATGCTGATACCGATGGTGATGGACTGGGTGACCCTGCTAGTTTTGTGACGCAATGTACCGCTCCAGCTGGGAAGTATGTACTGGATAATACCGATAATTGTCCGTTAGTGTCAGGAACAAGTAGTGATTGTGGGGGACTTGCTAATCCTTCTCTAGACAAAAACTACATTATTACCAAAGCGTATAAGGTAGCCAGTACATCCTCTATTGCATCGCCAACACCTGCTCAAGCTACAGTTGCCATTACCTATTACGACGGACTAGGCAGACCCATACAACAAATCGCCAACCAGCAATCCAATACGGGTAAGGACATTGTAACCCACATAGAATATGACACCTTTGGAAGACAAACCAAGGAGTATTTACCTTTTGTGGGAACCAATCGCAATATGACCTACGATAGTAGTGCTCAAAATAATGTATTGGCGTTTTACAATACTCCCAATTATGAGAATACAGCTAATCCATTCTCAGAGAAAGTCTTGGAAGCCTCTCCACTTAACCGTGTGTTGAAACAAGCGGCACCTGGTACTGATTGGGCTTTGGGACAAGGACACGAAATAAAATTAGATTATCAAACCAATATCGCTAGTGAAGTCAAATTTTTTAAAGCTACCACAACTTGGAATGCTACTTTAGGAGTGTTTGATACCACTTTAGACAATTCCGCTGGAACTACTTTTTATGAGTCAAACCAACTCTACAAAAACCTGACCTTTGATGAGAATACCACTGCTACACCAACCGAAACTAATGGGTCAACAGTAGAGTTCAAAAACAAAGAGGGAAAGGTAGTACTTAAAAGAACCTATGCTACTACTGGTAGTGTGGAATCTTCTATGGAGAAACACGATACCTACTATGTGTATGATATCTATGGTAATTTGACTTATGTAATTCCTCCTATGGCTGATATGGCATTGACCCAAGCTATCTTGGATGATTTGTGTTACCAGTACCAATACGATGCTCGCAACCGCTTGGTGGCTAAAAAACTACCGGGCAAGCAATGGGAGTTTATGGTGTATGACAAATTAGACCGAGTAGTAGCCACAGGACCTGCATTTTCTCCTTTTAGTGATGTGACGGCTTCGGGCTGGTTGATTACCAAATACGATGCGTTTAATAGAGCCGTGTACACAGGTTGGTTAAACAGCGGTGCCACGGCAACCACACGAGCTACATTACAACAAGCTCAAAACGGGGCTACCACTATCAACGAGAACAAACAAAACGGAAATACTATAGACACAGTACCTGTAAACTACAGCAACAATGTAGTACCAACCACATTCAAACTTTTAAGTGTGAACTACTACGATACGTATGAGATACCTAATGTAAGTGGACTAGCCACTAGCGTAGAGGGACAAACTGCTACAACAGCTACCAAAGGACTCCCAACAGGGTCTTGGATACGTGTGGCTACCACTACGGCAGAAACTAAAGCAGAAACGAGTTACATTTTGTATGATGCCAAGTTTAGACCAATACGTAGTTATACGACTAACTATTTGGGTGGTTTTACGGGTACTGATAGCAAATTAGACTCATTCTCAGGGCAATTGCAATACACCCTGCAAAAACACAAACGTACCGATGCTGATACGGAATTGACCATTAAAGATGCGTTTACTTACTCAGCTCAAGATAGACTGCTTACCCATACCCACCAAATCAATGGTGGAGCGGAACAGCTATTGGCGGAGAACACCTATGATGAGTTGGGTAAATTAACAAGTAAAAAAGTAGGGAATTCCAGTGCTGTACCATTACAAAAAGTAGATTACAGTTACAATATTAGGGGGTGGCTGACTAAAATTAATGAGATAGGTAGTTTACAACAAGGTACTGACCCTGCGGATTTGTTTGGATTTAAAATCAATTATAATACGGTGGATGGAAATACCACTGTGGCAAACAAACTCTATAATGGCAATATTGCTGAGACGTTTTGGAGTACGGCTACCGATGGAGGATTTGTGAGAAACTACGGTTACAAATACGACCAGTTGAACCGTTTGAAAGATGCGACTTACCAAAAATCAAACTTGGTGACCCATATGTACGATGAAAACCTGACCTATGATAAAAACGGTAATATTCTAACCCTGAAACGCAACGGTGATAACGATGCACAAACGGGAGCTTTTGCCATAGATAATTTAGGATATGCTTATGCTCCCAACTCTAATAAACTAATTAGTGTGACTGACACTCCTGCCTCGGCAACCAGTGGATTTAAAGATGGGAATACTACGGGAGATGACTATGTGTACGATGCTAATGGCAATATGACTGTGGATAATAACAAGAAGATTACCACTATAACCTACAACCACTTGAACTTGCCCACAAAAATAGTTTTCCTAACAGGAAATATTGTGTACATTTACAATGCGGCAGGGCAAAAGGTACAAAAAGTAGTCACGGAAAATACGACGGTAACCACAACTGATTATTTAGGGGGCTACCAGTATAAAAATGCAGTATTGCAGTTTTTTCCAACGGCCGAAGGGTATGTGAAAAATACCCCTGTTAGTGGAGCTAATACCTACAGTTATGTGTTTAACTATTCTGACCATTTAGGGAATGTGAGATTGAGTTACACTAAAGACGCAACAACAGGTTCATTGAAAATTCTTGAAGAAAGTAATTATTATCCTTTTGGTCTCAAACACAATGGGTATAATCCAATTGTGCCAGTTCCTGAAAATAGAAGACTTTATAATGGGAAGGAATTGCAGGAAGAACTCGGACTTAATATGTACGATTATGGAGCAAGGAATTATGACCCAGCTTTAGGGCGTTGGGATGTTACCGATGGAAAATCAGAATTGTATTTTAATAGTTCTCCTTATGTTTATGCTGCAAATACACCTGTAAATGCGATTGACCCTGATGGAAATATTGTTATTTTTATTAATGGGAATCATTTTGGAGAAGGAGCAACAGGTTATGAAAGCTGGAGAAAAGGTACTTCTAGCTATAACTGGAGAGGCTCTAATGCTTATTGGAATGATACAAATCAATCTTTTGATGGTTCGGTAATGAGACAATTAGGAGATTACAAGTCTATATATAGAGATGGGGCTTCTGGTGGTTTTTTTGGGTTTGCTTCTGATGATCCAATTGGAGTTAATTTTGCTACTAGAAGGATTCAAAATGGCTATTCACAAGGAAAAGCAGATGCTAAAAAAATAATAGCAGATTTAGCCAAGGATAAGACTACAGGAGAAATAGTTGAGACAATAAAAATTGTTACTCATAGCATGGGAGCTGCTTATGGGAAGGGATATGTAAAAGCACTTAAAGATTATATAAAAACCCTACCAAAAGAACAACAATACCAAATTAAAATAACTTTAGTTGCTGATTTTGACCCTTTTCAAGCGGGTTCTTTAACTGCTGATGGTAATATAAAAACACAACAATTTAAACACGAAGGAAATGGTAATGTTTTTGGTATGGGTTGGTTAGCGAATGAGAACGAACAAGGATTAGATCCGAAAAAAGATGTGTATACTAACACAGGTACAAGTACAGACCATTCTATTATGACCTTTTTTAATGATATTAGTACATTATCCGAAGGAACATACAAATGGAATGGTAAATCTTGGGTAAAACAGTAGATAATGAAAAAGAAAATTATAGTAATTAGTATTCTATTAGTTGTTATTGTTATAGCTTTTTTTTACTTCAAAAATATTTTTGGATGGTACGAGTTTAAAAGCAATAATTATACACTAAAAGAAAACAAATCAATAGTTAAAGTTTCTAAAGAACAGTATTCTAAAGATAGTTTAAATCTAGTATTAATTATAAAAAATCAGATTAATGCTCATAAAAATCCATATGACAATGCACTTAGAGTAAATGATAAGTTAGAATATATAAACGATAGTTTAACTAAAATTTACATAGACAGTATTTTTTATAGTCCAAAATTAGATAAGGTTGTTTTTTTAGTACTTGTTGAAAATGATAATAAAAAACTATATAAAGGGATGACTAAAGCAATGGCAGACGGATGGGAAAGAGAAGGTAATTTACCTTATTTAGGTACACATTTTAATAGTAGTTGCTTTATTGCTAAAAGGATAAATGGTATTTTTGAAATTTATTATTACGGATATTCCTTTACAAATTCAAGAACATATAAAGAAAATTCAACGGCATTACGAGACGCTTGCTTAAATCATCGAGAGGATGAAAACGAAAGCGAAAAAAAATATAATGTTGATGATAGGCGTTTTTGGAATAGTAATGAATGGGTAATGTGGTAATGTAGGTAAAGTATCAAAATTAGTGATGGAGGTATAACCGCTAGTTAATGTACTGAAAATCAATTATATTGTTAATTTAAAAAGAAAAAAGAGAAGCTATGGCTTCTCTTTTTTTATATTTATTATTTCTTAAAAACGCTTAAAATGGCATTTAATCCGTCCTCGTGTATAACTTCGTTCTGTTCGTCAAAGGCTCGGGTCAAAGTTAGTGATACTAAAATTTGTCCTCATTGTAATGCTGCTACACTCAATAAAAATGGGTTTACTGCTAACCATAAACAACAGTTTTATTGTAAAACGTGCACGAAAAGGTGTATTGATTTTTATACCAATAAAGGTTATGGCAGAGAAATCAATGCTAATATCGTAGTACTTATTAAAGAAGGAATGGGAATTAGGAGTATGGCTCGGTTTTTAGGTATTTCTACTACCACTTTATTAAAACGTATATTGTTTATTGCTAAAGGAGTGCAATCTCCACCCATTTGTTCGGGTCAAACCTATGAAGTAGACGAAATGAGAACGTTTTTAAGGCATAAAGGCAAGGTAATTTGGATTGTATATGCTTTAGATCAATCAACAAAAATGTAATCAGTTTTGCAGTTGGTTCAAGAACCAAGAAAACGCTTAATCAAGTCATTCAAACTGCTTTACTTTCCAATCCCAAAAGGATTTATACTGATGGGTTGAATCTCTATAAATTTTTAATTCACAACACTATTCATAAAGTCACCCGATTTGGAACCAATAGAATTGAAAGAAAAAATCTGAGCCTCCGTACACATTTGAAACGTCTCAATAGAAGGTCAATTTGTTTTTCTAAAAGTTTGGTTGTTCTTAGTGCAGTCCTAAGGATTTATTTTTGGTTGTGATAGTAATTATCTGAACGTAAACATTATTTATTAAATGAATTTTAAGTGATGTTTTGATGCTTGGAGTATTGATAGTTCTGAAATACAAAACTATCAATACTCAACAAAAGTTATGAGAACCAAAAAGTTCAATTAACCACGTCACCTAACATTGAGCCTAACGCCTGTTAGGGGTGTAGTTTTTTATCTTTTTTTTGCTCCAATAAGTCTACCATAAAGTTTTTTACCAAGGTCTGGTTCTATTGAATGGATATAATGAATCCAGCCGAAGAGTCTATGTTGTATTTCTATGATCTGTTGTTCAATTTCAAATTGAAAATCTTGATTTTCAATTTTGATTCCTTGATTTTTTAAACGTCTTTTGGCATGTTTTATATATCCATATTTTCTTATGAAGTAAATTTCTAACCTTAGATTTCGTTTTATTCGTTTAGGTATTCTAGGATATATATTGTCAAATGCAGTTAAACCCGTAACAAATTGCTCTTGACCACGTTTCATTATTTTTGTTTTCGATGCATTTAATTCAAAACCAAAGGAATTGATTATTTGCTCAATTTCCTTTTGGTTTGGTAACATAGAGTTAGTTGAAAAGTATAAATCGTCCGCATATCTTGTATATGAAATGTCTTTATCACTTAATTCCATTAGTTTTAAATCCATTTGATGGACAACAATATTGGCTAAAGTAGGACTTGTATTGAATCCTTGAACTAATTTCCCGTTTACTGTTGTAATTTTAGATATAGACTTTGATATTTCTTTTTGAAATCCTATCTGTTGCAAAGCATCTGAAACCATTTTATCTGTAATGGTTTCAAAAAAATTTTTAATGTCAACAGATAAAATGATTTGCTTTGAAATATGTTCAAACGCATTGGTTTTAATGCTTTTTCCGTTTACAAAACCGTGAACGCAATCTTCAGGAACAAAAATATCACTTAAATAATTATTTAAAATTTTAAGTGAATTTGAAAGTTGGTGTGTAAATACCGAATAAACTATTCTATAACCAGTTGCTTTACCTTTTTTTTTAATATGAAATCTATCAATTCTAATTGAATTGTGTGAACTTGTATTTATATTATTTGTATCAAAAACTAAGTACTCTTCATTTATTGCTTTTTCTAGAAATGAAATATCACATCTCAAGTAGTTAGCCAATTGTTTGTTTGATATTATTTCCTTATGATTCATTTTTATCTAAAAAGTATGGTGGGGTCAAGGTAAGATAGATTGTAATGCTTTAAACCGAATACGAATTCATATCCGAAAATTTACCCTGACGTCCCACCAATTTCTCTAATTAAATTATTTAAAGTAACTTTATATTTTGTCTTCTTTTTTCTACTCAAATATACATTTTTATTTACGATACAAATTACACCAATTTTAGGTGCAACGAGGTCGAAATTTTGAAACATCCTTTTCATAGGTTTTACATCTTCAAGAACCTTATTAAAAATAAAATTTAAATAATCAATAACACCCATATTCTCTTCTTCTTTCCCAACTATATAATATTCGCAATCATATGAACCATCGTATTCTGAAAAAAAATCAATTAAAATGGAATTAAGTGATTTTTGGGAAATTTGAATTGTTTCGAATATGAAGATGTTTTTAGCGTCTTTATTTCTAACTATTCTGTCATGCAAAAGCCTTTTTAGAGTTAAATAAAATATTTCATGTTCTTCAGATTTTTTTTTGAGTTCTTTAAAATAATCAGTTTCTTTATTCAAAATTACAAAATAGGATCTGTAGTCCAATAAGGGTAATAATTTATAAACATCTGCTCTCATGTCAATATTGTTTTCAGTTGCATGAAAGCCCTCAGTTTTAATTCTTTTTGAAAACTCGTTATAGTAAAGAGAGTCTTCTAAGTCCTCTTTAAGTTTTTTTAATGCTTCTGATATGGTATTTGGTGAATCTGTTTTGATGCAACCATGAATAAATACAGATGAGTCATTGTTAATGCTCCCTGATTCGTCAATATAAAAATAATTTACCTTTTTTATTTCTGTCATTTCTTTAAGGAAATTCTTAATTAATTATTACCCCCTAAGTTACGCGGCTTCAAGAAGAGGTAAGATTTGTAACTGCTTATTTTTCAATAAGATAATATTTCTTGCGAAAGAAAAATGTGAATTTCCCATAACTTTTCGACATTTCTTAAAACCGATATCAGCAATAAGCTCTATATTTTGAATAAACCTTTAGATTTTTTTCCACTCAACTTTGAATATGCTTTTTGATATTTTTATTATTTCGGTTATATTTCTTTTAATCTCATCACGATTGTCTCCGGGTACTTTATGCACAAGTATTGAATTTAAATGCAAAAGTTCCTCAATTTTTTTTTGTTGCGTATTTTCAAAATCAATATAAAGTAATATTTTGCTTTGTAATTTTTGGACTTCTTTTTAAGCATTAAGATATGGATTATAAAATTTATCTAGCACATCCTCTAATTCCTTTCTTGATTTTCCTTTGCTTTCGTCGATTAAATCAAGTCTTGCATTAGTAGCAATTTCTATTTCACATATGTATAAACTTAATGTTTCTCTTAAATCCTCAACCCATTTAACTCTTGCAGCTGATATTACATTTAATTTGACTTGATGTAATGCTACCATTCCTGCAATAAGCGCAATTAAAATTGTTACAAAGTTAGTAATTAATATTTCTGACATGGTTTTACAGTTTTTTAGAGCTTACTGCAAATGTTTTTAGGCCTGGCGATGTGACCCTATTTAGAAACACTTACTTTCAATTTAGTACTAAACTTCTTTTGAAAACCAAAAGTTTAATTTAGCACTGAACCCGCCATTTCTGCAATCCGCTTTTCTCTGCAGTTATGTTATAGACCAATTACTCTGTTCCAATCAGCAACATACATATATATTCTTTGAAATTCAGAAGGTAATAACATACGATTATGAGCAATAAAATTTCGAGATTTCTCTAATTCATCCATTCTTTGGTTTAGCCAATGCTGAGATGGAACTAAATTGCTAAAAAATTCCCATTTTTCAATTATTATTTTTGCTAACATTCCAAAATCGACAAAACCAAGAAGGTCACTTTTTTCTCCTTCTAGCCAAGAATCTTTCATTGCTGTTGTTTGTCTATTTTCAGCGTAGGTTTTAATACTTTTTGGAAGTTTATCCCACCAATCTAAACCTAAATTCTCTTCAAGAGTTTCGCGAATAAAAGCTCTAATTTCATTTTCGAAACAATGTATAACGGCATAAAGTCTAGCCATTTCTAATCCGTTATTTCTCCTATTAACTCCAAAAGGCGATAATGCTTCAGCTAATAGCTGCTTTTCAGTAAACTGATTGTCCGCACCAATTCGAATTCCAGCTTTTTGGAAATCTTCAGCTTCAGCTTCAAACATTAATCCTCTGAAAAAAAAATCTCTTATGTCTTTTTTATTAGTCAATTAAATGTTCTTTTAGGGATTTAAAAATTGCGTTATAAACTTCTACATCTTTGGTTGCTGGTAAATGTATTTGTATATTATAATGAAGTCCAACTCTAGTTGCAGATAAAGTTTTTGGAGTTATTACATCTTCAAGCTTATTATCGACAGCAGCTTGTTTTTCTTCTTGCTTATCTTGAATGTTAGGTTTTGGATTGTGATTTAGATCTGCTAAATCTAAAAGAGCATAGAATGTATTTGAGTGTAATTTGGCTACATTATCACTTGCATTATGATAACTTTTAAATTTTCCTTGAACTAAATCTTTATCTTTATCAGTAGGATTGGATTTAATAAGAAATATATCGTTATAAGCTTCTTTAATGGCTTCTCCCATTATTTCTCTTGATTTAGAATGATTTCTATAATCATGATAGCGTTGAGTTGGACTACCGTCTGAAGATAAAAAACCTAAAGATTTCATTAAAGGAATAAATGGTCTATGATTATTTGACTTAAAACCTAAATCTTTTAAATTTTGGTGTCCAAATTTGTCTGGAGCTTGAGCATCACGAATTTTCCCAAAGAATTCTCCAAGAACTCCATATGCTTGACTGTAACTTGTTGGTAATCCCATTTTTATAATTGTTGTTTATATTCTTGATTCTGGGTAATAATTGCTGGTAACACCCTAATATCAATATACACATTGCGTCAATCTTAAATTAAAAACATGCGTATATCAATTTATTATAAGATTGAGTTTAAAATGTAATTAATTTATTATTAAAACATTACAATATTGAGTCTTACAAATACTATTAATTTGACGCAATATTTCTTCAATACTCACAAAAATCGCTTTATCTTTTAAATAAGTTTTACGGTTTTTCAGAATTGTTTTTACGGTTAAATTTATTGTACAAGTTATACAAGTTGAACCGATGATTTTCAAAGTGTTTTTTATTTTATATCGAACCCATAACCTTCATAAAATCAATTACTTGGTTCGATTTTAAATCTATATCGCCCACAGAGTTGTACCAATGACCTTGAATTAATTTTCAAGGTCATTTTTATTTTATATTGAACCCATAACCTTCAGAAAATCAATTACTTGATTCGATTTTAAATCTATAT
>Ga0228701_1001232_pt1 | contig 17906 bp, 16 predicted proteins | sample McNCre117_Aug_MG_2_FD_178017 | JGI IMG/M metagenome (GOLD analysis project Ga0228701, IMG submission 178017) | Freshwater microbial communities from McNutts Creek, Athens, Georgia, United States - 11-17_Aug_MG | ecosystem: Environmental > Aquatic > Freshwater > Creek | place: USA: Georgia...
TGATGACGCTCTACCTCACCGATAACCTGCCCGCCGACGAAATCGCCCGTGCCAAAGACGCCGGTGTGGTTGCTGCCAAGCTCTACCCCGCAGGCGCCACCACCAACAGCGATGCCGGTGTGACCGACCTACGCAAGACCTACAAAACACTCGAAGCCATGCAAAAGGCGGGCATGTTGTTGTTGGTGCACGGCGAAGTGACCAGCAGCGACATCGACTTGTTTGACCGCGAAGCCGTGTTCATCGACACCCAGCTCATTCCGCTGCGCAAAGATTTCCCTGAGCTCAAAATTGTGTTCGAGCACATCACAACCGCCGAAGCCGCGCAATACGTGGCCGCGAGCGATCCCTACACGGGCGCCACCATCACTGCGCACCACTTGCTGTACAACCGCAACGCCATCTTCACCGGTGGCATTCGCCCGCATTACTACTGCTTGCCCGTGTTGAAGCGCGAGACCCATCGCCAAGCGTTGGTCAAGGCAGCCACCAGTGGCTCACCCAAATTTTTCTTGGGCACCGACAGCGCGCCACACCCTGCGCAGCTCAAAGAGCACGCCACGGGGTGTGCCGGTTGCTACACCGCACACGCCGCCATGCCCATGTACGCTGAAGCGTTTGACAACGCGGGTGCGCTCGACAAACTCGAAGGCTTCGCCAGCTTACATGGCGCAGACTTCTACGGCTTGCCACGCAACACGGGCACGCTCACGCTGCGCAAAGAAAGCTGGACACCACCCGAGAGCTTTGCATTCGGTGAGGCTGAGTTGAAACCCCTGCGCTCTGGCGAGGCCTTGCCTTGGCGCGTGGTTTAAAGAAAACCGCCAGCACCTCCGCCGCAACGCACACATCCAACACGGGCCGTTGCAGTCATGCAGCGACTGACGCCGCTAAGCCTGCTGTGTTTGGTGGTCAAGTGTTAGCAGACATTGATTGGTCTCAGCCGTGGTTCGCCCCGTGGCGTGAACTCGGTGAGCCAACGGCAAGGCGAGCGTTACAGCAACAAAGCGTTGCCGAAGCTCTGAACGCAATCGATCACGCAGCCAAGCGCGAGGCCAGCGCGGGCTCGTGTGATATTGCGAGCGCAGCGCGCGTGAACACGACCCGTGCTGGCCTCGCGCTTGGCGATGCCAAAGAAGTGAAGTTCGTCCCACAAGCCGCCTTGCCCGACGGCCAAGCCTACGAAGACTTCATCTTCAAAACCGCCCAAGTCCCCACTCGCGACGGCCTGCACGATTTCTTCAACGGCTTGTGTTGGCACCGCTTTCCGCTGGCCAAGCGCCGATTGAACCAACTGCAAGCCGCAGAGATCGACACCCAAGGCGTGCGTGCCACGCGTGGCCCTGTGCGCGATGCGCTCACGCTGTTCGATGAAAACGTCATCCTCATGCACGCACCCGATGCGGTGTGGGCGGCCTTGCAAGCGCGCGACTGGCTCAAACTCTTTGTCGACTTGCGTGCGCAATGGCAGCAAGTGCACTTGGTGTTGTTTGGCCATGCCTTGGTAGAAAAACTCGTCACGCCCTACAAGTCCATCACCGGCCATGTGTACCGCATTGCCAACGAGGTGAACCCGCACGACGAAGTCGCATTGGACGCGTGGCTGGTGCAAGACCTGCAGCCGCCTAAGCTCGCCACCAAACCCTATGAGCCGTTGCCTGTGCTGGGCATTCCCGGCTGGTGCGCCGCAAATGCGGAGCGTGCCTTTTACGAAGACACGACCGTGTTTCGACCCAAGCGCGTAGTCACCTAAGTTTTGTGTGGCTTTTTGACGCGCGCACATTGAATTGCCAAGATTCGCCCCTAACATTCGTGATAGCGGACCTTTGTACGACCCGCTGAAAAGGAAACCATGAAACGCATTCTTCTGTTCGTCCTCACCAACCTCGCCGTCATGGTGGTGCTGGGGGTCGTCGCCAGTTTGCTCGGCGTCAACCGCTACCTCACGGCCAACGGCTTGAATATGTCTGCCTTGCTGGGCTTCTCGCTCATCATGGGTTTTGGTGGTGCCATCATTTCGCTCTTGATGAGCAAGCCCATGGCCAAGTGGAGCACGGGCGCACATGTCATCAACCAACCCAGCAACCAAGACGAAGCTTGGCTGGTCAGCGTGGTGCAGCGCTTGTCTGAACGTGCAGGCATCGCCATGCCAGAAGTCGCCATCTACGAAGGCGAACCCAACGCGTTTGCCACGGGCGCTTTCAAAAACTCAGCCTTGGTGGCTGTGTCGACCGGTTTGCTGCAAGGCATGACCAAAGAAGAAATCGAAGCCGTGTTGGGCCACGAAATTGCGCACGTGGCGAACGGCGACATGGTCACGCTCACGCTCATCCAAGGCGTGCTCAACACCTTTGTGGTGTTCTTGAGTCGCGTCATCGGCTACTTTGTGGACGGCATGCTGCGCAAGAACGATGAAGAATCCAGCGGCCCCGGCATGGGCTACTACATCACCAGCTTTGTGCTCGACATCGTGCTCGGTTTTGTGGCCAGCATGATCGTGGCGTGGTTCAGCCGCTACCGCGAATTCCGCGCAGACGAAGGCTCGGCGCAGCTCTTGGGCAACAAACAACCCATGATCAACGCCTTGGCGCGCTTGAACAGCATGCAAGCCGGCGAGTTGCCCACCAGCGTGGCGGCGATGGGCATCACTGGCGGCTTGGGTAAGTTGTTTGCCTCGCACCCACCGTTGGAAGAGCGCATTGCTGCGTTGCAAAACGCGCGCTGATTTTTGAGCACGCCTAACTCTCCTTGGACGGTCGCCCCTGCGCAAGCGGTGGCGACCGTTGCCATTCAGCCAGCCGCTGAACTCACGCCTGCACAAAAGCGGTTCAACACCTTGTTGGCACGCGTGTCGCAACTGTCTGATTCGATTGCCACGCTTGAGGCCTTGTCCACACAGCACCGCAGCGGCCACTTGAGCGCGATGGCCGCTTTGAAGAACCAAGAAGATGCAGCGCGTAAAAGCCTGTTGCTGTTTTTAGATGGTCGTCTGCCTAGTGCAGAACTGACGGCCACACACCGACGCAGCGCGACGCAAATCATCCTTGCGCTTTGCGAAGCGCTAGAGCACAAGCAAGACCCGCAAGTGCAAGCTGTGTTCCACCAACACCACAGCGAAGAAGACGCACAAGCCTTGGCCGAAGAAGCCCGCGCCGGTGCAGAGCATGCCAAAGCCGTGTTTGAACACTTGTTTGGCAAGCCCCTGCACGGTGCTGACGATTTGCACACTGCAGAGGCGGTGTTTGAAGCGGGCCTGCGTCAATACCGTGAACAGCAGCAACGCCTAGAAGACAAACGCCAAGCCAAGAAGGCCAAGAAAAAACCAGCGGCCCGTCAGCTCAAAGACGCGCAGCAAAAAATGGATGCCAACACCGCACTGCGCACCGTGTATCGCCAACTCGCCAGCGCTTTGCACCCCGACCGCGAACCCGACGAGGCCGAGCGTTTGCGTAAGACCGCGTTGATGAGCGAAGTCAACGCCGCGTATGACCGCAAGAACTTGTCGGAGTTGCTCAAGCTGCAATTGCAAATTGCGCAAATCGACAGCGCAGCCTTGAGCCGGATCGCCGACGACAAACTCAACGCCATGTGCCTGCTGCTCAAAGAGCAAGTCGAAGCGCTGGAAGAAGACGAAGCGCAAGCCCAGTTTGAAATTCGCCACTATCTTGGCGTGAATGAGCTCGACCACATCAGCGCAGAGAGCTTGGCGCGTGCGTTGGCCATTCAGCTGCGCGACAAAGAGCACGAGGTTGACACGCTAGAGCGTGACCTGCGTCGCATTCAAAACGAAGCTGAGCTGAAACGTTGGCTCAAAGAGCAAGCGCAACTGGCCAAAGAGGCGCGGGCTGAGCTGACCGATTTGGATCGGTTGCTGTACCGATAAAAAGAAACAGCGCCCATGAAGGCGCTGTTAAATTTTCAACCGCTGAGTTGTTAGCCCAGAATATCTGGCTCCACCAGTTTGGCCAATTGCTCCAGCGATTCTTGCCATCCGAGGTAACACATCTCCAAGGGAATCATCTCTGGAATGCCTGCTTGGGTCACGTTCAACTCCGTGCCGCAAATCACGGGCGTGAGAGACACGGTGACTTCCAACACGCCGGGTAAGTTGGGGTCTTCAAACCGGTCGGTGTAGCGGATGCGTTGGTTGGGCACGAGCTCTAAATATTCACCGCCAAACGAATGACCGTTGCCACTGCCAAAGTTGTGAAACGACATGCGGAACGTGCCACCCACGCGTGCATCGAGGTGATGCACGGTGCAGGTAAAGCCATAGGGCGGCAGCCACTTGGCCAAAGCGCCACTCTCTAAAAAGGCGCGATAGACCTTTTCAGGTGATGTTTTCAAAACGCGATGAAGGTGAACGCTTCGACTCGACATGCAGGCCTCCTTAAACTGGCAAGTAACCTTCGACCGACAAATAGCGTTCTCCCGTGTCGTAGTTAAAGCCCAGCACCGTAGCGCCTGCTGCAATTTCAGGCAGCTTCTGCGCAATCGCTGCCAAGGTGGCACCCGACGAAATGCCCACCAACAAACCTTCTTCGGCTGCGCTGCGTCGTCCCATTTCGCGGGCGGCATCGGCTTCGACTTGAATCACACCGTCGAGCAATGCGGTGTCTAAGTTCTTAGGAATGAAGCCCGCGCCAATGCCTTGAATGGGGTGCGGTGCAGGTGCGCCGCCCGAGATGACGGGCGAAGCGGTGGGCTCCACCGCATACACCTTCAGCTTGGGCCATTTGGCTTTGAGCACTTGCGCGACGCCACTCAGGTGACCGCCTGTGCCCACGCCGGTGATGAGCACGTCCACGCCTTCCGGGAAGTCGGCCATGATTTCTTGCGCGGTGGTGCGTGTGTGCACTTCCACGTTGGCAGGGTTTTCAAACTGTTGAGGAATCCATGCGCCGGGTGTTTGCGCAGCCAGTTCTTCGGCACGGGCGATGGCGCCTTTCATGCCTTTTTCGCGCGGCGTCAAATCAAAGGTGGCGCCATAGGCCAGCATCAAACGGCGGCGCTCGACGCTCATGCTGTCGGGCATGACCAAGACCAACTTGTAGCCCTTCACCGCAGCCACCATGGCTAAGCCCACGCCTGTGTTGCCCGAGGTGGGTTCGATGATGGTGCCACCCGCTTTGAGTGCGCCAGATTTTTCGGCCGCTTCGACCATCGCCAACGCGATGCGGTCTTTGATCGAGCCACCGGGATTGGTGCGCTCGGACTTCACCCACACCTGATGCGTGTTGCCAAACAAACGGTTGATGCGAATGTGCGGTGTGTGGCCGATGGTGTCTAAAACGTTGTTGGCTTTCATGTGTGTCTCCAAGTAGCGATGTGTGATTGTGAGTGAAGCGCGAAGGTTGGGTGGTGCGAAGGGTTAGTGCCGCTGCGCCATGATTTGTTGGGCCACGGCTTCGCCCACTTTGATGCCGTCCACCCCCGCCGACAAAATGCCGCCCGCATAGCCCGCGCCTTCACCTGCGGGGTACAGGCCTGCGAGGTTGGGGCTTTGTAAGGTGTCGTCGTCACGCGCAATGCGCAGGGGTGATGAGGTACGCGTTTCCACGCCGGTCATCACGGCGTCGTGCATGTCAAAGCCCAAGATCCTGCGGCCAAACACGGGCAGTGCTTCGCGCATGGCGGTGATGGCGTACTCAGGCAGCGCGCTGTTGAGGCTCACCATCTTCACGCCGGGTTTGTAGGAGGGCTCGACACTGCCCAACGCGGTGGATGCACGGTCGGCCACAAAGTCACCCACCAATTGCGCGGGCGCTTCGTAAGTGTTGCCGCCCAAGGTGTAGGCGTGGGCTTCGAGTTGGCGTTGCAACACGAGGCCTGCGAGTGGGTGGTAGCCACCGGGTGCGTCATGCGTGGTGTGGCGCACAGCGTTGCCCAGCTCTTGGCCCAGTTCGGCTTCAAAGGCGGCTGGGTCGGTGGGGTAGTCGCTGGGGTCAATGCCCACCACGATGCCTGCGTTGGCGTTGCGTTCGGCGCGAGAGTATTGGCTCATGCCGTTGGTCACCACGCGGCCCGCTTCACTGGTGGCGGCCACCACCGTGCCGCCGGGGCACATGCAAAAGCTGTACACGGCGCGGCCGTTGTCGGCGTGGTGCACCAGCTTGTAGTCGGCAGCGCCCAACAGCGGATGGCCTGCGTGTTGACCCCAACGGGCGCGGTCAATCACGCCTTGTGGGTGCTCAATGCGCACGCCCACTGAAAACGGTTTGGCCTCCATCGCCACCGCGTGGCGGTGCAGCATGGTGAAGGTGTCGCGCGAGCTGTGGCCCAGCGCCATCACCACATGGCGGGCAGGTAGCGTGTAGGTTTCGCCTGTGGCGTGGTTGTGAATCTTCAAGGCTTGAATGGCGCGTGGCGATGATGCGTTTGCGTTGCCTTCGTATTCGACATCCACCACGCGTTGCTCAAAGCGTACTTCGCCGCCGAGGCGGATGATTTCTTCGCGCAAGCCTTCCACCACCTTGACCAGCTTGAACGTGCCAATGTGCGGATGCGCGGTGAACAAAATTTCTTCGGGCGCGCCAAAGCGCACAAACTCGTGCATCACCTTGCGGCCTAAGTGGCGCGGGTCTTTGATTTGGCTGTACAGCTTGCCGTCAGAGAACGTGCCAGCGCCGCCTTCGCCAAACTGCACATTGCTCTCGGTGTTCAAAATCTTTTTGCGCCACAAGCCCCACGTGTCTTTGGTGCGCTGGCGCACCGTGGTGCCGCGTTCAATCACGATGGGTTTGAAGCCCATTTGTGCCAACACCAACGCCGCAAAAATGCCGCAGGGCCCAAAGCCCACCACCACGGGACGCTCGCCGGCGTGCGTGCCCCAGTCGCCCGGTGCATGAGCCGGTGCGTGCCACGTCATGTCGGGTGAGGGTTGGATGTGCGAGTTTTTTTCGTGCTTGGCCAACAGCCCCGCTTCTTGCGAGGCATCCACCAGCGTGATGTCCACGATGTAGACCACCAGCAAGTTTTGCTTGCGTGCGTCAAAGCTGCGCTTGAATACTTCGAGTGTGGCGATGGCTTCTGCCGAGACACCCAATGCTTCAGCCGCTAATGTGCGTAGCGCATCCATCGGGTGAGGCGGGAGCTGACGGTCTGCCTCGGTTTCAGCGGGCGCATCGGCGGCGCGTCGTTCTTCAACGGGAAGCGCAGACAGCGGGAGTTTGAGTTCTGAGAGTCGAATCACAAGCGTGTGGCCCGTGGTGATCGGGCAAGTTATGTCGAGGGGTTTGATTATCCGTCGATAATCCACGCGTGAAGCTCGCTAGGCCGTCGCTGGTGCAATCTGGGAAACCAGGCACTGGAGGAACGTCCGGACTGCGTAGGACAGCGTAAGAGGTAACACCTCTCCACCGTGAGGTGAGGATCAGAGCAACAGAGACGAGCCGCTTAAGTGCGGGTGAAACGGGCAATCTCTACGCGCAGCAATACCAAGTAGGCCAGCGTTGATGTGGTTCCGCAGAGTTGGCGGGTAGGTAGCACCGAGCCGAGTGGGTGACCCTCGGCCCAGATTAATGACGGTCACGCCGTGGGCAACCACGGTGCACAGAATCCGGCGTATCGGCGAGCTTCACACTTTTCTTTTTTTCAAGGCCGCAGATGTCAGACCCCATTTCCACAGACGGCTTTGAGCAACCCATCGTGCATGAGACGGCATTGAGTAAATCGATGGTGTTTTCAGACATCGACATTCAAAGTCGTATGAGCACGGCACGTCCCGACGAACTGCAGTTTGAATACACGCGTTTGATGATGGGTGTGTTGCTGTTTCAGCCGCAACCCACACACATCTTGATGGTGGGTTTGGGCGGCGGTTCACTCGCCAAGTTTTGTTACAAACATTTGCCTAACGCGCACATCACTGTGGTGGAGATCAACCCGCACGTCATTGCGCTGCGCCAGAGCTTTTGCATCCCCGATGACGATGCGCGGTTTCAAGTGGTGCAGATGGATGCCGCGCACTTCATGGCGCAGACCGAGCAAACCTTTGATGTGGTGTTTGTGGATGGCTTCGACCAACACGGGATGCCCGAGCAGTTGTGTTCGCCGCAGTTTTACGCTGACTGTCACCGTGTGCTGAATACAGGTGGCGTGGCGGTGGCAAACCTGCACAGATTTCACGCATACCGCGATGTGTATGTGGACCGCATCGAGGCAGCGTTTGATGGTGCGCTGTGGGTGGTGAATGCGCCAGGCACCACCAACTGTGTGGTGTTTGCCATGCATGGGTTTTCTAAAGACACCAAGCTCAGCTACAGCAAACACAAACCCGAGCATCTCAGTGCTGAGGCATGGACGCAAATTTCACCCAGTGTGGCGCGAACGTTTTTAGCGACACAAGAAAAGGCAAAAGACTAGAGCGCAGCCCATTCCATGACGCAGATGTCATCAGTGGGTGAGGCTGCGAATGCGCTCCACATGCGCCAGTAATGAGCGCATAGCCACTGGCCACAAACGAGGGGGTACATCGTCGTAGGCGTGCTTGACCCAATCGTCCATGCTGCCTTCGGGGTGCTGTTGCATCACCTTCAAAATTTTGGCTTCGCGTTTGAGGCGGTGGGCTTTGAGTTGCGCAATACAACCACGGGCATCCAACGGTTCGTCCCACAAGTTGCCCAGCACATAACCATGCGCAGGCAAGATGAATTCAATGCGGTCTTGCTCGCACGCGGCCAGCAGTTTGTCGAGCGAGTTCAAGTAATCGTTCATATTGCCGTCTGGCGGGTCGATGACGGTGGTGCTGCCGTTGAGCACATGGTCGCCGCTGAAGAGCAAACCGTCTTCTTCCAACACCAAGCACAGATGGTTGGCGGCATGGCCGGGGGTGTGCACCACACGCAAGGTGTGTGTCACGCTGTTGCCTTGTAGCACCAAGCGTTCACCATCGCCCACTTCTCGGTCGGGGGTGAATTGGCTGTGCGCGCGTGCAGAGGCGTGCGAAGCCAAACCAAGAATAGGCGGTGTGTGCCCGTGTTGCGTGCACATGGCTTGCAGCGGCGCGGCACCCGGCGAGTGGTCGGGGTGCGAGTGGGTGCACACGATGTAGCGAATGTTGCCGCCAGCGGCGCGCCACAAACGGTCGAGGTGTTCTGTGTCGGCAGGGCCGGGGTCGATGGCCGCGTAGCCGGTGTCGGGGTCACCGACCAAATAGCTGTTGGTGCCGGGGCCAGTCATCACGCCGGGGTTGGGAGCGGTGAGGCGCTGCACGTTTTTCAAAAGCATCACAGGCTGGTCGCTCACCCAGTCGAGGTGATGCAGCATTTGCCCATCGGGGCAGGTGAGGGCGAGTTCGCCAAACGGCCCTTCGTGCTCCATGTAGCGTTCTTCTTTGCCGCCTAGCCAACCCGCGCGTGGGCAGCTGGTGAACCACGGTTGTTCGCTGGCGCAATCGGCCAACACCGCATCGACCGACGCGTAGCTTTGCAAGCGCTCCAGCGTTTTGATGGTGGGGTAGATGATGAAGAAGTTGCCTTCGTCGTGGCGCGTCAAAGCATCCACAGGGCGTACCCACACGGGTTCGAACTGTTCTTTTTCGTCGGCCACGGGTGTTTGTGCATCGGGCATGCGGGCCACGAGGAAGGGCACATCAAAGCGCCGTGGTAAATCGCGATCGGTGATCCAGTGGGCCAACACAAAAACTTCGTCAGCCGCGAGCGTCAGGCCGCGTGCGGCGCACTGTTGGGCAAAGTCGCCACCCGAGGCTTTGCGGTCCAGCGCAGCAATGTCTGTGGCGTTGGCCATTTGGCCGTTGGTGTGGCGCGCGAGCAAGAGTCCCAGCTCTTCAAAGCTTTCACGGATGGCGGCAATGGCTTGGGTGAGGTGCAGGTCGCTTTGTGTGGCGCGGCGTTTGGCGTGTGGGTGCGCTTGCGCATCAGTCGCGTCAATGCCACCGCCCGGAAACACGTACGCACCCGGCGCAAAGCTGGCCGTCATGGCGCGGCGGGTCATGAGCACTTCAAGGCCTTGCGGGCCATCGCGCAGCAGCAGCACCGTGGCGGCAGACAGCAGACGTGCGGGTTCTTTGTGGGCGTGGAGGAGTTGGGTAGATCGTGCCATTGGTCAATTATGAAGAAGCAGGCGCAGTAAATCTTTTGGTTGCCCAGTATTTACCCTTGCGTAAAAGCCGCATCGATTAGCATGCTGAGAGCTATCACAATTTGCCTAAGACAGTTATCAAGGAGAAACCTCAATGCAACGACGCACTTTCAAAGCCGCTTTGTGTGCCACTGTGGCGCTGGCCGCACTCAGCGTGCCGCAATGGGCCTCTGCCCAAGCATGGCCCACCAAGCAACCCATCAAGATGGTGGCGGTGTTCCCACCTGGCGGCTCGGTGGACCAAGTGGCGCGCATCTTGGCGCAGCAGCTAAGCGTGCAAATTGGTCAAAGCGTGATCGTTGAAAACCGTGGCGGCGCATCCGGTGCGATTGGCACGGCTGCCGTGGCGCAGTCCGCCCCCGATGGCTACACCTTTGCGGTGGTGTTTGACACGCACGGCGTGAACCCCAGCTTGAACCCACACTTGCCCTACGACACCAAAAAAGATTTGGTGCCGTTGGTCTTGGTTGGCACATCGCCCATGGTGTTGGCCACCCACGTCAACTCGGAATACAAAACCTTCAAAGACGTGGTGGATGCCGCCAAAGCCAAAAAGAACGTGAGTTTTGGTTCGATCAGCAACGGCAGCTTGGGCCACTTGGCCATGGCCTTGTTGGGCAAAGAAGCCAACGTGGAATGGACGCACGTGCCCTACAAAGGTGGCGGTCCTTTGATGAGCGATGCCATCTCTGGCCACGTGCCTTTGTCCATCGCCTCGGTGTTTGTGACCAAGCCGCACATCGACAGTGGCCGCATGCGCCCCTTGGCGGTGACCACCAGCAAGCGCGCGGCTGATTTGCCCAACGTGCCCACCGTGGCCGAAAACGGCTACCCCGGTTTTGAAGCGCCCGCATGGTGGGCGGTGTTGGCACCGGCCAAGACATCACCCGACATCGTCAAGCGCATGAACGACGAGCTCAACAAAGTGTTGAAGAACCCTGATGTGGCTAAAAAACTCGACGCGCAAGGCATTGACGTCATGGGCGGCACGCCTGCACAAGCCGGTGCGTTCATCGACAAACAAATTGCCACTTGGGCTAAGGTGGTGAAAGACAACGGCATCAAGGCGGATTGATTTTTCAACCTTCGTTGCTTGTGAAAAAGGCCACCCGATTGGGTGGCCTTTTTTGTGCCCTCAGCCAACGAAGGCGCTGGTGTAGGACGGTCAGCGCGTGTCGTGCTCAGCGAGGGGCTTCGTATTTAACGAGGGGCTTCGCCGTCGGGGGTGATTTGCAAGGCCATTAAAAAGCGAGCCACCATGTTGTAGGTCGCAATGGCCGTGGTCAGCTCCACCACTTCGGTGGTGGTGAAGCGCGCTTGCAGGGCGGCAAACACGGCGTCGTCCACCTTCACGTGGCGGGTCATTTGTGCGGCGTATTGCACCACCAAGGCTTCAATTTCATTGAACGCTGCGTCCGTCACGGTTTGGCAGGCATCGCCTTGCATCACACGGTTCAGTGCGTCGAGTTGGGCTTGTGTACCACCTGCGGTGAGGAAGTCGGGTGCATGGTGGTGGTACTCGTACTTGGCACCGGTCAACAACGCCACCGTGCAAATGCCCAGCTCGCACAGCTTGCGGCTGGTGGGCAAGCCCGTGCGCACGTTTTTCAAATACACGTTCCAGCCGCGTGCCACAGGCTCGCTCCACAGCAATGCGCGGTCAAGGTTCATCAGTTCGCCGCCGCGGCGGGCCAAGATGGCATCGACCAAATCTTGAGGTTGGTGTTTTTGTTCGGGGGTCCAAGCTGGAATGCGCATGAGAAAGAGAAGGGTTGGTTAACAGAAGGTCTGCAGCATAAACGCAAGCGGGCCCAAGAGCTGACCATTCAGCGACAGCCTTTGCGCAGCGAGGGGCAATGCACGCCACCGATGGGAGTGCCGAGCGACGTTCGGTGTGCCCGATAATCAGCCTATGCGAATTCGCTTCACCAAAATGCAGGGCGCGGGCAACGACTTCGTGGTTTTGAACGAGACCACCGAGCGCTTGCACCTCACGCCTGCCCATTACCGTTTTCTGGCCGATCGCCACTTTGGCGTGGGCGCAGACCAAATTCTCACCGTGCGCCCCGCGCCGCAACCCGACGTGGATTTTGAATACGTCATCCACAACGCCGATGGCGGTGAAGTGGAGCAGTGCGGCAACGGCTCGCGCTGCTTTGTGCGCTTTGTGCGCGAGCAGGGCTTGACCGACAAAACCACGGTGCGCGTCAAAGTGCATGGCGGCGTCATCACCTTGCAAGAAATGCCAGATGGCCAAGTGACGGTGGACATGGGTGCGCCCGTGTTTGATTTGCCCCAAGTGCCGTTTGCCGCTGCGCACGCCACGCCTCTCGATGCATTGACATGGCAACTGGCCTTGCCTAACGGCGACGCTGTGAACGTCGGCGTGGTGTCGATGGGCAACCCGCACGCCGTGCAAGTGGTGGCCGATGTCGACACAGCACCCGTGTTGGCGCAAGGCCCCTTCATCGAAAACCATGCCGCCTTCCCCAAACGCGTCAACGCGGGCTTCATGCAAGTGGTGAACCGCAGCAGCGTGCGCTTGCGCGTGTTTGAACGCGGCGCGGGCGAAACCTTGGCGTGTGGCACTGGCGCTTGCGCGGCGGTGGTCACTGGCATTCGCTGGGGCTTGCTCGACCCACGCGTGACGGTGCAAACCCACGGCGGCACACTCACCATCGAATGGCAGGGCGGCGACACACCTGTGCGCATGACGGGCCCAGCCACCACCGTCTTTGAAGGCGAAATTACCATTCCGGACACTCTATGACCAACGCAGCCATGAACCCCATCACCGAAGATGACATTGCCAATTTTTTGGTGAACACCCCCGATTTTTTTGAGCGCCATGCCGAGCTGTTGTCAGCCGTCAAACTGACCAGCCCCCACAGCCACCGTGCGGTGAGCTTGCAAGAGCGTCAAGCCGAAATGATGCGCGAGAAGATTCGCGTGCTCGAACTGCGCATGATGGACATGATGCGCCACGGCACCGAAAACGAAGTATTGATTGAGCGCATGCAGCGTTGGGTGAAAACCTTGCTCATGACCAACAACGCACGCGATTTGCCGCACAGCATTGCCGATCACATTCAGCACGATTTCATGGTGCCTCAGGTGGCCATCAAGGTGTGGGGCGTGGGCGAAACGTTCCAGATCGAGCCTTTCGCCCAAGGTGCGACAGATGCCATCCAAGAATTCACAGCCACGTTGGCCACACCTTATGTGGGCATCAACCACAACTTCGATGCTGTGCAGTGGTTGGCCGAGCCAGAAGCGGCGCAGTCGGTGGCCCTCATTGCCTTGCGCGAGACACGCCCGGAAGACACGCCACAAACCGCAGCCGCACAACCCGTGATTGGCTTGCTGGTCTTGGCCTCGCCTGACCCACAGCGCTATTACGAAGGCATGGGCACCACCATCATCGAACGCATGGGCGATTTGGCCAGCGCGGCGTTGTCGCATTTGCGTGCATGAGCCTAGTCGCCCGCTACCTCGATCACGTTCGTTTTGAAAAACGCTTGGCCGAGCGCACGCTCACGCTCTACGCGCTCGACCTAGAAAAACTCAGCGACTTGGCAGCGCAAGCCAACGTCGCACTGGAAGCCGTGCAAACCATGCACATCCGTCGTTGGGTGGCGCACATGCACAGCGGTGGCCGCAGCGGGCGCGGCATTGCGCTCATCCTCTCGGGCTGGCGTGGGTTTTATGTGTGGCTCGGTCGCGAAGGCCTGATTACCAGCAACCCCGTGCAAGACGTGCGCGCACCCAAAGCCCCCAAGCCCTTGCCCAAAGCCTTGAGCGTGGACGATGCCGTGCAACTGGCCGACTACCACGCAGCCCCCGATGCCGCAGATCCGTGGCTCGATTGCCGTGACGCCGCACTGGTGGAAATGCTTTACGGCTGCGGCCTGCGCGTGGGCGAAGTGGTGGGTTTGGATGTGCAAGCCAGCGCTACAGCCAAAGGCTGGATGGATTTAGACGGCGGCGAAGCGCACGTACTCGGCAAAGGCAGCAAGCGCCGCAGCGTGCCCGTGGGCAGCAAAGCGCTCGAAGCCATGCAGGCTTGGTTGGCCGTGCGCGCACAAGGCCTCACCCCTGCCACGGCTGAGCAAACTGCCATGTTCATTGGCCGCAATGGCACGCGCCTGACGGCACAGGCCATTTGGCAGCGTTTGCGTCAACGCAGTTTGAAGGCGGGTTTGTCGTCACCCGTGCACCCCCACATGCTGCGCCATTCGTTTGCCAGCCACGTGTTGCAGTCCAGTCAAGATCTGCGCGGGGTGCAAGAGCTGCTGGGCCACGCCAATATCACCACCACGCAGGTGTACACGCGTTTGGATTTTCAGCATTTGGCGCAGGCTTACGACTCTGCGCATCCTCGGGCTCGGAAGAAATAGTTTTTGTTCGTTGCTCCGGCCCAAGTCAGGGATGGGGCAGGCGCATCGGCTCATGCGTCGCTGCGCGCCAAAATCGCCTCAACGCCTACCCCGCCCCTGACTTGGGCCTCGGTACGCGACGTGGCGAAGCGAAATAAACAGCCACGCAAGACGTAAACCCTCAGTGACTCACACGACAATCGAGTCAATGAAAACCATCAAATTAAGAGCAGGCAAAGAGCGCTCAGCCCTGCGTCGTCACCCTTGGATTTTTGACAGTGCCATCGCCAAAGGCGGCGGTGATTCGGGCGAGACCGTGCGTGTGGAAAGCCACGAGGGGCAATTTTTGGGTTGGGCCTCGTTCAGTCCCGAATCCAAAATTCGCGCGCGCATTTGGAGTTTTGATGAAGCGCAGCGCATTGATGCGGGGTTTTTCAAAGCGTCCATCGCCCGCGCCATCGCGGCACGCAGCCGGTTTGACATTCAAAGCAATGGCGTCCGCCTGATTCACGGCGAGTCCGATGGGCTGCCGGGTCTGATCGTGGACCGCTATGACGACATCTTGGTGGCTGCCTTTTTGTCGTGCGGTACCGAGCGCTGGAAGGATGTGATTGCCGACGAGTTGCTGGCGCAAACCGGCCTGACCAAACTCTATGAACGCTCGGACGCCAACGTGCGCAAGCTCGAAGGCTTGCCCGAAGTCACGGGCTGGCTGCGCGGCGAGGGCGCGACGGGCGTGGTGTTGCGTGAGCACGAATGGCAGCTCTCGCTCGACGTGGCCGAGGGCCACAAGACCGGTTTCTATCTAGACCAACGCGACAGCCGAAAAAAGTTTGCCGACTACGCCAAGCGCTTGCAGTTTCAACGCGTGCTCAATTGCTATTGCTACACCGGTGGCTTTTCTGTGGCAGCGTTGGCGGGCGGCGCCGCACATGTGACTTCCATTGACTCATCTGGCCCCGCCATCGAACTGGCCAAAGCCAACGTGGCCTTGAACGGTTTTGACGCCGCCCGCACCACGATGATGGATGCCGATGTGAACGCCTCTTTGCGCCAATTCATCCAAGACGGCCGGACGTTTGACGCCATCGTGCTCGACCCGCCCAAGTTTGCCCCCACAGCGGCGCACGCCGACCGCGCCGCGCGTGCCTACAAGGACATCAACCGCTTGGCTTTCAAGTTGCTGGAGCCCGGTGGCGTGTTATTCACCTACAGCTGTTCGGGCGGTATCAGTGCTGATCTGTTCCACAAAATCGTGGCCTCAGCAGGCACAGATGCGGGTGTGGATGGCTATATCAGCGAACGCATGCAAGGTGCGCCTGATCACCCCATGACTTTGACCTTTCCTGAGGGGGAGTACCTGAAGGGTTTGGTGGTCATCAAGGCAGCGACGCTGCTTGAAAAGCCCGCATCGGCCACAATACTGGGTTGATTCCCGTTTTTTCGAAAGAACTTTTCCGATGTTGATTCCTGCCACCATCCTGACCGGCTTTTTGGGCTCTGGCAAAACCACGTTGCTCAAGCGCGTGTTGACCGAAGCCCATGGCCAAAAAATTGCCGTCATTGAAAACGAGTTTGGCGAAGAGAACATCGACAACGACATCTTGGTCTCCGACACCAACGAGCAAATCATTCAGATGAACAACGGCTGTGTGTGCTGTTCCATCCGCGAAGACTTGCGCACCACTTTGCAACTGTTGGCCGCCAAAAAGCGCAAAGGCCTGCTCGACTTCGAGCGTGTGGTGATCGAGACCACGGGTTTGGCTGACCCCGGCCCTGTGGCCCAAACCTTCTTCATGGACGACGAAATTGCCGAAAGCTTTTTGCTCGACTCCATCCTCACCCTGGTCGATGCCAAGCACTCGGCCCAACAACTGAATGACCGCCAAGAGGCACGTCGCCAAGTGGGCTTTGCCGATCAAATCTTCATCAGCAAGGCCGACCTCGTGTCGCCTGCCGAGCTAGATGCCTTGCAGCACCGCTTGAAGCACATGAACCCACGTGCCCCACAAAAAGTGGCGCATTTTGGTGACGTGGCGTTGAGTGAAGTGTTTGACCTGCGCGGCTTCAACCTGAACGCCAAGCTCGACATCGACCCCGACTTCTTGTCGGACGACGATCACCATCACCACCATGGCGAGCACTGCGACCATCCCTCGCACAAGCATGACCACGATCATGGACACGGCCATTCACACGACCACGCGCATTGCGACCATGACCATGTGCACGACGAACATTGCAACCACGGCCACCATCACCACCACGATGACGACGTGAAGAGCTTTGTCTACAAGTCCAAGCGCCAGTTTGACCCTGCCAAGCTGGAAGACTTTTTGGGTGCCATCGTCAACATCTACGGCCCCAAGATGCTGCGCTACAAGGGTGTGCTCAATATGAAGGGCACCGAAAAGAAGGTGATCTTCCAAGGCGTCCACCAGTTGATGGGCAGCGACTTAGGCCCTGATTGGGCCGAGGGCGAAGAGCGCATGAGCAAGATGGTGTTCATTGGCATTGATTTACCCAAAGACATCTTGGTTCAAGGTCTAGAGCAATCTCTGGTTTGATGAGTTTTGTCAGTTTTAACTAATTTATTGAACCCTTGGGGATTGTGGCTACAATCCCGCGCGCCAGACCCTGCCAATGCACCCGTATTGGCGGAGGCCGCGAGGAGACCCACCGTGAACGCAAAATCTAAAAAAGCCGCTTCTAAAAAGCCTGTTGTCGCTAAAAAGGCGACCAAAACAGCAGCAACGCCCAAAGCGGTTGCGAAGAAGGTTGTGAAAAAACCTGTGGCGGTGAAGGCCCCCGCGAAGGCTGCCAAGCCGGTTGCCAAAAAAGCAGCCCCAGCCAAAGCTCCAGCGAAGAAGGTGGTTGCTAAAAAGGCGCCCGCTAAGAAAGCTGTGGCCCCTAAAGCAGCACCTAAAAAGGTGGTGGCTAAGAAGGCGGCTGCACCTGCTAAAAAAGCAGTGGCAAAGAAAGTACCGGCCAAGACCGTGAAAGCACCGGTCAAAACCGCGAAGGCACCTGCCAAGAAGGTTGCCAAGGCTCCCGTAAAAACTGCCAAGGCGGTTGCTAAACCCGTTGCTAAAAAAGCAGCGGCCAAGCTTGCCGCAAAAGTAGCAGTCAAGGCTGCACCGAAAGTTGCACCTAAGGCTGCCGCTAGGGTCGCTTCAAAAGCTGTACCCAAAGCTGCAACCAAACCTGCTAGCAAAGCCCCCGCTGCCAAGCCCACACCCGCCAAAGCGCCTGTGGTTAAAGCAGCCAAGCCTGCCAAAGAACCCAAGGTCAAAGTGGTGGCAGCGCCTGCACCTGTGGTGCATGTGACCCCCATCATTCCTGGCTACACCCCTGTGGTGCACAAGAAAAACTCCAGAGCTGCCAAGATGGCGGCTTTGGTTCCACCCCCGCCAGCTCAAGTGGTTGCGT
>Ga0228701_1001233_pt1 | contig 17891 bp, 18 predicted proteins | sample McNCre117_Aug_MG_2_FD_178017 | JGI IMG/M metagenome (GOLD analysis project Ga0228701, IMG submission 178017) | Freshwater microbial communities from McNutts Creek, Athens, Georgia, United States - 11-17_Aug_MG | ecosystem: Environmental > Aquatic > Freshwater > Creek | place: USA: Georgia...
CCATGCCCATCACCACCCTGACCGCCCTGCGCCAGCTCTACGGCCCCGCCCGTGAGCGTTCGCTCAAAAAGGAAATTCCGGCGCTCGATGCGCATGCGGTGCGGTTCATTGGCTTGTCGCCCTTTGTGGTGCTGGCCAGCAGCGATGCGGATGGGCAGATGGACGCTTCGCCTCGCGGGGGCGAGCCGGGTTTCGTCAAGGTGCTGGGCGCGAAGACGCTGCTGGTGCCCGATGCACCGGGCAACAACCGGCTGGACACTCTGGAGAACATCATCGCCACGGGCCGCTTGGGCACTTTGTTCATGGTGCCGGGTTTTGACGAGACCTTGCGCGTGAATGGCCGCGCCGTGTTGTCGACCGACCCGGCCGACCTGGCGCTGTGTGCCGATGCGCGGCGCACGCCCGCGCTGGTGATCCGCCTGTCGGTGGAGTCGGTCTACCTGCATTGCGCCAAGGCCTTCATGCGTTCCAAGCTGTGGGACGCATCGCGCCACACCGACCGGGCACAGCTGCCCAGCATGGGCGAGATGATGCGCGAGCAGATCCTTGCCTTCAAGGGTGAGGAGATCGAAGCCGAGACCCAGGCCCAGATGCTGGCGCGCTACCAGCAGTCGCTCTGAGGGCGGATTTACTTTTTCTGCACCGGATTGGCCAGCAGCAGGTTGGCCGCATAGGCCCGCATGAATTCTTTGGCCTTGTCGACCGGAGCACTGAGCCAGGCGCTGTAGGCGCCCTCGTTCAAGATGGCAGGCATGCGTTTTTCGTTGCCGTTTTGCTGGTAGCGGCGCATCAGCTCATGGCTGTTGGCATTCACCGTCAGCATGGCAAAGCTGATGATTTCTTCGCCGTCTTTGCGCCAGCGCTCCCATACGCCCGCCACGCCCATGGGCTTGCCATCCACCCGGGCAATGCGGGTGGGCACGGCCTTGCCGCTGCGCCAGTCGTCTTCGATGAAGGCCTGCATCGGGATGATGCAGCGCTGGCCTTGCAGCCAGGTGTCGCGGAAATTCGTGGAAGTGGTCACGGTTTCGGCCCGTGCATTGACCAGCTTGGTGGAACGCAGCTTGGCGTCAGACACCGACTTGACCCAAGGAGGCACCAGCCCGTATTGGCCCTGAACCAGTTCCAGCACCGCAGGTGTGTCGGCAACGGTCTCGGTCAGCTCGGCCTGCGCTTTGCGGATGAAGAGGCCAGGCTGACGGGGCCAGACGGCTTTGCCCAGCAGTTGGGCAGGGGCATCCACGCCAAAGGCTTCGTAAAGGTCAGCCGTTTTGAGGCATTCGTATTGGGAACTCATGCGGAGGATGCTAACCGACCTGATACGCTTGAGACCATGCTGATCCGTTTCAACAAGCCCTACGGCGTGCTCAGCCAGTTCACCCCCGAGGGGCGCTGGCGCGGGCTCAAAGACCACATTGACTTGCCAGGCGTCTATGTGGCGGGGCGGCTGGACGCCGACAGCGAGGGCTTGCTGCTGCTCACCGACGATGGCCAGCTGCAAGCGCGCATTGCCGACCCGCGCTTCAAGATGGAAAAGACCTACCTGGTGCAGGTCGAAGGCTTGGTGGACGACAAGGCGCTGAACGCGCTGGCCCGTGGCGTGACGCTGAACGACGGCCCCACCCTGCCCGCCCGAGCCCGCGCGGTGGAACCGCCCGCCGACCTGTGGCCACGCCACCCGCCGATCCGCGAGCGCAAGAACATCCCCACCTCATGGCTGGAGCTGTCGATTCGCGAGGGACGCAACCGCCAGGTGCGGCGCATGACGGCGGCCGTAGGCCTGCCCACGCTGCGCCTGATCCGCACCGCCATTGGGCCGTATCACCTGCGTGACCTGCCAACAGGCACATGGCAGCAGGTGGATTAGGGTTTCAGACACAATCACGCATCCGCTTCTCACAACAAGGAAAAACCATGTCCGATTTGCTCAAGAAAATGCAATGGCGCTACGCCACCAAAAAAATGGACCCGTCCAAGGCCGTGCCCCAGGACAAAGTGGACCGCATCGTCGAAGCGGCCCGCCTGGCCCCCACATCGAGCGGTCTGCAGCCGTTTGAGGTGTTTGTGGTCACCAACCCTGCGCTGCGTGCCCAGATCCAGGCCAAAGCCCACAACCAGGCCCAAGTGACCGAAGGCTCGCATCTGCTGGTGTTTGCCGCCTGGGACAACTACACCGCTGAGCGCATCAACACCTACTTTGATTTCACCAACGCCGAACGCGGCGGCACCAACGAAGGCTGGGAAAACTATCGGCAAATGCTGCTGGCCAACTACCCAGGCCGCCCTGCCGAAGTGAACTTCGAGCACGCCGCCCGCCAGGCCTACATCGGTCTGGGTGCTGCGCTGATCTCGGCCGCTTTTGAAGAAGTTGATGCCACGCCGATGGAAGGTTTTGTGCCTCCTGCCGTGGACGAAATCCTCGGCCTGGCCGCCCGTGGCCTGCGCAGTGTGGCCATCGTGCCGCTGGGCTACCGCGCCGAAGGCGACTGGCTGGTGGGCCTGAAAAAGGTGCGCCGCCCACGCGAGAAGTTCGTCACCGAAGTGAAATAATCGCTCACCACCCCGCGCACAAAGCCGCCTTGCCGCGGCTTTGTGCTTTCCGGCCCTCCCCTATTGCCCCATGCCTTGCGACACTCAGACATTCACTGTCCAGGTCCTGCCTGCCCAGCTGCAGTACGACGCGCCAGGCGAGCTGACGCTGCTCGAAGCGGCCGAGATGTCGCGGGTGCAGTTGCCCAGCTCCTGCCGCAACGGCACATGCCGCACCTGCCTGTGCCAGCTGGTGAGCGGCTCCGTGCGCTACACCATCGAATGGCCGGGTCTGTCGGCCGAAGAAAAGGCCGAAGGCTACGTGCTGCCTTGCGTAGCGCAGCCTGTGTCGGATGTGGTGCTGGACCAGCCCCTGGCCAAAGCCTGTTGAAAGCCGCTTGCGATGACACCGATCCACACCGATGAACACCTGCTGGTGCTGAACAAACCCAGCGGCCTGCTGTCGGTGCCCGGGCGTGGCCCCGACAAGCAGGACTGCCTGGCCAGCCGCGTGCAAGCCCTGTACCCTGAAGCCTTGGTGGTGCATCGCCTGGACCAGGACACCTCGGGCCTGCTGGTCATGGCGCGGGGCATCGAGGCACAGCGGCGCATGAGCCGCCTGTTTGAAACCCGTCAGGTCCACAAGCGCTATGTGGCGGTGGTGGCGGGGCAGCCTGAATCCAGCCAGCAGCACGTGGCTGCAGATGACGAAGGTTGGCGCACGATTGACGGGCCCATCCTGCTCGACTGGGAGCGCCGCCCATTGCACATCGTGCACCCCGATGGCAAACCCGCCCGCAGCCGCTGGCGCATGCTTCAAAGCAGCAGCACCGCGACCCTGGTCGAGCTGGAACCGGTCACGGGCCGCACGCACCAGCTGCGGGTGCACATGCAAAGCATGGGCCACCCGATGCTGGGCGACGCGCTGTACGCACCACCGCACGTACGTGCGCTGTGCCCTCGCCTGATGCTGCATGCGCAGTCGCTGGCGTTTGAGCACCCTTTCACCGGTGAGGCCATGGATTTTTCCGAGCCCACCGATTGGTCAGCGCATGCCCCTTACGGTCATTTCATGGAAACGCCCACCATGTCTTTTGAAGCGTTCAAACAGCAAGCATTGGCCGAAGGCTTTGACGAGGTGCTGGAGCGCACCTGGGAGCCGGGCGCGGTGCTGGACACACACACCCACCCGTTTGGCGTGAAGGCGCGCTTGACTGCTGGGCAGATGTGGCTGACCCAAACCGATGCCAACGGCAAGAGCCAAAAGCGCTACCTGACCCCGGGCGACGAGTTCACCGTGGCACGGGAAGAACCCCACGCCGAGCAGTACGGGCAAGAGGGCGCCACGTACTGGGTGGCTCGCAAGAACTGATTGCTACCCACCTGTAGGAACCGCGCCCTCACTCTTGGATGCCGAGTTCCTGGATCTTGCGGGTGATGGTGTTGCGGCCAATGCCCAGCTTTTGAGCCGCCTCGATGCGGCGCCCCCGGGTGGTGAACAGCGCGGCCTGGATCATGCGGGTCTCAAAACGCCGGGTCAGCGCATCCCAGACATCGGTTTGCCCACTCTCCAGCAATTGCAAGGCTTCGCTTTCGAGCAAGCCCTCCCACGCGCTGACCGTCGAGGCTGCTGCAGCCTGAGAGATGCCCGATGTTTCAGGACTTTGCACGCCTGCTTCGGCCATGGATGCAGTCGACTCGGCAGTCGCCACAGGCACCGGCGTGGGTGTAGCCAACTGCAGAACTTCAGGCGGCAGGTCCTTGGACTCGATCACCTGGGCAGGCGCCATCACGGTCAGCCAGTGGCAAATGTTTTCCAGTTGACGCACGTTGCCCGGAAACTGAAAGTTGCACAGCTGCGCCAGTGCCGATTCGGCAATGCGCTTGGGCTCCACGCCCAGTTGTTGGGCACTGCGCTGCAAAAAGTAGCGCGTCAGCATGGGCACATCTTCACGCCGCTCACGCAAGGCGGGCAAACGCAGACGGATCACATTCAAGCGGTGGAACAAGTCTTCGCGGAACACGCCCTCCTTGACACGCTGCTCCAGGTCCTGATGGGTGGCGGCGATCACGCGCACATTGGCCTTGACGGCGCTGTGCCCACCCACACGGTAGAAGTTGCCGTCCGAGAGCACACGCAGCAGACGGGTTTGCAAGTCAAACGGCATGTCACCGATCTCGTCCAGGAACAGCGTGCCGCCATCGGCCTGCTCAAAGCGACCTCGGCGTGAGGTCTGCGCCCCAGTGAAGGCCCCACGCTCGTGGCCAAAGAGTTCACTCTCCAGCAGGTCTTTCGGGATCGCGGCGGTGTTGATCGCCACAAAAGGGCCATGGGCACGAGGCGAGTGCTTGTGCAGCGCACGCGCCACCAGCTCCTTGCCCGAGCCCGATTCGCCTGTGATCAGCACCGTGACATGACTTTGAGCCAAGCGACCAATGGCACGGAACACGTCCTGCATGGCCGGGGCCTGGCCCAGCATTTCGGGCGCTTCGGTGATTTGCTCTTCAGCCACCTCATCGCGCATGGCTTCGTCCACCGCACGCCGGATCAGCTCGATCGCCTTGGGCAGGTCAAAGGGTTTGGGCAGGTATTCAAACGCGCCGCTGGAAAACGCCGACACGGCACTGTCCAGGTCCGAAAACGCGGTCATGATGATGACAGGCAGATTAGGCAAGCGCTGCTTGATGGCGCTCAGCAGGTCCAGCCCCGAGCCCCCGGGCATGCGGATGTCACTGACCAGCACCTGTGGGCCGCCTTGCGGGTCTTCGGCGTCCAGCGCCTTGAGCACTTCACGCGGGTTGGTGAAACTGCGTGTCGGCAAGCCCTCGCGCAACAGTGCTTTTTCCAGCACGAAACGGATGGATTGGTCATCGTCTACGATCCAGATCGGCTTCATCGACATGTGGGCTTTCTACAGGTTCAAGGCAGCGGAATCAAAATCTTGAAATCCGTACGACCGGGCTCGCTGTCGCATTCGATCAGGCCATGGTGCTGCTGGACAAAGGTTTGCGCCAGCGTGAGCCCCAGGCCAGAGCCGCCTTCGCGCCCCGAAATCAGTGGGGAAAAAATGCGGTCCTTGATCGAGTCCGGTACACCCGGCCCGTTGTCAATCACATGCAATTCCAGTGCCAGGCGGTAACGCTGCTTGCCAAAGGTGACCTGGCGCAGGATGCGGGTCTTGAGCTCGATGCGGCCATCGCCTTGTGCGATGCGCTCGTGCAGGGCCTGCGCCGCATTGTGGGCGATGTTGAGCACCGCCTGGATGAGCTGCTCGCGATCGCCCCGGAACTCGGGGATCGAGATGTCGTAGTTGCGCACCACCGCGAGGCCCTTGGGGAACTCGGCCAGGATCAGCGAGCGCACCCGTTCGCACACCTCGTGGATGTTCACATCGCCCACCACATGTGGCCTTCGATGCGGGGCCAGCAGGCGGTCCACCAGGGTTTGCAGGCGGTCGGCCTCGTGGATGATGACCTGGGTGTATTCGGTCAAGTCCTTGCTGTCCAGCTCCATCTCCAGCAATTGAGCGGCCCCTCGAATGCCGCCCAAGGGGTTCTTGATTTCGTGGGCCAGATTGCGGATCAGCTCCTTGTTGGCCTGCGCCTGCTCCAGCTGGCGCTCTTCGCGCTCCTGACGGGTCTGCTGCTCGACAGGCAGCAGCTCCACAATCACCTCGTCCAGTTGGTCCGATGGCGCCAGGATCACATGCACGGGCAGCGGCTCTTCATGGTGCGCACGGCGCAGCAAGGCCTCGTAGCGCAGGGCCGCAAACTCGTTAGCCCGCACGCCCGCCAGGGCGTTGAGCAAGGGCTTGGCGTCAACAAAATGTTCCACCAGCGACTGGCCGTTCAGCGTGCGGCGCGACTGGCCGAGCACGTCTTCCAGTGCGGCATTCACCGCCACGATGCCACCCTGCACATCCAGCACGGCCACAGGCGTGGCCAGCAGGTCAAAAGCCTGGAATCTGGGGTTGGGACTTGGCGTTTTCATGATGGCAAAGAACTTCAGGGCGCAGGTTTGCGGGCGAGTTCCCGCTGCAGGCTGTCCATATCGCGCTCATGGCGCTCGATGGCGGCTTTCAGGTTGGCCACACGCTCCTGGTATTTCTGAGGGCTGGACTCTTCGCTTGCGGTTTTCAAAGGTGCGCCTTGCCTGTATTCCTGGACCAGCTCGGCGTGGCGTTGACGGGTTCTTTCAAGTTCGACGGCCACAATGGTGCGTGCCTGTTGGTCACGCAGCTTTTGTGGTGCATCTGCACCCGGAGATGCTGGCAAGCCAGCGGCTGATGTGCTCACCACAGCTTGGGCGGGCATGACCACCCGCGTCGGCTTGAGCCCCGGAATCACCGTCACCGACTGAGGCGACAAACGCTCACAGCGGCTCGGGTCCTTGGGCGCATTGGTGTACTCCTGCCCGCAGCGGTAGACCTGCTCTTGCGCGGTCGCCGCAGTGCCCGCAACAACGCACAGCAGCGCAGCGTTGCGCCAGAAAAAAAAGGACGGCCTGAGCCGTCCTTTTTCTGCACTGTGCGGTGCAATCTTCCGCATGAAGGATTACAGCGAGTAGTACATGTCGTACTCGACAGGAGACACTTCCACACGGCTGCGGTTGACTTCCTGCATCTTCAGGTCGATGTAGGCGTCGATCCACGAGTCGGTGAACACGCCGCCCTTGGTCAGGAAAGCGCGGTCCTTGTCGAGGGCTTCCAGAGCCTGGTCCAGGCTAGAGCACACGGTCGGCACCAACTTGTCTTCTTCCGGAGGCAGGTGGTACAGGTCCTTGGTGGCTGCTTCGCCGGGGTGGATCTTATTTTCCACGCCGTCCAGACCTGCCATCAGCAGGGCAGCAAAGCCCAGATAGGGGTTGCACAGTGGATCGGGGAAGCGGGCCTCCACACGACGGGCCTTGTCAGAAGCCACGTTGGGGATGCGGATCGAAGCAGAGCGGTTCTTGGCCGAGTAAGCCAATTTCACGGGGGCTTCGTAGTGAGGAACCAGGCGCTTGTAGCTGTTGGTGCCGGGGTTGGTGATCGCGTTCAGGGCGCGAGCGTGCTTGATGATGCCGCCGATGTAGTACAGGGCGAATTCGGACAGACCAGCATAGCCGTTGCCTGCGAACAGGTTCTTGCCATCTTTCCAGACCGACTGGTGCACGTGCATGCCGGAACCGTTGTCGCCAGCGTAAGGCTTGGGCATGAACGTCGCGGTCTTGCCGTAGGCGTTGGCCACGTTGTGGATCACGTACTTTTGCATCAGTGTCCAGTCGGCGCGCTCAACCAGGGTCGAGAACTTGGTGCCGATTTCGCACTGACCAGCACCCGCCACTTCGTGGTGGTGCACTTCGACTGGAATGCCGATGGATTCCAGAATCAGGGACATCTCGCTGCGCATGTCGTGCGTGCTGTCAACGGGAGGCACGGGGAAGTAGCCACCCTTGACGCGGTTGCGGTGACCGCTGTTGCCGCCTTCGACCTTGGTGCCGCTGTTCCATGGGGCTTCGGCTTCGTCGATTGCGTAGAAAGTGTTGTTTGGCTCGGTGCTCCAGCGCACGTCGTCAAACAAGAAAAATTCTGGCTCAGGACCGAAGAAAGCGGTGTCGCCCAGGCCAGCTTGCTTGAGGTATGTCTCAGCGCGCTTGGCGATCGAACGTGGGTCACGCTCGTAGGCTTTGCCATCGGTAGGTTCGATCACGTCGCAGATCAACACCAGAGTGACTTCTTCAAAGAAGGGGTCGATGAAGGCGCTGTTAGCATCGGGGATCAACAGCATGTCGGAGGCTTCAATGCCTTTCCAGCCAGCGATCGAAGAACCGTCGAAGGCTTGACCGTCTTCGAACTTGCTTTCGTCAAACTGCGACACGGGCGCAGTGATGTGCTGCCACTTGCCACGGGTATCGGTGAAACGGAAGTCAACGAATTTGACTTCGTTCTCTTTCACCATCTTCATCACGTCTGCGACGGTCTTGGCCATCAGAATCTCCTGGTTGGAAAGGGTTGGTTAAACGTACTGTCAGGTCTTGCAGTTTCTGTGCCAACTGGCAACAGTGGCTGCATGTCCCGGAACAACCCGTGATTGTGCCCTCACCCAAGCCCAATTCTGTGGACGAAGGCCAAAAAATGCCCTGCACAAAAGCACCAACATGGTGCAATTATGCTTTATTTTGGTGCAATCAAACCTGCCGCACCAATTCCGGGCCCGATGGAAAGCCAAACGGCTCGAGCCCAGTGCGGAGATCGGCATAAGCCGCATCCACGGCCGCAGGTTCACCCTTGACGCCCAGCTCGATGTGCCGACCCCATTGCGGGTGGTCCACGCTGGGCAAGCTGAACACCTTCACCTCGGGGTGCCTGGCCTCGATCGCTTCCATCAAAGGCGTGAGCGTGGCCTCCATCGAACCGAACAGGATGATGGATTTCTCCACATGCGCATGGCGACGGAACCAGGCGCTGTAATGCGCGTCCAGCACCGACTCGATCATGGGCCAGGCCATGACCGGAAAGCCCGGCACAAAGTGCACCGTGCCACCGCCCGAGCCGTCGCAAGAGAAACCGGGGATCTTGTTGTACGGGTTACGGATGATGCGGGCGCTCTCGGGGAACACGCCCATGTTGAGGCGGTGGATGTTGTCAGCCCGGTCTGGCTCGTAAGGCATGCCCTGCTCGCGTGCCGTGTCCTGCATGCGCTCACGGATCAAGACCTCAGCCTCGGGATGCAAGACCAAAGGCTGACCCAAGGCACGCCCGGCGCACTGGCGCGTGTGGTCGTCAGGCGTGGCGCCAATGCCGCCGCAAGAAAACACCACATCGGCCGACGCAAAAGCACGGGCCAATGCAGCGGTGATGCGCTCGGGCGAGTCGCCGTGGTATTCGGCCCAGGACAGGCTCAGACCCCGTGCGCCCAGCAATTCGATCACCTTGGGCAGGTGCTTGTCAGCACGCTTGCCCGAGAGGATTTCGTCGCCAATGATGATCACGCCAAACCGGGGGGGCTGGCCGGATGCGTCAGGATTCGAAGCGGTGTTCAGGGTGCTCATGCGTGGATGCTAAACGCTCGGCCGCATGCGGCGAAGGGTTCACCGTCGTGGCCGTGACATCGACCACATCGCCTTTGGTCTGCTCACGCAGATCGCGCAAAGCGGCCAACGCAAAGTGCGCAAACCACAGCGACGAGAACGCAAAGACCAGGGTGTAAATCCAGATCGCCACCGGGATCAGGATCACAAAAGCCGCCGCAAACAAGGCGCCCGATGCCCACACCAGACTGGGGACGGCGCCCATCAGGCCCGTCAACATCCCGATGCACAGCAGCCAAGGCCGGTACCGTGTCAGCAGGGTGTGGCGCTCTTGCGGGCTGGCAAACTCGGCCAACACATCAAAAACCATGACCCTGTAAGCCAGCCAGCCCCAGATGAGCGCGGGCAACACCAGCGCCAGAGGCGGCACCAGCCACAAGGGCAAGGTCAAGAGCAGTGCGCCCAGCGCCAGCAACAACGACATCAAGGTCCAGCCCACGCTTTGCAGCACCGTGCTGCCCTGCAAGCGCTGCAGGCCCGCAAAGCGCCGCTCGGCCACCAGCCGCGTGAGCGCAGGCGTCATGAAAAACGAGACCGCCAGCAAAGACACCACCACCACCGCAGGCGTGACCGCAAAGATCACCAGCAGTGGTGCCACCACCGTCTTGAGGTTGGGCGCCCCCACCTGTTCCAGCCACTGCCAGACCGAGCCCAGCAAGCTCGAAGCCTCCAGCCACACCCGCACCTGCCCCACGGCATCGTCCCAGAACCAGTAACCCAAAATCCCGGCCAGCACCACCGTCAGGATGAGCGGCAGCAAGGACAAAAAGATGACGCGCGGGTACAGGCAATAAAACACTGCACGCCAGAAGGAGTCGATCAAAAATCGCATGGGGGTGAGCTTAGCAGGGGGAGCGTCAAGCCCTGCTCATCAGCCTCAGCAAGCCCTGCCACTGCTGTGCCCAAAAGCCCTGCCCGTAGTCGCGTCCCTGCTCCACCTGGTCGCGTACGCCTGTGGGGTCGTAGCGCAGCTGGAAGTCGGCGGTGCCAAAGAGCATGTCCCACCAGGGCAGCAGCACGCCAAAGTTACAGCCACCGAGTGTGACCCCCACGCTTGTCGCTTCGCGTACTTCGCTGCCCCCCGAGGGGGCCTTCGCACCTTGGGACGGCCCGGCGGTGCTCATCTCCACTTTGGCTTGAAACTCATGGCCGATGCCGATGCTGTGGTGCCTGCGGTGAAAGCGCGGACTGATCCACAGGCGCTCACCGATGCGGCCAAACCAGATGCGCACATTGGCGTGCTGGAAGTTTTCGCTCAGCTGACCCACCGCCACCAGGGCCACAAACTGACCCGGCCCCACGCCAATGAGCACCGCCACCGCTGACAGGATCAGGCTGGTCAGGGCATCGTCGAGCAGGTGGTTGCGGTTGTCGCTCCACATGGTCATTTGCCGCTGCGCGTGGTGCAGCGAATGCAGTGCCCACCAGCGGTGCGACTGGTGCTGGGCGCGGTGCAGCCAGTAGTGCAGGAAGTCCAACACCACCAGGTAAATGAAAAAACTCAGCAAGGGCAGATCGCTCACGCCGGGCCAGATCTGATCCAGGTTCCAGGTCGGCAGCCCCCAGGTGCGCAACACCCCTAGGCCTTGCTCAAACCAGGCTTCGAGCGTGAAGAACATGGCCAGCTTGAACAAGCCCAGGCGGTGGATCAAGGTGTACAAGATGTCCACCCGCACAGCACGGCGGTCACGCACGGGCTCAACAGGCCAAAGGCGCTGCAGAGGCCCGAACACCACCACCATGACGGCGATTTGCAGCAGGCCCACCACCAGCCAGCCTGTTCCTTCGTAGGCCAGCTCCAGCAGGTTGGCCTGCCCCAACCAAACGGCCAGCGGCTGCACCACTTGCTCAAACAAGGCTTGCTGCAGGCCATTGAAAAGATCGGTCAGCGCATCCATGACGTCATTGTGGCGAAGCAGCCGACCCTGGCAACTTCAAGGGATGCTGCGCGATCCAGGCCTGGTACTGCGGGTGTTCGCGCAAGGTGGCAAAGCACAGGCCTTTGGCCTTGAGGCCTTCGATCAAGGGCTCCAGCACCGTCGGGGCCCAGGGGTCCCGCCGCGACCAGATGCCCAGGTGCGCCATCAGGATGTCGCCGGCGCGGATGTTTTTGAGGGCTTTGTCCAGCAAACGGGCATTGGAAAACTTCTCACTGGACAGTTCATCGCCCAGAAAACCGGCATCGGCCCAGCCCACATGGGCAAAGCCGCAGGCCTTGGCCGAGTGCAGCAAGGCGGGCGAGGTCTTGCCACCGGGTGCCCTGAACAGCGGCAGCGGTGCCTGCCCCGTCAGCGTTTGCAAGTGCGCAGCCGCCTGGCGCAGGTTGTCGCAATAGTCCTGGGCCGACCAGTTCAGGTCTTGTCCGGCCTGCGTGCCCGAGCTGGGCCGGATGCGAAAACGCTGCCCGGGCAGGTCGGCGCGCCAGTAGGCGTGGTCGTAGGTGTGGGAGGCAAAGGCATGGCCGTTTTGCGCCTGTTCGCGCCACCAGGCAGCCCAGTGCTGGCCCAGGGTGCCATCGCCTTCTCGGGTTTTTTCCTGTGCGGCAAAAAAGGTCACATGCACCTGCTGGCGTTTGAGCACCTCGCCAATCAGGGGGGCCACGCCCATGTGGCCGGTGTCAAAAGTCAGGTAGACCGGTTGACGGCAAACTGCCGTGGCGCTGCCCGACAGCACCAGCAACGCCAGTGCCGCGCCGGCATACCAGGGCTTATTGCCTTGGCGCATGGTCCAGCGTCCAGACCCCGTGCGGTGACTTGCCCACCCGAATCTGGCGTACCACCTTGCGGCTGGCGATGTCGATCACGGTGAGTTTTCTGGCCCAGCGCGAAGCCACCAGGATGAACTGGCCATCGGCCGAAATTTCCATGCAGTCCGGGCCCGAAGGGCCAGGGAACTGCGCCACCACCTGTTGCGTGGTGTAGTCGATCTGGCTGATGGTGTTGCCCACGCGGTTGCTCACCAGCACATGGCGCTTGTCGCCCAATGCCCGAAAGGCGTGCGCACCTTTGCCCGTGGGCAGCATCTTGATCAGGCGCGGTTGCGGACCGGAGATGTCGTACACCTCGACGCCTGTGCCGCCAGTCATGCCCACCAGCAGGGTTTTGTCATCGGGTGTGCCAAAAACATCGGCAGGCATCGACCCCGTGGGCGTGCGCGATTTGACGGTCTGGGTGGCCAGGTCGATCGAGATCAGCTCGTCGTCGTCCTGAATGGACGACCAGACCGTGGCGCTCTTGCTGTCGATCCACAAATGGCTCGGCGTCTTGCCCGTAGGGATGCGTTTGACCAAGGTGGGGTTCTGGCCGTCCCAACGGTAAATGTCGATGTGGTTCAAACGGTTGGCCGCCGTGACAAACCACTTCATGTCGGGCGAAAACCGCAGCTGATACGGGTCGCTGATGCCCGTGATCACCCGCTGAAACTGGGCCGTTCGGGGGTCGATGAAGGTCAGCGAGTCGCTCAGCGCGTTGGCCACGATCACCGATTTTTCATCGGGCGTGAGGTACAGGTGGTGCGGCTCCTTGCCGGTGGTGATGCGTTTTTGCTCGGTCCAGCTCACCGGGTCCACCACGCTGACATTGCCGTCGAGCGAATTGAGGACAAACACCGGGTTGGCCATGGCGGCCCAGGTGGAGGCACTGGCCAGCAGGCTCAGCACCCAGGAGAAACAACGGAAAATGCGGTAAAAAACAATCACTGACAGGGCTTTCTCAAACGCGTTCAAGTGTAAACGGCCCTGCACAAGGAAACTTGATGGACATCACATCCCGCCGACAAATCGCTGTGCATGGCGTAACGCTGGAGACCTGGCAGATCAGTAGCCCAGCCGACCGTCCCACCCTCGTCTTTTTGCACGAAGGCCTGGGCAGCGTGGCCCTGTGGCGCGACTGGCCCCTGCAACTGTGCCAGCGCCTGGGCCTGCCGGGGCTGGCCTACTCGCGCCAGGGCTATGGCCAGTCGCACACCCGCCCCGATGTGCGCGGCGAGCCCCGCGAGGTGAACGGCGCGGCCCACGGCCGCCTGCAACCCGACTACATGCACCACGAAGCGCGGGTGGTGCTACCCGAGCTGCTGCGCCTGCTGGGCATCGCACGCCCGCTGCTGCTGGGCCATTCGGACGGCGGCACCATCGCCCTGCTGCACGCGAGCCAGCACCCGGTGGCGGGCTGCATCGTGATGGCGCCACATGTGATCGTGGAAGACATCTCGGTCAAGGCCATCGCCGAAGCCCGCGAGGCCTACCTGAACGGCCCGCTGCGCCAGCGCCTCGCCCCTTTTCATGCCGATGTGGACTGCGCCTTCTGGCAGTGGAACGACGCCTGGCTCAACCCGGCGTTTCGCAGCTACGACATCCGGCCAGAGCTCGCCAGCATCAGCGCCCCGCTGCTGGCCATCCAGGGCGAAGACGACGCCTACGGCACGCTGGCGCAGATCGACAACATTGCGCTGCAGGTGCCGCACACCCGGCTCGTCAAACTCGCCGCCTGTGGCCACTCGCCCCACCGCGACCAGCCCGAAGCCGTGGCCCAGGCCATCGAGCAGTTCGTCACCGCCTTGTAGGAGCGGTATTTTGTGGGAGCGGCGCCCTCGCCGCGAATGGGCACCCGCACTCCACAAGCATTCGCCCCGAGGGCGGGGCTCCCACCACAGCCGCCTCATCACCCCGAGGCGGGGCTCTGACTGCATCTGTAGGAGCGGTGCCCCCGCCGCGATGGAGCCCCTGCAACCGCTCAGGGCTTGAGCAGCGCCAAATCTTCTGGCGTCAAAAACCGCCACTGTCCCGGGGCCAAGTCATTCAGCACCAGACCGCCGATCTGCGAGCGGTGCAGGCCTTCGACCCGGTTGCCCACGGCCGCCACCATGCGTTTGACCTGGTGGTACTTGCCTTCGGTCAGGGTCAGCTTCAGGTGCAATTCGCTCACCGCCTCGCAGGCTGCCGCCTTGACCGGCTTGGGATCGTCGTCGAGCACCACGCCCGCCAGCAGGCGCTGCACCATCTCCTCGGTCACGGGGTGTTTGGTCGTCACCTCGTACACCTTGGGCACATGGTGCTTGGGCGAACTCATGCGGTGGATGAACGTCCCGTCGTCGGTCAGCAGCAGCAAGCCAGTGGTGTCCTGGTCCAGCCGCCCCACCGCCTGCACGCCTTGCACCGCCGCCTTTTGCGGGCGCTGGCGCAGTGGCGCGGGCAGCAGCGTGTAGATGCTGGGCCAGGTGGACGGCTTTTGCGAACACTCGGTGCCCGCAGGCTTGTTCAGCAACACATAGGCTTTTTCGTGAAAGGTCCAGGCCGTGCCCTGCACCGTGAACGCCAGGCCTTCGGGCGCATAGAACTCGCCCGCATCGGTCTGCACTTCACCTTGCACGGTCACATGGCCTTGCTGGATCAGGCCTGCACACACGCGGCGTGTGCCAAAGCCCTGGCTGAACAAAATGTCTTCCAGGCGCATGGGTTTGAGGGACTTGGCTTTCATGGGGCATGATTGTCGCCTTGAAATGCCCCGCGTTCTTTTGGAGACACCCCGCATGACCCCGATGGCCACTTTGACCCGCATGACCGAGCAGCTGCAGGCCTGCCAGCAAGGCGCTCTGCCCTTGGGTGAGTTGATCCGGCAGTGGCGCAGCGATGCCGCCCAGCTGGGCTTGCCTGAGCGTTTTGGCGAGGTGCTGGGCAACGTGCTCGACCGCTTGGAGTCGGGCGCGCTGTTCAGCGAGGAGAGTTGCTCCTTCAGCCAGAAAGACCTGCTGGCCAGCCTGCAGGTCTGGGCCGACAAGGCCAAAGACCGATTGGGCTGAGCCACCCAAAACAACGGGCCCCGAAGGGCCCGTTGTTTTGTGCAAAGCAGCTGATTACTTGAGCGCCTTGAAGCGCACGCGCTTGGGTTTGGCACCCTCTTCGCCCAGACGCTTTTTCTTGTCGGCTTCGTATTCCTGGTAGTTGCCGTCAAAGAACACCCACTGGCTATCGCCTTCGGCGGCCAGGATGTGGGTGGCAATGCGGTCCAGGAACCAGCGGTCGTGGCTGATGACCATGACCGAACCGGCAAACTCCAGCAGCGCGTCTTCCAGCGCACGCAAGGTTTCCACGTCCAAGTCGTTCGAAGGTTCGTCCAGCAGCAGCACGTTGCCGCCTTCGATCAGGGTCTTGGCCAAGTGCAGACGACCGCGCTCACCGCCCGACAGCATGCCGACCTTCTTTTGCTGGTCGCCACCGTTGAAGTTGAAACGGCCGCAATACGCACGGCTGGCCATCTGGAACTTGCCTACGTTGATGATGTCCAGACCGCCCGAGACGTCTTCCCACACGGTCTTGTTGTTGTCCAGGTCGTCGCGGTTCTGGTCCACAAAGGCCATCTTCACGGTCTGGCCGATCTTGACTTCACCACTGTCAGGCTGCTCGCGGCCCGAGATCAGCTTGAACAGGGTCGATTTACCGGCACCGTTGGGGCCGATGATGCCGACGATGGCGCCCGCTGGCACCTTGAAGCTCAGGTTGTCGATCAGCATGCGGTCGCCAAAGGACTTGCTGACGTTCTTGAATTCGAACACTTCATTGCCCAGACGCTCGGCCACAGGAATGAAGATTTCCTGGGTTTCGTTGCGCTGCTGGTATTCGTAGTCGCTCAGCTCTTCAAAGCGGGCCAAACGAGCCTTGCTCTTGGCCTGACGGCCCTTGGGGTTGGCGCGGGCCCATTCCAGTTCCTTCTTCATGGCCTTGGTGCGGGCGTCTTCGGTGCGCTGCTCCTGCTCCAAGCGGGCTTCTTTTTGTTCCAGCCAGGTGGAGTAGTTGCCCTTGTAAGGGATGCCATGGCCACGGTCGAGTTCCAAAATCCACTCGGCGGCGTTGTCCAGGAAGTAACGGTCGTGGGTGATGGCCACCACGGTGCCCGAAAAACGCTGCAGGAACTGCTCCAGCCAGTCCACCGATTCGGCGTCCAAGTGGTTGGTGGGTTCGTCCAGCAGCAGCATGTCGGGGCGCGACAGCAGCAAACGGCACAGCGCCACACGGCGCTTTTCACCGCCCGACAGGTTGCCGATCACGGCATCCCATGGAGGCAGGCGCAGCGCGTCGGCCGCGATTTCGAGTTGGTGGTCAGATGCGTCACCGGCAGTGGAGATGATCGCTTCGAGCTTGGCCTGCTCGGCAGCCAAGGCGTCAAAGTCGGCGTCTTCCTCGGCATAAGCGGCATACACTTCTTCGAGGCGGGCCTGCGCGGCCTTGATCTCGCCCATGCCGTTTTCCACCGACTGGCGCACGGTTTCAGCGGGATCGAGCTGAGGCTCTTGCGGCAGGTACCCGATCTTCAGGCCCGACATCGGGATGGCCTCGCCTTCGATCTCTTTGTCGATACCGGCCATGATCTTGAGCAAAGTGGACTTGCCCGAACCGTTGGTCCCCAGCACGCCGATCTTGGCGCCGGGGAAGAAGGACAGCGAAATGTCTTTGAGAATCTGACGCTTGGGCGGCACGATCTTGCCGACCCGGTTCATCGAAAATACGTATTGAGCCATGTATCACCCTGAAAAAATGCAAGCAACCGTGCATTATCCCAGCTTGGCGTGACATTCCCGCAAATCACCCTCACCTGTAGGAGCGGCGCCCTCGCCGCGATAGAGCGGCTGCAGACCACAACCCATCGCCCCGGGGGCGGGGCTCCTACAAATCGCGCTCTGTTTGCTGACCCGGCCTGGCCGAAAACTGCACCAGGCTGTTCATGGCTTCAAGCTGCACGTGGGCGCTACGGCGGCCATAGACCTCGGCCCGTAGCCAGGCACATTCGGCGTCCAGCAGATCGTCTGATGCCAGACTGCACCACCAGACACGGCCTTCGCCGTCCCAGCGGTAGCCGCGTGCCTTGAGTTTGTCTTTGGACTCGAACGGCGCACCCGTGGCCCGCAATTTGTAGCGGGTCTGCCCTGCCCCGGCCAGCAGGCGGGCCAGGCCCGTCTGACGGTCGCTGAGCGGCGTAGACAGCACCTGCAAGAGCGCATGGCAGTCCACCTGCGCCCGGTGCGCGTCGTAAAACCAGCCCCGCTCTGCGGCCAGAAACTCCAGCTTGGCCGAGCCGCTGCCCTCTTTCTTCCAGTCGATGCCCATGAAGGAGCAATTCCAGGGCTTGCTGGCAAACACGGGCAGGCGGGCCTCGACAAACGGGCGGTCAAACCCGGCGTTGTGCGCCACGATCAAATCGGCCGCTTGCACCAACGCACTCACAGCCGCATCGTCGATGCGCTGGCCCTGGACCATGGTGTCGTCGATGCCCGTGATCTCGGTGATCTGAGGAGGAAT
>Ga0228701_1001234_pt1 | contig 17878 bp, 19 predicted proteins | sample McNCre117_Aug_MG_2_FD_178017 | JGI IMG/M metagenome (GOLD analysis project Ga0228701, IMG submission 178017) | Freshwater microbial communities from McNutts Creek, Athens, Georgia, United States - 11-17_Aug_MG | ecosystem: Environmental > Aquatic > Freshwater > Creek | place: USA: Georgia...
CACATATACGATTTTGGTGCTGGCAATAATTATGGTTATCATTCTACTGGTTCAAATGTCGGTTATAACTTCGATCCTACACGTTCAGCGGCTTGTAAAATATATCATAATAAAATACAGATATTCAAGGGTGTAATCAGATTGATGCAAATCAATATTGATAAAGGCTTTATTGAGTATGAGTGTAGTGTATTTGGCGAACTTGGAGGCTTTTCTTCAGCTATTGGGAATTCATTATTAGAGGATTTAAAGGTATTTTCTAACTATAATACCGTATGGACTGCTACAAATGTTATAAATTCTTGGGATGTAAGTGGTGGTAGCGGTATTGTATTCCCATTAATTGACTATGGTCAATGCAGAAGTGGTGACCATGATTATCATTTGAATGCTTTTCGACCAGCTTTCTTTGTTAAAGAATTAGTAAATGCAATTATTAGAACTGCGAAATATACCTATACATCTGCTTTCTTTGAATCTTCATTCTTCAAATCTCTTATTATTCCGAATAATAGTGGAGATATGAATATTCTGCGCTCAAATTTATTGAATGCGCAATCAGCCAATCAAACTACAACATCAACAGATTATGCGATAGTATTTAATTCAATTAATCAATATCAATTCACAAATACGGCTGGCAATGTATTTACATTCACAGGTTCAAATGGATCAATAGGTAAATTTAAAATATTCGGGAGTGGTACTTATTCATCAACAAAGGATATTACTGTAGCTTTATATCAAAATACTAATATAATTTGGCAAGGTATATTAGCCAAAAATGGTACAGGTACAAATCTATTTAATATAGATGAATTAATTGCAGCTACATTAAATGCTGGAGATACAATTCAAATTGCAGTAACGGCATCAGCTACTGGTAACTCAAATTATAATTTTCATACCAATAATATTACTTTTGATTTTGACTTGGATACCAAGACATTAGTTAAAGCTTCCGAAGGAGATTCATTAATTATAAATGATTTACTTCCAAAGAATATCCAGCAAAAGGATTTCTTTATTTCCATTTGTAGGATGTTTAACCTCTATGTATGGGAAGATGCGAATAAAAGTAATCACTTAAACATTGAACCTTATATTGATTTTTATAATACAGGTGCTGGCTTTCTAAAGATTAATGATTTAGGCGAATTGTTTTTACATGGAGAATCGGGAGATTCAACAGGTTTACTTTTGCTTTCTGATCCTGTAGCAAGTTCAATTAATTGGAATGATAAGCTTGACTATAGTCAGCCAATTACTTTAAAACCAATGAGCGAATTAAATGCTCGATATTATGATTTTCTTTATAGTGATGATGATGACTTTTTAACTGAAGCTTATCAAAAGAAATATAATTTAAATTATGGCGATAGAAAAGAAGATACTCTTTACGAATTTGCAACTGATAGATTTCAAACAAAATTAATTTTTGCACCAAGTTTATTAGTAAAGCGACCATCCGATCCAAAGTTTGCAGTTAATATTTATAAATCTAACAACGGAACTGAGGAACGCAAAGACCATAAGCTACGGATAATGCAATTTAAAAAGATATCTGGAGTAAGTCCATCATATAGTATTCAACAGGTTTCTGATACAAGCTCTGGCAATAATGGCAATTTAGCTACATCATTGACATCTTATGGATATGCTGGTCATATAGATGACCCTATTGCTCCATCAAATGATATTTTATTTGGAGTTCCAAATGAAACTCTATTTAGTTTATCTGCTTCATATCCTCTTACAAATCTATATACTGCATTTTGGACTGATTACTTGGGAGAAATAACTGGTAAGGATTCAAAACTACTTACTTGCTATTTATATTTGACTATCCAAGATATTTATTCACTTGATTTTTCACAGCTAATATATTTGAATGGTGCATTGTGGAGATTAAATAAAATTATTGACTTCAATCCTAATCAATTCCAAACCACACAAGTTGAATTACTTAAAGTATTAGAAACAACATACGCATAAATGGCACAAAATAAAGTTGTATTAGATGTTGAAGCAAACACAGGTAGTCTACGAAAAGAATATCGTGAAGCATATAATGAATTAGTTAGATTACAAAACTCTGCTACTGCTACTGCTGATGAAATTGCAAGAGCAGCTAAAAAGGCTGCCGATTTAAAGGATCGTATGGCTGATGCAGCTTCAACAGTTGAAGCGTTTAATCCAGACCAAAAATTTAAAGCATTTGGTCAAGCACTATCTGGAGTTGCTGGAGCATTTGCAGCAGCACAAGGTGCAATGGCTTTATTTGGAGTTGAATCCGAAAATGTACAAAAGCAATTACTTAAAGTTCAAGGAGCATTAGCTTTATCTGAAGGATTAAATACAATTCTTGATTCAGTTGAAGGATTTAAAAATTTAGGAAGAGTGATTCGTGATGTAGTAGTAACTTCATTTACTACATTAAGAGGAGCAATCATGGCTACTGGTGTAGGTGCTTTAGCAGTTGCTATTGGTTATTTGATTGGAAATTGGGATAGTTTAACGAGTAAATTATTAAAATCTTTCCCAGTTTTAAATACGATAGCAGAAAAAATTGGAAAGATAACAAATCTAATTACTGATTTTGTTGGTATTACAAAACAAGCAGATAGAGATTATGAGAAATCAAATGAGATATTTACCAAGCGTAAAACAATTATTGAAGGTCAAATTGAAGTATTAGAAGCACAAGGTAAAAAAGAAAAAGAAATTTATAATCTTAAAAAGGACTTAGCAAATTTAGAAATTGCTGATTTAGAAAATAAGAAAAAAACTACATCTGGACTAACTAAAGATGAAATAAAAACTTTAGCTGAAAAATATAATCAGCTTAAAGTTTTAGATGCTGGATTCAAAAAATATATGGCCGATAAGGCTAAAGAAGATGCTGATGCAAGAAAGAAACGTGAAGATGATGCAGCAGAAAAAGAACAAGAAAGATATAAGCAAATTGGGGAAACTCAAATGGCTAATTATAAAAAAATGTCTGAGGAAAGACTTCAGACTCGATATGATGAATTACAAGTAGAAATTGATACTCTTGATAGATCAAATGCTATTAGAGAAAATGATTATAAAGAAGATTTAAAAAGATTAGAGCAATCTAAAGTAAACTTATTAGCTCAAAGAGAAATTGAGTTGATGATGGTAAGCAATGTTGAAGATGCTGAATTAAAAAAATTAGAAATAAAAAAGAAATATGCAGATGCTATTTTTAATTTAGACCAAAAAGAAACTGATACTTTAAAAGCACAAGAAGAAGCAAGATATAATGTAAAAATGAAATATGCTCAACTTGGTATGCAACTTGGGCAGTTTCTACAAGATGCAGCTGGTCAAAATAAAGATTTAGCTATTGCTGGTATTATATTGGAACAAGCTTCAGCAGTTGCTTCAATAACAATAAGTACAATCAAGAATGCTGCAAAAGCGGGATTTTTAACTCCTACAGGTATTGCAGAAATAGCAGCTGGAGCAATTGGAGTAGCAAGTGCAATATTGGCTGCAAAAAATGGAATTGATAATATTAATAAAATAAATATACCTGGTAGTAGTTCTGGATCGGCATCAATTAGCAATAACGCTCCTGTTATGCCCACATTCTTACCTCCTCAAGCCACTATGTTAGACTCAGAAAGTATGAATACTATTCATAATGTTGTTTCAAGAGCGTATGTAGTTGAATCCGATATATCAAATTCACAAAATAGAGTAAGAAGAATCCAAAATGCCGCAAGGTTTTAAAATATGAATTTACCAGTTTACGCTTTAGAAATCTCAACAGATTTAAATGACCAATCAGAAGTTGATTTTGTTGCATTAGTTGATAATCCAGCTATTCAACGAAACTTTCTTGCATTTAATGAGCAAAAGCAATTTAAGTTTGAGATTCAATCGGAAGAAAAGCAAATTATTTCCGGTCCATTAATGCTTGCTGATACTCCAATTTATCGCAATGATAAGAATGGAGAATATTATGTAACATTCTCTCCACAAACTATTGAGCAAATCGTTCAGAAATTCTTTCAAAAAGGATTTCAAAACAATGTAAACTTGATGCACGATGCAAGCCAACAAGTGCAAGGAGTTACAATGTTTGAAAGTTTTATCTGCGATCCATCACGAGGCATTATGCCAATGAAAGGTTTTGAAGATGCACCAGCTGGAAGTTGGTTTGGCTCATTCAAAATTGACAATCCACAAGTTTGGGCAGATGTAAAAGCTGGCAAATTTAGTGGCTTTAGTGTTGAGGGTTTATTTAATTACAAGAAGCAAGTTGATAGTAACCAAAAGATGTGGGAACAGATTTGCGAAATCCTTGAACAAGTTTAAAAGATAAAGAATTTTAATTAAATTATTTATAAACGAGTACAAACTTTAAATTTAAAATGACAGTAAACGAAGCGATTGACAAAATCAAAGTTCTTCTCAACACACAAGAGGGAACTGTTGTTGCGCCTGATGTACCTACTGCAATGAATTTTGAAACTTACGACCTTAAAGATGGTAGTAAGATTGATTTAACTTCATTGGAGATTGGTGCTGATGCGATGTTAGTGGATGCAACTGGAAATTCTGCCGTAGCTCCTGATGGAGAATACGAATTGGCAGATGGTACTTCCATTGTTGTAAGCGGTGGTAAAATCTCTGAACTTGAAACTCCAGCAGCGGATGTAACAGAGGGAGAACCACAAGATGAGATGCAACCAGCTACAATGTCCGAAGATAAATTCGAGGCAGTAGAATTAGGTATCTCTGAATTAAAAGCAGAAAACGATGCTTTAAAAGTTAAGTTAGAAGAAATGGAAGGTAAATTTAATGCTGCATTCTCGCAAGTATTAGATTTAGTAAGTGATTTGGCGAAAGCTCCAAGTGCTGAACCTACACAAGTTCCTAAGACTACTTTTGCAAATATCGAAAAGAAAGCTGATAAGGAAACACGTTTTTTAGAAAGAATTAAATCATTAAATATTTAAATTAAAACAATATGTCATTTAACGTATCTGCGTTATCGGATTATACTATCCAAAACGCACAAGAATTAGTAACATCATCAGTTTTAGGAGCTAAGACTGCTGCATTAATTAAAGCACAAGGTAATGTGATGGTAGGTGTTAAGTCATCTGAAACTATCAACATTATGGACACAGATGCTATTTTCCAAGATGGATCATCTTGCGGATTTAGTGCATCAGGTTCTACTACATTTACTCAGCGTTCTGTAACAGTTGGTCGTATCAAGGTTAACGAAGCACTTTGCCCTAAAGATTTGAATGCAAAGTATTTGCAACAAGCATTGCCAGCAGGTTCTCGTTATGATTCAATCGTATTCGCTGAGCAATTCTCACAAAAGAAAGCTACTACAATCGCTAAGCAATTGGAAGAAACAATCTGGCAAGGAGATACTGGTTCTGCTAACGTGAACTTGAACAAATTTGATGGTTTCATCAAGTTGGCTACTGCTGCATCTGCTTCTGTAATTCACGCTAACACATCTACTTACTACGGAACTCCTTTGGCTGCTTCTGCTGGTATTACTACTTCAAACGTAATTGCAGTAATTGATTCAGTTTACAAAGCAATTCCAGCTCAAATCGTTTCTTACGATGATGTTGTAATCTTCGTAGGTATGGATACTTTCCGTACTTATCAAATCGCATTGAAAAATGCTAACTTGTTTGCTTACAACTTCGATGGTAAAGCTGATTCTGAGTTTGTTCTTCCGGGTACTACAATCAAAGTAATTGCAGTTCAAGGTTTGAATGGAACTTCTAAGATTTATGCTGCACGTTTGAGCAACTTATTCTTGGGTACTGACTTGTTAAACGAAGAGGAGAAATTCGAATTATTCTACGCTAAAGAAGCAGACCAAGTTCGTTTCGTATCTGAATTCAAAATGGGTGTAAACTTTGCATTCCCACAAGAAATCGTAGATTTTGTTTTAGCTTAATTTAAATGGGCAGATTATTAATTTAGTCTGCCCTATTTCAACACTTTAAAAGAATAATAATATGGCTTGCGCATTAACACAAGGTTACGCACTTGATTGCCGTGATTCTTTAGGTGGTATTACCGAAGTTTATTTCATTGAATTTAAAAACGTTTCAGCAGTAACTGAAGCATCAGGTGTTGTTTCTGCAATCACTAAAGGTGCTGGAAAGGTTTTTCGCAAATATGAATTAGTACCAGCTACTTCTTCATTGACAGAAAATATTAATGCTAACGTACAAAATGGAACGGTATATTACGGACAAGAATTATCAATCATTCTAAATAAATTACAAGCAAATACTCGAAATGAGATTTTGTTACTTGCTAAGAACGTTTTAATGGCAGTAGTAACAGATAACAATGGTAAGTATTGGTTACTTGGTAGAACTAATGGTATCAATGTAACAGGTGGAAGTGGTGCAACAGGAACGGCTCAAGGAGATCGCTCTGGTTATACGCTTACTTTCTCTGCAATGGAGGCTCAAATGGCTCCAGAGGTATCATCAAGTATCATCGCTGGTTTGATAGCTTAAAAGATAGTTTGGTTGATTAGGTTAGAATTGGAGGACAGATGTTCCTCCTTTTCTTTTTTATAGTAATATTAAAATATTTGCTATTTATTAGGGATGACACATCTAATAAAAGGACAAACCAATTTTGTAGTATTAACTTTAAGCGAGAAATGCACACTTGTTTCTCCAAATTACCTATTTGTATGCACATCAAGAAATACAAATGAGCAAGTTTCATTCGTTATTTTGAACGGAGCAGATACATCAAACTTCAAGTCAAGATATAATAAGTTCAGCATCATCACTTCTAATTACTTTGCTTCATCAACTAATGGCGAATGGTCATATATTGTTTATGAGCAAGCTTCAACAAGTAATTTAAATCCAAGTTTAGCTACTGGAGTAGTTGAAAAAGGGCAATTTACATTAAACGATAGCTCACAATTTTCGTTTAATACTTATAATTCTGTAAATAATACATATAAAGTACGAGATATATGAGTAACGAATTAATGGTACTTTCATTCCAAGAGGCCAAACAACCAGAATATAAGGAGAAAAAAGGCGAAGGAGGAGGATATATTGAATTTGGCTATCGTAATGATTATCCGAATTATCTTGTTGAATTATATAATAAATCAGCAAAGCATAATGCTATTATTAAAGGAAAGGTAAACTATATTACTGGTAACGGATTCAAGCCTGAATCTCCTGATCCTATTGCTGAACAATTTATTGAGCAACCAAATCAATACGAATCACTTGGCGAAATATTACGCAAAGTTTCAACAGACATTGAATTATTTGGTGGAGCTTATCTTGAAATAATTTGGTCAATTTCAGGCGATAATATTGCAGAGATTTATCACGTTGATTACACAAAGATTAGAACCAATGATGATAATACTCAATTTTGGTATTCTGATAATTGGCACGATAGAAAATATAAGCGTGAGGTTTATAATGCTTTTAATACTCAATTAAGAACAGGTAAGCAAATTCTTTATTTAAAGGAATATCGCCCTGATTTAAAGGCTTATGCACTTCCGGGATACTTTGGTGCTTTAAACTATATTGAATCAGACATTGAGGTTTCCAAGCATATTCTTGGTAATGCTCAAACAGGATTCTCTGCAAGTAAGTTAATCACATTGCCAAATGGCGAACCAACAGATGAAGAAAAGCGTCAAGTAGAGCGTAAGTTCACGGATCGTTTCACAGGTTCTGATGGTAAGAAGTTTATTCTATCATTTACAAATGATGCTTCTCGCAAGCCAATCATTGAAGATTTAGGAGCAAGTGATATAACGAAAGAAGATTTTAGCAATGTTGATAAAATCATTCAGCAAAACTTATATTCTGGGCATCAGATTACTGCGCCAGATTTATTTGGTATTGCTACTCCAGGTCAATTAGGTACTCGTCAACAAATGCGAGATTCTTATGAGATATTTAAAAATACCTATATCAATGATAAGCAAATATTTATTGAACAAATATTCAATGTACTTGCCAAATTACGAGGTGCTACATCTGAAATTAAAATAGCACCAGTTGAACCGATTGGTATTGAATTTAGTGAGCAAGCAATTCTTCAAGTAGCACCAAAGGAATGGATACTTGAAAAGTTGGGTATTGATATGACACAATATCAAACTGAAACGACACAAGTTACAGAAGTTGCTCCAACTGCTATGCGCTCAGAATTTTCGGAGGATGATGTAATTACATTATTCTCACAATTTGGAGAATCAGCTGATGAGTATGTTTCACTTCAAAAGCGACAAGTATTTGGATTGAATCCAAGTGATGAAGAGGAGGCGATGAATCTTGAGTTTGCAGTTAATGAATTGACTTCAATGGATGCTTCAATTTTAGATTTGATTCAAAAGGATAAACGAATTACTCCAGAAGTTATTGCATCAACTTTGAAAACTGATGTTTCATTGATTAAGCGCAGATTAAATAGCTTAGAATCAAGAGGAATAATTACTCCAAAGGATATTAAAGGAACTATCGAAAGAACATTGCCTAAACCTTTGAGCGAATTGAATGCTCCAAAGGCAGAAACTAAATCGGTAATGATTAAGTATTCCTATGAATGGAAGCCATCTGTGCCATCAAATCAAAGAGATTCAAGCGCACATCCATCAAGATACTTTTGCCATCGTATGATGCAATTAAATAGGGTTTATTCGAGAGCAGAGATTGAAACAATCAGCGCAAGATTAGGATATTCAGTATTTGATAGAAGAGGCGGATGGTTGACACAACCGAATGGGGATCATTCACCAAGTTGCCGACATATTTGGATGTCTAATGTAATTATTAAAAAGGATTAAGAGATGAAGAATACTTTATTTATTTCGGTTAATACAATCAAGGAGCGCACAGGACTTCATGCAAATATTGATGATAAATTGATAATGCCCGAAATCGCTACTGCTCAAGATATGTACATCTTACCTTTATTAGGTACAAATCTTTACGAAAGACTTCAAGCTGGTATTATTGCCAATGATTTAAACGCTGATGAGGTTACTTTATTAGATGATTTTATCACAACTACTTTGGTTTACTTTGTATTGTCAGAGTTACCAGTAGGATTAAGCTTTCAGTTTTATAATAAAGGATTAGTTCGCAAATCAAGTGATAATACGATTAATCCAGATATGCAAGAATTGATTGATGTGGCTAATCGTTATCGTTCAAGAGCTGAATTCTATCGCCAAAGAACTATTAAATACTTACGACAAAACGCTGCACAAGGGAAATATCCACAATATCTAAATTTTGGCATTGGGGTAGATAAGATTCGGCCTGATAGAGATTCTTATTCGGCTTCTATGTGGCTTGGTGGAGATTATACTTACAATCCTGACAGACCTTTGAGTTTCGAAGAAAAATATCAAGGTGCATTTGGTATTTGTTTAACTTGTTAATAATATGCCTAAAGCATACTCAATTAAAAACATCAATAAACTCAAAGTTTATTTAGCACAACAAAATGGCAGTACAACAACTAACATTAAACCAAACAGTCAAGTTAATTCGGGACATAGCACAAAGTCATAACCAAATTAACACGGTTTATTTTGGGGATGTATGGGAGTTTCTTGATCAAGCTGATAATGTTTATCCAGCAATGTTTTATTCATTAACCGGAAGCTCCATTTCTACTCGAACTTTGAGTTTGGAATTTTCATTGTTCTTTCTTGATAGACAATTGCAAGATGAATCTAATGAAACTGAGGTATTATCTGACCAATTATTAATTGCTCAAGATATTTATTCAATGCTTCGACATCCAAATTTCAATTGGAAATTAGATGAAAATGCTTCAATAGAATTTTTTACTGAAAATGAAAAGGATTATTTAGCTGGAGTTAGATTGGATATTACAATGAATTATCCGATGCTTACTGATAGATGTCAAGTTCCTACAAATTTTAATTATCCAAGTTAATAATGGCGAATAAAAAAATAACCCAATTAGCGAGTAAGAGTTCAGTTCTTTCAACGGATTTATTCCCGATTGGAGATGCTTCAACTGGTACACTTTACAAGAAAACGATTGCAGAACTTCAAGCAGCGATTGGTGGTGCAGTAATTTCGGTTAATGGTAAGGTAGGTACAGTAGTTTTAAATACTGATGATGTATCTGAGGCAACAAGTCCTACTAACTTATATTTTACAAATACAAGAGCAAGAGGGGCAATAAGCTTAACTACTACTGGATCGTCAGGAGCTTCGACTTATTCTTCTTCCACAGGTATTTTAAATGTTCCTACTTATACGCTTGCTGGACTTGGTGGAATTACTGCAACATTTTTAAGTGGCACAAGTGGAGTTTCTTATAATAGTTCAACTGGAGTAATATCATTTACTGGAACGGTATATACTGATTCAAGCATTAAAGCTTTACTATCAGCAAGTGCGCCATTATCATTTAATTCGACAACAGGAGCATTTAGTATATCACAAGCTACAACTTCGACAAATGGTTATTTAAGTTCTACAGATTGGAATACTTTCAATGGAAAACAATCTGCTTTAACTAATCCAATTACAGGAACTTCAACGAGTGGTTATGTTGCTTTCTTTAATGGAAGCACAACATTAAGTGGAGATTCGGGATTATTTTGGGATAATACAAATAAGCGTTTAGGAATAGGAACTACTTCGCCAAGTTATCCATTGCATATTTATAGTACAACTGCTGCTAGAAACTTAATTGAAGGAACTACAAATTTTGCAGTACATCAAGTAAATAATACTGGCGGTTCATTATTTATAGGAATTGATGATTCAGCTGGTGCAAACTTTACAGGTACTGCATACGGAAGATTTATATATTCTACAGGTGCTTATCCATTAACATTTGTTACTAACAATACAGAAAGAATAAGAATTACTTCTGGAGGCAATGTCGGAATAGGAACTACTTCGCCAAGTTCTATTCTTGAATTATCTCAACCGCAATATACATTCCTTACATTAACTGGAACAAATACAACTCAAGTTCAAATGAATTTGGGTGTTAATCAAGTTACACAAGCAACCTATATTAGTTCTGTAACTAATCATCCATTGATTTTACAAACTAATAGTACAGAAAGAATGCGAATAACTTCTGGAGGAGAAGTTTGTATAAATACTACAAGTACTATTAATAGCGATAAATTAATGGTACAAATGGCTAATAGTACAAACCAAACTGGATTAGGAGTCAGAGCTATAAATGATGGAGGTACTGCATCACAACCAGCAATTTCTTTCTATAATGGTAGCGGAGTTCTTTTGTCAAGAATGTATGCAGATAATGGAACTGGTTATTTTGCTATCAATACAACATCTTCGAATACTGAAAGATTAAGAATTGTTAATTCAAGCGGAAACCTACTTTTAGGAACTTCTACCGACAATGGAGAACGCTTATATGTATCTGGAGCAATTAGAGCAACAGGAACAATCACGGCAAACTCTGATATTACCTTAAAAAAGAATCTGGCTAAGATTGAGAATGCGCTTGAAAAAGTAGAGCAAATAAATGGATATACTTACGAGTTTAAAGCAGACGATTCTAAGCGACACGCTGGAGTAATTGCTCAAGAAATAGAAGGAGTTTTACCTGAGATTGTAAACAAAGGGAACGATGGACTTCTTGGAGTTGAATATGGTAACATTTCAGCTTTATTAATTGAGGCAATCAAAGAACAACAAGCACAGATTAACAAATTAAAAGCATTATTGAATAAATAAATGGCTTTACAAGCTTCGGGACAGATGTCCTTTGCAGATGTTTATAACGAAATTACGGGGGAATCGCTTGCGAATCCTCCTATTTCTATTACTGCAGCTGAGCTTGGACAACTACAAAACTCACAAGGTCAGACAATACCATTAAACCAAAACTCAGAGTTTAAACCAGATGGAATCTTGCCAACAGTATTTCCGACTGAATGGTATAAGTATTGTCAAATTTGCAATGTAGCAAAGCCATTCCTGACAATTAATAAATCAGCTCCAAGTCAAGCGTATAATGGTCAAAATTTTAACTTTACAATTAGCCTAACCAATAACGGACAAGCTTCAACAAGCGGAACGGTATTCGTTACAGATAACTTGCAAGCTAATCTTATTTACCAATCTTATTCGGGAACTAATTGGAGTGTAAGCGTAGCTAATAACGTAGTAAATGCGCAGTTTAATGGCACTTTAGCAGTAGGTCAAACGACTACTCTAACGATTGTAGTTAGGACTTTCTCAAATGCCACATACAATAACTATGCTTCGGTTACAGGTGGAGGCGAAACGGTTGTAAAATATTCGAATACTACTACAACTCAAGTAATAACTCAGACTTGGACATCTACTCAGACAGTTCGCTTAGATCGCACTTATCAAAAGAATGATTGCGGAGGCTTTGGAACAGGTACTTATGAGCAAATTTATTCGCCATACTACACAAATACTTATACGAGTTATATAAGCCAAGCAGATGCTGATTCAAATGCTTACCAAATGAGCTATAGTCAAGCATCAAGTTGGTTAGATGCAAACGGACAGAACCAAGCAAACATTCAAGGTTCTTGTGTTTATCAATATCCAGTAGTTCAACTTGCTTTATTTGAATCTCCGAGTTCAATTAATAAAGGTTCAACAGGTACTGTAACTCTACAAATTACAAATCAAGTAGTTGCTACAAGTGGAAATGTTACTTTTCAAATAGCATTACCAGCTGGTGTTAGTTATAATGGTATTATTTCAGTACCTAATATTTATAGCGTTAATGTTAGTGGTCAGATAGTATCATTCACAACAAGCCAATCTTTGCCTAATGGATATTCAGCATCTATAATATTTAGCATTTATTGCGATATTGTTGGAAGCTTTTCTTTTAAAGCAACAGGAAGCGGTGGGAATATGCAGAATAATTACACGGAATCTAATTTTGTTTATTTTGATGTATATAATCAGCCAGCTTATTCATTTGGCGTTATTACTGAGAACTTTAGCTATAACGAAAATAATCAAACAGGATTAAATACAAGAGCAGTTCCTACCGATGATGCTTATTATACAGGAGTTTTAACAATTACAAACGGAAACTCTGGACAAGATGCTTTAGGTTTTAATTGTGTAATTCCGACATTCTATCCAGGTAATCAAGCTCAAGTATTTTTAAACGATACATATTTTCAATATTCTTGGAATGCACTTCAGCAAAGAATGGAGATAAGTAATAAGGTTAACAATGTTCCTGTAGGTCAGTATTATTTCCGTATTAAGCTTCCTATGTCGATTGATTATTTCAGAGCTAATACATCTGGTCAAACAGGATTAGTAATTAATGGTAGTGGTCAGCAAATATTTTCAGAGCAACAAGCTACTTGGTATTTCTACAAAAATCAAGTTTATCAAGCACAAGGAACAAGAAGCATTTATTGGGCAAGTAACTATCAGCAGAATTATTTCTTTACGTTTACAAATACTCCAAATACTACTGCAAATATGCAGTTAAGACATCGCCACGTTTATTTGGGTAGTCCAACTACTATCAGTTTAAGTTCAACAGGTCAAGGATTAAATGTTGCTTCTGTATGGTATTTGAATCCAACAAGAAACAATGGAGTAGTATCCGCATCTTATCCTTTAATTTATACCATTGGAGGAGAGCAGTATTTTGGAATGTACACATACTTGACATTGCTATATAACAATCAAAGTATTATTTTTACAAACAATAGAAATAGCATTGATAGCAGTTCAAATATAGGTATTTTAATTAATTCAAGGTTTAATGATCCATTTGCAAGAGACATAACTTTGAACGTATTAGTAGATTCAAGTGGTAACTATTTTATAAATTAGTACTAATTGCTATTTATTATTGTTAAACTTAAATACAACCAAATGAAATTAGATTTTAACTTTGACTTTGTCGGATTAGATGAGGTAGCATTCGATGGCGGAAACGCTGGAAAGACTTTATCAGGAGCATTAGCTGGAGCATCAAAAGGAGATGCACTTAAATTTTGGGATTGGGCAAAGAAGTTATTTAAAGGCGAGGTATTGGACTTAGACAAGTCAGACCAAGAAACGCTTAAAACATTTATTAAAGATTCAGAAAGCTTTACGGTATTAGCTAAAGCTCAATTATTAGAAGTATTCATAAAAGACTAAAAGAAATGATTGTATTCATTGAACCAGTTAAAGGGATTAGAGAAATTGCGGATCGTGTTGAGCTAAAAGTTATCAACTACGTTTTGCAAGGAGCTGAACAAACGCTTTACTTCTGTTTACAATCTCAATTCAATAAGATGATTGAGGAAGGTAACTTGATTATTCCTGAGCCTGTAGTAGCCCAATGGGGAGTTGATGATTCAATCATCGTTGATTGGGCATTGGAGACTCTTGGATTAACAAGAAAGGAAGAAGTAGAAACCGAAGGAAATCTTTAATCTATGTTCAATTTGTCTGATGTTATAGTGCCATCGTTAACGGCTTTTTTTGCTGCATTAATTACTTGGTTATTTGGTAGAAAGAAAGAGAATGTGGAGGTTCAAGGAACTGAAATTACGAATACACAAGAAGCAATTAAAATTTGGAGAGAGATGGCTCAAGAGATGTCAGACAAAGTAAAAGAGTTAAGCGAGAAAGTAGATGCTTTGACTCAAGAAGTTCACAATTTAAGAAGCGAAAACGCTGATTTAAAAAACAAACTTGGATTAGATGGTAACGAGCCAGCAAGCACTAAAAAAGTACGGACAACCAAGCCAAAGCAATCCTAATTTAATTCTCTGGGATGTTCCAGCTGAATTGGAAATTGGTTTAATTCCTAAAAGAATTTACTGCAATAAGGATATGGTTAAGCCTTTATCTATGGCATTCAAAAAGCTAATAGATACAAAGGCAGTTAACGAGCTAAAGACTTGGGATGGATGTTTTAACATTCGTAATAAGCGTGGCTTGAATTCTCCATCACTTCATTCTTGGGGAATTGCAGTAGATGTCAATGCGTTTGAAAATGGATTGAATCAAACTCCGAAATTATCTCAAAAATTCGTTGAATGTTTTACTTCTTCTGGATTTGATTGGGGTGGTACTTGGACTCGGAAAGATGGCATGCACTTTCAGTTATCTAAAATATAATGGAACAATACACTAATTTAATTAAGGCAGTAACAAGTTTACTGCTTTTATTTTTTGTGGCATTTATTTACAAATCTTGTAATAAAAAGCCTGAATCATTGCCAATTTCGCAACCAATTATATTAAAAAATGAAATCATTAAAATCGATTCCTCTATTAATCGGATTCCTTTTACTTACTCAGATAGCCAAAGGACAATTTTCTTACAAAATTACGGCAAATTTCGGTAGGGATATTTGCATACCGGTAAGTCAAATGGATACAATTATCCACGATTTAAAAGAACGCAAGTATCTTATAAAGAAAGATTCACTAAATAAGGCTTATATATCAATTCTAACGGATGAAAACTATAATAGGCAAGCAAAGATATTCGAAACTGAAAAATCGTTGCTTATAAGCGAAAGTAAACGCAAAAGGAATGGATGGCAAAGAAATTTCTTTATATTGTCTACGATAATAATTACTATCTTATGTACGAAATAATTGTTGAGCCAATGCCAAAACAAGAGCCAGAGAAATTATCTACATCTGTAATGCTTGGAACAATGCTGGATGTACTCGAATCAATAAAGGATTCTGACGATTCTACTTTTGTTTTAAGAATGAAATTAAATAACAATATTGAATTCCTTGTGGATCAATTAATGGAAGATTATGAGCAAGCAAGAAAAAAGTAAAGGCGAAATAATTAGAAATCATTTCTATTCTACAACACTTACACGAGCTGACTTTGTTAGAGAGAATTGGGAGAATTATGGATATGCCAATAAGAGACAATTTGCTAAAGCATTCGATTACTTCGGCATATCAGTAAAAACAAGGTCAGAGCATTACCAAGAAACAAGACCAGCAGCTAAATTATCTTCATTTAATCTTGATGAATTAGATGATTTTGGAATTGAAGCAAGTATAGGTAAAGAATATACAAGTGCAAAATTACCAGAACATATTAAAAAGGTTGGTATACTTTCAGATATTCATGTTCCATTCCATTCGGTTGAAGCTTTATCATGTGCAATCCGTTATTTAAAAGAAAATGAAATTGATTGTTTATATCTTAACGGAGATACATTTGATTTTTATTCTATATCTCGGCATGAAAAGGAAAAAGACTTACGAGATTTTCCAAGAGAAATTGAAATGTGTCGTAATTTCTTGCAAAAGTTGAGAGATATTTTCCCAACAATTCCAATTTATTTTAAAGCTGGAAATCACGAAAATAGATTTCAAAGGTATTTATTTAGCCAAGCTGAAGAGTTTGCTGGATTACATGAGCTTCAATTTGATAAGTTCTTTCGAATGGATCATTTAAAAATTCAATGGGTTGAAGATTGGCAAGGGATGGAAATGGGGGATTTGCTTGTATGTCATGGACACGAATTATTAGCTGGAGGAATGAATCCATCTCAAACAACTTTTAATAAGACTTTTTGTAATACGCTTATAGGTCATGTTCATAGAACTACAAGCACAACAAAGAAAACAGGATTTAAGAAATATATTCATTCGTACTCTACCGGATGCTTAACACAGCTATCTCCAAAATATTATCCTTTTGCCCAACATAATCATGGCTTTGCCTTAGTTGAAATTGAAGAGGGTAAATCAAAAGTTTCAAACTTAATGATAAAAGAAGGTAAAATTGTTTAGATTTGCATCATAGTTTTCATAGTTGATAAGGTTTAGAAATAGAAAGGGTGCCGGTAATGCTGGTATCCTTTTTTGTTGTCTGAAAAATATTTAAAAAAAATATTTAAAAAAGTTTTTTTTATTCAAAAAAGAGTTACCTTTGACATATCGAAAGCAACGACGCAATCGAATAAACCTTATCAAAATGAAAAATTTCTTTAAACTTCTTATTGGCGAGGACTTAACTACTGCCGACATCATTCCAACAATCAAGACATTTTTAGGATTGATGCTTATTCTTACAATCGTTTCAATCATTGAAAAACTATGAAAGTAATCAAAGCACAATTCAAGGATGAAGCTGGGTATTACACAATGACTTGGAGCTTCAATCCAGAACTATGGCAAGTAAGGGATATTATTCGCCACGAATGTAAAACAAGTAATTCAACTTTTATCAAATTTATCAATCATGGAAAATCAATTAGCAATTATTCAAAGCAAAGTTAAAGCTCCTAAGGGGCAATTTAACTCATTCGGTAAATATCATTACCGTTCTGCTGAGGATATCCTCGAAGCAGTCAAGCAAGTAGTAAATCCAATGGGGTATTCAATTACAATCTCTGACACGATAATTAATGTAGGCGATAGATATTACATCAAGGCAACTGCAACGCTTTCAAATGGCAAGGAATCGTGGTCGGTTGATGGATATGCAAGAGAAGAAGAAAGCAAGAAAGGAATGGATGGATCGCAAGTTACTGGTGCATCTTCAAGTTATGCTCGAAAGTATGCTTTAAACGGATTGTTTGCATTAGATGACACAAAGGATTCAGACGCAACTAATACTCACGGCAAAGAGCAAGCAACAAAGCCAAATCTTGTCGGTATAGATTTAAAATCTGCACTAAATATTGTTGCGACTGTTGAAGAGCTAAATGCGTATTATCAAAAATTAAGTTCAACAAATACATTAAGTGAAACACAAATTGAATTATTTAAAAATCGCAAACAAGAACTAACAAAATAATGGAAAAGAAAGACAAAGTATTCGCAGATGGTATTATCTTCAA
>Ga0228701_1001236_pt1 | contig 17873 bp, 18 predicted proteins | sample McNCre117_Aug_MG_2_FD_178017 | JGI IMG/M metagenome (GOLD analysis project Ga0228701, IMG submission 178017) | Freshwater microbial communities from McNutts Creek, Athens, Georgia, United States - 11-17_Aug_MG | ecosystem: Environmental > Aquatic > Freshwater > Creek | place: USA: Georgia...
CTTGCATCATGTTAGTAGACGCTGTTGTCTGAACGCATGCCATAACTCTGTCTTTGACATAGGCGATAGCCTGTACTGTCCAAGTTGTTGTGCTTGAATTCCAATACTTAGTAACAACTAGCCCCTCAGTTACTTCATATACGCCATTGCTCGCACCAACAATTGCATGAGTTCCATCTGTTGTAAGAACATGTGGCACTATGCCAGAACCAAGAGACACAGATGATGCGGTATTTGTTGTAGCGTTATAGAACCAAACAAGGTTGTTGGAAATATAGAATGTTCCATTAGCAGATGTTGCTGGGCTCTTAGCTGAGTATGCATTGGAGTATTGGTTCATCTTCTTAAGAAGCTTTACCTCGCCAATGTCCCAAACATCAATATTGTTTGACTCATAGTAACGATACAAATCGCTAGTATCGGCGTCATAGTAACGCTCGCCCATACCATGATGCCAAGATGTAGCACCACGCAACCACCAGTTAGATAGAGAGTTTTCACCAGCAGATGATGCCTGGTCAATACGTTCTTTCTGATACTGTGTGGTTAAGCGACTGATTCTATTTTGATCCGAAGCAGCAGATATCCAAGGTGTATTACCAATTGCATAGTCAGCAGCAAAGTCCTGACGCTCATAACGAACAAGAGCTGTAGGAATGTTGACGCTAATAGCAATAGGCAAATCGCCTTTAAGGTATTTGTTTGTTGTTGCCACGCAACACCCCTAACTAGTCTTTGAACTTAGGTGAACCAAAGCCAACAATGAATGCTGGTATCTTCTTCTTATTATCTTTTCTATAACCACGTATGCGTTCGCATACTTCGCCACCATTTGCTTGGCTACCCTTGGCTTTCTTTTCTGGGCTAGTGTTACCTTCAATAGTTGTAACTGTTCCATCGCCATTATCTTTAATAACAATGCCGACGTGCTCAACTGGAGCACCGCCTTCTACAAAATCAAAGAAGACTATGTCGCCTGGCTTTGGCTTAGACGTTGCAGCATTACTCCATTGACCAATGCCTTTAAATCCTTCGACTCCGCCAGGCGTCCATACACAGTTAGGAATCTTGAGACCAACTTGTGCAGCACACCACATAACAAATGATCCGCACCATGGCTGACCGTTATGCTTTGTGAAAGCACCATACTTGGTAAGGTTGTTACCTTCTTCGATTGTTCCCAGTTCAGCCTTTGCGACTTCTAGAAACTTTTCTTTTTGGCTCATGATCCCCCGCAATAATTGTGAATAGTTCATCCACTCGACGTTCTAAACGATCGAGTGAATCTCTCATACTTGATCCCGAATTCGGTTTAAGTTCAGTGAGGTAGTGCTTAACTAACCAACGAACAGAGCCAGCAAAGCTGGCGACTATTGTGGTGGTCGCTACTGCGATACCAGCCCATTCGTTGGTACTCATTACTTCTTAATGCCGAATTCGTGCGCTGATGAATCAAGATACTTAAGAGCAGGACCAGCAAAGCCAGCAACCGCTGCCATTGCAAGAGTCTTAAGATCCGTTACTCCAGATAGGTAAAGCGCAAGAGCTGCAGCAGCAGCTGCGCGGAACCATGATAAAGCTACTGACTTAAATGTATCCATTGTTATCTCCTTAAATAATAGATGAGCGGTTTAAGTACATGCTCAGGTTTTTTAATTAGCGAACTACTTGAATCCATCTTTGACTTGGTTCATACCAACGCCATTCATAACCAGCAACTGGTTCTGGAACTGGAATTGGAGGTTCCCATATCAATGTTTCTGAGTTTAATTTCCAAGATGCCCCTGGTTGTGGTTCAAGGAATGCATCTAATATTTCATCGTATTTCCAACCAATGCCTGCATAATTTCCACGAAAAGGTTTTCCACCCAATAAGTGTTTATTGGCTTTTGTGTTATATGAAGTTTGTAAACATTTAAAACCAGTAACTTTTGAGTATTCTGTTTCCCAGTTTATTCCATCTTCATTTTCATCTTTTCCGACAATAACATTAACAACAGTATTGTTTTCATCTAATAGTGCATAATGAGCCATGTTTTTCTCCTTTATAACGTAATCGTTCCAGTGCCAGCGGTAAATTTATAAACTCTGTATCCTGAACGAGTTGGTTGGCTATATGTTAATGTTCCAGGAATAGTTGTGATTGCAGGGTTTGAATCTGGATATGCAATAACTACGATTCCAGAACCACCATTTCCTCCTGCTTGACCAGCAAGACCATTACTTCCAGCACCACCGCCAGTATTTGCATCACCATTGCGACTTCTTCCATCTGATGGATTCGTTCCACCCCCAGCACCGCCACCGTTTCCTCCTGATCCACCATTTGCCTGACCAGAACCGCTATTGTAATAACCTGCGCCTCCGCCACCTGCATAGTATGTAGAAGTACCAGTAATGGATGATGTTGCTCCAATACCACCAGCACCACCACCGCTGTTGCTTCCAGTTGCACCAGCAGCACCTTTTCCGCCACCGCCACCGCCTGCATAATGGGGAGAACCATCAGGGTAGTTTGCCCCACCATTGCTACCTTCACCAGAAATACCAGAACCATAATTATTTATATCATTGGTTCTTACAGAACCACCACCAGAACCGCCATCTGCGCCACGATTCTGACCGCCTTCTGTACCACTACCGCCACCACCAGTGGCAGATATTGAACCAAAAACAGAATTAACACCATTGCCACCTTTGGTTGAAGTGCTAGCGGTTCCAGCACCACCCGCCCCAACAGTTATAGTTGTTGTTCCTCCAAAATACAAGGTTCCTGTTTTCATGCCACCAGCACCAGACCCTGCAGAGCCGTTAGAATTACCACCACCACCACCACCTGCAACAATAAGATAATCAGCAGCAATGCTTTGAAGTGTTAAACCAGATGATTCTGGACTATCTCCATTTGCGTTTGCTGCAACTACTTTAAATGTATATGTTATGCCTGTGCTTAAACCAGTGACAGTTACTGATGTAGATGATGTAGTAGCAGCAGTGGTTGTTGATACTAACGTTGCTCCATTATATGTTTTAACCTTAACAGCTGTTAAAGGGCTACCACCAGTTGCATTAAGTGTCCAAGTAACAGACACATCTGTTGAGGAATTGCTTGACAATACTACTGTCCCAATAGTTGGTGTTTGTGGTTTTGTTGTTACAATAATAGCACCGTTTGCATAAGGACTTGCACCAAAACCGTTATATGAAGCACCATTAACCGTATATGAAGCACCATATCCTGCTGAACCACTAAATGTTGGAATTGTAATTGTCGATGATGTGCTTGTTAATCCAGTATAAACGCTAGATGTAACAGTAGATGTTGCATTTGCTGTATACCCAGTTGGAAATCCACCAAGAGTAGATGCAGTAAAATCAATTTTAAATGCTGGACCATCTGTATATGCACGAGTTGGTCCAGAATCACTAAGTACAATTGTTGGGGTTCCAGACGGAGCAGAGCAAGGTTGCCATCCAGAAGTTGTGTAAATCTCAAGAAGTCCTAGATCACCATTGTAGTAAACATCACCAGATGCTGGACTAGATGGACGATTGGCTGTTGTTCCACTTGGAACTCCACCTTTGGCTGGAAATTGATTAAATGCCATTACGCAATCTCCACTCCGCTAATATGAATTGTTACAGCAGAAGTTGATGCAAAACCAGTAATAGTCTTTGGTGTTGCATTAGCAGGTATAACCTGCTTCATATCAAATCCAACTACTGAGTTCGCTGGTATCTGTACTGCTGGAACAATCGTCTTGCCATCAATAGCAATAGTTGCTGTTGATGTAGATGCTGCTCCATTAGCTAATACAATGTTAGTAACAACAGCTACTGCTGTTGTACTTGGTACTGTGTATAGTGTTGTGCTTGTTGTCGCTGCCGAGGCTCGAGCCATTGCAACTGTTGTTGTAGCCATTAGTTACTACCTTTCTTAGTATGCACCCATGATGCCCATGAGAGTAATATCAATTTCTCTTGAACTTGCATCAAGAGAAGCGTGAGTTGCTGAAACTATTTTTGTCATTCCATTAATTGTTCCGTATGTTGTACCAGAAGCAATTGTTGTTGTTCCAAGAGTTGGTGCTGAATATGTTGAACTTGAAGAGATTGCATTCCATGCAGATCCACTCCATGCATACATTGTGTTGAGAGAACTATTCCAATACGTAGCACCAACGAGTAATGTGCCACCATAATTATCTACAGTTGGAGCAACAGTCTTTGATCCTAAATATCTGTTGTCATAATTTGTATATGTTGTAGCAGCAGAAGATGCTGATGTAGCTGCACTAGTGGCAGAAGTAGCTGCGCTGGTTGCCGATGTTGCAGCTTGTGCTGCAGAAGTCGTTGCAGTTGCTGCACTAGATGTTGCTATTGCAGCTGAAGTAACAGCAGTAGCTGCGCTAGTTGTTGCAATTGCAGCAGATGTTACAGCGATGGCAGCACTAGTGGTTGCGGTTGCTGCACTAGCTGCAGCAGCGGTTGCACTTGTCGCAGCCTGTGCAGCCGAAGTGGTTGCTGTGGCTGCAGAAGAAATAGCCTGTGCTGCAGATGTAGTTGCTGTCGCTGCGCTTGTTACCGCAGTTGCTGCAGAAGCAGTTGCAGTAGCAGCACTTGCTGCTGCTGATGTTGCACTGGCAGCTGCTGCTGTAGCAGATGCTGCTGCGGAAGTAGCCGATGTAGCAGCAGCGGTAACGCTTGCTGCCATTGTAGAAGCAGATGTTGCTGCAGCACTTGCGCTTGCAGCAGCACTTGTTGCTGATGTAGAAGCTTGTGCAGCAGAGTTTGTAGCGGTAGTTGCATAACCAGAGATAGTTGCTACAGATGCTGCTGCAGTTGTAGCTAAAGCTGCTGCAGATGTTGCAGATGTTGATGCTTGACCAGCAGATGTAGCAGACAATTGAGCGTGATATTTTGCTGAATATTCAGAACCAGCAACTGGTCCAGTTGTTTTAGTAGCCCAGTTTTGTGCTGAGATATCAGATGCATTGGCATTACTTGCAGATGTAGCAGCACTAGAAGCACTAGTTGTAGCAGAAGCAGCACTTGCTGCTGCAGCAGTTTGACTTGCTAAAGCAGATGATGCACTGGTTGCTGCAGATGATTGACTAGTAAGTGCAGAAGCAGCTGAGGTGGCAGCTGATGATGCAGATGTAGATGCAGCTGTTGCAGAACCAAGAATTGAATCTACGTAGTTCTTTGGTGCAGCAGATGAGTCAACCATTCCTGCACTTGATAGACCAGTAATAACTGGTGTGCCACCAATGATTGGCGATGTAAGAGTTTTTGATGTGAGAGTTTGAGATCCGCCAGTTCCAACGATATCTCCAGTTACTCCGTGTGCTGAAGTAGATGCTTCATGAGAACGTGATTCAGAGAAGTCTCGAGCAGATACACCGTGTTCAACAGCTGCTCCAATAGCGTGACCTTTAGCACCAGAACCATCTACGCCACGAGTTCCGATTGTGTAAGAAGTACCAACAAGACCAGTGATCTCAATGACTTCTTCGTTAGCAGTATCCTTTTCAAGAATGAGCGTATAGGGATATTGCGTTGGCAGGTTAGCAGCAGCAGCAAGCTGAAGGCTTGTTGATGATGCAGAGATAGCATTAGCAAGAGTTGTCTTTGCTGCTGTCGAACTATAGTAGCGTGATATTGTTGGCATAGTTACCTCTGGTACTGGATAGTGTTAAGGAAGTTGGCTTGTTGCTTGGAAATTTCTTCTGCTAAACGAACTGTGTAAAGCTGGAAAATATATTTAGCTGCGTTGGTTGATGCACCAGCAGCAACTGGTTGGTCAAGCGCGTCTGCAGATACAGAGGTTGCTGTTACCTTGCCTGGGTCAACAGTTGATAGAAGTCTCCACATTGCTCCAAGACGTACAACGTCTTCGCAAGATGCTGGAAGTCCGCTATCTGTTAGCAACTCTTCATCTGTTAATTCAACTGGATAACGTGTGTATTGAACGCGTACTGATTTACCAGGCATTGGTGCTTCATTGAGAATAATTGCTGTCTTTGTCTCACCGTTATATAAATAGTTACGGTCAATGCGCCAACGCTTAATTAATCCCCATACTTTTGTAGAGTCTGGGAATTCCCAAGATACTCCAGTAATATTTACTACATCATCTGGGAGTACGTATGCGTACTGGCTACCAGTAAATGTAAATGTATAATTCTCTAAAACAGGGAATAGCATCCCTTTGATTGTGTCGTTGATAGCGCGACGAACTTGGTCACGTGGGAACAATGGGTTATTGCGGACAAGCGATCCAGTTACATGGCTTGTAGCACCACTTGATCTCCAGCCACGACCTACTGGGTTACTTCCAGTTCCAAGAACGGACAATGTTCCATTGGTTGCATTGGCTGCTTTAACATAAATAAGCTCATCGTCAATTTCAATCATGCCACGGTTAACCATCTTTGCATCATCTACAAGAATGGTTAAATCATTATCATCAATTGCGCTGAGGGTTACGGTCACAGATTCCTGGTTACGTACATACGAACCGATTTCAGCAATCGTCTGGTCTACCAGATTGGTTAGTGCTGTCATGCCTGAACCGCCTTTCCTACTTTGTCAGAAAGCCTGACGGCTTGCTGGATATCTTTCATCTGTGTGGAACGTGGTTGAATTCCTTGTTTACGTGCATCTCTATATGCATTCAACTCTTTAGCGTTAGCGTTAAGAGTTGCAGCCACTGTTGCATTACCAATATTAAGATTGGCATCTCTTGCACACTCACCCCAGTTTGCATGATCTTGGGTAGGGCAACCAGTTCTACAGTTACTCATTGAAAATATAATCTCCATAACCAGCAGCAGTTAATTCGGTTGCCTCTGCATCGGTTATGACGTTGTCATAACCTCCACGAAGAACCCTGTCATATGTAGCGAGATCGCTATTTTGTGGAACCATGATGGTTGACCATGCTCCGTTTTTCTTTACCACAGTCTTTCCTACTGGATATGAAACAAACCATAGGTCATGTGGTCTACCAATCTTGTACCTATAAGTAGGTCCACGGAATATCTTTGACATTACCACTTAACCTTGTCTGCCCAATAGGCTGCTGACATCACACCTTTTGCAATGTTCTTTGCGTGACGTGCTTTAAAAGATTGACGGCGTTGGCGATACGCTTTGGTTTCGCCAGCTTTCTTCGGTGAACCTGATACGCCCTGTTGTCCAAAACGAATAGTCTTTATCTGTGAACCAGATTTGGCTACAACAATATGTGACTTAGTTGGATGAGAAGGAGTAGCCTTTGGTTGATTAAAACCAGAGACACCAGCTCTCTTGAGGCGTGGATCCATTTACTTGCCTTTCTTTTTAGCCTTGCCTGCTTCGCTTAATGCGATAGCAATAGCTTGCTTACGAGACTTAACAGTTGGTCCCTTCTTAGAACCAGAATGTAATGAGCCAGCCTTAAACTCTTTCATTACTTTGTTAACTTTATTAACAGCCATTTATTTCTTCTTCGCTGTCTTCTTCTTGAATGTCATTTCTTTATGAGCCTTTGCCTTACCAGCAACGACATCCTTAACGCCCATCTTCTTTTCCATAGCTGCCATCTTTGGTCCTTCAGACTTTTCGTGCTTCTTCATTGCAGCCATTGATGCGTACTTCTCTAGTGCCATTTTGATTCCCTTGTTATAGTTGGATTACCTACGTGTAGAGAGGGGCGGTTGCCCGCCCCCCTCCGCCAAATTAAGACGCGATGCTTGACTTGGATGTGATGACGTAACGTGCTTCTGGACGGAAGATGTTCCATCCAAGAAGTCCCTTCCAGCCCGCTGGGCGGAAGCGCATCAACTTATCTGTAACAGGACCGATAACAGTCTTTGGCTCGTATGAAACAGCCTCAATAAGAGCCTGCTTTCCGAGGATAACTGTCTTGTAGATCTTGTTAGCACCTGTGCCTGAGAGTGACTCAGCACGTGGTGTTTCAATGTAGCGAACCTGATCGTAGATACCGATCTCGCCAACCCACTGTGAACCTACGCCAGCTTCTGTGTAGGTGTGTGGTTGCTGCCAAACAGCAGAACCGTTTGAAGATGCTTCTGAACGAATATCGTATGAAACATCTGGGTGGATTAGAGCGGTGTAGAATCCGCCGTCACGTGGCTGCACTGATGCGCCACGAAGCTTTGCAACACCCTTACGAGCAAGAGCTGCTGTTAGGTATGGTGCTGTTGTTGATGCAGATACATCCTGTCCGTTGACGGTTGTTTCGTCAGCTGAAGTTGTACCTGTGTAACGACCAGTTGCAAGACCAGTCAATGTTACCCAAGCAAGTGAGTCAAGTGAGTCGCGCATGTTGAATGACAACATATCTGCAACAGCTGGATCAATTGCTGAGAGTGATTCCAAAGCAAGGCGTTCAGTTGTGATTACTGAGTTACCGTATTCGTTAACTGTAACTTGAACCTTGTTTGTGTTGTTAAGTGTTACTGCATCTGGATCCGCAGTCTGTGTCAATGCTGTTGTAGCACGAGACAAATCTGTGTAGACCTGGAATACGACAGTGTTACCTGGGTTTGTTACATCGACAGGACGCTTGTCCGCAAACTTGCGGAACATTGGTTCTGAACGAAGGTTAAACTCAATGTACTTGTCATACGCAGTCTGGATCAAGTTCGACATCGTTGATGTCGTTGTTGATGTTACTGGTGTAGTAGGCATGATTTCCTTCTATTAGGGTTGATGTGGACTATTAGCCCTTGAGTAAGTTGGCTAGTTCCTCTGGTGATGAAGCGTTAGCGATTCGGCTAGCGATATCCGCACCAACAAAAGGATCTATTCCGCCAGACTCAAAGTCTGATATTTGCTCATATGCTTGAGCATCAGCTTCAATTTCTGAAGCTGATTCATCAACGGCAGTAATGCCAAAGGCATCGCCGTATTCGTTCAACCATTCAGCCACCGCATCTTCGTCAGCTTCGACGTCTGATGGAATGAACTTAGCGATCTTTGGATTGAGTCCGTAACTTTCAAGGATTTCTCCGATTGATGCTTCGTGACTATATGTTTGGAACTGTGAAATCAGTTCATCTCTTTCCTTGATTTCCTTGGAAAGAACACTTACCTGCTTACGCAGTTTCTTCAATAAGTCAGTACCGTTTTCATATTCATCGGTATCGTCTTCGAAGTCGTACTCGTTATATTCTGCCATTGCTTTTTTCTCCCTATTAGTAGTTGACCCTCATCGGGTTTGCACCACGCTCAATTCCTGGCAGGGGAACCAGTTCATGGATGTGATGACTGTCAGGCTTATACACGTCACCAGGGCTGACCAGTCTGGGACGGAGATTAGTTATACGTCAGCGCGTTGCTTGCGACCTCTGATAAGAGAGGTGTTGCTGATTGCTGACTGTTGCTTGAATCGAGCACGTTCTGCTGATGCAAGTTTCTTTGTCTGCATTGCTACATCAGAACCACCAGCAAGTGCTAGCTGTTCACGAGCAAGGTCTTGCTCGCCAGCTGTCTTACCAGATAGACCAAGAAGTCGTGAATAATCTCCTTGATTCTGTGCTGCTGATTGGAATGCAGATTCTGCTTGGGCTTGCTTGCCAGCTTTATAGATTTCTGTAGCAAATGCTTGATCTCCCATACCACCAGTCTTGGTTGTATCGAATCCAGCCTTGGCAGCAAGACCACCGATTTCTGCGGTTCCGTACTTCTGTTGCAAGTCCGCAGTTGTGTAAGTCATTCGTGATGTAACAAGATCAAATGCCTTCTGACTATCAAGTAGGTATGCTGTTAAATCAGCAGTTGTCCAACCGTAATAATTCTTAAGGGCATCAACTGTTTGCTGGTCAGCATTTTGTAATGCTGACTTAGCAATAGTTACACGGCTTGTTAGCTCACTTGGGCTAATTGAGTTAGCAATAAAGTTGGTGAAATCAGACGGAGTGTCATAGAAACCTTGAGGCAAACCAGCCTCAGTCATTATGTCTCGATATGTTTGCTCTGTCTGAATATACTCAGCTGGTGTAAGCATTCTGTCACCAGGGTTTCCCTGACCATCAGCAATACGCTTCTTAATGATTTCATTGGCAGCAAATCGTTCTTTATATGCATCGCTGCTATATACGCTATTGAGAACTTGTGCGTCTGTAGGCATGATGTTTTCTGCATACACCTTATCGATTACTGCATTCAAAGAATCTGTGAACTTTGCATCCAGACCAGCTGTCTGAAACATCTTAACTACTGATTCCTTAGCACCAAAATCTGTATATGTATCAATGATTTTTTCAGTACCATCAGACATGATGTTAACTGTATTAACAACGCCATTTAAAGCACGTACTGTCTTTTGACCAACAACTGTTGGTATGACAGGCTTTGCGTTCATTGCATTTTGTGCAGCCTGCATATCCTGAATAATCTTTGTTAGAGCATCAATCTGATCTTGTGAAGAATTTGTTGCTGCTGTAACTGGATTTACATAAGTGACACCAAACGGAGATGTTGTTGTATTAGTATCTGGTGTTGGTGTAGGAGTAGGCTCGGGTGTTGGTGTAGGAGTAGGTTCAGGAGTAGGTGTAGGTGTTGGCTCTGGGGTTGGAGTAGGTGTAGGAGTGGGTGTTGGGGTTGGAGCAGGTGTAACAGGTGTAACAGGTGCTGCTGGTGCAGCAGGAGCTTTAACCGCTGGTTCCAATACAACCTTGGTTCCAGACCAAATCATATTGCCACCCTGATATTTAGGTGTATTAGCAATAGTTGGGTTGATAGCCAAGAGTTCCTTGGTTGTCATTCCATTGCTTGCAGCAATTGCGCTAAGAGTATCTCCAGGTTTAACTGTATAGGTTACGGCTGGCTTTGGTGTAACAGCAGCTGGAGCATTAATTGCATTAGATATTGCGTAAATACCTTCAAGTGAACTTGTATCAATTGGCATGCGTTACCCCAAGAATCCGAAGTCTTTGAGAATGCGTGATGCAATCCCAGTCTTTTCTTCTTTAGCTGTTTGTGTATAGTTGAACTGGTCGCTACGACGAGCAAGTTTCTTTGTTGCATAAAGATTCATAGGGCTAATGTTTCCCTTTTCATCTTGATAGTTAAGTGCTTGCTGAACATAATCATTATTAAGGTCTAAGTTTTTAGAACTTCCAAGTTCCCATGTATCAGCAATCGCTTGTAGCCATGGGTCAGCTGCTTGACGCAGCGTCTGACCATTGTTAATTTGCTGAGCCAAACCAGGAAACATAGATATTGCTCGTTGCTGAAGCATGTCATCTACTTGCTGTGTTGTTAATGTTCCAGCAACTAGACCCTTCATGCTTGTCTCAAACCATTGTTCATAACCAGCTTGAGATAAACTTGATGGAAAACCATAGTCCCATGCAGTCTGATTTAAAGACTGCGCTAATGTTTCCATCTTTCCAGTAAGGTTTCCATGGATAACAGTTCCACCTTTAATGGTTCCATCTGCTTGCTTGGTTCCACCAACTGTCTTGGTATTTCCAAAGTCAAGAGCATCAGCCATTAACTGGTTCAAATAGTTTTGATCGTACTTGATTACCTTGCCATCTTTGATGATTGACTGCTTCATCATGTTCTGTGCATAATCAATTGCTTCTTGAGCCGTAATATTTAAACCATTAGATGCAAACTGGCGAATAATATTCGCTGCGTTTGACTGCAAATCTGCAGCAAATTGACCAGGGTTAGTTGCTTTAGCGTAGTCAAATGAGCGTTGAGCATCTGTTTGATTACGATACCAAGCAGTGCTTTGAATAACTTGCTGTTGTAATGCTGGGTCTGTAATAGCACCGCTTACCTTATTACCATTGGCGTCAACGCCCATGATCTTATTAAATGCAGCAGCAAGTTCTGGGTTATTATTAATAACCGCAGCGGTAACCATCCAGTCTTTTTCTAGTTGAGCAAAGCTCAAACTATCTTGTTTTGTTCCAACGGTTGCGCTAGCTGCAGACGGATTAGCTGGAACTCCTACTGGATTACCTGGTGTTGGTGCTGCAGGAGCAGCAGGTGTTGCAGGATTTGTAGGAGCAGCGGGTGTAGATGGTGTTGTTGGCTTTGCTGGTGTAGCAGGTGTTGTCGCTTTTGCTCCAGCGGGAAGAGTAATCTTCTGACCAGGACGAATAAGATTTACGTTAGTAATCTGCGGATTTGCAGCAGCAATCTTTGCTACTGTTGTTCCAGCTTTCTTTGCGATAGCACTAAGAGTGTCGCCAGATTTAACGGTTACTGTATTAGCCATTGCCTACCACCGTTCCAATAGCATTTGGATCCTTTAATAACTTGCCAATTAGATTCATTGCATTGGATGCAACAAAGTTTTCTGCATAATTTGGCTGGCTCTTAACAAAGTTGCGAGCAAATTCAGTTGGGTCAAACCCTGTTGTTGTTACAGAATTAGTTGTTGAACCACCAGGTGTAGTTGTAGTTGTACCGCTTTGAACAGTCGGAGACTTCTTTGCTTGTGCATTAACCGCAGATGTATAAGCATCTACCTGTGACTGTGTTGCTTCTTGCCCCATTTCATTACGAAATGTTTTTTGTATATCTGCAGCAGCAGATGATGGGCTGTACTCGGTTACGTTTGTATTTTTAAACTTGGTAGTTCCATATTGCTTTGTGCTAGCATTTGCATAATCAGAGGCAGCAAGGCTGCCAAAATACTGACGTGGGTCGCTTGAGTTAGCACCAAGTGACTGTGTCCAGTCAACGGCATCTGCCCAAGCTTTATTGTAATCCTTTGGTGCAATACCAACGCGCTTAAGGTTATTGGTAATTTCAGTATAAAGCTTTGGGTTGTTAGCCTTAAGATACTTAAACCAATCCTTAGCTTCCTGGGCAGTTACACCACGATCAACGCCAGGAAGCTGAATTGTTTGAACATCGGAAACAAATCCTTGCTTTCCTTTGTTCGGTCCACCTTGAACTAATCCACGATTATCAACCGTTGGATCAAATTGAAATGGATGTGGATCGCTGCTATCTGGAATACCATCCCAGTCACTATCAACTACCGTTGTAGTTTTCTTTCCTTTGGCTACCATTAACCAACGACCTTTCCAATATCTAGCTCAGGCATAACCTCTAACCAACGCTGAGCAAATGAATTGAATTCATCTGATGCACCCTGCATATAGTTAAAGTGGAACTGTGAGAACTGAGCCTTCAAGTCATATTGACGTTGAGGGCTATTCATGTTTAAGTTATAGAGTCTGTAGAACTCTTGTGCTTGCTGAGCCCAGTAAGCAATCTCTTGCCACTTAACGCCCTGCTTATCTGCATAACCTCTCCATTTTGGATCATTGGCAATAGCCTGAATCGCTGGGAGTGTTTGCTTTTCAAAGTCTTTACGACCGCTATTGCGGTCGGTTTCCCATCCAGGGAAGTCCTGAATGATTTGGTTAACCATTGAATCAAACGCTTGTTGAATGCCAGTTGTCTGGTACTTAACAGAAGATGTAGATGGAACTCCATATTGGTACATCATGGCGTCACGCCATGCTGCAGCCTTGTTGTAGTCAGCCCAACCACGTCTTGCTTCAATCTCTTGACGCAGTTCTGTGTCTGTCTTCTTCTCGGTAATTGGAGTTAAAGAACCAGGGAACTTAAGGCTCTTGTAGATTGCTGCAATTTCGGTTGAGTAATCTGTTGAAATATCCCCATATCCAGCAGATAACATCTGTGCGTACTTTGGATTTGATCTACCAAGTTTTGTAAGAATCTCTGGATTATTGCGAAGCATCTTGATGTCATCATAAGTAGATGCGACACCAGCAATATTTTTTTGGTTAGAACCAATTAGGGCAAGTGAATCTACGCCCCATTCTTTTTCCATTTGCATCTGAGCCAGATCATAATTACCACCATTTTCTTTTAGAAGCATGGCGTAATACTCTGTTGCTGCTCGAGTTACTGGATCAAATGTTGTTGCAATAGGAGCAAAGAACTGTGTGACAGCACGAATGAATGACATATTTCCAGCAGCCTTAGCTGCTGTTTCCATGGTTGGAGGTTCTCCAACTCTTCCGTTTCTATCCCATTCGGCATAAGCTGTACGGAAGTTTGTGAATACCTCATCAATAAATCTATCGCTCTTGCCAACTCCAATAGCATCAAGGGCTTGCTTGATTCCTGGAAACATCTTGCCAGAATCTACAAGTGACTGTAGATAACTTGGAACAACTGTATTCTTTACAGTCTCTACAAGATTTTTTCCTTCTGTTGGATATCCACCATAAAGAATGCTATTCTCATATACATCATCACCAAAGAAGTTACGAAGATTCTTGGCAATATCTTCACCATGTATAGACCAAAGTCCGAATGGTGCTGTATATCCATCCTTAACAAGTTGCGAAATCTCAACTGTTCCGAACCAAGATACGCTTGGATCAGCAATCATAAATTCCATTTGTTTTGGATTCCATTTAAATCCACCACCGCGCTTGTCAGTATATGGACGTAATGCATCCTTAGCCCAGCCAGGAAGTTTATCTCCAAAAGGAATTGGGTACTTAACACTTACTTGAGTTCCTGCTGGAACATCAGCCATGGATGCATATGTATTACCATCTTTATCCTCATAAGGATTAAAGTTAGCAAGACCATTTGCTACGCTGTTATACCAATAAGCGTTCATTGGGTTCTTAGCCATAAGTCGCAAAGCGACTGCCTGGCTGTTAAAGAACGCAAGTGGGAAGCTCATTGCATAACGCGCTGCATACATACCATTGGTAAGGCGACGTGATGAATAAAGAGTTTGCTCTACACGTGATAAAGCGTTTCGGTATGCAATCTGACGCAATTGGTTATTAACCACTGCATCTGTTACATCCATACCAGAACGCTGTGCTGCATTGATAAGCGTCTTAAGTTCTTCTCTTGTGTATGATAAGAACATTGGATTGCGAACCATGCGTGTTTCTGTTGCTGAAAGAATTTTCCATCCAGCATCAAGAACTCCAGTTACTCCAGCAACTACGCGTTCATACTTATCAAGATCATTAAGATTAATGTTCGGTCCATCAATTGTTTCAAGAAGATCTGGACGATTCTTAAGAAGAGTTTCTACTTCTTTAACAGTGACTGGACGCTCAAGAATTACATTACGTAATTCTTGACTTGGATACATAGCGCGAAGCTTTTCGCCTGTCTGTGCAATCCATGCAGAAAATTCATCTTGACTTAATTCGTGACCAGCGCGAGATGACATACGACGACGGTATTCTTTACCAGCATCTCCAGTGAATAACCATTTAAGTACAGACTGGTCTGATTCACCACGCATAATCATGCCAAGTGGCATATCAAGTTCGTTGCGAATCTGACGGTTAGCAATATGCGCTAATGCATTCCAGTATGGCTTACCCTCTGAACGCTTGATAGTTACAAATCGTGAACCTTCTGCACGAAGACGGCGACCATACTCAGACTGCATAGCAGTGCTATAGAAGTTTTGTGCCGAATCCACTTCTGACATATAGGCATTTGCGCCACGAATGTTTGGATCAGCAAGACCAGCAATCTTGTATTCCTTGCCATTAACTACAATGGTTTCGGCATCTTGACCAAGGCGTCGCTTTTGTGAAAGGCTGCCTTGATAGATTGCGCTATCTTTAATCTTTGCACGGTGCTTTTCAATTACTGTAGAAAGACCTTGAACCTTCTCACCAGTACGTGAAAGTTGATTCTCTGCTTCGTAAAATACTTTTTGTGCTTGGTATAAAGCATAATCTGCTTGATGCATTGCAGCTTCAGCTTGTGCTTTAGCTGCACCACTAGATTTTTGAGCTGCAGCTGCAGCCTTAGCTTGTGTCTGACGCGCTGCTTGCCAAACTTTCTCTGCTTCATCAAAAGCTTTTTGTGCATCTTCCCATGGAAGAATTGCTTTATTAAGATCAGCACCAAGAATATCCATCTGCTTCATGATGTCTTTTTCCATACGACGAGCAGCAGAACCAGCAGTGCCTGGAACGTATCGCTTTAGCGATTCGTTACGCAATGATTGATTATGAATAATGTTCTTAACGCCTGGTACTGAATTACCAATAAGTTCGGTAGACTCCATAGCCATAGAACCACGAGCAAATGGATCAACCATTGAGTTCTTTGGAATGTATGCAAAACGAAGTAGGTTCAAGTTATTGAACACCATGTTGGCTGTATCAAGGAATGAACCAATACCCATTGCTGCCTGAGACAGTCTTGCCATATTAAGATCTTCTCTTGCAATAGGAGATACTCCCTTTGCAAGACGATTTGTATGCTTAATGACTTCATTTTCAAGACGACCAAAGTCAAGCATTGGTACTGTCTGCGCTTCATTAGATACAGACCAGAAATTAGATACGTTAAGTACGCCATCTTCGTCAGGGATCAAACCGTTCTTAACAGCATATTGCTGAAGAGTCTGACGACGCTGAGAAGTTCCTACGTGCCAGCGTGTAATCTGATCAACGGCTTCTTTAGATGTACGAATATCGCCAACTGATGATACTTTGTAGTGATTAGCCATATAGGTCATAACATTCTTTTCAATGTTAGCTAGGGCAATAGCACGTTGTGTATCATCTTGTGCAGCAAGGAATCGTTCAACCTGATCTCGTTTAAACTTAAGACCTTCTGGCGTACGAAGCATGCGTAAACGGTTCAAATCTGATAGAAGATCAGATGAAGCTTCAAACTTACGTGGGTTTGAAATATTAATGTGACCTTGTGGACGACCTGAGCCAGCCCATGAAATCATTCTGATTGCACGGTCGTAGACTTCTGACTGGTAAACTTGTGTTTTCCAACCTGAGCCACCATCTGCACCAAATAATTTGACGTCTCCATATTTTGCTTGCAAAGCAAGCTTCTTCTTTTGAAGACCAAGGTTTTCTACTGCGCCAAAACGTCCTGGTTGATAACTTTCTACAACACCAGATGTTAACTTTGACTTAAAGTCATCCATTGCTGCAGCAAACTTTGGATCCGCTGCTTTCTTTCCATCAATGATTGCTTGATAACGTGCAGTCATTCCTGGTTCAAGAGTATCTAAATGGATCTGTGACCAATCTGAGATTGGATCAAACTTATTAATACCATAGTTGTCGATATGGTCAGCAACTAATGGCTTAGCTTTGAACAAAGCGTCAAATGCTTGAGCATCTCCACGTTCAGCTTTAAGATAATTTGCTACATCAGCGTGATTATCTAGACGAGAAAGGATTGTTGCCGTACGTCCTGGGTTAGATGTCTCAGAAACTAAAGGGTTAGCAGCAAGACGTGAAAGATTTGTCTCTTTAACCGCATCATCAATCAGGACTGCTAGTCCTGATGGTGCAGGAGTACCATCTTTTGCTTCTGCCCATGCCACAGCCTCATCAGCCTTGGCTTTAAATGTATTCATATCGTCAATAGTGACGATCTTCTTAGCACCTAATACCTTTTTGGCTGCTGCTTTAGTAGCAGAACCTACGCCCTTTGTACCAAGTGCAGCTAATGCTAGGTCTGTTCCGCCAGATGAAATGATTCCAGCCCACTCATCACGGAATGCTTTGTTTCTTTGCTTATCATCAAAGATATCAAAGTTCTTATCCATGAACTTTGGTGTGATTTGATCTGGAAGTACATCACCAATCTGTTGTCCAACAGTCGTGGCTAGAGCCTGACCCATTGAAATCTTTTTAGATTGTTCTTTAGCAAACTTAAAACTCTTTACAAGCCCACTAACACCTTCATGTTGATGTTGCTTTGCAGCTTCTGCTGTAAGAAGGGCAGTAGAAACACCTTGTGTTGTAGGTTGGATAACGCGCTTATACACATTTTCCATAACACGTAATGCTGGGTTAAGCAACCATCCAGTTGCTTTGTTCTTTTGACCCTTGGCT
>Ga0228701_1001237_pt1 | contig 17862 bp, 11 predicted proteins | sample McNCre117_Aug_MG_2_FD_178017 | JGI IMG/M metagenome (GOLD analysis project Ga0228701, IMG submission 178017) | Freshwater microbial communities from McNutts Creek, Athens, Georgia, United States - 11-17_Aug_MG | ecosystem: Environmental > Aquatic > Freshwater > Creek | place: USA: Georgia...
CAGCGGACAGGGCGCGGCTTACCAGCCAGAGCAAGCCCTGCACCATGTGCTGATGAAGGTCGAAACCCACAACCACCCGACCGCGATTTCGCCTTTCCCCGGCGCATCGACTGGCGCAGGCGGCGAGATCCGCGACGAAGGCGCGACCGGTCGCGGCTCCAAGCCCAAGGCGGGTTTGAGCGGTTTCACCGTGTCCAAGCTCTGGGGCGGTTTGAGCGACCAGCCGGGCGGCAAGCCCGAGCACATCGCCAGCCCTTTGCAGATCATGACCGAAGGCCCCCTGGGTGGTGCGGCCTTCAACAACGAGTTTGGCCGCCCGAACCTTGCGGGCTATTTCCGCGAATACGAACAAACCGTGGACGGCGTGGTGCGTGGTTACCACAAGCCCATCATGATCGCGGGCGGTCTGGGCCAGATCGACGCCGAGCAAACCAAAAAGATCGAATTCCCGGCGGGCAGCTTGCTGATTCAGCTGGGTGGCCCCGGCATGCGCATAGGCATGGGAGGCAGTGCGGCCAGTTCCATGGCCACCGGCACCAACGCCGCCAACCTCGACTTTGACTCGGTGCAGCGCGGCAACCCCGAGATCGAGCGCCGGGCGCAAGAGGTCATCAACCACTGCTGGGCGCAGGGCAGCAACAACCCGATTCTCGCCATCCACGATGTGGGTGCAGGCGGTTTGTCCAACGCTTTCCCCGAGCTGACCAACGACGCAGGCCGGGGCGCACGATTCGATTTGCGTGCCGTGAAGCTCGAAGAGTCTGGCTTGTCGCCGAAAGAAATCTGGTCCAACGAGAGCCAGGAACGCTATGTGATGGCCATTGCCCCAGAGTCTTTGGACCAGTTCCAAGCCTTTTGCGAACGCGAGCGCTGCCCGTTTGCGGTGATCGGCGTGGCCACCGACGAGCGCCAACTGGTGCTGGAAGACAAAGGCCAGGAATCGCCCGTGGACATGCCCATGGACGTACTGCTGGGCAAGCCACCCAAGATGCACCGCGATGTGAGCACCGTGGTGCGCCAGTCGCCCGCCATGGACTTGACCGGCGTGTCGCTGCAAAAAGCCGTGATCGACGTGTTGAGCCACCCCACGGTGGCGTCCAAGCGTTTCCTCATCACCATCGGCGACCGCGCTGTGGGTGGCCTCACGCACCGCGACCAGATGGTCGGCCCCTGGCAGGTGCCCGTGGCCGACGTGGCCGTGACCTTGGCCGACTATGCAGGCTTTGCCGGTGAAGCCATGAGCATGGGCGAGCGCACCCCGCTGGCCTCGCTCAACGCCGCTGCGTCTGGCCGCATGGCGGTGGCCGAAGCCATCACCAATTTGCTGGCGGCTCCGATCGAGCTGCCCCGCGTCAAGATGTCCGCCAACTGGATGGCCGCTTGCGGCGAGCCGGGCGAAGACGCTGCGCTCTATGAAACCGTCAAAGCCGTGGGCATGGAACTGTGCCCGGCGCTCGATATTTCGATCCCCGTGGGCAAAGACAGCTTGTCGATGCGCACGCAGTGGTCCGTACCGAAGGGCGATTCAAGTTCCGACGGTGAGACCCGCAAAGTCACTTCGCCCGTCAGCCTGATCATCACCGCCTTTGCCAGCCTGCCCGACGTGCGCGGCACGCTCACGCCGCAGCTCGATGCGCAAACCGATGACACGACTTTGCTGTTGATCGACCTGGGCCAGGGCCAAAACCGCATGGGCGGCAGCGTGCTGGGGCAGGTGCTGGGCCAGTTTGGCGACCAGGTGCCCGACCTGGAAGACCCGCAAAACCTGATCAAGCTGGTCGCAGCCGTCAACGATTTGCGTGCGAAGGGTCAGATCCTGGCCTACCACGACCGCAGCGACGGCGGCTTGCTGGCCGCTGTGGCCGAAATGGCTTTTGCTGGCCATGTGGCCGTGGCGCTCAATGTGGACATGCTGGTCACCGAAGGCGACGGCATCTCTGACAGCCGTGCCGACCACGGCGACGCCAAGAACTGGGCAGGCCAGGTCAGTGCCCGCCGCGAAGAACTCACCCTCAAAGCCTTGTTCAATGAAGAGCTGGGCGTGGTGATCCAGGTGCGCACGTCCGATCGCAACGCGGTGCTGCAAACCCTGCGCGAGCATGGCCTGTCCAAGCACACGCATGTGATTGGCAAGCCCCGCCCGACCCACTCGACCATCCAAAAGGGCGTGGGCGAACTCAGCATCTGGCGCGACACCAAAGAGGTGTTTGCCGCCAAGCTCGAAGACTTGCACCAGGTCTGGGACAGCGTGAGCTGGAAGATTTGCCAGCAGCGCGACAACCCCGCATGCGCCGATGCCGAGCACGCTGCGGCGGGCCTGGCCTCTGACCCCGGCATGCATGTGGCCCTGAGCTTTGACCCGGCAGAAAACGTGGCTGCGCCGTTCCTGAACTTGTCGCGCCCCAAAGTGGCGATCCTGCGCGAGCAGGGCGTCAACTCGCATGTGGAAATGGCCTATGCCTTCCACAAAGCCGGTTTCGAGTCGCACGACGTGCACATGACCGACCTGCAATCGGGCCGCGCACAACTGGCCGACTTCCAAGGCCTGGTCGCTTGCGGCGGCTTCAGTTACGGCGACACGCTGGGCGCGGGCATTGGCTGGGCGCGCAGCATCACCTTCAACCCAGCTTTGGCCGAGCAGTTCAAGGGCTTCTTTGGCCGAGCCGACACCTTCGGTCTGGGCGTGTGCAACGGCTGCCAGATGTTTGCCGAACTGGCCGACATCATCCCGGGCGCCGAGGCTTGGCCGCGCTTCACCACCAACCAGAGCGAGCGCTTTGAAGCCCGCCTGTCCATGGTCGAGGTGCTGGAATCGCCCAGCTTGTTCCTGCAAGGCATGGCGGGCAGCCGCCTGCCGATCGCCGTCGCGCACGGCGAGGGCTTTGCCAACTTCAAGCACCGGGGTAATGCGGCCGAGGCCATTGGCGCGATGCGCTTTGTGGACAACCATGGCCAGGCCACCGAGCAGTACCCGTTCAATCCCAACGGCAGCGCGGGTGGCTTGACGGCGGTGACCACGGCGGACGGCCGTTTCACGGCCATGATGCCGCACCCCGAGCGCGTGTTCCGCAATGTGCAGATGAGCTGGACGGACCTGGCCAAATCGGGCGGTATCGACGCCACCAGCCCCTGGTTGCGCGTGTGGCAAAACGCCCGCAAATGGGTGGGCTGATCGTCTGTGCGTGTGAGATCTGAAGTGTCTGAGCAGTGGTTTCCACCGTCTCAGCTGGCCTTTTACTTTGACTCGAATGCCTGGGCCAAGGGCACCGCGCTGTACCTGCAAAACGATGCCATTCAAGCGCAGCTGACGCCCGAGGCCGATGGCTGGAAGTTGGTGGCGCAAGTGCCAGAGCTGCAGGCCTCGCCCTTCACCGTGACGGCGCATTTGCGTGTGTCCGAAGGCGGCAACTTGCAAGCTTGGCGCTCGACCTGCAGCTGCCCGGTGGGCCGCATGTGCAAACACGGTGCAGCCCTGGGCATCCATGTGGCCATGCAAGGCCAGTCCTTGCGCGAAGCCCAGGACGAAGCGCCCTCGGGAGAGCTGACCGAGCAGCAAGCCCTGGCGCGGCAAGAGCGCGCTTTGCAGCAAGCCGAGTACCAGGTCCGCGATTGGCTGGGGCGGCTGGAAACTGCCGATGTGGCGCAACATTTCAGCTTGCCCAGCAGCACGCCAGAGCACTTTCTGTATTGCTTGTCGGTCGAGACCTCAGGGCAACGCCCTGTGTTTCACCTGACCATCAAACGCGCCATCCTCAAGCGCGAAGGGGTTTGGGGTAAACCCAAAAAAGTCACCAGCGAACCTTTGGCGCACGACCCGATCTGGCGTGGCGCCGCAGCCTCCGAGCGCGGCATTTTTGACTTGTTCAAAGCCTGCCCCGCCACCAACAGTTTTGGCTCCTATGGTTTTCACAGCGCGGTCAAGCTGCAAGGTCTGGCCGCAGAGTTGCTGTTGCAAAAATGCAGCGAAACCGGCAGACTCATGTGGGAGGACAGCACGGCGTTGTTGCCCTTGGTCTGGCGCCATGAGCCGCTGACGTTGACAGGGACCTGGCACGCCGTGCCCGCGGACGACAAGCAGGTGGCGGGCTGGCAATTGCAGATGCAGGCCGGTCATGAAGGGGTGGTTTATGGGCTCAATGAGCCGCCGATTTTTGTGGACACCCGCCAGGGACAATGCGGCCTGATCGACACCCAGGGACTCAGTGCTGAGCGCTTGCTCTTGCTCACCCAATCGCCGGTGCTGCCCGAGCGCGTGGCGCTCAAGTTTCAGCAGCAATTGATGGACCGATTGGGGCCTTTGCCCTTGCCCCCGGTGATCGAAAAGCTGCCCGAGATCCGGGGTGTGGAGCCCGTGGGGATGTTGCGCATTTCGGCTGTGCCCATGCCCATGCGCATGGACCACGGGATTTTTCAGGCGCACTTGAGTTTTGACTACGACGGCCATGCGGGTCACTGGGCCCATGCGCAAGTGCGCGTTGCCGTGGGCAAGGGGGCCTCAGCCCGCATGCTCTTGCGCGATCTGGCGGCCGAGCAGCGCATCCTTGACACGCTGGAGGACCTCGGGTTCGATGTGACGCAGGGCGCCACACTCAGCCTGACAGGTTCACAAAGCGCTGCACTGTGGCTGGAGTGGCTGGAAAGCGACTTTGAACCCTTGCGCGAGGTCGGCCTGCAGGTTCGCGCCGACGCTGGGCTGAACACCTGGCTGCGGCTGGCCGACGATGTCCACATCGACCTGTCCGGTGAAGAGGGTTTCGACGAAACATCGCCGTGGTTCAACTTGTCGCTGGGCATGGACATCGATGGCCAGCGGGTCAACATCCTGCCTTGGGTGCCTGCCATTTTGGCGGCTCTGGCCGGTGTCAAAAGTTCGGGCCAATCAGTCGATGTGCAGGGCTTGCCCGCCCACTTGTACCTGCCGGACCTGCAAGGTCCTGGTTATGTGCGCTTGCCCACGGCTCGGATCAAGCCCTGGCTGAGCATGCTGATGGAGCTGCACGGCGAACGTGGCCACGACTGGGATGGCGACGCCTTGCGTCTGTCGCGCATGGATGCGCTGCGCACCGCCACATCGCTGGGCGAGGGCGCCCATTGGCAAGGTGCCAACCGCTTGTTGTCCTTGGTGCAGCAGATGCGGGGACAGGCGGCCTTGACCGCTGTGCCGGTCCCCGATGGCTTGCAAGCGACCTTGCGTCCTTACCAGCAGCAAGGCCTGAATTGGTTGCAGTTTTTGCGTGAGCACCGCCTGGCGGGCATCCTGGCCGACGACATGGGCCTGGGCAAAACCCTGCAAACGCTGGCCCACATCCTGACCGAGAAGAACGCGGGTCGTTTGACGCAACCGGCCCTGATCGTGGCGCCCGTGAGCTTGCTGGGCAACTGGCAGCGCGAAGCGGCGCGATTTTGTCCTGGCCTCAAAACCCATGTTCACCATGGCCTGTCGCGCCATGAAACCACGCAGGAGCTGTGCAGTTATGACGTGGTCATCACCGCGTATTCGCTGCTCTCGCGTGACCGTGACATGTGGCTGCAAGTGCCCTGGCACCTGCTGGTCCTGGACGAAGCGCAAAACATCAAGAATGCCAACACCAACGCTGCGCAGGTCGTCACCGAGATCCCGGCCGTGCACCGCCTGTGCCTGTCGGGCACGCCGATTGAAAACCACCTGGGCGAACTCTGGAGCCAATTCCACTTTTTGATGCCCGGATTTTTGGGCAGTCAGAAACGCTTCACCGAGTTGTTCCGCAACCCGATTGAGCGTCAGGGCAGCACCGAAAAACTCGCCCAGCTGCGTGCGCGGGTCACGCCGTTCATGCTGCGCCGAACCAAAGACCTGGTGGCCAGCGAATTGCCGCCCAAGATCGAAACCTTGATGCCCGTGCCTTTGCAGGGCCAGCAAGCCGATTTGTACGAAACCATCCGCCTGGGCATGGAAAAGACCGTGCGCGAAGCACTGCACACCCAGGGCCTGGGCCGTTCGCAAATCACCATCCTGGACGCCTTGCTCAAGCTGCGCCAGGTCTGCTGCGACCCGCGCCTGCTCAAGCTCAGCGCGGCCAGTCAGGTGCAACAATCGGCCAAACTGGAGCAGTTGCTGGACATGCTGCCCGAGATGGTGGCCGAGGGCCGCAAGATCTTGTTGTTCTCGCAGTTCACGGAAATGTTGGGCCTGATCGAAAAAGCCTTGCCCGCATTGAACATCCCTTGGGTCAAGCTCACAGGGCAAAGCAAAAACCGCGATGCGATCATCGACAAATTCACCAGCGGCCAGGTGCCCCTGTTCCTGATCAGCTTGAAAGCCGGTGGCGTGGGACTGAACCTGCCGCAGGCCGATACCGTGATCCACTATGACCCGTGGTGGAACCCGGCCGTGGAAAACCAGGCCACCGACCGCGCCCACCGCATTGGGCAAAAGCAAAGCGTCTGGGTGGTCAAGCTGGTGGCGCAGGGCACCATTGAAGAGCGCATGTTGGCTCTGCAAGAGCGCAAGGCCCAGTTGGCGCAGGACATGTACGAAGGCGCCGTTCAGCGCAAAGAGCCCCTGTTTGGCGAGGCCGATCTGAACGAGTTGCTCAAGCCCCTGGGTTGAGCGTGGGGCCGGCGGCGCTCAGATCCGGGTCAATGCCTCATTGCCAGCCGATGATGTCCAGGCCTTTTTCGCTGGCGCAACGCTGGACAAACTGACGGTAAGTTCCGCTCGGCTGCTGGCTCATGGCGCCGCGTGTGCCACCGGCTGCAGCGCCCACCACGGCACTTTGGGCGCCATATTTGATGGCCTGGTTCAAATCGCCATGGCCGAACACCAGACCGCCGACGGCACCTGTGACCCCTGCCACAGCCGCGCCCATGGTCGCACCCGAGGCCGCAGAGTTCTTGCTGTCCATCGGGTCGAGTCCGCTCGATTGCGCCAGATTCAGGCATTGCGACAAATGCTGTTTGGCGGCGGCTTCGCCCATGGTTTTGTAGGCGGTGTTGGGGTACAGCACAGGTGTGCCTGCGCCATGGCCGCCCAGGCCAGCACAAGCGGCCAAGGTCAGGGTGGCCAACAGACTGCCCATCACGGGCAAGCTCAAAAAGCGGTGGGACAAGCGTGTGCTGTTCATGGGGAATTCTCTTTGCAAGTGACCAGGCGATGCTAGCAGCCGGTCTGAATATTCTGGAAAAGCACTGTCGAAGTGTGTAACAAGCGTCGTCACGCTCAGTGCACGCCCACCACGGGGCGTGCCTTGTAAAACTGAACAGGGCTTTCAGGCACAGCGTTCAGCACCGACTTTTTGATCTTGCCCACCACGTGCATTTCGCAGGGTTTGCAGTCAAAGCGCAGGGTGAGTTTTTCCTTGCCGTTGATCAGCTGCAGCGGCTCGGCTTTCACGGTGCCTTGAACGCCCGTGACGCCCTTGGCCTGCTTGGGGCACAGGCTCATCGAAAAGCGCACGCAGTGCTTGGTGATCATCAGGCTGACTTCGCCCAGCTCTTCCTGCGCTTCGTAGGCGGCGGCAATCACCTTCACGCCGTGCTTGGCGTAAAAGTCGCGGGCCTTCTGGTTGAACACATTGGCCAGGTAGGTCAGGGTGTCTTCGGGGTAGGCCACGGGCGGCTCCACAGGCACAGCACGCGGCAGGCGGTGCAGGCCCTGGGCACGTGCAACTTCGAGCGCCTGCACGGCGTCGCGTCGCAAGGCATTGAGCTGCGAAGGCGGCACAAACCAGGGACGGGGCAGGGCGAGCTGTACATCGAGGGGCTCGAACAAGGTGTCGCCCAGTTTGCCCAAGGCGGCTTTGAGTTTGTCTTCAGCTTGGCTCGGGTCTTTGGGCGCTTGCCAGGCGATGGCCATGTGCGCGGTGCCAGAGTGGCCCGCTTCGTCGGTCAGTGTCAGTTGCAGGCCTTCACCCTTGCCACTTGCGCTCTCGGCCAGCTGCATCCACACGCCCATGCGGCGCTCGGCCGATTTCTTGTCCAGCGTGCGCACCCAGCTCATGTCGCGGTTGCGGTTGACCTGAACGCCTTTGCGCAGGTCCTTGAAACCGTCCATCGGGTCTTTGGGAAAGAGCTTCCACACGCCTTTGGCCTTTTGCGCTTCGGCGCGGTTGATCTGCAAGCCCACCAGTTCCTTTTGCAGGTCGTAGTAGCACAGGCCGTCTCCGTTGTGCAGCTCGGTGGTGGGGTCGTCGGTGGTGATCTCGACGTGTTCGGGCGTGACTTTGCTGACCCAGCCAATGGGCTGTCCCGGGTTTTTGGGGGTGTCAAACGCACCGATGTCCTCTTTGCGGCCTTGCACAAAATAGTCGGTGAACTCGCGGTTGAAGTTCTGGTTCGGGTCCGGCTCGAAGCTGAAGGTGGCGCGGCCATGCGAGGCTGGCGCCAACTCGGGTCGCTCGGTCAGCACTTCGTCGAACAGCTTGCGGTAATGGGCCGTGATGTTTTTCACATAGGCCATGTCCTTGTAGCGGCCTTCGATCTTGAAGCTGCGGATGCCCGCATCCACCAGGGCGCGCAGGTTCTCGCTCTGGTTGTTGTCTTTCATGCTCAACACATGCTTGTCGTGCGCGATGATGCGGCCTTGCGCGTCCTTGACCTCGTAGGGCAGGCGGCAGGCCTGTGAGCAGTCGCCGCGGTTGGCACTGCGCCCTGTGTGGGCGTGGCTGATGAAGCACTGGCCGCTGTAGGCCACGCACAAGGCGCCGTGCACGAAGAATTCGATCACCGTGCGATCGGTGTCCACCGCATCGCGGATGGCCGCGATTTGCGGCAGTGTCAATTCACGGGCCAGTACGATTTGGGAGAGGCCTGCATCTTGCAGGAATTTGGCTTTTTCGGGCGTGCGGATGTCGGTCTGGGTGCTGGCGTGCAGCTGAATGGGCGGCAGGTCAATTTCCAGCAGGCCCATGTCCTGCACGATCAGCGCGTCTACCCCCGCTTCGTACAGCTGCCAGGCCAGTTTGCGGGCACCTTCGAGTTCATCGTCGCGCAAGATGGTGTTGAGCGTGACAAAGATGCGGCTGTGAAAGCGGTGGGCATATTGCACCAGCTTGGCGATGTCTTGCACCGAGTTGTCGGCCGTGGACCGGGCGCCAAAGGAGGGGCCGCCGATGTAAATCGCGTCCGCACCGTGGTTGATGGCTTCAAGACCAATTTCAAGGTTGCGGGCAGGGGCGAGGAGTTCGAGCTGATGAGAAAGCATGTCTCTGATTATCCGGGTTTGAGACCGCGCATGTCAGACAGGTTGCGGACCCGATGGCCATTAAAAAAACGCGGCCGAAGCCGCGTTGATGGCATGGCCACTGGCCAATGGTGCGATCAGGGCTTGCTGATGCTGATTTGTGTCACTGTATTTTGCGAGGCGTTGTAGCTCATGCCATTGCCACTCACATTGCTCACGGTGAAGCTTGTGCTAGCCGTCAGCTTGCTGATGGTGCTGCTGGTCAGGGTGCAGCTGCCGGTGCTGGCGGTCACGCAGCTGAGCGTGCCCCCAGGCACGAAGTTGCCTGTGACGGTTGCGCCTGCCACAGTCAAGCTGGTGTTGATGTCACGCACTGTGGCCGTGACCTGCGCACGCCAGCCGGTACCTGTTTTGCCGGACGCGCCTGTCAGGCTTTTGATGGCGACGGTCTTCAGCGCGGCAGGGGCATTGCTGGCCAGCGAGTACAGCAAGCGGTTGGGCGAGCCCGTGCCTGCCGATGTGACCTTGTTCAAGGTGGCGTAAGTCGTGATGAAGCTGGCAATCTGAGCGGGACTGAACGTGGGGTTGGCCTGCAAGGCCAGTGCTGCAACGCCAGCCACATGCGGGCTGGCCATCGATGTGCCGCTGATGGTGTTGGTGGCGGTGGTGCCCGTGTACCAGGCCGAGATGATGTTGGTGCCCGGGGCAAAAACATCCAGGCAGGCGCCGTAATTGGAATATGACGCTCGCGCATCGGTGTTGGTCGTGGCGCCCACGGTGATGGCGGTAGGTTCACTGGCCGGTGAGTAGCTGCAAGCGTCCGCGTTGCTGTTGCCTGCGGCCACCACCATGGTGACCCCTTTGTTGTAGGCACCTGCCACAGCGGCGTTCACAGTGCTGGATTTGGCGCTGCCCAAAGACATATTGGCCACTGCCGGACGCAAAGTGGAGCCTGCCACCCAGTCAATGCCTGCGATGACGCCGCTCAATGTGCCAGAGCCTGTGCAGTCCAGCACCCGCACAGGCACCAGATTCACGCCTTTGGCCACGCCCCAAGTGCCGCCACCCACAGTGCCCGACACGTGTGTGCCGTGACCGTTGCAGTCATTGGTGCCATTGGCATCGGCCACCACGTTGTAGCCGGGCAGGACGCGACCTGTGAATTCCACATGGTCGGCGCGGATACCGGTGTCGATGATGAAGGCGGTCGTGCCTGCGCCCGTGCCGTTGAAGTTGTATTGGCTGTCCAGTGGCAGGCTGGCCTGGTCTATGCGATCCAAGCCCCAGGTTGCGCCGATTTGGGGCGAAACGGTTTGGTTCAAGCTGACCGACTGGTCCTGTTCAATGTAGTCGATCAAAGGGTTGTTTCGCAGACCAGGCAGGGCTGCTGCTGGAATCGAGGCCGCAAAGCCTTTGAGTGCGTTGTTGAATGTGTGGTGCACCGTTGCATTGGTGCCACGCAACACATTGGCCGTTTCTTGTGCAGGATTGCGGACATCGGCGGTGAACACAACGATGTATCGCCCCTGAATGGGTTTGGATGCACCGAATGCGTGTGTTGCTGCATCGCTGTTTTTCGGCGTTTGCGCCCAGACGGGTGTGGTCACCATGGCTGTCACGCATGTCAAAGATAAAACGAGGTGATTGAAGCTGAATGCCATGTGATAACTCCCACTGTCGGGCAACCATTTTAAATCGTTGAAATTGTTTAAACAAATAAAAAGGCCTCCGAAGAGGCCTTTTGTATGGCTTTGCCGAGAGGCAATCACTGGATCTTGGCTTTGGCGCGCAAACTTTCCTGGAAACCGCTGAGCTTTTGCTGTTGCAGTTGCTGGGCGATCTGCGGTTTGACTTCTTCCAGTTTGGGCAATTGGGCTTCGCGCACATCGTCCACGCGGATGATGTGGTAACCGAACTGGCTCTTGACGGGGGTGTCGGTCATCTGGCCTTTGTCCAGCTTGACCATGGCGCCAGAAAACTCGGGCACATAGCTGCCGGCCGCAGCCCAGTCCAGATCGCCACCGTTGGCGCCGGAGCCTGGATCTTTGGAGGCTTTCTTGGCCAGGTCTTCAAACTTGGCGCCTTTCTTGATGTCCGCGATCAAGGCCTTGGCTTCGTCTTCCTTTTCCACCAGGATGTGGCGGGCACGGTATTCCTTGCCACCGTTGGCAGCCACGAACTTGTCGTATTCAGCTTGGATGTCGGCATCTGTGACCGGGTTCTTTTTCTGGAAATCGGCAAACAACTCGCGGATCAGGATGGTCTGACGGGCCAACTCGAGCTGGTTTTTGTAGTCTTCGGTGGCGTCCAGGCCGCGCTTTTTGGCCTCTTGCATGAAGATTTCGCGGGCAACCAACTCTTCCTTGATCTGGGCCAGGACTTCAGGCGTCACGGGACGGCCGGAGCGCTCGACTTGCTGCTTGAGCACTTCCACGCGGGAGGAGGGCACGGGCTTGCCGTTGACCACCGCAAGGTTCTGGGCGAAAGCTGGCGCAGCCATCAAAGCCAAAACGGCGGTTGCGGCGCTGAGCATTTGCTTTTTCATGTGTTCTTTCCTCAATGACGGTTCGTCAGGTATGAAATAAGGGGGGAAGTTCAGATCAGCTCAATGGCCAAGGCATGCAAGCCTTGGTCGATGAAATCTTGCAGCGCATCATACACAAGGCGATGCCGCTGAACGCGTGAAAGCGATGTAAACAACGGTGAAGCAATGCACACACGCATGTGGCTGCCTTGGCCTGTGGCGCTGGCACCTGCGTGCCCGGCATGCGCTGCACTTTCATCGATCACCTTCAGGCTGGTGGGCTGCAGGCGTTCTGTCAGGCGTGCGTGGATTTGTTCGGCAACAGTGGGCATGGCGCTCATTGGTCTTTGGGCAGGTGACGGGCCACGTAAACACCTTGCGCGACGATGAACACCAAGGGGAACACATAGCCCCAGACCTTGAAGTTGACCCAGTCTTCGGTCGAAAAATAGGCCGCCACGTAGCCGTTGATCGCGGCCATGAACAGGCAGTACAGCATCCAGGCGATGTTCATGCGGTGCCACACACGGGCAGGCAATTGAAGTTGCTGGCCCAGCATCATTTGCAAAAAGTTCTTCTTCATGAAACCGTGGGCCACGGCCAGCGCCACCGCCAGACCGGTGTACAGCAAGGTGGGCTTCCACTTGATGAAGCGCTCATCGTGCAGGCCCAGCGTCAAGGCGCCAAAGCCCAGAACCAGCACCAAGGTGATCTTGTGCATGGTCTGCAGCTTGCCGTCCATCTTGTAGATCAGTGCGGTTTGCAGCACGGTGGCCGCCATCAGCACGGCCGTGGCGGTGTAGATGTCGGCCATTTTGTAGGCCCCGAAAAACAGCAGGATGGGGAAAAAGTCGATCAGGAATTTCATGAAGTCAATCGTTGGCCAGGTTGATCACAGAGGCTCGAAGTCTAACGAAGCCGAGTTCATGCAGTAACGCAGGCCGGAGGGGGCCGGGCCATCTTCGAACACATGGCCCAGGTGCGCGCCGCATTGGGCACAGACGGTTTCCACGCGCGTCATGCCATGGCTGCGGTCGACGTTTTCCTGAATGGCGGTATCGGTGATGGCCTGCGAAAAGCTGGGCCAGCCGCAGCCTGCATCGAATTTGGTGTCGGACTTGAAGAGCTCTGCGTCACAGCAAATGCAGCGGTAAATGCCCGGTGCCCAGTGCCCTTCGTATTTGCCGGTGAAAGGTCGTTCGGTGGCGGCCTGGCGCGTCACGGCATAGGCCGCAGGCTCTGCGCCTTTGGCTTGCAAAATGTCGCGCCATTCTTGTTCGGTTTTCTGAATTTTGGTCATGATGAACAGCTGATTTCCAGTTGGCTGGCCCAATTGGGCGGCAAATCGGCATAGGCTTCAAAGCCCGCATGCTCGTCGAAGGGGGACTTTAGCAAGTTGTGCAAGGTGTCCATTTCTGTGAAGTCACCCGACTGCGCCTGGCGGATGGCGATTTCGGCCAGGTGGTTGCGCAGCACGAACTTGGGGTTGGTCCGCAGCATGGCCTGACCGCATCGGGGCAAGTCCGTCTGTCCCAGGCGCGCCAGATAACGGTCACACCAAGCTTGCCAGCGGGCCCGGTCCAGGAACAGGTCCTGGACGGAGGTCATGGGATGAGTCCCGCCGCTGGCCACGGCATGGCTGAGTCGTCGCCAAAACAGCGTGTAGTCCACCCGCTCGGACGCCAGCAATTGCAGCAGGTCTTCGACCAGTTGCCAGTCGGCGTCGCGTTGATCTTCGGTGGCCAAATCGCCTGTCAGCCCCAGTTTGGCCCGCATGGCATCGCCCAGCGCGCGGGGGAAGCCGGTTTTGTAGCCTTCCAGCACTTGCAGTGTCAGGTCCTGGTCGTCGATCAAAGGCAGCAGGGCTTGCGCCAGGCAAAACAGGTTCCAGTAGGCGATGTTGGGCTGGCGGCTGTAGGCGTAGCGGCCTTGCGTGTCGGTGTGGTTGCAGATGTGGCCAGGGTCAAAGCCGTCCATGAACTGGAATGGCCCGTAGTCGATGGTCAGTCCCAGCAGACTCATGTTGTCGGTGTTCATCACGCCGTGGCAAAAGCCCACGGCCTGCCATTGGGCCAAGAGTTGTGCTGTGCGCTCTTGCACCACATCCAGCAAGGCGGCATAGGGATTGCCTTGCCAACCGGCGGCGCGCTCATGGCATTCGGGCAGGTGCTTGGCGATGACATGGTCGGCCAATTGACGCAGACTGTCCACATCGCCGATGGCGGCAAAGTGTTCCAAATGACCAAAGCGCAAGAAGCTGGGCGCGGTGCGTGTCAGCACGGCGGCGGTTTCCAGCGTCTCGCGCCGAACCGGCTCGGGCGAAGCGACCAGGCACAAAGCCCGTGTGGTCGGGATGCCCAGGCCGTGCATGGCTTCGCTGCACAGGTATTCGCGGATGCTGGAGCGCAGCACGGCGCGACCATCACCCCGGCGGGAGTAGGGCGTCGGGCCTGCGCCCTTGAGCTGAATTTCCTGCGGCCCCAGGAGGGACATCGCCTCGCCCAGCCAGATGGCCCGGCCATCGCCCAATTGACCGGCCCACTGGCCAAACTGGTGACCGCTGTAGACGGTGGCCAGCGGGTCTGAGCCGCCCAGCAGCGCATTGCCTGCAAAAGCGGGCAGGTGGGCATCGCCCAACAAATCGCCGGGCCAGCCCAACTGCGCCGTCAGGTCGTGGTTGCGTGCAGCCCAAGCGGGGGCTGCCACGGGGGAGGGGTGCAAACGGGTAAAGAACTGTGGCCCCAGTTGGGTCAATCGGTGCTGCCATGGCAGAGGCGGTGAGGAGGACTCAAGGAGGCTGGAGGCGCTGGTCATGCGCACATTGTCACGCCCTTGACAAGAACTCATGGTCCGCGTGGGCTTATGCTCATCGTCACGCTGGCGCCAGTGCACAATGTTCATGCGCTTTTTTCCATACCAACTGACCGGAGAACACCCCATGCTGGGACTGATGCAACAGCAATCTTTGCTGATTTCTTCCTTGATCCAATTTGCTGAGCGCCACCACGGCGATGGCGAGATCGTCTCGCGCCGTGTCGAAGGCGACATCCACCGCTACAACTGGGCCGCTGCCGCCAAACGCTCGCGTCAGGTGGCCAACACACTGGACGGCATGCAGATTGAACGCGGCAGCCGCGTGGCCACGCTGGCCTGGAACGGTTACCGCCACCTGGAGCTGTACTTCGGTGTCAGCGGCTCAGGCCGCGTGTTGCACACCATCAACCCGCGCCTGCACCCCGACCAGATTACCTGGATTGCGAACCACGCCGAAGACCAAGTGCTGTGCTTTGACATGAGCTTCTTGCCCCTGGTGCAGGCCGTGCATGCCAAGTGCCCCACGATCCGCCAGTACGTCGCGCTGTGCGACGCCGATAAATTGCCTGCAGACACCGGCATTCCCGGCTTGGTCAGCTACGAAGCATGGATGGGCCAGCAGCCCGACCGTTACACCTGGCCTCAGCTGGACGAAAACACCGCTTGCAGCCTTTGCTACACCAGCGGCACCACGGGCAACCCCAAGGGGGCGCTTTACAGCCACCGTTCGACGCTCTTGCACGCGTATGCCGCCGCCTTGCCCGATGTCATGTGCATCTCGGCGCGCGATTCAATCTTGCCCGTGGTGCCGATGTTCCACGTCAACGCCTGGGGCATCCCCTACAGCGCGGCCATGGTGGGCGCCAAGCTGGTGTTTCCGGGACCGGCGCTCGATGGCAAATCGGTGTACGAATTGATCGAAGCCGAGGGCGTGACCTTTGCGGCCGGTGTGCCCACCGTTTGGCAGATGCTGCTGGGCCACATGAAGCCTGCAGGCTTGAAGTTCTCCAAGCTCAACCGCACCGTCATTGGCGGCTCGGCCTGTCCACCCGCCATGATCACGGCTTTCCGTGAAGACTATGGCGTGGACGTGCTGCACGCCTGGGGCATGACCGAGCTGAGCCCGCTGGGCACTTTGTGTACGCTCAAGAACAAGCACCAAAGCCTGCCTGAAGCCGAACAAATGAAGCTGCGCATGAAGCAAGGCCGCTGCATCTTTGGCATCGAGATGAAGATCGTCGATGAGCAGGGCCAAGAGCTGCCACACGACGGCAAAGCCGCTGGCGATTTGCTGGTGCAAGGCCCATGGGTCATCGCTTCGTATTTCAAGCAAGAGGGTGCCAGCCCCCTGGTCGATGGCTGGTTCCCGACCGGTGATGTGGCCACCATCGACGCCGATGGCTTCATGCAGATCACCGACCGCAGCAAAGATGTGATCAAGTCTGGCGGCGAGTGGATCAGCTCCATCGATGTGGAAAACATCGCCATGGCGCACCCCGCTGTGGCCATGGCGGCCTGCGTGGGCATTCGCCACCCCAAGTGGGACGAGCGTCCGATTGTGTGCGTGGTCAAAAAGCCTGGCGCTGAAGTCAGCCGCGACGAGTTGATCCAGTTCTACGACGGCAAGACCGCGAAATGGCAGATCCCCGACGACGTGGTGTTTGTCGATGCGATCCCGCTGGGGGCGACCGGCAAGATGCTCAAAACCCGCTTGCGCGAGCAGTTGGCGGACTACGTTTTGCCAGGCCTTTGATGTGCATCAAGTCACCCGTGCGGCACGCAAGTCGCACGGGTGATAGGGCTTAGGGGCAAACCCCGAGCGGGTTTGAGAATTCAGCGGTTACGCTGACATCGTTCTGATTCACAACGCAGGAGACTTTGAATGAAATTCACCACCCGCTTGATCGCCGCAGCCGCACTGAGCACCTGTGCTTTTGGCGCGTTTGCCCAAAAGGGCGAGACCGTCAAGATCGCCTGGATCGACCCGCTGTCTGGCCTGATGGCCCCGGTTGGCAGCAACCAGCTGAAAAGCTTCCAGTTCTTTGCCGAGAAATTCAGCAAGACAAACCCGGCTGGCGTCAAGTTCGAAGTCATCGGCATTGACAACAAACTCAGCCCCGCCGAAAGCCTGAACGCGCTCAAAGCCGCCATGGACCAGGGCGTGCGCTACATCACGCAGGGCAACGGCTCATCGGTGGCGGGTGCCCTGATCGAAGCGGTCAACAAACACAACGAGCGCAACCCCGGCAAGGAAATCATTTTCTTGAACCACTCTGCCGTGGACCCGGACTTCACCAACAGCAAGTGCAGCTACTGGCACTTCCGCTTTGATGCCGACACCTCGATGAAGATCGAGGCCATGACCACCTTCATGGCCGATCAAAAAGACATCAAGAAGGTCTACCTGTTCAATCAGAATTATTCACACGGCCATCAGGTCGCCAAGTTCGCCAAGGAAAACCTGGCCCGCAAGCGTCCTGACATCCAGATCGTCGGCGAAGACCTGCACCCACTGGCTCAGGTGCGTGACTTCTCGCCCTACATCGCCAAGATCAAGGCTTCGGGCGCCGACACCGTGATCACCGGCAACTGGGGCTCCGACCTCGCGCTGCTGGTCAAAGCCGCCAACGAGGCCGGCTACAACGGTAAGTTCTACACCTACTACACCGGCGTGACCGGCACGCCCACGGCACTGGGTCAAGGCGGTGCAGGCCGCGTCTACCAGATCGCTTACAACCACTACAACATGGGTGGCGACATCGGCAAATGGATGGCCGAGTTCAAGACCAAGTTCAACGATGACTTCTACACCGGCTCGGTGATCTCGATCTACAACGCTTTGGGCGAGGCCATGGCCAAAGCCAAATCCACAGATCCCGTCAAAGTGGCTGCGGCCCTGGAAGGCCTGAAGTACAAGAACTACAACGGCGAAGTCGAAATGCGCAAGACCGACCACCAGTTGCAGCAGCCGCTGTACATGACGGTGTGGCAAAAGGCGGACAAGAAGTACTCCTACAGCCCTGAAAACACCGGCATGACCTTGGCCCCGGTCAAGGAATTCCCATCCTACGTGTCCAGCACACCGACCAGCTGCCAGATGAAGCGTCCCGGCTGATCGGGGTTTGGCTCGCGGGCCCGATGACCTCATCCGTTGTCGGGCCTTTTTCTTGGGTGTTCGCGCACCCGCATCACTCGGGTTGACATGACCCACTTTCGGTAACGAAGTTAGGCTCTCGCAGCCTGGAAAGTAGCAGTACCTATGGAGTTTTTCATCATCTCCATGCTCAACGGCCTCAGTTACGGGCTGTTGCTCTTCATGCTCAGCTCTGGGCTGACCTTGATTTTCAGCATGATGGGCGTGCTC
>Ga0228701_1001238_pt1 | contig 17861 bp, 18 predicted proteins | sample McNCre117_Aug_MG_2_FD_178017 | JGI IMG/M metagenome (GOLD analysis project Ga0228701, IMG submission 178017) | Freshwater microbial communities from McNutts Creek, Athens, Georgia, United States - 11-17_Aug_MG | ecosystem: Environmental > Aquatic > Freshwater > Creek | place: USA: Georgia...
AACGCCGCTAGGGTGGTCAGATGAGCGTCCCGGTATACACAGTTTCTGCCCAGCCGCACCGCGATGCGGACACCGTCGTGGTGCTCGGACTCACCACGCAGGGCAAAGAACTCGCCCTCAGGGCACCGAGCGAGTACGCCAGCCTGAGGGAACTCGCCGACTCAGTGGACGCCTCTGCTGCGGCTGAATCATTGACGCGACTGCCGAATCCAGATTCCACGCGTGCTGCCGTGGCACTCATCGGGCTCGGCACTGCGTCAGTCACGCTCAATGCACTGCGGGATGCTGCCGGTTCGGCGGTTCGCAAACTTGCCGGTAAGCCAGTGGTTGAATTTGCCTTCGATTTCGCATCGGATGCCGAAGTATTAGCCACACTCGAGGGAGCTCTCCTCGGTGCCTATTCATTCACGCGTTATAAAGGTGCTTCGCTCGACTCGCTCAAGCAACCTGCGGCAACGATTCACATCCGCACGGACCGCCAGATCGCCGCGAGCGACCTGGCACGCGTGCACGAGAAGGCGCGCGCCATGGCTCTCGTCAAGGATCTCGTCAACACTCCCGCCAACGACCTCTACCCCGAAAGCTTTGCCACGATCGCCGAAGAGCTGTGCGCTAGCGATGATTCCCTCCACATCACCGTGTGGGATGAACAGAAACTCGCCAAAGATGGTTTCGGTGGAATTCTCGGCGTAGGTAAGGGTTCGGAGCGCCCACCACGTCTGGTACGCATCTCGTATGCCCCGCAAGCAGGAAGTGCGCACATCGCGCTCGTCGGCAAAGGAATCACCTTCGACACCGGCGGCCTGTCACTGAAGTCCGGCCCTGGAATGATGGGCATGAAGTACGACATGACCGGCGCAGCGACCGCCCTGGGCGTGATTCGGGCCGCGAGCGCCCTGGCACTGCCCATCACGGTGACCGCCTGGCTGTGCCTAGCCGAGAACATGCCCTCGGGTCGCGCGACACGACCGAATGACATCCTGACCATTCGTGGCGGAAAGACGGTTGAGGTTCTCAACACTGACGCTGAGGGTCGTTTAGTGCTTGCCGATGGCCTCATGGCAGCGAGCGAAGAGCAGCCTGACCTCATCATTGATATTGCGACCCTGACTGGCGCAGCCACGACGGCGCTCGGAACGCGCACGGTGGGCGTCATGGGCAATACGGATGAGATTTCCCACCTCGTGGAAGTTGCCGGAACCAGCGGTGAGAACTTTTGGCACATGCCACTGCCCGCCGAACTCCGCCCCTTGTTGAACTCCGATGTCGCTGACATTGCAAACGTCAAGCCGGGTAACACCGCTGGTGGAATGTTGATTGCGGCCTGCTTCTTGCGCGATTTTGTGGGCAATCGAAGCGCTCACAGCGATGAGGCAACCGAGCAGCTGCCCTGGATTCACCTCGACATTGCCGGAACCGCGAATAACGGCAGTGGCCCCTACGGATTCACTGCCGGCGGACCAACCGGCGTGAGTGTTCGTGCGCTAATTGACTACATCGCCGGTCGAGCCGGTCTCCCCTCCCCCTACGCGAGCGCCAAGTAGTAGGGTTTTCTCGCGCTGAAATTTTTGTGCCTTTCCTATGTTTGAGGAGTGCCAATAGTGGCTGACATGTCTTTTGATCTCGTCGTTTTGGGTGGCGGAAGCGGCGGTTACGCAGCGGCCATTCGTGCAGTTGAGCTCGGTATGAGCGTTGCTCTGATTGAAAAAGACAAGGTTGGTGGCACCTGCCTCCACCGCGGCTGTATCCCCACCAAGGCTCTCCTCCACGCTGCCGAGGTTGCCGATGTCACCCGCGAAGCCGCACACCACGGTGTTCTTGCCGCTTTCCAGGGCATCGATATGGCCGGCGTCAACGCTTACCGCGATGAGATCGTTGGCAAGAAGTTCAAGGGCCTGCAGGGTCTCATCAAGGCGCGTGGCATCACCATGATTGACGGTGAAGGCCGACTGACCTCGGGTAACACCATCCAGGTTGGCGCCGACACCATCACCGCCAAGAACATCGTTTTGGCCACCGGCTCCTACTCGAAGTCACTCCCCGGTCTTGACATCGGCGGTCGCGTCATCACGAGCGAAACTGCTCTGCAGATGGATTGGGTACCCAACCGTGTTGCCATCCTTGGTGGCGGCGTTATTGGTGTCGAGTTCGCAAGCGTCTGGCGCTCGTTCGGCTCTGAGGTCACCGTCATTGAGGGCCTCCCGCACCTGGTTCCCAACGAAGAAGAGTCCATCTCGAAGAACCTTGAGCGTGCTTTCCGCAAGCGCGGCATCGACTTCAAGGTTGGCGTTCGTTTCTCCGGCGTGACGCAGAGCGACGCTGGTGTCGTTGTCTCGCTTGAAGACGGTTCGACGGTTGAAGCCGACATCCTGCTTGTTGCCGTTGGTCGCGGCCCGGCCACCGCTAACTGCGGATACGAAGAAGTTGGCATCACCATGGATCGCGGATTCGTGATCACCAACGAGCGTTTGCAGACCAACATCCCCGGCGTGTACGCCGTGGGTGACATCGTTCCCGGACTGCAGCTGGCTCACCGTGGCTACCAGCAGGGCTTCTTCGTGGCTGAAGAAATCGCCGGTTTGAACCCGATCATCATCGAAGACGTCAACATCCCGAAGGTCACCTACTGCGACCCCGAGATTGCGTCGGTGGGTCTCACTGAAGCCAAAGCCGTTGAAATTTACGGTGCTGACAAGGTGAAGTCTTACGAGTACAACCTGGCTGGCAACGGTAAGTCTGAAATTCTCGGTACCGCCGGAATCGTCAAGGCCGTTCGCGTTGTCGATGGCCCTGTCGTTGGTGTGCACATGATTGGCGCCCGTGTTGGTGAGCTCGTTGGCGAAGCCCAGCTCATCGTGAACTGGGAAGCCCAGCCAGAGGATATTGCTCCGCTCATTCACGGACACCCAACCCAGAACGAGTCGCTCGGTGAGACCTTCCTCTACCTGGCCGGCAAGCCCCTCCACACGCTCTAACCCCATCCGTCGAACCATTTCGATAAGCTGAACATCGATTTTCCAACAAGGAGTAGAGATTCATGAGTGAATCAGTAAGCCTGCCAGCACTTGGCGAAAGCGTTACCGAAGGTACCGTCACCCGCTGGCTCAAGCAGGTCGGTGAGCGCGTCGAGGTAGACGAGCCTTTACTCGAGGTTTCAACCGACAAAGTTGACACCGAGATCCCCTCGCCCATCTCTGGCGTGGTTGAAGAGATTCTGGTTCAAGAAGACGAGACGGTCGCTGTTGGCACCGTACTCGCTCGCATCGGTGATGGTTCTGGCGCTGGCGCTGCTCCGGTACCTGCTGCTGAAGCAGCGGCTCCTGTTGCCGCTCCGGTGGCTGAGCCCGTCGCCGCTCCGGTCGTCGAAGCTCCGGCTCCTGCAGCTCCCGTCGCTGCACCAGTTGTAACTCCTCCGCAGGCCGCTCCGGCCGCTCCGGTTGCTGCCCCCGCGGCGCCTGCAGCCGTTCCTGCGCCTCCTGCGCCCCCGGCTGCACCCGCAGCACCCGCAGCTAGCCCCACACTCGGCGGCGGCTCAGGGTATGTCACCCCCATCGTGCGCAAGCTTGCTAACGAACAGGGCGTTGACCTCTCGCAGGTTCAGGGAACTGGCGTTGGCGGACGCATCCGCAAGGAAGACATTCTTTCGGCAGGCCCCGTGCTTCACGCGCAGACCAAGGCTCGCACCCCGCTGACTGTTTCGCCTCTGCGCGGCACCAGCGTTCCGATGTCGCGCCTGCGCAAGGTGGTTGCTGAACGTGCTGTTATCTCGATGCAGTCCACCGCGCAGCTGACCAGCGTGGTCGAGGTTGATGTCACTCGCGTGGCCCACTTCCGCGACAACGTCAAGGGCGCATTCCAGGCCGCAACCGGCAACAAGCTCTCGTTCATGCCGTTCTTCGCCCTGGCTGCTACCGAGGCTCTGCAGGCATTCCCGATCATCAACGCAACCGTTGATGGCGACAACATCGTGTACCCGGCCGCTGAAAACATCAGCATCGCGGTAGACACCGAGCGTGGCTTGCTCACCCCGGTAGTCAAGAACGCTGGTGGCCTGAACATTGCTCAGTTCGCTGCCGCTATCGACGATGTAGCGACCCGCACCCGCAGCAACCAGCTGACTCCGGATGAGCTCGCTGGGGGCACGTTCACGCTCACCAACACCGGTTCGCGTGGCGCCTTGTTTGACACCCCTGTCGTGTTCCTTCCCCAGCTCGCAATCTTGGGCACGGGAATCGTGACCAAGCGTCCCGTGGTGGTTTCGCTTGACGGTCAGGACGTCATCGCAGTTCGCTCGATGGTTTACCTGGCGCTCTCGTACGACCACCGCATCATCGACGGTGCCGACGCTGCCCGCTTCCTTGTTGCCATGAAGGAACGCCTCGAAGAGGGTAACTTCGAAAACGATCTCGGCATCTAGTCGCTGAATTCACTAGTTGTGGCCATCGCTCATGTGGTGGCCACAACTGTTTAAACGCCCGGATGAACATCTCGGATATGCCAGCCGGATTGGTCTTTCTGTACTTCAACCTGCGCCTTCTTGACTGCACCGTCGGGTTGCAGCGCAAGCACTGACACCAGGCCAAAGTCTCCGCTTCGTGAACTCAGTACCGTAGCGACATCACTGCGCTGGTCAACTCCCAGCTGTGTCCATATCTCTGTCGACTTCGCATCATCGTGTTCACCACGCAACACAGCAGCAACGAAAGCTTGCGGCGATTGCTGAATACCAGGTTCACTGCTTTGCGCGCCAGTCCCTGTCCCGTCGCCAGGATTGCCCGCACCGACTGGTACGGGCGATGCCTGTGGTGCGGCCGGCGTACTGAACGGGGTGTCTTCTGTTGCGACCGTTTTCTGCGGGGTCACAATCAGGAATGTAGTCACACCCACGGCGAGCACGACAACGCCGAGCACTACAGCTTTCTTGTGTTTTGACCAGAGCGCTGGCAACCGCGCAGCTAAGCCCGAGGCAGCTTCTGGCGGTTCCGTCAGGGCGAATTCGGGAAAGTCCGCCATGAAATCGCGCACCGGGCGACTGTCGGTTCGAAACATCGATTCACGCGGTGCCGCAGGCACTATAGGTAACGCGTCGATGACCGTGGCAGGCTGCGCTGGTGGAGGAGGTACCTGCACACCCGCACCACCAGGACTAGTCAGCGGCAGCACACACCACATGCCCTCTGGAGCATGCCAGGCGTCACTCGCCCTCTGTAGTTGTGGCCAAGCCTGCACACCCGCGGTGCTCCATGGAATCAGTTCGAGCAATACCGGCAGCTCATGCGCATCTCGCGGGAGCCCGAGATACGTGTTCGGCATGATCAGTCGGTCGCGCACATAGCGACCGTGAAAAATCTCCTCAGACATGTGGGTAACCTGCCACAGACAGGCACTACGCACCGCAGGACAACAACGAGTGTGGATAACCCGGTTCGGGGCGCTCAAGCAAAGGAGCGGGCGATGGAGACAGGTAAACTTTGAAGCGTGATTGATGTCCAGATTGTTGGCGTCGGCGACACAACAGTTGACTACGTCGAAGCGTGGGATTTGCAGAAGCAGGTCCACCACGATGTCGTTTCGGGCGCCCGCCCTGACACACTCCTCCTGCTCGAGCACACGAGTGTCTACACGGCCGGCAAGCGCACTGAGGATGACGAGCGACCAACCGATGGCACTCCGGTCGTCGATGTTGATCGCGGCGGCAAAATCACCTGGCATGGCCCGGGGCAACTTGTGGGATACCCCATCACCAAGCTTGCGCTACCCATTGACGTGGTGAAGTACGTGCGCACTCTCGAAGACCTTCTCATTCAGGTGCTCGGCGAATTCGGCATCCATGGCGAACGCGTTGAAGGTCGCAGTGGCGTGTGGGTTCGTCGTGGCCTCACGCACGACAAAGTCGCCGCCATCGGTATTCGCGTGAGCGAGGGCGTCACCATGCACGGCTTCTCGCTCAACGTCAACAACTCCCTCGATGCCTATCGCGGCATTATCGCCTGTGGAATTCGCGACGCGGGCGTGACAACCATGAGCATCCTGACCGGAAATAACATCACCGTCGAAGACGTTATCCCCCGTGTGATTGCCGTTTTCACCAAACACTACGAAGGTTCCTATGTCAGCTCCTGAAGGACGCAAACTACTTCGTCTTGAAGTTCGCAACGCAGAAACTCCGATTGAAAAGAAACCGGAGTGGATTCGCACGAAGGCCAAGATGGGCCCCGAGTACATGCACTTGCAGTCACTCGTGAAGTCAGAGAACCTGCACACGGTGTGCCAAGAGGCCGGGTGCCCGAACATCTACGAGTGCTGGGAAGACCGCGAAGCCACCTTCCTCATTGGCGGCGCCCAGTGCACTCGTCGTTGTGACTTCTGTCAGATTGACACGGGCAAGCCTGACGATTTCGATGCTGACGAACCGCGTCGCGTGGGTGAATCCGTCACCGCAATGAATCTGCGCTACGCAACAGTAACGGGTGTGGCACGAGACGATCTCCCCGACGAAGGCGCCTGGCTCTATGCCGAAACAATCCGCCAAATTCACCAGCAAAGCGAAGGCACAGGCGTCGAAATTTTGGTGCCGGATTTCAGCGGCAAGCCGGAACTGCTCGCTCAGGTTTTCGAGGCGGCCCCCGAGGTCTTCGCACACAATGTCGAAACCGTGCCGCGCATCTTCAAGCGCATCCGCCCCGCGTTCCGGTACGAGCGCTCTTTGGATGTACTGACTCAAGGTCGCAATGCCGGCATGATCACCAAATCGAATCTCATTCTCGGCATGGGTGAAGAGCGTGAAGAAATCTCGCAGGCACTGCGCGACCTGCACGATGCTGGCACCGACATCATCACGATCACGCAGTACCTGCGCCCGAGCCCGCGACACCTCCCCGTGTCGCGATGGGTTCACCCGGAGGAGTTCGTCGAAATCAAAGCTGAGGCTGAAGAAATCGGATTCCTCGGCGTGCTCTCGGGACCATTGGTGCGCAGCTCGTATCGCGCTGGCCGACTCTACGCGCAGTCAATGCTTGCCAAGGGTCGCGAGATCCCCGAGCACCTGGCTCACCTCGCCGCTGGTGCCGAAGGATTCTCTCAAGCCGTCTAGCCCTTCGGCTACCACCGCGGGCCGTGGCCAGACTTTTCATGGCACGAGTCAGTGACGAGTTTTCGGTAGGGTTTACTCATGGCTAAACGCACCAAGACGCCCGGACGTATCGCTCAAATGTGGCAGGTCTACACGATGACTCGTCGTGTCGACAAAGCTGTCACCGCTTTGCTCCTGTTGGGCTTCCTCGCCCCCATCGCCGTAGCCGTCATCGTCGGCCTCGTATTCTTCGGTAGCAGCATCCTGACCCTGATTTTGATCATCGTCATCGGCGTGCTCGCTGGTGTCGTTCTGGGTCTTTACATTCTGGGCAAGCGTGCGGAAACCGCCGCGTACGATCAAATGGCTGGACAGCCAGGCGCTACGGGTGCCGTGCTGACCTCGGTGTTGCGTCGTGGCTGGATTACCAGCGACACCCCCATCGCTGTAAACAAAAACCGTGACTGTGTGTTCCGCGCAGTTGGGCGCGGGGGCATTGTGCTCATCGGAGAAGGTCCGATTAGCCGCACCAATCGCATGGTTGGTGATGAAGCGCGCAAGATTACTCGCGTGATTCCGAACGTCACCGTTCACCAGTTCTTCGTTGGCCCCGATGAGGGATCCCTGCAACTCAAAGAGATTGGCAAGACTCTGCGCGGCCTCAAGAAGAGCCTCAACGCGCGCGAGGTCAGCGTTGTGGAGAGCCGTCTGGCAAGCCTAGGTTCAGCACTTCCGATCCCTAAGGGCATCGACCCGCGTCGCGTGCGCGCCGGTAAGCCGCGCTAGCTAGCCAACTGCACTAGCGGGTTTAGGTTCGAACCAGAACGGTACCCGCGATTTTGTCGTGGAAACCACGGCTGTCGGAATCCCAGACAAGCGCAGGAACGACCAGCGCGAGCAAGATAGCTCGTACCAGCGGGCGCCAGAGTCCTGGCCATCCACCGCGCAACGGCATGACAGCCATCCCGAACAGGCGATGACCGATGGTTCCACCCAAAATGGGTACTTCAAGAATCATGAGCGCTACCCACAGCGCATAAATGAGGCTCTGATGTTGCGGACGGCTGTAGGTCGCGCTATCGAAAGCACCCGAAATGGCAATTTCGACACCGATTGCCGCAACACTAGCGATAATCCAGTCGATGACGAGAGCCCCGAAGCGACGCCCGACACGAGCTACCGAGCGGGACCCCTGTTGCGGAAGACCAAGTCGTTCACCGGGGAATTTACTTGGCGGGAGCACCTTTTTGGCGGGCTGAAAGCTGTTCACTCCCCCAGTCTAAAGTGGCCAATTCGGCAAGTGGCGCACCCGCACAAACACGCGTAACATGATGGAAACATAGGTGACACGGTCTCGTTATCGTGGTCACCTAGCTTTATGTTGTTCCTCCTTGTCTGGAGGAACAACCCTTACATCCACTTTGGAGATATTCAGGCATGTTTAAAGACTCTTCCGAGGTCATCAAGTACATCAAGGACAACGACATCAAGTTCCTTGACATCCGCTTCTGCGACCTTCCCGGCGTTCAGCAGCACTTCAACATCCCGGCATCGACCGTCGACGAAGATTTCTTCACCGTCGGCCAGATGTTTGACGGATCCTCGATTCGCGGATTCGCAAACATCAACGAGTCGGACATGCAGCTCATCCCGGATGTAACCACCGCGTTCGTTGACCCCTTCCGCACTGAAAAGACCCTGGTCATGCTGTTCGACATCTACAACCCGCGCAACGGTGAGATTTACCACCGCGACCCGCGCCAGGTTGCCAAGAAGGCTGAGAAGTACCTCGCCTCGACCGGCATCGCTGACACCGCCTTCTTCGCTCCCGAAGCTGAATTCTTCATCTTCGACGAGATTCGCTACGACGTGAAGCCGCAGCACACCTTCTACTCGATCGATTCCTCTGAAGCCGCCTGGAACTCGGGCCGCAAAGAAGAGGGCGGCAACCTCGGTAACAAGACCCCCTACAAGGGCGGCTACTTCCCGGTTACCCCGGTCGACCAGCACGCTGACCTGCGTGACGACATCTGCCTCAAGCTCGAAGAGGTCGGACTCATCCTCGAGCGCAGCCACCACGAGGTCGGCACCGCTGGTCAGGGCGAGATCAACTACCGCTTTGACACCATGGTGAACGCGGCAGACGACATCCTGAAGTTCAAGTACATCGTCAAGAACACCGCTCTCGACTGGGGCAAGACGGCAACCTTCATGCCGAAGCCCCTGTTCGGTGACAATGGTTCGGGTATGCACACCCACCAGTCGCTGTGGAACGACGGCAAGCCGCTGTTCTACGACGAGAACGGCTACGGCGGTCTCTCCGACATCGCTCGTTGGTACATCGGTGGTCTACTCAAGCACGCACCGGCCGTTATCGCCTTCACCAACCCCTCGGTGAACTCGTTCCACCGTCTGGTTCCTGGCTTCGAGGCTCCCGTCAACCTGGTCTACTCGGCAGGTAACCGTTCGGCAGCGATTCGTATCCCGATTACGGGTACCAACCCCAAGGCAAAGCGCATCGAATTCCGCGCGCCAGACGCTTCGGGTAACCCGTACCTCGCGTTCGCTGCTCAGATGATGGCTGGCCTTGACGGCATCAAGAACCGCATCGAGCCGCACGAGCCCGTTGACAAGGACCTCTATGAGCTCCCGCCCGAGGAAGCTAAGAACATTCCTCAGGTTCCTGGTTCGCTCGAAGAGGCACTGGTTGCTCTGGAGAACGACCACGAGTTCCTGCTCGCCGGTGGCGTATTCACCAAGGACCTCATCGACACCTGGATTGACTACAAGCGCACCAACGAAATCAAGCCGCTGGCCATGCTGCCGCACCCGCTTGAGTTCGAGCTCTACTACGGCGTCTAAGCGCCTCAAAACCGTTCAGCGGCTGTCGTTTCCCCCAACGACAGCCGCTGAACTATTTAACGCGAGAGAATGACACACATGACTAAGTACGAGAACGTCGAAAGCTACCTCGCCGATCAAAGTGGCGAGAAAGCGACCACACTACGGCAACTGATCTCGTTCATCCTGTCGCTGGATGAACGCCTCAGCGCCGCTATCTCGTGGAATGTGCCACAGATCAAGCTGGGCAGCAAATACGTATTCGGCATGAGTGCGGCCAAGAACCACCTCACGCTTGCCCCCTGGGGAGACCACATCTTGGATAATCTGCGACCACAGCTGGCCGACTACGTTGTCAATAAGGGCACGTTCCAGGTTCCAATGGATTGGAAGGTTGACGAGGCGCTCATCCGAACCATGGTCGCCCAGCGACTGAGCGACCTCGAGACATAAAGAAATCCCCGGCTATTTCAGCCGGAGATTTCTTTATAAATTGCTTAGCGGGCGAAGTTGCCGCGGTAGTACTCGTAGGTCCAGCCGACGATGGCAATGAGCACAAACGGAACACCAATGAAGATGATCCAGAAGCCCACGGCCATACCCAAGAACACCAGGAACAAACCGAGACCGATCATGAACGGCCACCAGCTCCACGGGCTGAAGTGACCGAGCTCCGGATCTGCGTCATCAATGTCGGCATCGCGGTCTTCAGGGAGGAGGATTCCGCCCTGCGACTTATTGACCAGGTTCAAGAAGAAGCCGATGAAGGCAGCGAGGATGGCCGACAGCAGAATTGCCACCGAACCGACGATCTCGAGCTGGCCAGTAGCCAACAAGTTCCAGACGGTGTAAACAACTGCGGCCAAGAAGAAGAAGCTGGCCAGAATTGTCAGGATAACAACGTTAGCTTTCATGACGCTTAGGCCCCCTTTCCTGCCAGAGCCGGAACCGCGGGCGCATCGTAGCCATACGGGGCAACCTCAGGGTGGTTCAGGTCGAATGCCGGGGACTCACTACGAATACGCGGAATCGAGGTGAAGTTGTGACGCGGCGGCGGGCAGCTGGTTGCCCACTCGAGCGAGCGGCCGTAACCCCACGGGTCGTCCACGGTCACCTTGGGCGCAAAGCGCGCGGTGATGTAGATGTTGACCAGCCACGGAACGAGCGAGATACCCATGATGAGCGTTCCCAGCGATGAGAGTTGGTTCATCCAGGTGAAGCCATCTTCAGGCAGGTAGGTCGCGTAACGACGCGGCATGCCCATAACGCCCACCCAGTGCTGGATGAGGAAGGTCACGTTGAAGCCCAGGAAGAAGAGCCAGAAGTGCCACTGACCGAGACGCTCGTTGAGCATCTTGCCTGTCCACTTCGGCCACCAGAAGTAGATTCCGCCAAACAGACCAAACACCAGACCACCCACGATGACGTAGTGGAAGTGCGCCACGATGAAGTAGCTGTCCGAGAGGTGGAAGTCGAGCGGCGGGGATGCCATGATGACACCGGTCAAACCACCGAAGATGAAGTTGAAGATGAAGCCGATGGCGAAGAGCATCGGGGTTTCGAACGTCAACGAGCCGCGGAACATGGTTCCGATCCAGTTGAAGATCTTCACACCCGTCGGGACCGCAATCAACATGGTCAACAGGGCGAAGAACGGCAGCAGAACCGAACCGGTGACGTACATGTGGTGAGCCCACACGGTCATCGACAGCGCACCGATACCCAGGGTCGCGTAGACCAGCGTCTTATAACCGAAGATGGGCTTGCGGCTGAATACCGGAATGATTTCGGAAATCACGCCGAAGAACGGTAGCGCAAGGATGTACACCTCAGGGTGTCCGAAGAACCAGAACATGTGCTGCCAGAGCATGGCACCACCAGTTGCTGAATCGAATACGTGAGCACCGAAAACGCGGTCTGCGAGGAGACCGAACAGGGCAGCTGCGAACACGGGGAACACGAGGATAACCAGGATCGAGGTGACCATGATGTTCCACGTGAAGATCGACATGCGGAACATGGTCATGCCCGGGGCACGCATCGTGATGATGGTGGTGATGAAGTTCACCGCACCCAGAATCGAACCGAAACCGCTGAGGGCCAGACCGGCAACCCACATGTTGCTACCGAGGCTGGGCGAATACGCCATTGTCGACAGCGGGGTGTAGGAGAACCAACCGAAGCTCGCAGCACCACCGGGGGTCAAGAAGCCACTGACCGCGATCAGCGAACCGAAAAAGTAAATCCAGTACGAAAGCATGTTCAGACGCGGGAAGGCCACGTCAGGTGCGCCGATCTGGAGCGGAATCAATTCGTTGGCAAGACCAGCAAACAGCGGGGTCGCCACCATGAGAAGCATGATCGTGCCGTGCATGGTGAACATCTGGTTGTACTGCTCTTTGGTCGCCAGAACCTGAAGGCCCGGAGCGAAGAGCTGCATGCGGATAATCATCGCCATGATGCCACCGATGACGAAGTAAACCAGTGCCGTGATGACGTACAGGTGACCGATTACCTTGTGGTCGGTCGAGGTGAGCCAACGCACAATCACGTTGCCACGCTTACTGTTGCGGGTGACTCCGACGGTCTTGCTACCAGTCGGGTTTGCCTGAACAACGGGTACAGGAGTCAATGTTGCGCTCATGTGCTATCCCCTACTTGCTCTCTGCGACAACAGCCGCTTGGTTGGTGGAACGGTCAAAGTCGGTTCCGAGCTGACCAGTGAATCCCTGGTCTTTTCGGCTCTGGATGTAAGCCTGGTAGTCGGACTCTGAAACGACCTTCACTTGGAAGAGCATCTGCGAGTGATACTCGCCACAGAGCTCGGCACACTTGCCGCGGAAGGTACCGATGCGTTCCGGCGTGAACGACATGTAGTTGGTCTTACCAGGAATCATGTCTTTCTTGTACAGGAAGTCAATGACCCAGAACGAGTGGATGACATCGCGAGCCTTGAGCTGAATCTCAACCGTCTTGCCTACAGGCAGGTACAAGGTCGGAATAGAAGCCGGGTCAATCGAACCGCGGGGTGCATTCGGATCGTTCGAAGGCTGAACCTGAATGCCCGAGTAGTAGACGTTCTCGTGAACGTAGTTGAAGTCCCAGGCCCACTGCTTACCGAAAGCCTGGATGGTCACGTCCGGCTTGGCGTAGCGCTGCTCGATGATGGCCTCATCGCGGGCGGTGAAGAAGAAGAAACCGATGATCATGATCAGCGGAACAACCGTGAAGAAAACCTCAATGGGCATGTTGTAGCGCAGCTGTGCGGGAAGGCCGGTGTCGGTCTTGCGACGGCGGTACATGATCATCGACCAGATGAGCAGCCCCCAGGCGATGAGACCTACTGCGAAGAGCACCAGCCAGCTGGTGTTCCACAGACCGATGACACGATCAACGTGGTTCGTGGTTCCGGGCTGAGTGGGCAGATAACCGACCATCTCTTGGGGAGTACATCCCGCCAATACCAGGGCAACCGTAGCTATCGCAGGAACTGCGAGCCAACGGAGTCGACGTGAATTACGCACGTGTGACCTTTCGACAAAATTGCTGACCACGAGACACTCGTGAGCCAGTACCAGCCTATCCTGCAGGTTGCCTGTTTGTGCCCGCAGATACCGCTAGTTGTGCCGAAAAAACTGGCGGGTTACCTGCTAGTGGAAAGAGTCACCACACGCGCAGCTGCCCGACGCATTCGGGTTATCGATTTGGAATCCCTGGGCGCTAATCGTGTCCGCGAAGGAGATCACGGCTCCGTCAACAAAAGGCGCGCTTTTGCGGTCGACGACGACCTCAACACCATCAAAATCAACGATTGCGTCGCCATCGAAGGTGCGCTCATCGAAGTACATCGAGTACTTGAGCCCTGCGCATCCGCCCGATTCAACAGCGAGACGCAAGCGAACCAGCTCGGTTTCTTGCGCCAGGAGTGACTGAACTTTCGTCACGGCCTCGGGGCTGAGGGTGACTCCATGAGCGCTGTTTGCCGTCGCAGTTTCCGTCACGTCACATTCCTTCGTTTGTCCGGATAATCCGATGTCCATTATTTCTTATAACGAGATGGGGCTAAAAACTATTCCGCCCTAGGAACGGTGTTCGGACAGAGCTCGCAAGAAATGAGTCTGGCTGGCGATTCCTTTGGCGAACGAGGGAATGTGCAAGGACTCGTTCGGGCTGTGCGCCCGCGAATCGGGGTCTTCCACGCCGGTGACGAGCACTGTGGCACCCGGGAAAGCTTCGACGAACTCAGCAATGAACGGAATCGACCCGCCCACGCCCATGTCCACCGGTTCGACACCCCACACAGAAGTCATGGCGTCCCGCGCGAGATCGACAACCGGACTGGCTGCATTCATTGCGAATGCAGCACCAGTTCCCTTGATTTCGCAAGAAACTTCAGCGCCGAAGGGTGGCTCCGCGCACAAGAAATCCGTGAGAGCACGGGCTGCCTCAGCGGCGTTCTGTCCAGGTGCCACACGCAAACTGACCATGGCAGAAACCGAGGGAATGAGCGTGTTGCTGGCCTCCGAGGTCGCCGGCATGTCGAGACCGATAACGCTGATTGCAGGATGATTCCACAGACGGGCAAGAAAATCGCCCTCGCCGATCGGGGCGACACCGGGGAGCAAGCCTGACTCGTCACGCAAGCGTTCTTCGCTGAATTCCGGAGTGGGATGCTCGCGCGCATCCAGCCCAGGGACCAGGACATTGCCCTCGTCATCGTGCAAACGACCGAGCAATTTCGTCAGAACGAGCATCGCGTCAGGAACTACTCCCCCGAACATCCCCGAATGGAGGGCGTGATCAAGGGTACGCACAGTGACTTTGACCGTCGCATTGCCACGCAAACTCACGGTAAGAGCAGGAATCTCGGTGGTCCAGTTGCCCGAATCCGCCACGATGATGACGTCTGAGGCCAAGCTGTCACGATGGGCCGCGAGCGTGTTGCTGAACGATGGAGAACCGTATTCTTCTTCGCCTTCGATGAACACGACAACGCCCAAGTCGCTCTCGGGAACCAGTTCACCCAGCAGGCGCAACGATTCGAGGTGCACCACAATGCCGGCTTTGTCATCGGCCACGCCACGGCCGAATAGTCGATCCCCGCGGCGAACCGGTTCGAAAGGCTCACTCTCCCACACCGCGAGGTCGCCTGGTGGCTGCACGTCATGGTGGGCGTAAAGCAACACCGTCGGCGCGCCATGACGCGGTTCACGACGAGCGATCACGGCCGGCTGGCCCAAATCACCGGCATCGGTGGGCTCGCGCACAATCTCAACCGACTCGAAGAAATCGAGCGCTCGCAAGTGGGCTGCCACCGCATCGGCACTGGCTTGCACGCGCGTTTGGTCGAAGCTGGGCCAAGACACCGATGGGATGCGCGCCAAGGCAGTGAGCTGCTCGAGGGTGGTCTCGAGTCGTGCATCGACCAAGGAACGAATCTGTTCAGCCATGCCGTTCTCTGAAGATGCCAAATCTGCGTGCGCCATGCAGATAATCTTAGGTTCGCCCCCAACTTGAATGAAGGAACCTCCGTTGGCAAAAAACGAGACGAACAACAACGAGTCTTCAGCTGCTGAAGAGACGCCCGTAAGCGGCAAAGGCCACGCCACGCCCAAGCGTCGCGAGCAAGAAGCTGCCAATAAGCGCCCCCTTATTCCTAGCGACCGCAAAGAGGCAGCCAAGCAGTCACGTGCCGCCAATGCCGCCGCTCGTGACCGTGCTCGCGTGGGTCTGGCCGCTGGCGACGAGCGTTACCTTCCGGCTCGTGACAAGGGCCCGCAGCGCCGTTTCGCACGCGACTATGTCGACGCGCGGTTCAGCATCGGTGAGCTGCTTATCCCGGTGATGTTCTTGATCATCATCACATCGTTCATTCAGATTGGACCGAACCCTTACCTGGTCCCGAACATCGCGAACTACACCATGTGGGCTTTTGTCTGCGTCTTGCTCATCGACCTCATGATTCTTTCGGGCAAGCTCAAGACGCGCCTCGAGAAGAAATTCGGTCAGGTTGATCGTGGTGTGCGCTGGTACGCGATGATGCGCTCGCTTCAGCTGCGTCCGATGCGCCTGCCTAAGCCGCAGGTCGCCCGTCGCGAGTACCCGAACTAGCGTTCGCTCAGACCTCGGTTTATTTGGCGCGCCCAGCCGGGGCCCCAATAGACGAAACCGCTGTAACCCTGCACGAGGGATGCGCCGGCAGACAGTCGCGCGCGCACGTCTTCTGCGGTCTCAACCCCGCCCACCGAAATGATGCACAGATTAGCCGGAGCATTGGCCGCAATCGCCTGAAGAACGTCCATGGAACGTTGCTTAAGAGGACGTCCTGATAAGCCACCAGCGCCGATGTGCTCGACCTTGCGTGCGTCCGTTTTCAACCCGTCGCGCGACAGCGTGGTGTTGGTCGCGATAATCCCCTGTAACCCAAGGCGGGCAGCCAGCTGAGTAACCTTGACCACTTCAGCATCGCTCAAATCGGGAGCGATCTTGACCAAGAGCGGCGTCGCGCCGGCCTCTTTCTGCACCGCCGCGAGCAAAGGCTCGAGCTGATCAATCTCCTGCAAGCCACGCAAACCAGGGGTGTTTGGTGAACTCACGTTGACGACCAAATAGTCGGCCAGCGGAGCGAGCAGACGCGTGCTCGTCACGTAATCGGCAATGGCGTTCTCGACCTCGACCACGCGACTCTTGCCAATGTTGACGCCAATCACCGGTCGATGGCGCCACCGACGAATGCGCTCGAGACGATGGACTGCCGCAGCGGATCCCCCGTTATTGAAGCCCATGCGGTTGATGACGGCGAAGTCCTGCACGAGTCGGAACATGCGTGGCTTGTCGTTTCCGGGCTGCGCTTGCGCGGTGAGCGTGCCGACCTCGACGTGCCCGAAGCCCAAGTTGGTGAGACCGCGGATGTACCGCGCATCTTTATCGAAACCTGCTGCGAGTCCGAACGGAGTCGTGAAGTTGAGGCCGAGCGTCTGCACCGAAATATCGCGCCGAGGCTTGGTGAACGCGCGAACCGCGCCGCCTACCACGGGCCAGCCGCACACGCGAATGATGAGGGCGGCGAGGTGGTGCGCGCGTTCCGCCTCGATCCGAGTGAGTACCGTGCGGTAGAGAAAGCTATACAACCGTGGCGGTTGCGCGGTCACATTGGTCATTGGTTCTGGGCTGCCTCGTGGTCGGCGCGAAGAATTGCGATTGCTGATTCAAAGTCTGAGAGCGATTCAAAGGCCTGGTACACGCTGGCAAAACGCAGGTATGCCACCTCATCGAGTTCGCGAAGCGGGGGCAGAATCGAGAGGCCGATTTCGTTGGCCTCAATCTGCGATGCACCCGTGGCACGAATGAGCTCTTCAACTTTTTGCGCAAGCGTGGCGAGGTCTGCGTCGGTTACCGGGCGCCCCTGACATGCCTTGCGCACACCGGCAACCACCTTTTCGCGGCTGAACGGCTCGACAACTCCCGACCGCTTGATCACACTCAGGCTCGCGGTTTCGAGCGTGCTGAATCGACCTCCACACTCCGGGCACTGGCGGCGGCGGCGAATCGACAAACCGTCATCGGATGTGCGTGAATCAATCACACGAGAATCAGAGTGGCGACAGAACGGGCAATACACCTGGGATCACGACTCCTGTTCGTTGTCGAAACGAATGGACACGGCACGCCCGTGCGCGGGCAAGTCTTCGCTGCGGGCGAGTGACTCCAGACCGGTAGCAACCTGACGCAGCGCATCCGCCGAATAGTCGACGACCTGCTGCGCACGCAGGAATGTGTAGGCGCCGAGACCCGAAGAGAACGCAGCGTGACCACCGGTTGGCAAAACGTGGTTGGAACCAGCGGAGTAGTCCCCCAGACTCACCGGTGAGTAATTGCCGACGAAAATTGCGCCGGCGTTAATGAGACGCGGTAACAGGGCCTGGTTATCCGCCGTTTGCACTTCGAG
>Ga0228701_1001239_pt1 | contig 17860 bp, 11 predicted proteins | sample McNCre117_Aug_MG_2_FD_178017 | JGI IMG/M metagenome (GOLD analysis project Ga0228701, IMG submission 178017) | Freshwater microbial communities from McNutts Creek, Athens, Georgia, United States - 11-17_Aug_MG | ecosystem: Environmental > Aquatic > Freshwater > Creek | place: USA: Georgia...
TCAGTCCCCCACTTAGATGCAGCAATGAACTGAATTAAACGGCCTAATACATGGGGATATTCACTTAATAATGCCAAATAAGATGAGCGCCTTGACACGGACTCAAGCAAATTCATCATTCTGACTAAGACTTCGTCAGATCTCAAAGCCCCCCAATTTTTCTGCTGAATATATTCAGCAGAATTAGCCATCAATGTAATAAATCTTCTTCTAGATACATCAGTCAAAGACCGATAGCGCGCGCTACCTAACCACGCTTCCCAACGCTCCTTAACTTCCGGATGTTCATTAGACGGTGCCCAGGTGGTAATAGATTCTCCGACCTGCTCATTCTCATCATTCATTTTTTTCAAAACAAATGCATTGGCAAATAACTGAGCAACATTACCTCGATGAAAAGCTAAAGTTGTCCTGAAATCCTCCAGATTTTCATGCCCCATGGCTTTAGCTAGGCGTGCTTGAGATGCATCATCACCAGGCAAATGATGAGTTTGAGCATCCTCCCAATACTGAAGACGGTGCTCTAATTTCCTGAAGTAGTCATAAGCTTGAGTTAATTGCTTTAAATCCACCTCCGACAGTAATTGGCGCTCATAAACCGCATTAAGAACTTCTAAAGTAGGTCTGATTCTCAATCCCGGATCTTGACCCCCACGCACTAACTGAAACATCTGAGCCATAAACTCAATTTCTCTAATGCCGCCTCGCCCCAATTTAATATCAGCCGCTCTCTCAGGATGTGCCAAACTTCTTTTTTCAGCCTCTTGCTGAATCTGCCCATGAAGCTCACGAATAGCAGCAATGACACCAAAATCCAAATAACGACGATAAACAAACGGACGAACTAAATCTTGCAGACCTTTAAATAAGCGTGGGTAGGTTGAATCTTGCTCTGGCGGGTAAATCATTCGCCCCTTAATCCAAGCGTAACGCTCCCACTCACGGCCTTGCACACTGAAGTATTCCTCCAACATACCCAAGCTGCAAACCAACGGCCCAGAATCACCATTGGGTCTTAAACGCATATCTACACGAAAAACAAAACCCTCAGCAGTTAACTCAGATAGCAAAGATATTAGTTTTTTACCTAAGCGGGTATACCACTCATGATGGGAAATGCTTTTAGTACCGCCTTGGGTATCACCCTCATCTTCATAAACAAACACCAAATCAATGTCGGAAGAGACGTTTAACTCACGGCCTCCCAACTTCCCCATTCCAACAACCATCAGAGGCACATAAGTTCCATCTGCGGATAAAGGCTCACCCACCAGTGGCTTCATATCAATACGTAAAGCCTCAATAGATATCGCAATGGCCTTTTCTGCAAATAAACTAATCCCCTCGGTGACCTCCTTAAGATCAGCTAGCCCATTTAAATCTCTATAAGCGGTCAACAACATAAAACGCTGACGTGCCAAACGTAATTGGGAAGAAAAAGCTTCTAGATTAATAGGCTGCTGAGATAGCAATGTTTGAGCCTCAGACAAAATATCGTCGATAACCCGCTCGTCAATCGGGGCTACCACCCTGCCGGCCAGGTCAGCAAGCCAGCTCGGCTGAGCGTTTAACCAGCGATTAGCATATGAAGAATGCTCACGAAGCGCCAAAAAACCACTATCATTAATTGTCATAATATCTATGTTATAGCTATCAATACCTGCTTGGCTATCGCATAATTACAAAATGTCTTGGTCACAAATTTCCACCGCCATTAACACCCTGCTTCAGCTTAAAGAAAAAGCAGAACAATGGTCCTCTTGGAAAAAGAAGCTAAAGTGGCTGACCGTCCTATTTTTCAGCATTTTTCTAATAACCCATCTAACGGTTAGATTCATCATTTGGCCTAAAGTTGAAGAAAATAAGACCTACTTTGAGCAGGCCTTAAGTGAAAACATTGGTGCTCAGGTAAAAATTGGCGAAATTAAGACGAATTGGTCTGTGCTATGGCCAGCATTTAGCATCAAACAAATCTCCATTGTTGATAAACAACATCCACAACAGGAGCTATTAAATATTCCCGAAGTTACTGGCAGATTGTCATGGGAAAGTATTTGGCATTTAAAACCTTTCTTTCACAACCTAAAATTTGATAACGCCCGTATTGAAATAAAAAGAGAGCAAGACGGAAATTGGGATATTGCTGGCATTAAATTATCAAAAGATTCAGCAGGCTTCACGTTCGGTAATTGGCTTTTTGACCAAGATAACGTCAATATCAGTAACGCCAAAATTGTATGGCTTGATCAATTCAAGCAAACAACTTCCCACACCATCACCGTTAATAGCCTACAGCTGAATAACTCCTGGTTTAGTCACGAAATTAAATTAGCTATCGATAGCCCTTGGCATGAAAAAACCGCCAATATTCAAGCAAAATTTAGGCATGGATTTTTAAGTGATGCTGGGAATTGGGAAAATTGGAGCGGTAAATTAGCATGGAACATCCAAGGAATTGATCTTAAAAAAATAAATCAAATCTTTGATACCTCCATCAAAATTATTGATGGCCAAATCACCGTGACAGGTGATGCCTATTTAAATAACGGCATCCTTGATGGTGGCCAAACCATCCTACAAGGCCATAACCTTCATTTTGATTGGGAGCGCTTTAATAAACCACTCAAAATTGAATTTATTGAAAGTCACCTAGAGCAAAATACTCAAGGTAGCACCATGACGTTAAGCGCGCCTCTTCTGAAATGGCGCGTCAATAATCAATCATCTCTACAAGAATTAAATGATTTAAGTCTTTATTGGAAAATTGCTCCGAATATTGAATCCGTGAAAAGTGTTGGCATCAAAGCTGCGCACATTGATATTGAATTATTTGAACAGTTAGCAAAACAATTTCCATTACCCAAAGACTTAAATGATTTCATCAAACAATACCAAGCCGCGGGTGAGTTACAAGATTTAGATGCCAACTGGAACGCTGATACTTTTAAATTACCTTTCAATTTAGAAATTCCTGGATTCCATCAGTCACACTACAAGCTATCCCTTAAATTCAACCGTTTATTCCTAACACCTTATAAAGCCGATGAATTAGCCGTTGCTAACTTAAAGGGTGAACTCTTTGCATCAGAACTAGGCGGGGAAGTTAAATTAGATAGCAATGCGTCAGCGATCACGCTGCCTAAAATGCTAGAAAATGATCTCCTAGAATTAAATCAAGCCAAAGGTTCTATTAAGTGGCAAAAAACTGATGGCGCTTGGTCTTATGAATTAAACAACATGCATCTTGATAATCCCGATGCATCTCTAGACTTTGATGCCGCTTACAGCCCTCAGCACGGCAATAGATCAGAAAAAATAAAAATTAAAGGTAATATCAAAAGAGCCAAAGTGGCAGGTATCACACGCTACTTCCCCATCGCCATGTCCCCAGATGCGAGGAAATATATTAGGCAATCATTACTAGATGGCCAAATTAATGATGGCTCTATTCATATTGAAGGCGATCCCGAGAAAATTCCATTCAATACGAAACATCCAGGAATTTTTAACCTGGAACTCCCTATTGAAAACGCCAACTACCTACCATCAAAAGAAATATCCAAGACTGGTGGCACATGGTCAGCATTTTCTCGCGTTAAAGGTGTCGTTACATTTAGAGGCCCTCGCCTTGAACTCGACATCAAAGAAGCAAGCTATGAAAGTGTTCAACTAAAAAAAATAAAGGGGCATGTCGATAATATCGTCAGCAAAAACGCGACACTTATCATCGACGGGCAAGCGGAAGGTCTTGCTAAAGATTTGCTCTACTACTACGCAAGCAGTCCCTCCGGGAAAAAAGTTACCGATAGCTGGGACAAAATCAAGGCCGAGGGTAACGCACAACTTAACCTTAAGCTAGAGATTCCTTTTGAAGATGTAAGCAATTCAAAAATTCAAGGCGAGATCGAATTAAATAAAAACACCATCAACATCAACAATCAAATTGATGTGAAAGATATAACAGGGCAAATTCTTTTCTCAGAAGAAAAAATCATCGCTAAAAACTTAAAAGCTCAGGCTCTAGGTGGCACCATATCCATCAATGCCCCTGCTCAGTTGCCATGGCATTCTCAAAATGAAATGCGCGTCACTGGAAGTGCAAAAGTTGACGCTCTTAGCGAATTACTGAACGACGGCAATAAAGATAGTCTTAATACAAGCCTTTTAAAACAATTTGAGGGGCAATTTAAGTATGACGGCAAACTATCTATTACAAACAATGGTTACAAATTAAACCTAGGGCTGCAATTAAATGAATTGAGCTCACAATTACCAGCGCCACTCAATAAGAAATTAGGCACAGCTATGAGTGGACAACTCTTAGCTGAGAATATCTCTTCCAATGGAAAAACTGAGCATCTCGCTACACTAAGAATTGAAAAATTACTTGAAGCTAAATTTGCATTTAAAAATAGCTATCCAACCCGGATTAGCTTAGGCATTAATTCACCAGCCACCCTCCCAATGCAAGGCTTCTCATCAACCATTGTTTTAGACAAGCTAGACCTTGAAGCTTGGCAAAATTGGGGAGATAAACATTTACCCGACTCCCCTACCAACAACTCCCCAAAATCAAGTGGCATTCAACTAAATACTCTTTCAGCATCCATTGGCTCGGTGAAAGTTGCCAATAAAGAATTAAAGAACATCACGCTATCAGCAACCCATGATCAAGATCTATGGCACGCCAGCATTAACTCATCGCTAGCTATTGGTTTAGTGCAATGGAAATCGCCTCAAGCAGGCCTACCTCAAGGCAAGTTAACGGCAAAACTACAGAAGCTTATTATCGAAAGCGAAGCGTCCGATGAAACCATTACGAAGAGCATTAACCAACGGATTCAAAAAATTCCCGCTTTAGATATTCAATCAGAACTATTAATCATTAATGGCAAGCCTTACGGGAAGATGGAGTTGCTAGCTAGTAATGATAAGAATGATTGGAAGATTGAAAAGCTCAACTTAAAAACTCCTGATGCAAAATTAACCGCACATGGCAAATGGATATTGGCTCGTCAAGGGAATCAACCTTCTTCAGGAAGAACAGAGCTAACATTTGATCTAGATATTGATAACGCAGGCTCACTTCTAAATAACCTTGGCTTTCCTAAAACCATTGAAGATGGTGCAGGAAAACTCGTAGGTACTATTCATTGGCAAGGTGAGCCGTATAAATTTGACATCAAGTCTTTAAAAGGCGACCTGTCCTTGGATTTAGCCAAAGGTACCGTTCTACAAGTTGAACCAGGCATCGCAAGATTGTTAGGCGTTCTTAGCTTTCAAGGATTAAGCAGAATTGCCACATTAGATATTGGCGGCGTATTAAAACCCATCGTAACCCAAGGCACCCCTTTTGACCGGATTACCGCTAAAGGCACCATCAATAATGGCACAGCGCTTATTCAAGATCTAACCATGAAAGGCCCTCAAGGAAATGTACGCCTAACGGGGCAGGCAAATCTGATCAATGAAACCCAAGATATGCGCGTAACTGTTGTGCCCAATCTAAATGCTGGCTCCGCCTCAGTTGCCTATACCTTCATCAATCCAATTATTGGCTTAAGCACACTGGTTGGGCAATACCTTATTGCCGATGAAGTAAGCAAGTTGTTCCAGATGGACTACCTTATTCAAGGAACTTGGGCCACGCCGCAAGTGATTGCTTTAGATAGCAAGGGCAAACCTATCAACGAGAGCCAATTAAAAGAAATTAGAGATAAATCTTTGCTGCGCCAACAGCAAAATCCCAATAAGCAATAGAATGAGGGCATGACCTCATCCGCACAGCTATCCGTTGCCAGCATACAAATGGTGTCTTCACCATCTTGGGAAGATAACCTTAGCTCTGCCACAGGACAAATATCCGCAGCCAAATCAGCTGGGGCCAACCTGATCGCCTTACCCGAATATTTCTGCCTAATGGGTCATTCAGATCAAGATAAAGTCAAAATATGCGAACAGTTTGGAGATGGTCCTATACAGGACGCCCTCAAAAATTTAGCTATCAAACACCAGGTCTATTTGGTTGCAGGAACCATCCCACTGGCATCAACTGATAAAAACAAAGTGAGGAACTCAACTTTGGTGTTTAGTCCATCTGGCGAAGTCATTAGTCGTTACGACAAGATTCATTTATTTGGATTTAAGCAAGGTGACGAGAACTATCAAGAATCCAACACAATTGAAGCCGGTACAACACCTACAAGTTTTACGATCACTCACCAAAACACCGAATGGAACATCGGCCTATCTATTTGCTATGACATGAGGTTCCCAGAGCTATATAGAGCGATCGGAGCTGTAGATTGCCATGTCATACCAGCAGCATTCACCTACACGACCGGTAAAGCTCATTGGGAAATATTATTACGGGCCCGCGCTATTGAAAATCAGTGTTATGTCTTAGCCAGCGCTCAAGGTGGAAAACACAATAACGGTAGAAGAACTTGGGGGCAAAGCATGTTAGTTAACCCCTGGGGAGAAATCGAATCAGAATTAAAGGATGGTGAAGGCTTCGTCATCGGCCATCTTAAGAAAGAGCTGATTCATGAAATACGTACAAAACTACCCGCCCTACAGCATCGCACTCTTTAATTAGTTTTATGAACTCACACTTAGCCCTAGAAAATTCACTTTCACTTAGTCGAGCGGAGGCACTAAAAATTGCCAAAGATATACTCTTGGCACCCGCGGGCATTACTGAGGAAGACCTTCAAAAGACTTTATCCCACATGCATTTGCATCACTTAGATGATGCGGATTTATATTTTCAAAGAACCTTAAATGAGTCTTGGAGCTTAGAAGAAGGTATTGTCAAATCAGGAAGCTTTGGAATTGATCAAGGTGTTGGGGTAAGAGCTATTAGCCAAGATAAAACTGCTTTTGCTTATTCTGATGAAATTAGCGCCCTTGCTCTTAAGCAAGCAGCGGAAGCAACGCGGGTCATTGGACCTAAAAATCAAAAAGTGCATGTATCCCCTAAATGGGCAACGCCACCAACCCATGCTCTATATCAACCTTATGACCCACTTGCTAGCCTAGACGCCAAAGCCAAAATTGCCTTACTTGAAGACATTGAACGCAAAGCCAAAGCGAAGGACCCAAGAATTGTTCAAGTGATGGCGGGTTTAGCTGGTGAATTCGATATTGTTTTAGTAGCAAGAGCTAATGGCGTTTTGGCTGCAGATATCAGACCACTAGTCAGAGTGTCGATTACCGTTATTGCCGAACAAAATGGTCGGCGTGAAGTAGGGTCTTCTGGCGGCGGTGGTCGTTTTGATTATCACTTTTTCGATGCCGGGAAAATTGACCGCTGGATTGATGAAGCCGTGCATTCAGCCCTAATCAACCTAGAATCTCGACCAGCTCCAGCCGGCCCAATGACAGTTGTTTTAGGACCAGGTTGGCCTGGTGTATTACTGCACGAAGCTATTGGCCATGGGTTGGAAGGCGACTTTAATAGAAAAGGTTCATCTGCTTTTTCAGGAAGAATCGGGCAAAAAGTTGCGGCTAAAGGCGTCACAGTTGTAGATGACGGCACCATCTCAGGTAGAAGAGGATCTTTATCGGTTGATGATGAAGGTAACCCCACCCAATGCACCACGCTGATTGAAGACGGCATCCTAAAAGGTTATTTACAAGATAGCCTCAACGCCCGCCTCATGAATATGCCCGTGACTGGCAATGCTAGACGCGAAAGCTACGCCTCTCTCCCTATGCCACGCATGACGAACACTTACATGTTGGGCGGCAAAGAAGATCCTCAGGAAATTATTAGCAGCATCAAAAAAGGGTTGTATGCAGTGAACTTTGGCGGAGGGCAAGTCGACATCACTAGCGGCAAGTTTGTTTTCTCCGCATCTGAGGCCTATTGGGTCGAAAACGGCAAAATTCAATATCCAGTCAAAGGCGCCACCATTATCGGTAGCGGTCCAGAATCGCTAAAAGACATCAGCATGATTGGCAATGATATGGGGCTTGATAGCGGCATTGGCGTTTGCGGAAAAGATGGTCAAAGCGTCCCAGTCGGTGTTGGTCAGCCCACCCTTAGAATTGACAACATGACAGTTGGCGGCACGGGATAATTGGACAAGTAAAAAAACTGTGCTACATTAGCTCTATGCGTGCAATTAATTTTTATTTCTTTTATTTTTGGTTCTCAGACCACGGCGGTCGAGAGGCAGAAATTCAAGCATAAATTTCTAGCACTCAATCAAACCGCCGAATACCTCGGCGGTTTTTTTATACCTTTAAATTTCATAAAAATAGCGGAATTGGAGTGAACAACATGAGCAAGAAAACTCTAGGCAACATAGATAACTGGTATGCAAGCGTCGATAAAACCTCGGAGACCGACGATGAACGCATTCAGGAAATTACCGTGTTACCACCCCCAGAGCATCTCATTCGCTTCTTTCCAATTCAAGGAACCGCGACTGAAAAACTAATTAATAGCACACGTAAAAAAATACGCAACATCATGCATGGCGACGATGACCGCCTATTAGTGATTATTGGACCATGCTCCATTCATGATCCAAGCGCCGCTATTGAGTACGCTAATCGCCTACTAGAACAACGTCAAAAATACGCTGGCGAACTAGAGATTGTGATGCGCATCTACTTTGAAAAGCCAAGAACAACTGTTGGTTGGAAAGGTTTAATTAACGACCCTTACCTAGATGAAAGCTACAAAATTGATCAAGGCTTAAGGATTGCCAGACAGTTACTCATTGAAATCAATCGCATCGGCATGCCTGCCGGCAGTGAGTTTTTGGATGTTATTTCCCCACAATACATTGGCGACCTCATTTCATGGGGAGCTATTGGCGCCCGCACAACCGAAAGTCAAGTTCACCGTGAACTAGCTTCTGGTATTTCAGCACCAATTGGTTTTAAGAATGGTACAGACGGAAATATCAAAATTGCTACTGATGCGATTCAATCAGCCAACAGACCTCACCACTTCCTATCTGTTCATAAAAATGGTCAGGTGGCGATTGTTGAAACAAAAGGCAATTCAGACTGTCACGTTATTTTGCGCGGCGGCAAAACACCTAACTACGATGCAGAGAGTGTGGCAAAAGCTTGCGCCGAACTAGAAGCGTCAAAACTACCCGGCACTTTGATGGTTGATTGCTCACATGCCAACTCAAGCAAACAACATGAACGTCAAATTGAAGTAGCTAAGGATATTGCCAACCAATTAGCCTCTGGTTCAAAACAGGTGTTTGGCGTAATGATTGAAAGTCACTTGAATGAAGGTGCCCAAAAGTTCACCCCAGGAAAAGATGATCCTGCCAATCTTAAATACGGCACAAGCATCACAGATGCCTGCATCAACTGGGATGACTCATTAGATGTTTTAGAAATTCTTGCGCAAGGCGTTAAAAAACGTCGCACACAGAAATAAGAACTAAACCTAATAAGCCTCTAAGCTTGAGAACAATAAAAAAGACCCTTAAGGGTCTTTTTTATTGCCTTGGATTAACTTTGTTTTCTATTTAGGCTCTTTTTTATGTTTCCATAAAACGTCTGCGCCACCACCAGACTGATTTAACACTCTAGCTATAACAAATAACAAATCCGACAAACGATTGACATATTGCCTAGGGCTATCATGAATAGCTTCATGTTTACCCAACTTCACAATAGATCTTTCAGCCCGGCGGCAAACAGTTCGACAAACATGCGCTTGCGCAGCTGCTCTTGAGCCACCCGGCAAAATAAATTCTTCCAACTTAGGCAGCGTGGCGTTGTATTTAGCCAACCACTCATCCAATTGAGCCACTTGCTCTTCTTTTAGGAGGGTGTAATTGGGGATGCATAACTCACCCCCAAGATCGAATAAGTCATGCTGGACCTGAGAAAATAATTCTCTTAATTCAACAGCAACACTTTCAGGAATATCTTCAGTAATTAGAACCCCAATTTCTGAATTTAGCTCATCCACATCACCCATCGCGCAGATGCGTAAATGGTCTTTATCGACGCGACTACCATCACCCAAACCAGTGGTTCCTGTGTCACCCGTACGCGTTGCTATTTGTGTCAATCTTTTGCCCATGACACCGATTATATGGAAATGGCTAGAATATAGTAAAACCACAATAAATAGAGACAAATGGACACAACCTTATCCCCTACTCCTGCCGAAATTTTGGCTAAGCAAAAAGAGCTCGTAGATGCTCTTAGACCTTTACTCCCCCAAGAGTCATTGCTTTGGGAACCAGAGGATACGATTCCTTATGAATGTGACGGTCTAGCCGCTTACAGACAAATGCCTCTAGCAGTTGCCTTGCCTGAGAACCAAGAACAAGCAGTGGCGGTGATTAAGGTGTGTCAAAAACTACAAGTTCCAATTGTTCCGAGAGGATCTGGCACCGGCCTATCTGGTGGAGCAATGCCAATAGCTCAAGGATTAGTACTATCCCTAGCTAAATTAAAGAAAATTATTCATATTGATCCAATTGCTAGAACTGCTGTCGTACAACCTGGCGTTAGAAATTTAGCTATTTCAGAAGCAGTAGCAAAACATGGTCTGTACTACGCACCGGATCCATCATCACAAATCGCCTGCTCTATTGGCGGTAACGTTAGCGAAAACTCTGGCGGGGTTCACTGCCTTAAATATGGCCTAACCTTACATAACATTCTTAAAGTAAAAGCCATTTTGATGAATGGCGAAGTCGTTGAATTTGGGAGCCTAGCCCCTGACGCACCCGGACTGGACTTACTCTCCATCCTAGTGGGTAGCGAAGGCATGCTAGCTGTTATCACGGAAGTAACCGTCAAATTAGTTCCCAAACCTCAATTAGCTCAAGTCATCATGGCTAGTTTTGATGATGTAGAAAAAGGTGGCAATGCTGTTGCAGCGATTATTGCCGCAGGCATCATTCCCGCAGGCTTAGAAATGATGGATAAAGCCGCTACTAGAGCTGTTGAAGAATTTGTTCATGCTGGATACGACATTAATGCGGAAGCCATTCTGCTATGCGAATCCGACGGCACTCCGGAAGAAGTCGCTGAAGAAATCGGGCGCATGACCGATGTACTCAATCAATGTGGCGCCATTAGGATTCAGGTATCTCAAAGCGAAGCTGAGCGCCTTAAATTTTGGAGCGGTCGAAAAAATGCTTTCCCTGCTGCAGGCAGAATCTCTCCTGACTATTACTGCATGGATGGCACGATTCCAAGACAACATATCGCGACTTTATTAAAGCGCATTCAAGATATGGAGAAAAAATACCAATTACGCTGCATGAATGTCTTCCATGCAGGCGATGGCAACATGCATCCATTAATTCTATTTAATGGGTCCGACCAAGATGAATGGCATAGGGCCGAAGAGTTTGGCAGTGATATTTTAGAAACCTGTGTTGAATTAGGTGGCACCATTACCGGTGAACACGGTGTTGGCATTGAAAAGATCAACTCTATGTGCGTTCAATTTGGCGAAGCCGAGAGAAATATGTTTTGGTCGGTAAAGGCCTCTTTCGATCCGGAAAAATTATTAAATCCAGATAAAGCCATTCCAACATTAAATCGATGCGCCGAGTATGGGCGCATGCGCATTACAGGTGGCGCCCTACCTCACCCAGAATTGGAGCGCTTCTAATGAGTCAATCCACCTTAAATCACTTCAAAGATCAAATTCTTGAAGCAAGCGCATCAAAAAATGTTTTACGCATTACTGGCTCTAGGTCAAAAGATTGGTATGGCAATAATTTAAAAGGCACGCCACTTCCAACAAAAGATTACCAAGGGATTATTGATTACCAACCCGATGAATTAGTCATTACAGTTAAAGCAGGCACTTCACTTAAAGAAGTGGAATCTGCTTTATCTGAAAAAAATCAACAATTCGCATTTGAGCCCCCTCGTCTTGATGGCGCAACCATTGGCGGCATGATCTGCTCTGGATTAGCAGGCCCAGGAAGAGCTAGCGTTGGAGGATTAAGAGACTTTGTTCTTGGCGCCAACATCATGGATGGTCAAGGTCAAATCATGAATTTTGGTGGTACCGTCATGAAGAACGTAGCCGGATATGATGTCTCTCGCCTGCTACCAGGGTCCCTTGGAACCTTGGCATTACTTCTTGATGTATCTATTAAAGTCTTACCGAAACCCGCTGCAAGCGCGACACTTCACGTTAGCATCGAACAAGGTAAAGCGATTGCCTTAATTAATCAACTAGCCAGTCAACCATGGCCCATTAATGCGAGCTGCTGGATTGGCGAAGCTGTGGGCACACTATATTTAAGATTAAGCGGTGCTAAGGCGGCAGTTCAAACAGCTATCACATCATTTAAAAAAGAATATGGCATGCAACTATTAGATGATGAAGCGGCTCACATTTTTTGGGATAGCATTAGAGACCAAAAGCATGACTGGTTCAAAAATAATTCGGAAAAACCACTTTGGCGCCTAGCCATTCCTTCAACAGCAGCGCCATTAAAACTAGCGGGCGAAACTCTCATCGAATGGCATGGTGGGCAACGCTGGTGGAAAGGTGAAATCACCAGCCAAGAAATCAAGGCCCTCGCTAGATCACTAGATGGCCACGCTAGCATTTTTAAAGCTTCTGCTAAAACAAGTGACATGTTTAGCTCGCTAAAAGATAACCCGTTAACAGCTGCGTTAGCTCCGATTGAAGAGCGCCTCAGAAAATCATTTGATCCTCACGGTGTATTTGCAACAGAAAGACTTATCTAAAATGCAAACAGAACTAGCTCCCCAACTTGCTGGAACGCCGGAAGGTCAAACTGCGCAAGCTATTCTCAATAAGTGTGTTCACTGCGGCTTTTGCACAGCGACTTGCCCCACATATCAACTACTTGGCGATGAATTAGATGGCCCAAGAGGTCGCATTTATTTAATCAAACAAATTGCAGAAGGCAAACCTGCCACCGAAAAAACAAGGTTACATTTAGATAGATGCTTAACTTGCAGAAATTGTGAAAGCACTTGCCCAAGTGGGGTTGATTACGGGCACCTCATTGATATAGGGCGCAAATGGGCGGAAGAACAAACTAAACCAAGACCATTTATCGAGCGCACCATAAGAAAAATACTAGCAAGTGGACTAACCAATAAACCATTATTCGATAATGGCATGCGCTTAGGTAGACTGCTTAAACCATTGATGCCCGCCGTTATTAAAAGCAAAATACCCACAGGAAAACATCCTGGCGCTCGACCAACCCTTGGTAAAAACACAACAAAAATGCTCTTGCTCGAAGGTTGCGTTCAACCAGGCATGCTTCCTAATATCAATAACGCCACTATTCGAGTCATGCATCGCTTAGGCGTAGATGTTTTATCCGCATCTAAAGCAGGCTGCTGTGGCGCACTCAAATACCATCTCAATGAACAAACTGCAGGACTTGATGATATGCGTCGAAATATTGATGCGTGGTGGCCTTTTATTACAGGCGAAGCACCTGAATGCCAAGGTCAAAAAGTCGAGGCAATTCTTATGAATGCTTCAGGGTGTGGCGTCACAGTCAAAGAATATGGTCACCTTCTTAAAGATGATCCTCAATATGCCGAAAAGGCAAAAACGGTCTCAACTCTTTGCAAAGATTTAATTGAAGTTATTCCCAATTACAGTAAACAGTTAAAAGGACTACTTGGTTCATTCAATAAAAAACTGGTTTATCACCCTCCCTGCACACTACAACATGGTCAAAAAATTAAAGGTGTCCTAGAGAGTTTTTTGGAAGAACTAGGTATACATACAGAGCTTTGCAAAGATAGCCACCTTTGCTGTGGTTCTGCGGGGACTTATTCAGTACTTCAACCTAAGTTATCAAAAAAGTTAAAAGAACAAAAATTAAACAATCTATTAAATGCTGTGGGTGAGAGTGGCGCAGAACGAATTGTGTCCGCTAATATTGGTTGCATTACCCATTTGCAAAATAACCAAACTCCTGTTGAGCACTGGATTGAACTCATTGATACCTCATTAGGAAACAATAATTAATTTATGAGTTCCATCCATGAAAACCTGAATGCCGTTAAAGAACAAATCTCAGAAGCAGCGAAGGCTGCTGGGCGCTCACCCAATGAAATTAATTTATTGGCCGTATCCAAGACATTTCCTCCAGAAGATATTAGAGAGGCCCATCAATGGGGACAAAGAATGTTTGGAGAAAATTACGTTCAAGAAGGCGTTCAAAAAATTGGCGACTTAAAAGACTTAAGAGCTGATATTGAATGGCACTTCATTGGCCCAATTCAGAGCAATAAATCTCGGGATGTTGCGGAACATTTTGATTGGGTACACAGCATTGACCGCCTCAAAATTGCGCAAAGACTTAATGATCAACGCCCAGATCATTTGCCACCTTTAAACGTTTGCATACAAGTTAATATCAGCGGTGAAGAAAGTAAAAGTGGCATTCAGCCAAGTGAAGTTTTAAATCTATGTTCAGCTATCGCCCATATGCCCAAACTCAAGTTGCGTGGCTTGATGAGTATCCCCGAACCCACAGACAATGAGGCAGAACAAAAAGAATCACACCGTGCTTTATTTACAATTTTTCGCAATTTAAAAGAAAACCCAGAAATTCAGAAATTACCGGTGCAATTAGATACGCTTTCTATGGGCATGTCCTCCGATATGACCGCAGCCATTTCAGAAGGTAGTACGATGGTACGTATTGGCACAGCAATATTTGGCAAAAGAACCTATTTATGACATCTCTTTCAAACTTAAAAATTAGCTTTATCGGTGGCGGCAATATGGCTAGCGCACTTATTGGCGGCCTCATTAGTCAGGGAGCCAAGGCTTCAAATATTTTTGTAGCTGATCCATTTGAAGGCACTCGGGCACGTTTAAAAACAGAATTTAATGTTGCCTCAAAAGAAAGTATTTCAGCTTTATCAGAACAAATTAAAACTTCTGATGTTCTGGTTTTAGCCGTTAAACCACAACAATTTAAAGAAGCTGCTGCAGAACTCAAATCTGCGCTTGAAACTTCAGAGAAAAAACCTCTTTGCTTAAGTGTTGCGGCAGGTATTCGTACACAAGATATGGGTAGATGGTTAAACCATCAACGTCTAATCAGAGCCATGCCTAATACTCCCGCACTCATTGGCCAAGGTATGACTGGCTTATATGCCAGCAAAGACGCCAGCAAAGAAGACCGACTGAATGCGGAAAATATTTGTTTGGCCGTTGGAAAAATCACTTGGGTTGATGACGAAAAGAAAATTGATGACATTACAGCCGTATCAGGTAGTGGCCCAGCTTATGTTTTCGCATTCTTAGAAGCTCTAGAGAGTGCAGGCGTTGCGCAAGGACTAACGCCTGAGCAGGCTCGCTTATTGGCATCTCAAACCGTTATAGGGGCTGCCACCTTAGCGACCCAATCAACTGAAACACCAGCAGTCTTAAGAGAAAGAGTAACCTCTAAAGGTGGCACCACTTACGCTGCGCTACAAGTTCTTGAGAAAAAACAATGGGCTGCCATTTTAGGAGAGGCCATTGCTGCAGCAAGCGCGCGCGGACAAGAAATGGGTGAAGAGTTTGGCAAAGACTAAACTGTCTTTATTAGGAAACTGCAATCGCTATAAATAAGCAGGCACCCAACCAATTATTTTGCTTAAAAGCTTGGAAGCATTTAGCTCGATCGCGCGTTTTTACCAAACGATAATAATGCGCGACTAAAACAAGGCCTAAACTCCAGAAAACCCAAAAAGCGCTTGAGAAATTTAACCGAATAGCCAAATAAGCAAAGCCGCTAAATAGCAACAAATAGCACAACATAATTGCTAAAACTTCATATCTACCAAAAGTAATAGCAGAAGTTTTCATACCTAATTTCAGATCATCATTTTTATCAACCATGGCATAGGCCGTGTCATAAGCAATTGCCCAAGCGATGTTGGCAAAAAATAATACCCAAGAATATCCAGGGATTTCATTTTGAACTGCCGCAAAAGACATGGGTATACCGAATGAAAACGCAACGCCTAGAACTGCCTGGGGAATTGAAAAAAATCTTTTTGAGAATGGGTAAATAATGGCAACAAACAATGCCGGCACTGATAATAATTTCGTATAAGTATTTAACGGTGTAATTAATAAAAAAGCTAAGGCAGCTAAAACTCCTGCAACAGCAAGAGCCTCCCAAGGCTTAATTCTGCCGGAAGTAACAGGCCTTTCCTTGGTTCTTTCGACATGTAAATCAAAACCCCTATCGGCATAATCATTGATAGCGCAACCCGCACTCCTCATCAAGAATGTGCCAATAACAAAAATGGAAAAATATAAAAAGCTCGGATGGCGATCGGTAGCGAGCCACAAACCCCACAAGGTTGGCCATAAGACCAACAGGGTTCCAACAGGTTTATCAAATCGAATAAGAGATAAATAAGCAGCTATTTTTGTACGTATCATAGGTAGAGCATATCAAGCTTTTATGTAATCAATCTTATGGCCCAACCAACGATTTAAATGTTTAACCACCAAATCGGGATGTTGCGCCAACAATCTGGCTGATAAATCTTTGGTTTTTTCAATCAAACCATGTTCTTGTTGCAAATCCACAAAACGTAACATGGTGTCGCCCGATTGTTTGGCGCCCAATAATTCTCCAGGCCCACGCAGCGCTAAATCTTTCTCAGCGATTAAAAATCCATCCTGAATCTCTTTCATATTTTGCAATCTTTCCTTGGCTGCCATCGATAATTCATGACTGTATAAAAGAATACAAACTGATTGAGCCGAGCCTCGACCAACCCGCCCTCTCAATTGATGTAATTGAGAATAACCAAAACGCTCAGCATGCTCAATAATCATTAATGAGGCATTAGGCACATCAACACCAACCTCTATCACGGTTGTTGCCACCAGCACTTTTATATCCCCAGATACAAAAGCTTGCATCACTGCATTTTTTTCATCCGACTTCAATCGACCATGTACTAAACCAACTTTAATATTAGGCAAGGCTTGTTGGAGCGCTTGATGCGTATCAACAGCGGTCTGTAGTTGTAAAACCTCAGACTCTTCAATTAACGGGCAAACCCAATACACTTGAGTACCCTTATCAACCTCATGCATCAAACCAGCCACCACCTCATCACGCCGCTCACTTTTAACTAATTTTGTGATCACAGGCGTACGACCAGGAGGTAACTCATCAATAACAGACACTTCCAAATCAGCATAAAACGTCATCGCTAATGTTCTAGGTATAGGTGTGGCAGACATCATTAATTGATGGCAATCAATTTCAACATCATCAATTTTTTGCTGAAGCTGCAGACGTTGCTTAACACCAAAACGATGTTGCTCATCAACAATAACCAGCCCCAATTTAGAGAACTCAACACCGTCTTGTATAAGCGCATGAGTGCCCACAATTAACTGGCCCTCACCGCTCGCCATCAAAGCTTGAGCCTCACGTTTTTCCTTAGCTTTTAAAGAGCCTGTTAACCACACAATTTGAATGCCTAATGGCTCTAACCAGGCTTTTAATTTTCTATAGTGCTGCTCAGCCAAGATTTCTGTTGGAGCCATGATGGCCGCCTGATAGCCATGATCAATACAGTGCATAGCTGCTAAAGCAGCCACAATCGTTTTGCCACTACCAACATCCCCCTGCAGCAAACGGTTCATTGGATAAGGATTTGATAAATCCCCCATAATTTCCTGCCAAACACGAACTTGAGCAGACGTTAGTTGAAAAGGTAGATGAGATAAAAATTGACTCAAGATGCCATTAGGTCTTGGCTGCGGGTCCATTTGTACAGCACGTCTACTTAGACGTTTAGCTCTAGCCTGCTGTAAAGACAATTGCTGCGCTAACAGTTCCTCTATCTGGATTCTGCGCCAAGCGGGGTGCGTCCG
>Ga0228701_1001240_pt1 | contig 17844 bp, 14 predicted proteins | sample McNCre117_Aug_MG_2_FD_178017 | JGI IMG/M metagenome (GOLD analysis project Ga0228701, IMG submission 178017) | Freshwater microbial communities from McNutts Creek, Athens, Georgia, United States - 11-17_Aug_MG | ecosystem: Environmental > Aquatic > Freshwater > Creek | place: USA: Georgia...
AGACTGCCGCCCTAATGCGTGAGGTTTACAAGAACCTCTAAACCGGGTTTTTGGGGGAGAACCTCGATTTGAATCGCCGTCAAACATTTCTAATGGCAGCCTTTGAGGCTGTCATGGTTGCCGCCATCGGAGTGGGCATTTTGCTCGCTCCGATGACGGTGATTTGGCTGGTCGAAAACGATCCAACCGTTGACTGGTTCGTTGCTTTCCGCACTTCTGCCGACATCTGGATGTTGGCCCAGGGCGCACACCTAATGGTTGCTGCCGGAGCTCTAGGCAGCTCACAAATTCCGGCCTTTGTGGTCACCATTCTTCCGCTGGGCTTCTCTGCCCTTCTAGGTTTTCTCAGCTACCGTCTCGGCCGCCGAATGTCGGCGGCACCAGAGCTTTGGCCGGGATGGCTGGGTGCCGTTCTTGCCTATGGTGCGATTTCACTTGGCTTGAGCACCGCAGCGTATGACCCGGCTGTTTATCCGGTCACTTGGCAGGGCACGATGTTGCCGCCGATCTTCTTCTTTTTCTTCATGGCAATCGGTTCGCTAACCGGGCCGCTGCCTCGCGGTGAAGAATCACGCGAACGCGCAGCCGTGGTGGTTTGGCTCGAGAGCAAATGGAACAACACCGGTTGGGCAATTCGCGCCCTGGCTGTGCCTGCCCTTCGCGGCGGCACCGCAGTCGTCGCCATTTTGGTCGGCCTCTCGGCGCTTTCGATCTCTTTCTTGTTGGCCATCAATTGGATCACCGTCACCCGCCTTTATGAAGCTCTGCACGTCAGTGTGATGGGTGGTTCGACCGTGACCATCGGCGAGCTCGCCCTGCTGCCAAACCTGGTCATTTATGGAGCCGCCTGGTTCACCGGTCTCGGTTTTTCAATCGGCACCGGAAGTTCGATCAGCCCACTTGGTTCAGCCGTTGGCCCGATGCCAGGCATCCCATTCTTGGGTGCGATTCCGGCCGGGCAAATCGGCCTTGGTTTTGCCGCTATCGCGGTTCCCCTGATTGCCGCCTTCGTTGCCACGATCGCGATCAAAAAGCATGCCGATGAGATCCGTTTCGAATTCGCCTCGGCCTGGTCTGCGGCAATCAGCCTCGGTCTTTCGGTCGGTCTAATCGCTGCGGTTGAGATGGGCATTCTGGCTGCGATGGCTTCCGGTTCGGCTGGCCCAGGTCGCCTCGAAACGGTGGGTGTGAATCCGTTCATCCTGGCCGCGGTTGTCTTTGTTGAGACCTCGGTGGTTTCGATTCTGGCCGCGTTCTTCAGTGCCCGCCCGGATGAAGCCGATCACCCGCTGCTGCGCGGGTAAACTAGAGTCATGCTCTCAGTCGTCGCCCTCATTTCAGGTTCAGGTTCGAACCTGCGCGCGCTTCTAGAGGCAGCGAACAACCCGCTAAATGGTTTCAAAATCATCGCAGTTGGTTCAGATAACCCGGCTGATGGTTTGGCTCACGCCGAGCTTTTCGGTGTGCCAACTTTTGTGGTCACCCCGGGCGCATTCGAGAGCCGCGAGAAGTGGGCCGAGGTGCTCTATGACAACGTCATGCACTTCAACCCAGACCTAGTCGTGCTCGCCGGCTTCATGAAGATTCTGCCGGCAAACTTCGTCGGTGCTCTAAGCCCGAACCTGATCAACACCCACCCATCTTTGCTGCCAGCATTCCCTGGCGCTCACGCCGTTCGCGACGCACTTGCTGCTGGCGCGAAGGTTACCGGCGTGACCATCCACGTTGTCGACGAAGGTGTCGATACCGGGCCTCACATCGCTCAGCGCGAAGTCGAGGTCTTAAGCGACGATAACGAATACGACCTGCACGAACGCATCAAGACTGTTGAGCGTGAACTGCTGGTTGAGACCGTTAAAAAGATCGCCGCGAAGACCCTAACCCTGGCCTAGGCCACAATCGGCTCGGCGCCTGGCGTCGACCGAGTCACACCTTCGAAAGGCACCATCATGGCAGCTCACAACGACCACAAGCCAGCCGACTATCGCCACCGCGACCGCGTCATCGTTCGCCGCGCTCTGATCTCAGTTTCAGACAAGACCGGTGTTGTCGAATTCGCTCGCGAACTTGCCGCCGAGGGCGTCGACATCATTTCAACCGGTGGCACCTTCGCCGCGCTTCAGGCCGCGGGCATCCCGGTTACCGAGGTTTCTCAGATCACCGGCTTCCCAGAAACCCTGGATGGTCGCGTTAAGACTTTGCACCCAACCATCCATGCCGGTTTGCTTGCCGACATGCGTTTGATTGCGCACGAGGGTCAGCTTGATGCACTGAACGTGCTGCCTTTCGAGCTAGTTGTTGTGAACCTTTACCCATTCGTTCAGACCGTTCAGTCTGGTGCGAAGGGCGACGCGGTTGTCGAGCAGATCGACATCGGTGGCCCAGCCATGGTTCGCGCTTCTGCTAAGAACCACGCCAACGTCGCAATCGTCGTCGACCCAGGCAAGTATGGCGAGATCCTTTCGGCCGTGAAGCAGGGTGGCACCACCTTGGCTCAGCGTCGCGAACTTGCCTACGCTGCTTTCTCGCACACCGCTCGCTATGACGCCGCGGTTTCGGCATGGTTTGCTTCAGAGCTTGAGGGTGACTGGAAGAAGGCCGCCGGCGTAAAGGGCGAGACCGAGAACTCAAACCCGGGCTTCGCACCGACCGTCGAGATCAAGGCCCAGCTTGGCAACGTTCTTCGCTATGGCGAGAACTCTCACCAGGCTGCCGCGATTTATCGCACCACCGGTGAAGGTGCAGTAGCCGGCATCGCCCAGGCTCGGCAGTATGGCGGCAAAGAGATGTCATACAACAACTACGTTGACGCCGATGCTGCCCTTCGCGCCGCCTATGACTTCACCGAACCGGCCGTTGCGATCATCAAGCACGCGAACCCTTGTGGCATCGCGGTTGGTTCGCCAGAAGCCCTGGATGTGATTGCCGACGCCCACGCCAAGGCACACATGTGTGACTCAATCTCGGCTTTCGGTGGCGTCATTGCCTCGAACCGCATCGTCACCGTGACCATGGCTCGCCAGGTCGCCAGCATCTTCACCGAGGTAATCATCGCCCCGGGTTATGAAATTGAAGCCCTAGGCATCCTGCTTGAGAAGAAGAACCTACGCGTGCTCGAGTTGCCTGCCAACTATTCACGCGAGGCCCTCGAAATCAAGCAGATCTCGGGCGGCATCCTTGTTCAGCAGCCTGACGAGTTCAGCCAGTTCAACTCTCAGGGTTGGAAGCTGGTCACCGGCAAGAAGGCTGATGCGGCAACCATGGCTGACCTAGAGTTCGCTTGGCGCGCCTGCCGTGCGGTGAAGTCGAACGGCATCTTGCTCGCTCGCGAAGGTGCTTCGGTTGGCGTTGGCATGGGCCAGGTCAACCGTGTTGATTCATGCAAGCTCGCCGTTGAGCGCGCCGAGTCACGTGCCAAGGGTTCGGTCGCGGCTTCAGACGCGTTCTTCCCATTCGCCGATGGTCTGCAGATTTTGATTGATGGCGGCGTGAAGGCCGTGGTTCAGCCTGGTGGATCAGTTCGCGACGAAGAAGTAATCGCCGCAGCCGAAGCCGCCGGCATCACCATGTACTTCACGGGCGAGAGACACTTTTTCCACTAAACCCACGCCAGTCGCAGAGCAACTCATGTTAGGTTCATATATCGCCCGTTTGGAATAACTTTCTAGCGCGCGGGATTGGGCTTAAGGATGAGCGAAAAAGGAACTGTTGCAACGTTGTTGCGAATTTTTCCATACGCGAAAAGCGCCCTTCCTAGAGTAATTCTCGGCACGATCGCCGCGATTGCCGCGCACATGTTTGCCCTTGCGATCCCACAGTTGCTTCGCGACTTGGTCAACTCGCTCAAAGAAAACGGCACCACTGAAACACTCATCCCGGCAGTTTTGGCGGTTCTTGGTCTCGGCCTTCTCGAGGGTGCGTCGGTGCTCCTTCGTCGTTGGTTGGTGCTCACACCTGGCACTCACGTTGAGGCCGGGCTGCGAGCCAAAATCTATTCAAAACTTCAAGACCTTCCGGTCAGTTTTCACGACAAATGGCCGAGCGGTCAGCTTCTCAGCCGTGCAACTGGTGACCTGAGCCTGATTCGCCGCTGGCTCTCATTCGGTCTGGTGCTTTTCGTCGCCAACGGCCTCACCATCATCGTCGGTCTGGGTGTGCTGTTCACTTTCCACTGGATTCTCGGCGTCATCTTCTTTGCCTGCTCGGTGCCAATTTGGATCAAGGGTTTTCAGTTCGAACGCGAGTATCACTCTGTTGCTCGCCTCAGCCAGGACCAGGCCGGTGACCTAGCAACTTCGGTTGAGGAGTCGGTCCACGGCATCCGTGTTTTGAAGGCCTTCGGTCGCGGTGACCACATCGCCGGCAAGTTTGCTGCCGAAGCAGACACCCTTCGTGGCACCGAGGTCAAGAAAGCTGGCCTCATCGCTGGCATCTGGATTTATTTGATTTTGGCCCCGGAATTTGCCGTCGGACTTTCGCTGCTCGCTGGTGTTTGGCTTGTTTCTGTCAATCAGTTGACCGTCGGTGGTTTGGTCGCATTTCTTGCGACGACAACCGCCCTGCGCTGGCCAACCGAGTCGGTCGGTTTCTTGCTCTCGATGACCCTCGATGCAAAGACCGCTGTTCAGCGATTCTTTGAGGTTATTGATGCTCCGGTCGACATCGCCGACCCTGAGCACCCAAAGACCATTGCCGAGCCTAAGGGTCGCCTCGAATTCAAGGATGTGCACTTCCGCTATGCGGATGCCCCGGCTAGCCAGCCTGATTTGCTAAACGGCGTTGACTTGGTGCTCGAGCCCGGTGAATCGGTCGCTCTGATTGGCATCACCGGCTGCGGCAAGACCAGCCTCACCGCGTTGACCACCCGCTTGTATGACGTGACCGGTGGCCAGGTTTTGCTTGATGGCATCGATGTGCGGGACCTCACCCGACAGGAACTTCGCAGCCACATCGCGATGGCTTTCGAGGATGCCACGCTGTTCTCGGCAAGTGTTCGTGACAACGTCTTGCTCGGTCGCCCTGAGGCTTCGGAGGCTGAGCTCAAGCAGGCGCTTGAGATTGCCCAGGCGCAGTTTGTCTTCGACCTGCCAGAAGGGCTCGACACCAAGATTGGCGAAGAGGGCATGAGCCTCTCTGGTGGCCAGCGGCAGCGCCTTGCCCTCGCCCGTGCGGTGGCGGCCAAGCCGGCCATCCTGGTTCTAGATGACCCGCTTTCGGCGCTAGATGTTGACACCGAAGCCTTGGTCGAAGAGGCACTTCGAAGCGTGCTAACCACGACGACCGCGTTGATTGTTGCCCACCGACCTTCGACCGTTCAGCTCGCCGACAAGGTGGCGTTGATGCAAGACGGACGCATCACCGCAGTTGGCAAGCACAGCGAACTTTTGGCAACCAACGAGCACTATCGCTATGTGATTTCGAGTCTCGATGCAGCTGGCGAGGTGATTTCATGAGCATGCAAGGTGTGACCGACGAAGATCGCATCGAACTGAACAAGGATGAAGCGAAGGCTATGAAGGTGCGTTCGCGCCGCCTATTGCTCTCTCTGATTCGCCCGATTCGCTTCCGTTTGATGCTGAGTTTTACCCTGGTCGTTTTCAGTCAGGCTTTCCGAGCTGTCGGTCCGGCCTTGATTGCCTTTGGCATCGACAAGGCTTTGCCGCAGGCGATTCACAGCGAGATGACCCCGTTGTTCTTGGTTGTCGGTGGTTACCTGTTCGCTGCGGTTGCGACGGCGTCGTTGACCTACAGCTTCCTGAAGTTCGCTGCCCGCACGAACCAAAATGTGCTGTTCGATCTGCGCCAGCGCCTATTCGTGCACGCTCAGCGTTTGAGCCTCGAGTTTCACGAGACCTATACCTCTGGTCGCGTCATCGCGCGTCAGACCAGCGACCTCGATGCCATCAAGGAGCTCCTCGATACCGGTGGCAACGAGATGATCGCGGGCGCGCTCTACATGATCTTCACCGGCACCGCCCTGGTGCTGCTCGACCCGGGCAGCTTCGGCATTCTGGTAATCAGCTTCATCCCGCTTTGGTTCCTGACCCGCTGGTTCCAGCGCAACACCAAGCTGCGCTATCGCCAGACCCGTGTGGCCTCGGCTCGACTCATCGTAAAGTTCGTCGAGACCATGACCGGCATCCGTGCCGTGAAGGCATTCCGCAAGGATCGCGACAACGAGACCGAGTATGCCCAGCTGACCGAGGACTATCGCTCGGTCAACGCAAAGGTGATTCAGCTCTTCGGAATCTATGACCCGGGCTTGACCATGATTGGCACGGTCACCGTGTCGTTCATCCTGCTCTTCGGCGGCTTCCGCGTGATCGACGGTTCGCTCGGCATCGGCATTCTCACCGCCGCAATTCTCTATGCGCGTCGGTTCTTCGACCCGATGGAGGGCATGGCCATGTTCTACAACGCCTTCCAGTCGGCCGAGTCTGCGCTCGAGAAGATCTCAGGTGTCCTCGAAGAGGCCGAATCGGTTCCAGAACCAGAGCACCCGACCAAACTCGAAAACCCGACTGGCCACCTCGAATTCAAGGATGTCGAGTTCCACTATTCGAATGGCAAGACGATCCTGCCGGGCTTCAATCTAGACATTCCCGCCGGTCAGACGATCGCTCTGGTTGGCACCACCGGTGCTGGCAAGTCGACCTTGGCCAAGCTGGTTTCGCGCCTTTATGACCCAAGTGTTGGTCAGCTGACCCTCGATGGCATCGACCTTCGAAATCTGAGCAACCTCGAGTTGCGTCGCGCAATCGTCATGGTCACCCAAGAGGCATACCTGTTCTCTGGCACCGTTGCCGACAACATTGCACTCGGCAAGCCAGATGCAACCCCGGATGAGATTCGCGCTGCCGCAAAGGCCGTCGGCGTTCACGAATTCATCATGAGCATGCCCGATGGCTATGACACAGACGTAAACAAGCGTGGTGGGCGAGTGTCTGCCGGCCAGCGCCAGTTGATTTCATTCGCACGCGCGTTCATCGCTGACCCGGCAGTTTTGATCCTGGATGAAGCTACCGCCTCACTCGATATTCCTAGCGAGCGCCTGGTTCAGCAAGGCCTTCAAACGCTGCTGAAGGGTCGCACCTCGATCATCATCGCGCACCGACTTTCGACTGTTTCAATCGCCGACCGAGTGCTGGTGATGGAGCACGGTGAAATCATCGAGGATGACGCCCCGGCCGCCCTGATTGCCGGCACCGGCAAGTTCTCGCGCATGCACGCGGCTTGGCGAGCGTCGCTCGTTTAGAGTTCGACCGCCACGCGTGCGGTATTGGTTACTTGATCTTGCTTGCCACGCTGATCGCAACTGCCGACCAAGGAGCAACACTTAGTTTCGCGGAGCCATCCTTGGCAACTGTCACACGGGCCGAAGTAGCACAGGCAACCTTTGCCGGCTGTCGCCCAGTTAGCGCAACATTGCAATAGGTTCCGGCCGCGAGCTTGGTCTTCACGGTCTTGTTGAACTTGGCCGAGTTGGTGTTGAAGAAAACAAAACCGAGCTTGCCGCGGCTGAAGCCATAGGCGTTGTCTTTGTCATAGAAGCCGGTTGGTTGTTCGGTGCCAACCGCGTCGCGCCACTGGATCATGCCGGTGATGCCCGCCCAGCGGTGCTCACAAGCAAACTTGCCCAGGGCAACCTTGCCGACCGTCGCTGCCTGAGCACTGGCCGGGCAGGCCGCATCGGCGGTCTTGCCGTTCGCCTGCACGGCGGGGCCAGCATCGCGGTTGCTGAACGCATAGCCCGAGAAGACCATTGGCTTGCCATAAGGGATTGCGAGCATAAAGATGTTGGCCAGCTCAAATCGGGCCTTTTTCTTGTAGGTCAAAGCCGAGCCATCGCGCTCGGTGTCGTGGTTGGTGACCATTGCGATGGTTGCGTCGGATGGTTCCATGAGTTCGATCACGGCAGGTGATGCTTCACCGGCTAGCATTCCGGCATCGTCGAACATGCTCGGCACCTTCTTGGCCCACTTGAAGCCAAAGGTGTTGCCGAATTTGCGATAAAGAGCTGGTGCGACCGGGCCGTCGTAGACCTCATACAAGAAGGAGGTGTCACTCGGCAGGGCTGAAACAATTTGTTTTAGATCGGCGACAGCGATGTGCTTGGCTGCATCAACACGGAATCCTTTCACGCCCAAAGAGAGAAGATCTTTTAGGTAGCCCACGATCTTGCCTTGAACCTTTGGGCTCGAGGTGTCGAGGTCCGGCAGTCCGAGAAGTTCGCAGTCTTGAACCTCGGTTAGGTCGTTCCAGTCCTGGATACCTCCGGTCGTGTTGCCGCAGTGGTGGAAATCGGCTTCGGTATAAAGGCCCGGATATTCATATTTGCTGTGCTTAGTGCCGGCCCAGCCATCGATGCTGCTAGCAGCCATGTGGTTGATAACCGCATCTACGATTACCGAGACCCCAGCTTTTGAACAAGACTCCACCATGTTGGCAAACTCTGCTCGGGTGCCCAGCTTCGATTCAATTTTGTAGCTGACCGGCTGATAGTGAATCCACCACTCGGTGCCAACGATGTGCTCTTGCGGCGGGCTAACTTCGATCCAGTCATAGCCAGCCGGCCCAAGGTTGGTCGCACACTCCTTCGCGAGCGAGTTCCAGTTCCACTCAAACATCTGCGCGCCTACGCTCTTGGTAGTTACTACCTGGCCGGAGGCATCCTGGCCAGAGCTATCGGCGGCAAGCGAAATTCCGGCTGGCAACAGGGCCAGAGCGGTAGCCGCCGCAAGCGACTTGATTGCGCGTTTGAATGAGTGGTTTTTGAGCATGCCAGAACTCTAGCCGACCCAGTCGACATGTTGTTGTCTGCTTTGATGCGCAATGGTCTGTGAGTAACTTCTGCAGGTAATCCGCCGGCGAGGTTTGCTATTTGAATGCACAGAAAAAACACTCATCATTCGGCCAAGGTAGCTGCCGCGGTTCTCTTGGTTACGTCCGCCTTTGCAGCGTTGGTGGCCCAATCGGTCAGCGCAACGCCCGACAGTCTGGTTCCCGTGTGTGTCCTGGATGAGTGTTCCGTGAGATTTGACTATTCGGGGGCTTATCAGCTTTGGAATCCGCCAAGCGGCGCATCAAATTTGCGGTTTGACTTGTATGGTGCTCAGGGAGGCCAAGGTGCCGCGAGTTCAAGCGGCGGCGGCCTGGGTGGTCACATCTCGGGAGCCATCACCACGTTGCCAGCAAGCCTGCTCGTCTATGTGGGCGGTGCCGGTTCTCGCGGTGCTGGTTCGCCTGGTGGATTCAACGGTGGCGGCTATGCAGGCACTGGACATGGTGATGAGGGGTCTGGTGGCGGAGCCACAGACATTCGAACTACAACTTCTTTGAATGACAGGTTAGCCGTGGCCGGCGGCGGCGGCGGAACCGGCGGATTTAACTGGTCTACTGCTGGGCTCGGTGGCTCGGGTGGAGGGCTATCAGGTGCAGATGGCGGTTGGGGTCAGGCCGCGCCCGGCACAGGCGGAAGCCAAAGTTATGGCGGAACCGCCGGGCGCCCTAATGGCGGATCCATCGGCTCCGGTGGGTACCCAGGTTTTGGTGGCCGCGGTGGCTCGAGTTATTTCTCCGGCGGCGGTGGCGGAGGAGGCGGCTATTTCGGTGGTGGTGGCGGTGGCTCAGACACCGATACTTGTTGCTTCAACGGAGGCGGTGGCGGTGGTGGCTCCAGTTATGCGAAACCGGGCGAAACCAGTTCAGTTCAATACGCAACTGGCGAAAGGGTTGGCAGCGGCTACGCAGTGCTGACCTACCACTGGGTCTATGTTTCCCCGAATCCGACCCCTACTCCTTCGGACTCAGCGAGTGCATCTCCTGCGCCGAATCCGTCAGCAACGGCATCTTCGACGCCAACTCCGTCAACAACCTCGACTCCTACGTCGAGCTCTTCGCCGAGTCCGTCATTGTCGGTCCCCACAGTGAGTTCATCGCCAAGTCCAAGCGCGTCTTCGTCGTCAAGCCCGACTACGGCGCCAACTTCTGCAGCTTCCCTGCAAGCTTCTGTTTCACCGTCGCCTTCTGCCTCGCCTTCTGCCTCATCGGTTCCCAAAGCTGAAAGCAGTCCTTCACCGACGGCGACCGCGCAGCCTCAACCGACAGCTAGCCAAAGTCCAGTGGCGAACGTAGTCACTATTCCAACCGCCGACCCAACTCCGCAGCCGACCACGTCGCCGAGCACGTCGCCAATTAGCCAACCTGTTCTCGAGACTCCGCAGCCGGTGCAACAGATTTCTCGGCCGAGCGAGCAACCCGTTGAGACCTCAACCGGAATTCAGGTGGGTACGACCGCTCCCATCAATCTGCCGGTCTCCATCGACTTGCCGAGTTCAACCTCGACCTCAGACGATGGACCGTCAACATCGGGTTCACAGGCAGTCAGTGTTCCGGTGGTTCAACACCGGCCGGCCAGATACGTGTTCAAAGCGACCTCGTCGACCGAAACCTATGGCACTGAAGTGCCTGACTTTGAAGTGACTGGTCCGAGCGATCAGACACCCCAATCAACAATTATTGAAATCGCAACTGCGAACGAAAAGCCGTCACAGCCTGCTAGGTCAGCGGTTCTCCGAATGACAAACGTGTCGCCTCAATTAATCGGGGGAGTAGTAGCTGCGGGTGTTGCGACCACGCTCGCCGTGCTCAGAATTCGGTTGCGTCGAACCGCATCCGTGAAAAAACCTGCGCGAAGTCCCCGCTCCAAGGTTCGACGATTGGTTCGGATTAGCTAAAGATGACGGTGCGGTCGCCGTCGAGAAGAACTCGGTGCTCGGCAAACCAACGCATTGCCTGAGTCAAAGTCTTTGACTCAACATCCTGGCCGATTGAAACCAGGCGCTTCTTTGAGTCTGAGTGCTGAACGCGAACCACGTTCTGCTCGATGATCGGACCCTCATCGAGGTCTGCGGTCACGAAGTGTGCGGTGGCGCCGATTAGCTTGACGCCGCGAGCGTGGGCCTGCGCGTATGGGTTCGCACCCTTGAAGCCAGGTAGGAACGAGTGGTGAATGTTGATGATGCGACCCTCGAACTCCTTGCAGAATTCTTCAGAAAGCACCTGCATGTAGCGAGCAAGGATGATCATCTCGATGCCTGCCGAGTGAATGAAAGTGCGAAGCATTGACTCGAAGGCTCGCTTGTCGGCCTCGCCGGTGATGGCGTGCTCTTCAAATGGAATCGAATAGAACTCGGCAAGTGAAGCAAGGTCTGAGTGGTTGCCGAACACGGCAGGGATCTCAACCGGAAGCTGGCCGCTGCGCTGACGGAACAGGATGTCGTTTAGGCAGTGTGCGCTCTTCGAAACCAAGACCAAAGTCTTCATCGGGCGACCGACGATGTCGAGGACCGAATCCATGTTGTAACGCTCTATAACCGGGGCAAGTTGTGCCTCAAACATCTCGCGTGGAACTGCCGACTCAATCTGCAAACGCATGAAGAAACGACCGGTGTCTAGTGAGGTGTACTGGTGCGACTCGGTGATGTTTCCGTTTGCTGCCACAATCGCGCCAGAGATGGCATGAACGATGCCCGGCTTGTCTTCGCAAACAAAGGTGAGAACCCAGTGGGTTGTGGCTGATGAGGTCATGGGAGCCAGTTTATCCGATGGTAGAATTGCACTACCGCAACCGGCCTATAGGAGCCCATTAATGTCTTCTTCATTCAACTTGCCACTCAGCGAAACTGACCCAGAAATCGCTGCAGTTCTAACCGCTGAGCTAAACCGCCAGCGCAACATGCTTGAGATGATCGCGAGCGAGAACTTCGTTTCACGCGGCGTTCTTGAGGCTCAGGGTTCGGTCTTGACCAACAAGTATGCCGAGGGTTACCCGGGCAAGCGTTACTACGGTGGTTGCGAGGCCGTTGACGTTGCCGAGAACCTAGCCCGAGACCGCGCGAAGGAACTGTTTGGTGCAGAGCACGCAAACGTTCAGCCACACTCTGGTGCGTCGGCAAACGCCGCTGTCCTTATGGCGCTGGCTAACCCTGGCGACCGCATCCTTGGTCTAGAGCTTGCTCACGGTGGTCACTTGACCCACGGCATGCGTTTGAACTTCTCGGGCAAGATGTATGAGGCGCACGCCTATGAACTAAACGCCGAGACCCACCTGATCGACATGGACATCGTTCGCGCACGTGCGCACGAGGTCAAGCCTGCGGTAATCATTGCCGGTTGGTCAGCCTATTCACGTCACCTTGACTTCGCTGAGTTCCGCAAGATCGCCGACGAGGTTGGCGCAAAGCTTTGGGTCGACATGGCTCACTTCGCTGGTCTAGTTGCAGCCGGTCTACACCCAAGCCCAGTTCCTTATGCAGATGTGGTTTCAACCACCGTTCACAAGACTCTTGCTGGCCCACGCTCAGGTCTAATCCTTTGCAAGGCTGAATACGCCAAGAAGATCGACTCAGCTGTGTTCCCTGGTCAGCAGGGTGGCCCATTGATGCACGTTGTAGCTGCCAAGGCTGTTGCTTTCAAGGCTGCGATGAGCGATGACTTCAAGGACCGCCAGAAGCGCACCCTAGAGGGCGCCGACATCATCGCCAAGCGCTTGATGCAGGCTGACGTAGTTGCCAACGGCGTTCAGGTTCTAACCGGGGGCACCCAGGTTCACCTAGTTTTGGTTGACCTTCGCAACGCACCGATCAACGGCCAAGAGACCGAAGACCTATTGCACGAGGTTGGCATCACTGTGAACCGCAACTCGGTTCCAAACGACCCACGTCCACCAATGGTGACCTCTGGTGTTCGCATCGGCACCCCGGCACTTGCAACTCGCGGCTTTGGTGCTGCAGAGTTCACCGAGGTTGCCGAGATCATCGCTGGTGTCTTGGTGCCAAACCCAGACATCGCGGCCCTTCGCGAGCGCACCCGCAAGCTAACCGAGGCATTCCCGCTATACAGCGGTCTTGAGAACTGGTAATCGCCGGTTTCCAAACCCTGATTTAGAGAGAACTAGATGACTGCGATTAAGCTCGACGGCCTGGCTACCGCCAAGGCGATCAAGGCCGAACTTGCCGAACGCGTCATCTACCTCAAGCAAAAGGGCATCACGCCTGGTCTTGGCACCCTGTTGGTTGGTGACGACCCGGGTTCACACTCATACGTGGCCGGCAAGCACCGCGACTGCGCCGAGGTTGGCATTCACTCGATTCGCATCGACTTGCCACAGTCGGCTTCATCGGCCGATGTTCGCGCCGCGATTCGCGACCTGAACTCTGCCAAAGATGTCACCGGCTACATCGTGCAGCTGCCGTTGCCTTTCGGCATCGACACCAACGAGATGCTCGAGCTGATTGACCCAGACAAGGATGCGGATGGCCTGCACCCGGTAAACCTTGGGCGCTTGGTGCTCGGTGTTTCTGGCGAGCTAACTTCACCGCTGCCTTGCACCCCAGCCGGAATTGTTGAATTGCTTTCGCGCTATGACGTGCCAATGAAGGGTGCCGAAGTGGCCATCATTGGTCGTGGTGTCACCGTTGGCCGCCCACTTGGCCTTCTGATGACTCGCAAGGGCATCGACTCGACCGTGACCCTTTTGCACTCAGCATCACGCAATCTCGAGGAAGCCGTAAAGCGTGCCGACATTGTCATCGGTGCGCTTGGCGTAGCTCACTTCGTTCAGCCGGAGTGGATCAAGCCTGGCGCCGCAGTTCTCGACGTGGGCATCACTCGCGTCGAAGGCGCGGAGGGCAAGGCAACCCTGGTTGGCGACGTCGACCCACGTGTTGCGGAAATCGCCGGCTGGTTGTCACCAAACCCTGGTGGCGTTGGCCCAATGACCCGCGCAATGCTGGTCAAAAACGTAGTCGACGCAGCTTCTCGCTAACAACTAGCTCTTCCCAGTAAAAAATCCGTCTATTTTTCACCCAATTTGGGTGTATTTTGGTGCGCCACGCGGTGAGATTTTGGTTAATTTTGCTTCTGAAAAAAGATTTATAAATTCTTTACGCGACACGCCATAAGTTATTTGCGAAGCACTACATCTAGGGCTTAGTCTGATTCTCGCAACTAAATAAGCCAAAAATCGGGGAAAACACGCACTTATCTAGTGTCGTGCGAGATTCGCAAAAACCTCTCAAAGAGCAACGAATCGCCAATTCACCAGGCCGAAGTTAGAGATTTTTAGATTTAGAGGAGAAATATCATGACCGTTACCGTTTACACCCTTCCTTCATGCGTCCAGTGCGACAGCACCAAGAAGTTCCTAGACCGCAACGACGTTGAGTACAACGTGGTTGACATGAGCCAGGATGAGACCGCGCTAGAGCTAGTTAAGGCTCTTGGCTACCAGGCAGCTCCAGTTGTTATTGCTGGCGACGACCACTGGTCAGGCTTCCGCCCTGACATGATCGCCAAGCTAGCCGCAGCCTAAACCGCTCCGCAGATGTTCGAAATCGCATATTTTTCGAATGTCTCTGAGAACACCAAACGCTTCGTCGACAAGCTAGGCGTCACGCACCACAGAATCCCGGTAATGGCATCGGAAACTCCTCTGATGATGTCTGAGCCTTATGTTCTAATCGTTCCAACCTACGGGGGAGGCGACGATGCAACCAGTGTTCCAAAGCAGGTCATTCGCTTCCTCAACCAGCAACAAAATAGAGATTTAATCCGCGGGGTAATAGCTGCGGGAAACACCAACTTCGGCGACAAATACTGCCGAGCAGGTGAGATCGTGGCAATGAAATGCCAGGTCCCACTGCTCCACCGGTTCGAGTTGCTGGGAACCCCTTACGACGTCGAAGTCGTGCACAACAAAATGGAGACACTATGGAATCAACACTGATGGAGAAGACTCAGGCTTCGACCCTGGGCTACCACGAGCTAAACGCGATGCTGAACCTCTACAACGATGAGGGCAAAATTCAGTTCGACAAGGACAAGCTGGCTGCGCGCCAGTACTTCCTTGAGCACGTGAACGTGAACACAGTGTTCTTCCACAACCTTAAGGAACGTCTCGACTACCTAGTCGAGAAGGAGTACTACGAGCCAGAGGTGCTCGACATGTACAGCTTCGAGTTCCTGACCAAGATCCACGACTACGCGTTCTCATTCAAGTTCCGCTTTGAGTCGTTCCTAGGTGCGTTCAAGTTCTTCACCAGCTATGCGATGAAGACCTTCGATGGCGCACACTACCTAGAGCGCTTCGAGCACCGCGTAGTTATGACCGCTTTGGTTCTTGCCGAAGGCAACGAAGAGCGCGCCATGAAGCTTGTAGAAGAGATGATTACCGGTCGTTTCCAGCCGGCAACCCCGACCTTCCTAAACTGTGGCAAGGCTCAGCGCGGCGAGTTCGTCTCATGCTTCCTTCTTCGCACCGAAGACAACATGGAGTCAATCGCTCGTGCGATCAACTCTTCACTTCAGCTTTCAAAGCGTGGTGGCGGTGTTGCGCTTTCACTAACCAACATCCGTGAATCAGGCGCACCAATCAAGAAGATTGAAGGCCAGTCATCGGGCGTCATCCCAGTGATGAAGCTTCTCGAAGACTCATTCAGCTATGCCAACCAGCTGGGTGCTCGCCAGGGTGCCGGTGCCGTTTATCTAAACGTTCACCACCCTGACATCATGAAGTTCTTGGACACCAAGCGTGAGAACGCCGACGAGAAGGTTCGAATCAAGACCCTGAGCCTCGGCGTTGTCGTTCCAGACATCACCCTTGAGCTAGCCAAGAACAACGAAGACATGTACCTCTTCTCTCCATACGACGTTGAGAAGGTCTATGGCATGCCATTCAGCGACATCTCGGTTACTGAGAAGTACCAGGAGATGGTTGACGATGCTCGCATCAAGAAGACCAAGATCAAGGCTCGTCAGTTGTTCGAGACCATCGCTGAGCTTCAGTTCGAATCTGGCTACCCATACATCGTTTATGAAGACACCGTAAACCGCACCAACCCAATCGAGGGCCGCATCAACATGTCGAACCTCTGCTCAGAGATTCTTCAGGTCAACACCCCGACCACCTACAACGCCGACCTAAGCTACAACGAGATCGGCAAGGACATCTCTTGCAACCTTGGTTCGATGAACATCGCTATGGCGATGGATTCACCGGACTTCGGTGGCACCGTTGAGGCGGCTATTCGTGCGTTGACCGCTGTTTCTGACCTGTCAGACATCGAGTCGGTTCGTTCGATTCAGTATGGAAACGACCAGTCACACGCAATCGGTCTTGGCCAGATGAACCTTCACGGCTACCTAGCCCGTGAGCGCGTTCACTATGGTTCAGAAGAAGGCATCGACTTCACCAACATCTACTTCTACACCGTGGTTTACCACGCGATTCGCGCATCGAACCTGATCGCAATCGAGCGCGGCAAGGTGTTCGGCAACTTCGAGAACTCGAAGTATGCAACCGGTGAGTTCTTCGACAAGTACACCCAGGAGGAGTGGAAGCCAGCAACCGCACGCGTTGCCGAGCTATTCGCGAACGCTGGCATTGCTATTCCTACCCAGGCTGACTGGAGCGCGCTTCGCGAATCAGTAATGAAGCACGGAATCTACAACCAGAACCTTCAGGCTGTTCCACCAACCGGTTCGATCTCATACATCAACAACTCGACCAGCTCGATTCACCCGGTCGCATCGAAGATTGAGATCCGCAAGGAAGGCAAGCTAGGTCGCGTTTACTACCCAGCTCCGTTCCTAACCAACGACAACCTTGAGTTCTACGACGACGCCTACGAAATTGGCCCAGAGAAGATCATCCAGACCTATGCTGCTGCAACCCAGCACGTAGACCAGGGTCTTTCACTGACCTTGTTCTTCAAGGACACCGCAACCACTCGCGATGTCAACAAGGCTCAGATCCAGGCTTGGCGCGCAGGCATCAAGACCATTTACTACGTTCGCATTCGTCAGATGGCACTAGAAGGCACCGAAGTTGCCGACTGCGTCAGCTGCATGCTCTAAGCAAAGAAGGAGATCAAAATGGCTGAAACCAAGCACAAGATCGCTCGTCCGGTCAACTGGAACAAGCTCGAGGACCCAATGGACCTCGAAGTTTGGAACCGACTGACCTCAAACTTCTGGCTTCCTGAGAAGGTGCCAATGGCTAACGACATCCAGTCGTGGGCAACCCTTCGTCCAGAAGAGCAGCTAGTCACCATGCGTGCCTTCACCGGTCTAACCTTGCTTGACACCATCCAGGGCACCGTTGGCGCAATCTCGTTGATTCCAGATGCAGTCACTATGCACGAAGAGGCGGTTTACACCAACATCTCGTTCATGGAGTCGGTGCACGCCAAGAGCTACTCGTCAATCTTCTCGACCCTTTGCTCGACCGATGAGATCGAGCAGGCTTTCCGTTGGTCAGAAGAGAACCCTTACCTTCAGAAGAAGGCCGAGATCGTCCTTGGTTACTACCGCGGTGACGACCCGCTAAAGCGCAAGGTTGCTTCGACCCTGCTCGAGTCATTCCTGTTCTACTCAGGTTTCTACTTGCCTATGTACTGGTCTTCACGAGCTAAGTTGACAAACACTGCCGACTTGATTCGCCTGATCATTCGTGACGAAGCCATCCACGGTTATTACATTGGCTACAAGTTCCAGAAGGGCATGGAGCAGGAGACCGAAGCGCGTCGCGAAGAGATCAAGGCTTACACCTATGACCTACTTCTCGAGCTATACGACAACGAAATCAAGTACACCGCCGACCTATACGACGGCCTTGGTTTGACCGAAGACGTCAAGCACTTCTTGCACTACAACGCAAACAAGGCCTTGATGAACCTCGGCTTCGACCCGTTGTTCCCTCGCGAGGTTTCACAGGTTAACCCTGCGATTCTTTCTGCTCTTTCACCAAACGCAGACGAGAACCACGACTTCTTCTCTGGCTCA
>Ga0228701_1001242_pt1 | contig 17835 bp, 13 predicted proteins | sample McNCre117_Aug_MG_2_FD_178017 | JGI IMG/M metagenome (GOLD analysis project Ga0228701, IMG submission 178017) | Freshwater microbial communities from McNutts Creek, Athens, Georgia, United States - 11-17_Aug_MG | ecosystem: Environmental > Aquatic > Freshwater > Creek | place: USA: Georgia...
CAGACCGAAGGCAGATCAAGCTGTTGATCCGGGTCCTCCAGGGCGCTCAAATCGATCACCACGGGGTCGTTGTCAAAGAAGTCAGGGGTAGCCCCCAGGCGACGGCTTAAATCAGCCTGCAAGGCCGATGAGTCCGGTGTTTTGAGTAAAAAAGCAACCAAAGGCAGCGAGGCGCTCTTGATTTCATAGGCATGTGGCGCGGCAGCGTGACTCATGGGACGTGACTGAAAAATAAAACCCGAACTTTACACGGCAAGGGCTTTCATCCCCCGGTAAACTTTTTACGATGAATTCCTCACACTTTGCGCGTCCCGTCTTTGCTGTCCTGCTTTTGCTGTGCGTCTCGGGCTTTGCATGGTCACAACAAGCACCCACTGCGGACATGGGCCGCATCGAAATCAGCAGCGGACGTGACAACGACACGCAACAACGGCGTGAATCCACCGCCAGCAAAATCGTCATTGGCCGTGAGGAAATTGAACGCCAAGGCGATTCGACCGTGGGTGAAATTCTCAAGCGCATGCCTGGCATCACCATGGACGGCGTCCCAGGTCGAGGCGGCAGCATTCGCATGCGCGGTCTGAGCCAAGGCTACACCCAGATCTTGTTAGACGGCCAACGCGTACCGCCTGGTTTTTCCATCGAATCGATCACACCTGAAATGGTTGAGCGCATTGAAATTTATCGCGCACCCACAGCCGAAACCGGTGCCCAAGCGATTGCGGGCACCATCAACATCATCACGCGTGAAGGGCGACGCGGTATGCCGTCGGAGCTCAAAGCCGGTGCCTCATGGCAGGGTGGCTATGCCTCGCCCAATGCGTCCTTGGTCCAGTACCACGATGCAGAAAACTGGAGTGCCAACTACACCTTGTCGGTCAACCGTTATGCGGCGCCCAATCACAGCGACACACAGATCACCAGCACCACCAACGCCCTCGACCGTCATCGCGTGAGCGACAGCCATTACGACCGTGAAGGTGTCAACGCCACCGCACGCTTGCAATTCAAAGGCGATCCTGGCGAGAGCCTGACCTTGATGCCCTTTGTGGCTTACTCGCAAGGTCGTACACCGGGCCTGACCCAACTGGACCAGAGCTTGGGGGGCGCACCACGCACCTTTGAGAGTGCCAACACGCTCACGAACAACCATTTTGCAGTGGCCCGCTTGAATGGCCAATGGCGGCGCAAGCTCTCCGCCGACAGCAATATGGAGTGGAAGTTCAACCTAGGAGGGTGGAACAGCAACACAGATTTCAACCAAACCCCCATCACAGCGCCTGGCGTGTTGCAAGCGATCACAGAAAACACGCAAACCCAGGACCGTTCGGCCAATGCCAGTGGCAAGTACACCAACGTCATGGGCGGCGGTCATCAATGGGTCAGTGGTGCCGAAGTGGAGACCGTGCGTCGCACGCAATTGGCCGTGGCCAGCTATGCGTTTGGCAGCGGCAGTGCTGATTTGCAAGCCAGTGCTCTGCGTTATGCCATTTACTCGCAAGATGAATGGCAGCTCACGCCCCACTGGGCCACGCATTTAGGGGCGCGTTATGAAGCGCTCACCACCGAAGGTACGACGACCACGGGCGATGTGAGTAACCGCAACAGCGTGTTCACGCCCTTGCTGCATGCCATGTGGCGTCCCGATCCTGACAGCCGCGACCAGGTGCGTATGAGCTTAACGCGCAGTTTCAAAACCCCTGGCATGGCGACTTTGCTGGCGCGGCGTGCGTACACCCGCGATAGCAACAGCGCGACCAACCCAGACACTTCAGGCAATCCCAATTTGCAGCCTGAAATTGCGACCGGTTTGGACGTGGGCGTGGAGCGGTACCTGCCACAAGGTGGCGTGCTCAGTGCCAATGTGTTTCATCGTCGCGTCCAAAACCTGATTCGCAATGTGGTGGTCCAAGAAAGCGGTGGCTTGCATCGCTGGGTGTCGACCCCACAAAACATCAGCGAGGCTGTCACCGAGGGCCTGGAGTTAGAAGCCAAATTTCGTCTTGACCAATGGATCATCGATGCCCCTGCGGTGGATGTGCGCAACAACCTGAGCTTTTTCCGCTCACGCGTGCTAAGTGTCATAGGCCCGGACAACCGTCTCGACCAGCAGCCCAGCATGACGGCCAACTTGGGCGCAGATTACCGCTTGCGCAGCATGCCGCTCACGGTGGGTGGTAACCTCAACTACAACCCGGGTTACACCACGCGCAGCAGCGATGTGCAGTGGTTCACGGTGTCGCAAAAACGGGTGATGGATGTGTATGGTTTGTGGCGCATGGACAGCAGCACCGCTTGGCGCTTGACCTTGAGCAACCTCGATCCGCGTTACTACAACACCGGCAGTCTTTACAGCAGTCCCAGCGTGGTGGAAAACAGCCAGACCCAAAACCGCAGCTGGACCAGTGTGCAAATTCGTTTGGAGAAAAAATTATGACCCATCCCTTGAGCGTTCCTCAGCAAGACGGTGCGTGGTTTGACCGCATGTACAACAACCGCGCGTTGGTGCCTGAGTTTGCAGATCATTTTGCGCATTGGCGTGATGCCTCGGCGCAAGCGCGCGCCAGTCATCGCAATTTTCAGGATGTGGCGTATGGCCGCGGCCCAAATGAGTCCTTGGATATTTTTCCCAGTGCCAACTCCGCCCCCAAAGCGGGTGCACCGGTGCTGGTGTTCATCCACGGTGGCTATTGGCGTTCGTTGGACAAGTCGGAGCATTCGTTTGTGGCACCTGCGTTCACAACCCAAGGTGCTTGCGTGGTGGTGCCCAACTATGCCTTGTGCCCGGCCGTGACGGTGTCTGACATCAGCTTGCAAATGGTCAAGGCTGTGGCCTGGGTGTACCGCAACATCCACCGCTTTGGAGGCGACCCCAGCCGCATCAGCGTGCTGGGGCATTCAGCAGGGGGCCACTTGGCCACCATGCTGATGGCCTGTGACTGGCACGCCTACGCCAAAGACTTGCCCAAAGATTTAGCCAAGCGCTTCATGTCAGTGTCGGGTTTGTACGAGCTGGAGTCGGTGCGCGCCACACCGTTCCTGACCGACAGTCTGCGTCTGAGCGAAGACGTGGCGGTACGCAACAGCCCTGCGTGGATGCCTGCGCCTTCACAAGGCACGCTTTATACCGTGGCGGGTGGGTTGGAAAGCCCCGAATTTGTGCGTCACAACCAACTGATGCAACTGGCGTGGGGTAAAAAGCGCGTGCCAGTAGCCGAGGTGCAGCCCGGACTACAGCACTTCAGCATCGTTGAAGCTCTAGCCACACCAGGTCATCGGGTGCACCAATTGGCCTCTGAGTTAATTCGTTAACCACTGCCTCTGAGGTTTTCAAGCCTCAAAAAAACAGCCTGTGACGCATCAAGCGCACAAGCTGTTTTTTTGACATCCGTCGAGGTTTACATCAACAGATGCTCACCTGCGTTGTCGCCGCCCAAGATGACGTAGTTCACCTTGCGCACGTCCATCAGCTTGGTGCCACCGGCGTAGCTGATCGAGCTTTGCACGTCTTGCTCCATCTCGATCAAGGTGTTGGCCAGCTTGCCCTTGATGGGTTCCAAGATGCGTTTGCCTTCGACGTGCTTGTACTCGCCCTTGTTGAAGTCAGAGGCAGAACCGTAGTACTCCTTGAACATCTCGCCATCGACTTCGACAGTCTTGCCGGGTGACTCTTCGTGGCCAGCAAACAGCGAACCAATCATCACCATGCTGGCGCCAAAGCGCACGCTCTTGGCGATGTCGCCGTGGCTGCGGATACCACCGTCGGCAATGATGGGCTTGGTCGCCACGCGGGCGCACCACTTGAGCGCTGACAACTGCCAGCCGCCCGTGCCAAAACCGGTCTTGAGTTTGGTGATGCACACCTTGCCTGGGCCCACGCCTACTTTGGTCGCGTCAGCGCCCCAGTTTTCGAGGTCAATCACGGCTTCGGGCGTAGCCACATTGCCCGCGATCACAAAGCTCTTGGGCAACTTGGCCTTGATGTAGCCAATCATGTCGCGCACGCTGTCGGCATGGCCATGGGCGATGTCGATGGTGATGTACTCAGGCGTCAAACCCGCAGCCGCCAAGGTGTCCACCGTCTCGCGGTCTGGGGCTTTCACGCCCAAAGAGATCGAGGCGTAAACACCTTTGGCGTGCATGTCTTTCACGAATTGGACATTGTCCAAATCGAAGCGGTGCATCACGTAAAAGTAGTTGTTTTGCGCCATCCACAGGCAGATGTTTTCATCCACCACGGTTTTCATATTGGCTGGCACAACAGGCAAGCGAAACTTGCGGCCACCGAGTTCAACACCTGCATCGCATTCAGAGCGGCTCTCCACTCGGCACTTGCGTGGCAGCAACAAGATGTTGTCGTAATCAAAAATTTCCATTTCCCAAGCTCCAGAAAATAACGTTCGAAGATTGAGCGCTTGGCTTGGCCGGAATTAGCTCGTAAAAAAACCCTCGGTAGAGGGTTTCAGTGAAGGCTAACAATTACCCGGAGGGTTTGTTATGCCGGAACTAAAACCGAGCGCAAGAATCTTGGGCCCGGTGGCTGATTCTAACAGCAACCTAAAATCTACGCATGCATTCTATGAACGGGTTTGATACCCCTGCCGCTTCGGTCGCGTCCTCCACATCCCCTTTACTACAAGGCCTGAACAACGAACAAGCGGCGGCAGTCACGCTGCCACAGGCCCACGCGCTCATCTTGGCAGGGGCGGGTTCGGGCAAGACGCGGGTGCTGACCACGCGCATTGCGTGGCTCATGCAAACGGGGCAGGTGTCGCCAGGCGGCATCTTGGCGGTGACGTTTACCAACAAGGCTGCCAAAGAAATGCTCACGCGCTTGTCGGCCATGCTGCCGGTGAACGTGCGCGGCATGTGGGTGGGCACGTTTCACGGGCTGTGCAACCGATTTTTGCGGGCGCACTGGAAGCTGGCCAACTTGCCCCAGTCGTTTCAAATTTTGGACACCCAAGACCAGCTCAGCGCCATCAAGCGCTTGAGCAAACAGTTCAATGTGGATGACGAGCGTTTTCCACCCAAAGAAACCATGCGCTTCATCGCCGGTTGCAAAGAAGACGGCTTGCGCCCCAAAGACGTGGTGGTGCGCGACCCCGATGACCGTAAACGCGTGGAGTTGTACGAGCTGTACGAAGCTCAATGCCAACGCGAAGGCGTGGTGGACTTTGGTGAACTCATGCTGCGCTCGTACGAGCTGCTGCGCGACAACGACCCGCTGCGCGAACACTACCGCCGCCGTTTTCAGCACATCTTGGTGGATGAGTTTCAAGACACCAACAAGCTGCAATACGCCTGGCTCAAACAACTCGCTGGCCCGGTGGACCAAGGCGGCGGAGCCATCTTGGCGGTAGGCGACGACGACCAAAGCATTTACGCTTTCCGTGGCGCCCGCGTGGGCAATATGGCCGACTTTGTGCGCGAGTACAAGGTTGAACATCAAATCAAGCTCGAACAAAACTACCGCAGCTTCAGCAACATCTTGGACAGCGCCAACCACCTCATCAGCCACAACAAAGGCCGCTTAGGTAAAAACCTGCACACCACCCAAGGCGCAGGCGAGCCGGTGCGGGTGTATGAATCGCCCACCGATTTGGCCGAAGCGCAATGGATGGTGGAGGAGATGAAGCAACTCTTGCGCGATGGCCAAAATGGTGATGGTGCCAATGGCGTGCAACACCGCAGCGAAATAGCCGTGCTCTACCGCAGCAACGCACAAAGTCGCGTGATTGAAACCGCGTTGTTCAACGCTGCTATGCCATACCGCGTGTACGGTGGCTTGCGCTTCTTCGAACGCGCTGAAATCAAACACGCATTGGCGTATTTGCGCTTGCTAGAAAACCCACGCGACGACACCAGCTTCATGCGCGTGGTCAACTTCCCGCCGCGCGGCATTGGCGCGCGCAGCATCGAACAACTGCAAGACGCCGCACGCGCCATGGGCTGCGCCATGAGCGACGCCGTCACGGCGGTGGCGGGCAAAGCAGGCGCCAACCTCAGTGCCTTTGTGGCCAAGATTGACGTGCTGCGCGAGCAAACACAAGGTCAAAACCTGCGCCAGATCATTGAGTTATTGCTGGACCACTCAGGTTTGATCACCCACTACCAAACCGAGCGCGAAGGTCAGGACCGAATTGAGAACTTGCAAGAACTGGTCAACGCGGCAGAGAGCTTTGTCACGCAAGAAGGCTTTGGCCGCGACGCCGTGGCCTTGCCCGTGGATGAACACGGTCAACCCGTCGTTTTGGAGGGCAACGCCAGTTCAAGTGCATCGACCAACACGCCAGCCGTGGGTGGCGAGCTCACACGCCAACCAACACCGCAAACCATGATCAACGCCGACACCGGCGAAACCTTGTCACCCTTGGCGGCCTTCCTCACGCACGCCGCGTTGGAGTCTGGCGACAACCAAGCGCAAGCGGGTCAAGACGCCATTCAGCTGATGACGGTGCATGCATCCAAGGGTTTGGAGTTTGACTGCGTGTTCATTACGGGCATGGAAGAAGGTTTGTTCCCCCACGAAAACTCGATGAACGATTTTGACGGCCTCGAAGAAGAGCGCCGTCTCATGTACGTGGCCATCACGCGTGCGCGTAAACGCCTGTACCTGAGCCATTCGCAAACCCGCATGCTGCATGGTCAAACGCGTTACAACATCAAGAGCCGTTTCTTTGACGAACTGCCTGAGCACACGCTCAAGTGGATCACCCCCGCGCGTTCTGCCTTTGCCGATGCGATGCCCACACGCCGCGATGCGTGGCAGAACAACAGCGGTTGGCAAAACAATGCCTGGGGCGGCGGTGCGGCCACGGCCGCAGCGACCAAGCCCGTGCCTCAACGTGCTGCACCGGTGGCAAGCGGCCCCAACGCGTGGGTGCGCAGTGGGGTCCAGGTGTTTCACACCAAGTTTGGTGAGGGCACGGTGGTCAGCATCGAAGGCGTGGGCGACGATGCCCGTGCGCAAGTGAACTTCCCGCGTCACGGCACCAAGTGGTTGGCGCTGTCTGTGGCCAAGCTCACGCAGGTCTGATAGCTACTGCGCAGATGAGACGCAGCGCGCGTGCTGCGCATTGCAGTGCGAAAGCTCGATCAGGCGTACAGCGTGTCCGACACAAAACAGTCGCGAAAGCTGAAATAACTGGAGCAAAAAAACATGGCGGCCAACATGAGCATGGCGGGCAGCATGGCGAGTGAGGCGAACGAGGCGTCGCCCATCAGGCCCGACACCAGCATCAGCACCAAGGCGGTGGACAAAAAGATGAACGACCACATCAGCGCAAACACCAAGAACGCCCGCCAGTTGCTCAAGCACGCCACAGTGCTGAAAAACAAACTCTTGATGGCCGGCACGCCATGCCAATGCACCAAGGCCGGTGCGTGCCAAAACACGGCCGACAAGGGGATGTAGAGCAACAGCGACAGCCACATGGCGTTTTGAAATTCCGGCTTCATCAGCGTGTCGGTGTCCAATGCGCCCCCCACCAAATACAGCTTGGCAAAGTCACCGCCGTCGACCAAGGCAGACAAGCCCATCACGCCAATGAAGCCGCAGGCGTAGAGCACCCCCAACACCAGCATGTCGCGCTTGCGTTCCTTGCCCACGCGAAAACCAGCAGCCAAGATGATGGGCATCGGGAACTTGCCCAAATCCACCTCACGCGTGGCTGCCATCAAGCCCAGCGTAGCAGCGGGTAGCAAAGCCAGCGCCGCAAAGCTGCCCACCACTGGCACCAAGGAAGACACCGACATGATGGCCATGAACATGAAGAACAAGCCGCTCAAGGCGATGGGCTGTTTCCAAAATGTGCGAATGCCTTGGCGCACCCATTCCGAGCCAGTTTTCGCGGGAACAACATTGAGTTTCATAGGTCAGAGTGTGACAGGATGTGCCACACGTTCACGCAACACGCGTTCGAAGTGGGTAGGGTCGTGGGGCTGCAACATGCTCGCTTCGCGGGGCAAGTGAAAGTCCCACAGCCGCGATGTCCAAAAGCGCAAGGCCCCCGCACGCAACATGGGGTTGAACAGTTGGCGCTCGGCCCCCGTGAAAGGCCGCACGGTTTGGTAGGCATCGATGAACGCCTGGGCTTTGGATGCGTCGTGATGGCCGTTCGCATGCGTGATGCACCAGTCGTTCAAACACACGGCCACGTCAAATAACCAGGTGTCCACCCCTGCAAAGTAAAAGTCGAAGAAGCCGCTCAGGGCGGGTGCGTCGGGCGGACCATCAAACATCACGTTGTCGCGGAACAGGTCAGCATGAATCGGGCCACGGGGCAGGGCGGTGTACGCGGCTGATGCCGCGACGTGGTTTTGGTAGGCCAGCTCGGTTTGAATCAGCGCTGTTTGTGAGGCACCCAAATACGGCAACACCACGGGCACGGTCTCATTCCACCAGGCCAGACCGCGTAAATTAGGTTGCTGGCGGTTGAAATCACGGCCAGCCAAATGCATGCGTGCCAGCATCGCGCCTACGGCCGCGCAGTGCATGGGGGTGGGGGCGAGTTCGCTTTTGCCCGCCAAGCGGTTGACCACGGCAGCGGGCTTGCCCTCGACGGTTAACAAAATATCGCCATGTACATCAGATACAGGGTCGGGCACGGGAATGCCGCCCTGTGCCAGGTGTTTCATCAGGTAGAGATAAAACGGCAACTGTTCGTGGGTGAGGCGCTCAAACAGCGTGAGGACGTAGGATCCTTCGCTGCTGGTGAGGAAGTAGTTGGTGTTTTCAATCCCGCCTTGGATGCCTTTGAGTTCAACCAACTCGCCGAGTTTGAGCTGGGTCAGCAGTTCTTGTGCGGTGGACTCGGAAACTTCGGTGAAAACTGCCATGAGGACCAGGGGGTAAAAAGTTGTTGCCATTGTAGTTGGGGCTATTTGGCTGGCTTTTGTGCTCTTTTGCTTTTTTGCTGGGCTCGCTTGGGGGCAGGGGTATGAGCGGGTTCCTCATACTGGTCCAGAAATCGTCACCCGCTCATACCCCTTCCCCCAAGACTACGGCCTGCGTTTTTGTGGCTCCGCTGTTATGAACGCCACAAAGCTTCGTAGGTGCGGCAGTAGTTCTGGCTGTGCATGGCAATGTGCCAACGGCACAAGCCATGCTGCAAGCGTGCACAAATGTGGGCCGTAGTCTGTGCGTGGCTGGTGGGCGTCGCAATGATTTCTGGTACAGCATGAAGCAGCGACGCCCACCAGCCGCGCACAGCGAGCTCAGCAAAAAACAGCACAAAAAGCCAACAACAACCCACGGCACAATCCACAGTTATGAGTGAAACCAAAACCCTGCTGCTGGTCGACGGCTCCAGCTACCTTTACCGTGCCTTTCACGCCATGCCCGACCTGCGTGCCGTGCCCGGCGACCCCAGCAGTGCGGCCACTGGGGCTATTCGCGGCATGATCAACATGATGCAGGCGCTGCGCAAGGAAGTGCCTACCCAATGGGCAGCGTGTGTGTTTGATGCCAAAGGTCCCACCTTCCGCGACGAGATGTACCCCGCCTACAAAGCCAATCGCTCGCCCATGCCCGATGACTTGCGATCGCAAATCGAACCTATCCATGCGATGGTGCGCATGCTCGGTTGGACGGTGCTGGATGTGCCCGGTGTGGAGGCCGACGACGTGATTGCCACCTTGGCTGTGACCGCAGCCAAGCAGGGTGTGACGGTGGTGGTGTCGAGTGGTGACAAAGACTTGAGCCAGTTGGTGAACGAACACATCACCATCATGGACACCATGAACGGCAAGAAGCGTGATGTGTCGGGTGTGACCGCCGAGTTTGGTGTGCCACCGCATTTGATGATCGATTACCAAACCCTGGTCGGTGACCCGGTGGACAACGTGCCCGGCGTGCAAAAGGTCGGTCCTAAGACTGCGGCCAAGTGGCTGATGGAATACGGCTCGCTCGACAACTTGCTGCAAAACGCCGATGCTATCAAAGGCGTGGCAGGCGAGAACTTGCGCCAAGCGATGGCGTGGTTGCCTACAGGCCGTCAGTTGGTGACCATGAAAACCGATTGCGACTTGTCGGCTTATGTGCCCGGCCTGCCTGCGCTGGACGCTTTGCATTTGGCTCAACCCGACAAACCTGGGCTCCAAGCGTTTTACGAAACCTATGGCTTCAAAGGTTTGGCCCGCGCCATCAGCGAAGGGGGTGATTCAGCCGGCGCTGCAGGCGCTGCGAGCAAGCCCAAGTTTGAGCCCAATCCTGGTTTGTTTGACGAGCCCGAACCTTCGGTCTCGCAAGTCAGCGACAAAGCCTATGACTGCGTGCTGACGTGGGAAGCGTTTGATGCCTGGCTGGTCAAACTGCAAGCCGCAGAGCTGGTCGCGTTTGACACCGAAACCACGTCGCTTGACGCCATGCGCGCCGAGATCGTGGGCCTCAGTTTTTCGGTCAAACCGGGTGAAGCCTGCTACATCCCCTTGGCACACAGCTATGGCGATGCACCCACGCAGTTGCCCATCAATGAAGTGCTGGCCAAACTCAAGCCTTGGTTTGAAAACCCAGCCATCCACAAACTAGGCCAACACATCAAATACGACCGTCACGTCATGGCCAATCACGGCATTGAGGTCAAAGGCTACATCCACGACACCCTGCTGCAAAGCTATGTGCTGGAAGTGCACAAACCGCATGGCTTGGCCAGCTTGGCCGAACGCCATGTCGGCCGCAAAGGCTTGAACTACGAAGACCTATGCGGCAAAGGCGCGCACCAAATCCCGTTCTCGCAAGTCGATGTGGCGCGCGCCACCGAATACTCGTGCGAAGACTCCGACATGACGCTGGATGTGCACCATGTGCTGTGGCCGCGTTTGCAAGCCGACGACAAACTGCGCTTCATCTACCAACTGGAAATCGACAGCAGTGAAGCGCTGTACCGCATCGAGCGCAACGGCGTGTTGATTGACGCACCCACACTGGCCGCACAAAGCCATGCGCTGGGCCAACGCATCGTGCAGCTAGAAACCGAGGCGTATGAAATAGCAGGCCAACCGTTTAACTTGGCCAGCCCCAAACAATTGGGTGAAATCTTCTTTGACAAACTGGGCTTGCCTGTCATCAAAAAAACCGCCACCGGCGCACGCAGCACTGACGAAGAAGTGCTGGAGAAGTTGGCCGAAGACTACCCACTGCCCGCCAAGATTTTGGAGCACCGCAGTCTCAGCAAACTCAAAGGCACCTACACCGACAAACTCGCACAAATGGCCTTGCCGCGTACAGGCCGTGTGCATACGCACTACGCGCAAGCGGTGGCAGTCACAGGTCGTTTGTCGAGCAACGACCCTAACCTGCAGAACATTCCGATTCGCACGGCGGAAGGTCGCAAAGTGCGCGAGGCCTTTGTGGCCCCTGCAGGCAGCGTGATTGCCAGCGCCGACTACAGCCAAATCGAGCTGCGCATCATGGCTCACATCAGTGGTGACGAGGCCTTGGTCAAAGCCTTTCACGATGGCTTGGATGTGCACCGCGCTACGGCGGCTGAAGTGTTTGGCGTGGCCGTGAGCGAGGTCAGCACCGAGCAACGGCGCTACGCCAAGGTCATTAACTTTGGTCTGATCTACGGCATGAGCGCCTTTGGTTTGGCCAAGGCGCTGGGCATCGACAACAGCGCCGCCAAGAACTACATCACCCGTTATTTTGAGCGCTTCGCAGGCGTGAAGCGCTACATGGACGACACCCGTGAACAAGCCAAAGCCCAAGGCTATGTGGAAACCGTGTTTGGCCGCCGCCTGTACTTGCCCGAAATCAACAGCCCCAACGGCCCACGCCGTGCGGGCGCAGAGCGCGCCGCCATCAACGCGCCCATGCAAGGCACCGCCGCTGATCTCATCAAGATGAGCATGGTCAAAGTGCAACAAGCCATTGACCAACAGCAACGCCAAACCAAAATCATCATGCAAGTGCACGACGAACTGGTGTTTGAAGTGCCTGAATCAGAAGTGGAATGGGTGAAGACCGAAGTACCGCGTCTGATGGCGGATGTGGCGCAACTCAAAGTGCCGTTGTTGGCTGAGGTGGGGGTGGGGGCCAATTGGGACAAAGCACACTGATAATCCCGTCATGACCTTGATTTCCATTCTCGTCGGTACGTTGGTCGCTGGTATGGGCAGTGTGTGGTTGGCGGCTTTGTTGGCCTACGCGCTGCTGTCGCGTTTCACCCAGCATTTGCTCAGTCTGGCGGCTGGGGCCTTGTTGGCCACCGCGTTCACACGCTTGTTGCCCGAAGCGTTTGAACTTTCGGTGGGCGCAGGCGTTTCGGCTCAAGCGTTGTTTGCCGCCCTGTTGGTGGGCTTGGTGTTTTTCTTTTTACTCGACAAGGCTGAGCTGTGGCACCACGGGCATGAGCATGGGCATGACCACGATTCTCAGCACGACCATACGCCTGTGCCTCATACCCACACGCATGACGCATCTCATGACCATGAGGCACACGCGCAACACGCACATGAGGTACATCATCACGGGCATGATGCGCATCACCAAAATCACTACGATCACCACCACAGCGGTGGTTGGGCCGTGTTGTTGGGCGACAGTGTGCATGCCTTCGGCGATGGCATTTTGATCGCCGCTGCGTTTGTGGCCGATGCACGTTTAGGCGTTGCTGCTGCACTGGCTGTGATGGCGCACGAAGTGCCCCACCATGTGGGTGATTTGGTGGTGTTACGCCAAACCTTGAGTAATCCGCGTGCTGCTTTGCTCAAGCTCACCTTGGCGGGTAGCGTGACGGCGGTGGGTGGATTGATGGGCTATCTGTTGGTCGGTGCGCTGCACGAGTACCTGCCGTTTTTCTTGGTCGTGGCGGCGAGCAGTTTTATTTATGTCGCCCTGGCCGACTTGATTCCGCAATTGCAAAAACGCTTGTCACCGCGCGAAACTGCGGCGCAGGTGGCTTGGTTGTTCGCAGGCATTGCCTTGGTTGCCGCTTTGGGCGAGTGGGCGCAACACTGAGTCAGGATTTTTCGCAGGGCATACCCGGCGTGTTGCACCACTCGCTCCAGCTGCCTGGATACAGCGCCGTGCGACCCAGACCCGCAACTTCCATGGCCAGCACATTGGGCACGGCGCTCACGCCGCTGCCACAGTGGTGCACCACTGTTTCAGCTTTCGCGTTGCCGAGCAAGGCCGCAAATTCCGCACGCAACTCGGTGGGGCTTTTGAAAAAGCCTTGCTCGTTGAGGTTGGTGTTGAACGGGCGATTCAAGGCGCCTGGAATATGGCCAGCCACAGGGTCCAGCGGTTCCACCTCGCCGCGATAACGTGGCGCGCCACGGGCATCGATGATGGTTTGCTGACCTTGCGTTAATCCGTGTGCCACGGTTGCTGTGTCGACCCACTTGACCAGAGGTTCGCGCAAGGCGAAGTTACCTTCAGGCAAGGTCTGAGCGGACAAGGCGTCATCACCTGATGATACTTTGCCACCTGCTGCCACCCAGGCCTGGAAACCACCGTCGAGCACAGCCACCGACTCGTGGCCGCACCACTTGAGCATCCACCACAAGCGTCCGCAGTAGTTCATGCCATTGCGGTCGTACACCACCACTTGTGTGTTCTGGTTCAAACCTGTGTGGGTGAGCCAAGCGGCAAACACCTCGCGTTGGGGCAGAGGGTGGCGCCCTCCATTGACGCGTTGGGTGGCATCGTGTGTGGCCAAGTGTTGGTCCAGATCGGCATGGACGGCACCTGCGATGTGCTGCTCGCTGTACTGCACATGGCCGGCCGATGGATTCATCAGGTCAAAGGTGCAATCGAAGATGCGCAATGGGGAACCGCTGGCTTGCAAAGCTTGCAGTTGCGCAACGCTGATGAGGGTGGTGTACATGCAATGCTCCTAAACGGTAGGGGGGGTGATTCAGCGTGCGCAAGCGTCAATGCTCTTCCGCTGGGGCATTCGGTGCTGCGCGTGCACGCAGCAAAGTCGCGACCATGCCACTGGCCACAATCAAAGCCATGCCTAGCCAGCCGATGAGGGGAATGTCGTCGCCAAACAGCAACAAGCTGTACAGCGCTGCAAACACAATGCCGGAATATTGCAAGTTGGCCACCACCAAAGTGGCGCCCTTGCTGTAGGCGCGTGTCATGCACAGCTGGCCGAGCGAGGCAAACACACCCACAGGCAGTAGCCACACGGCGTAATCCCAGTTCCATTCCGATACACCGGCAAAGCCCATACCGATCGCCCCAGCCACGGCTGTGCCAATCGCAAAGTAAAACACCGTCCGGGTTTCGGGTTCGCCCAAGCGCCCCAAGGCCATGACCTGCATGTAGGCAAAGGCGGCGATGAAGCCAGACATGAGGCCAATCAAGCCGGCAAAGATTTGGTTTTGTTCGACCGTGGGGCGCAACATCATCACCACACCGGCAAAGCCTGCAATCACGGTCAAAGCCAAAGGGCCTTGCGACCAAGCGCTACGCCCGTCTTGTGGATTCCAGTTGATCAGCGAACCACCGACCAAGAAGGCCGCCACCCACACGCTGCTCATGTAATTGAGCGTCATGGCGGTGGCCAATGGCAGATTGGCAATGGCATAAAACCATGCGCTGAGTGAGAGCACACCCACGGTCGAGCGCCACAAATGCATGCCCGGGTATTGGGTACGCAGTGAGACCTTTTTTTGGCGTGCGATGACAAACAAAAACACCATGCCCACCAAACCGCGGTAGAGCACCAACTCAGCGGGGTTGAAATGGGCCGAGGCAAATTTGACGCACACGCCCATGGTGGCGAAAAAGGCTGCGCCCAGCAGCATCCAAAGGGCTTGCATGGTGAGTGCTTAGAAGTTCAGCTTGCCGCGGTACCACTCGTGGAAGTGCTGCATGCCATCTTCCATCGGGCTTTGGTAGGGGCCGACTTCGTTGTCGCCGCGTTGCATCAGGGCTTTGCGGCCGGCGTCCATGCGCTCGCCAATTTCATCGTCTTCAATGCAAGTTTCCATGTAGGCCGCTTGCTGGGCCTCCACGAATTCGCGTTCGAAGGCCACGATTTCTTCGGGGTAGTAAAACTCCACCATGTTCAGCGTTTGGGTGGGGCTGATCGGGTGCAAGGTGGACACTGTCAGCACATGTGGGTACCACTCCACCATGATGTGTGGGTAGTAAGTGAGCCAAATCGCGCCCCGCTCAGGCAGTTCGCCGTTGCGGTACTTCAGCAGCATCTCGTGCCAGGTTTGGTAGGTGGGTGAGCCAGGTTTGCCAAAGCCATCGGACACGCCCACGGTTTGCACTGAATAGTTGTCTTTGAACTCCCAGCTCAGGTCGTCGCAGGTGACGAACTGGCCCAAGCCTGGATGGAAGGGACCGACGTGGTAGTCCTCGAGGTAGACCTCGATGAAGGTTTTCCAGTTGTAGTTGCAGGTGTGCAACTCGACGCGGTCAAGGGCGAAACCCGTGAAATCCAAGGCTGCACGGGGGCCCATATCGGCCAAGTCTGCCTCAATGTCGACGCCGTTGTCTTCAAACAGCAAACCGTTCCACTCGCGCAGCTTGTAGTTGTTGAGGTTCAAACAGGGGTCATGCGAGAAGTGGGGAGCGCCCAGCAATTCGCCCGATGGCGCATAAGTCCAGCGGTGCAAGGGGCAGACGATGTTGCCACCGGCCGAGCCTGGGGCTTGGTTTTGTAAAGAGCCACGGCCCTTGAGCATCACCGCTTGGCGGTGGCGGCAGACATTGGAGATCAACTCAACGCCTTGGGCTGAACGCACGAGCGCACGCCCTTCGCCTTCATGGGGCAAAGCGTAGTAGTCGCCCACGTTGGGCACGGCGAGTTGGTGGCCCACATAACGTGGGCCGCGCTGAAAGATGGTCTCCAGTTCGCGCTGAAACAGCGCCTCGTCAAAGTAACTGGTAACTGGTAGTTGGCTGTGCGCCTGCTGCAGTTGAAGACTTAAATCAGACATGGGTGACCTGACCTAAAGACTCCCCACAGGGAGGTGAGTGAACAAAATAAATGGCCCAAGGGCCAATTGAAGGACACTCATTGTACCTAGTAGGGTGCCTTGGGTGCCTCGGGGCACCAATATGGAGCCCCGGAGCGACCTAAAATACTCGGCTCATTGATCATTCAACCTCGGATTCCGAACAGACATGCCCAAAGCGAAATCATCTTCCAGCGCCACAGACGCTGCGCCCGTCAGCTACGAGGCGGCTTTGCAAGAGTTGGAGAGCCTGGTCGCGGGAATGGAATCGGGCCAACTGCCATTGGCGCAATTGCTATCGGGTTATCAGCGTGGCGCCGAACTTTTGGCTTACTGCCGGGCGCAGCTGGATGCGGTCGAACAACAAATCAAAGTGCTCGACAACGGCGCACTCAAGCCTTGGACACCCACGTGAACGCATCGACACAGCGCATGAATTCTGCTGAATTGGACCAATGGAGCAACCACTGCTTAGACAAGGTTGAGCAAGCTCTGTCTGCTTGGATCAGCCCCAATGCCCCAGCGGGCTTGGGTGAGGCGATGCGCTATTCCGTGTTGGACGGTGGCAAGCGTTTGCGGCCCTTGTTGGTGTTAGCCGCGCGTGAGGCTGTGGCCAACGGTGTGCCCAATCTAGCGTTGGATGAAGCCGCATTGCGTGCCGCCTGTGCCGCAGAGCTGATTCATGCGTACTCGCTGGTGCATGACGACATGCCTTGCATGGACAACGATGTGCTGCGCCGTGGCAAACCTACCGTGCATGTGAAGTTTGGCGAAGCCCAGGCCTTGCTGGCGGGGGACGCCTTACAAGCGCTGGCGTTTGAAATACTCACACCCGATGCTTCGGCCATTCCCGATGGCGTGCAAGCGCGCTTGTGTCGTTTGTTGGCTCGGGGGGCAGGTCATGCGGGCATGGCTGGCGGTCAAGCGATTGACTTGGCCAGCGTGGGCGTGGCCTTGAACGAAGATCAATTGCGCCAAATGCATCGTCTCAAAACAGGTGCCTTGTTGGAGGCCAGCGTGATGATGGGTGCCGCCTGTGGCGCTGCTTCTGAGCAGGCTTTGCAAGGTCTGCAGGCCTACGGTCGTGCCTTGGGTTTGGCTTTTCAGGTGGTGGACGATATTTTGGACGTCATCGCCGATTCAGCCACCCTGGGTAAAACCGCGGGCAAAGATGCCGCCAACGACAAACCCACCTATGTGTCCTTGTTGGGCTTGGACGAAGCGAGGTCTTATGCCCAGTCGTTGTTGCGCGAAGCTTTGAATGCTTTGCACGGCACAGGCTTGACGCACATCCACACCCTGGCCGCGTTGGCCGAGCGTGTGGTGAACCGGAATACTTAAAGATGCCTGATTTGTTGTCCTCTATCCATTCGCCCGCAGACCTGCGTGCGTTGCCGCGTCACCAACTCGGCAGCTTGGCCGATGAGTTGCGCTCTGATTTATTGCAAAGCGTGGCCAAAACAGGCGGCCACTTGAGCTCCAACTTGGGCACGGTTGAATTGACTGTGGCCTTGCACTATGTGTTCAACACCCCACACGACCGCATCGTGTGGGACGTGGGCCATCAAACCTACCCTCACAAAATGTTGACCGGCCGTCGCGCCCAAATGAGCACGCTGCGTCAACGTCACGGTTTGAGTGGTTTTCCGCGCCGCGACGAAAGCGAATACGACGCCTTTGGCACCGCACACTCGTCGACCAGCATCTCGGCCGCCTTGGGCATGGCGTTGGCCGCGCAGCAAAAGGGCGAACAGCGTCACGCCATTGCCGTCATTGGTGATGGCGCCATGACGGCCGGCATGGCGTTTGAGGCGCTCAATAACGCAGGTGTGACCAACGCCCGTTTGCTGGTGGTCTTGAACGACAACGACATGTCCATCAGCCCGCCTGTCGGGGCGCTCAATCGTTACT
>Ga0228701_1001244_pt1 | contig 17811 bp, 12 predicted proteins | sample McNCre117_Aug_MG_2_FD_178017 | JGI IMG/M metagenome (GOLD analysis project Ga0228701, IMG submission 178017) | Freshwater microbial communities from McNutts Creek, Athens, Georgia, United States - 11-17_Aug_MG | ecosystem: Environmental > Aquatic > Freshwater > Creek | place: USA: Georgia...
GCCGCGAACCTCAAGGCGCTGCTCGAACGACACGCCACCGAGGCAGGCAGCAATCTGGCGGCCCGCATCCTCGCCGACTTTGAAAACGAGCTTGCCCACTTCACCCGCGTATTGCCTCGCGACTACGCCAACGTGCTCTCGATTCGTGAACGCGCGGCCGCAAATGGCATCGACCCTGACAGCGAAAAGATCTGGGCCGAGATTCTGGAGGTAACCAATGGCTGACCCAAGAGGCTTCCTCAAGGTAACCGAACGCGAGACGGCCGAGCGTCGTCCGGTTTCGGTACGAATCCAGGATTGGCGCGAGGTCTATGAGCGTCGTCAGACCGGCGTCGTTCAGCAGCAGGCTGGCCGTTGCATGGACTGTGGCGTGCCGTTCTGCCATCAGGGTTGTCCACTCGGCAACCTGATTCCGGAGTGGAACGACCTGACCTGGCGCGAAGACGCCAAGGCGGCGATTGAGCGACTACACAAGACCAACAACTTTCCTGAGTTCACCGGTCGACTCTGCCCTGCGCCATGCGAATCGGCTTGCGTGCTCGGAATCAACCAACCGGCCGTCACCATCAAAGAGATCGAGGTCTCGATCATCGATCAGGCCTTCGACAGCTCGTGGGTTGTGCCACACGCTCCTGAGCGCGTATCGGCTAAGACCGTGGCCGTTGTCGGATCTGGCCCTGCGGGACTGGCAGCCGCACAGCAGTTGACTCGTGCTGGCCACACAGTGGCCGTTTTTGAGCGCGACGAGAAAATCGGCGGCCTGCTGCGCTTCGGCATTCCTGACTTCAAGATGGAAAAGCACCACATCGACCGACGCATCGCACAGATGGAGGCCGAGGGCACTCGGTTCCGCACAGGCGTGAACATCGGTGTCGACATCACGTGGGAAGACCTTCGTGCTCGATACGATGCCGTCATCGTGGCCACCGGTTCGACCAAGCCACGCGACCTTGGTGTCGCCGGCCGTGACCTGAACGGCGTTCACTTTGCTATGGACTACCTGGCACAGGCGAATCGCGCGGTTGCGGGGGAGTCGGTCGAAGATCAGATCGACGCCAAGGGCAAGCACGTCATCATCCTCGGCGGTGGCGACACCGGCGCAGACTGCCTCGGCACCGCTACCCGTCAGGGCGCACTCTCGGTTACCACTCTGGCGATCGGCAAGCAGCCTGGCGAAGAACGTTCGGCAAATCAGCCTTGGCCAACCTATCCGACCCTGTTTGAGGTTTCATCGGCACACGAAGAATTCGGTGAGCGAAAATTCGCGCACTCGACCGTTGAGTTCATCGGCGAGAACGGCGTGCTGACCGGCGTAAAGGTGGCCGACACCGAATTCGTCGATGGCAAGCGTCTGCCAAAGGCAGGCACCGAACGCGTAATTCCTGCCGACCTGGTGTTCCTGGCGTTAGGCTTTACCGGGGTCGAAGGCGACACCATCACCGCTCAATCCGGCATCGAGCTTGACTCGCGAGGCAACATCGCTCGCGGCTCAGACTGGGCAACCAATCTGCCAGACGTATTCGTCTGCGGCGATGCCGGTCGTGGTCAGAGCCTCATCGTTTGGGCAATCGCCGAGGGCCGCTCAACCGCGGCGGCCGTAGACGCGTACCTAAACGGATCGACCACCCTGCCAGCACCGGTGAAGCCGACCGACCGAGCACTTAGCCTCTAAGCAAAAACCCGCACCACAAGCCTGGTCAGCAGACCAAAAACAGAAGGAACAAATGAGACGCGCAAAAATCGTTGCCACCATGGGACCGGCAACTTCAAGCTACGAGCAGATTCGCGCAGTTATCGAGGCCGGTGTTGACGTCGCTCGCATGAACCTGAGCCACGGCGACTACAGCGTGCACGAGGGCGTTTACAACAACGTTCGTCAGGCGGCCGCAGACCTCGGCAAGGCAGTAGGCGTTTTCGTCGACCTCCAGGGTCCAAAGATTCGCCTCGGTCGTTTTGCCGACGGACCAGTCATGCTCGAAAAGGGTGCGACCTTCAAGATCACCATCGACGAGGTTGTCGGCGACGTCAACATCTGTGGCACCACCCACAAGGGTCTGCCTGGCGATGTGCGCCCTGGCGACCTGCTGCTCATCGACGACGGCAAGGTAACCCTCAAGGCCACCGAGGTAACCGACACCACAGTGACCACCGTTGTAGAGGTTCCTGGCCCGGTCTCAAACAACAAGGGCATCAACCTGCCTGGCGTGGCCGTGAACGTTCCTGCACTGTCAGAGAAGGACGAAGAAGACCTTCGCTGGGGTATTCGCCTCGGTGTTGACATGGTTGCGCTTTCGTTCGTTCGCAACGCTAGCGACATTGTTCGCGTGCACGAGATCATGACCGAGGAGGGCAAGTTCTTGCCTGTCATCGCCAAGATCGAGAAGCCACAGGCCGTTGCTGCACTCGAAGAGATCATCGACGCCTTCGACGGCATCATGGTCGCTCGTGGCGACCTCGGTGTCGAGCTGCCTCTCGAAGAGGTGCCGCTGGTCCAGAAGCGCGCGGTCGAACTTTCGCGCCGTTGGGCAAAGCCGGTAATCGTGGCAACCCAGATGCTAGAGACCATGATCGACAACTCGCGCCCAACCCGCGCCGAGGCATCAGACGTGGCCAACGCAATCCTCGATGGCGCCGACGCAGTGATGCTGTCGGGCGAGACCTCGGTTGGCAAGTGGCCAGTCGAGACCGTTTCGGTCATGGCGCGCATCATCGAATCGACCGAAGAGAACGGCCTTTCGCGCATTCCGGCTCTGGGCACCCGCCCACACACCCACAGCGGTGCCGTGTCGCTGGCAGCCGTCGAGATCGCAGAGCTGCTTGGCAGCAAGTACGTCTGCGTATTCACCGAGACCGGTGACTCGATGCGTCGCGTCGCTCGCCTTCGTTCGTCGGTGCCGACTCTCGCGTTCACCCCGAGCCAGACCGTTCGCAACCAGCTCTCGTTGGTATGGGGCGCACAGACCTATCTGGTCGACCCTGTGACCCACACCGACGAGATGATGCACCAGGTCGACGAGATCGTGTTGGCCGAGGGCAAGGCCAAGGTCGGCGAAGAGGTAGTCGTCGTTGCAGGCACCCCGCCTGGCATCCCAGGTTCGACCAACTCGCTGCGTGTGCACCGCGTCGGCGATGCCGTCAACGAGGCCGCGCCTGCGTATCTGCGCAAGTAAGCGTTAAAGCGAAAACCCCCGAAGAAATTCGGGGGTTTTCTTTATTTGGTGCCGAAAGTGGGACTTGAACCCACACTCCCTTTCAGGAAAAGCATTTTGAGTGCTCCGCGTCTGCCATTTCGCCATTTCGGCATGTCGATTTGCGAACCAGAAGAGTCTAGCCCAAATCGTGATGACTCAAGTTGACTGCTTGTCGGTTGGCGCCACCCATTTTCAAATAAGGTATTTGCTATGGCAGAGACATCAGGCAAATTGCGCGTAATCGTCGCAGAAGACGAGTCACTCATCCGCATGGATATCGTCGAGATTCTTCGCGAAAACGATTACGACGTGGTTGCCGAGGCGGCCGACGGCGAAGAGGCAGTCGCGCTAGCCGAACAACACAAGCCCGACCTGATGGTCATGGATGTCAAGATGCCGAAAATGGATGGCATCAGCGCCGCAGAGGCAATCGCCAAGTTCAACATTCCCGTAGTCCTGCTCACGGCCTTCAGCCAGACCGAGCTAGTTGACCGAGCCAGCCAGGCCGGTGCCATGGCCTATATCGTCAAGCCATTCACTCCAAACGATCTTTTGCCTGCGATTCGGATCGCGGTCAGCCGACACGAGCAGATCGTTGCTCTAGAAACCGAGATTGCCGACCTAAACGAGCGCTTCGAGACCCGCAAGCTCGTCGAGCGCGCCAAGGGGCTGCTGCTAGAGCGAGGTTTGAACGAACCCGAGGCGTTCCGTTGGATTCAAAAGGTTTCGATGGATCGACGCCTAACCATGAAGCAGGTTGCTCAATCGGTAATCGAGCAATTCGGCGCAGAGGCCGCAGCAAAAAAGGATTAGCGGCGATCGCGCAACAGGTTTGTGATGCGCACGGTGCTGAGGCGGTTTCCAGCCTCGTCGCTGATCGCAATCTCGTGCACGGTCAGCGTCTTGCCTAGCGTGATGGCTTCACACACGGCGATGACATGCCCTTCGCTGATCGAACGCGAGTGCGATGCGTTCACCTCGATGCCAACGGCGTAACGATCCGGATGCGCCCATACGTTTGCACTGAATGAACCAAGGCTCTCGCCAAGAACCACGTGGGCGCCGCCGTGCAGCACACCCAAGGGTTGGGTGTTGCCAGCGACGGGCATGCGTGCCACAGTGCGCTCGGCGCTGAGTTCTAGAAGTTCGATGCCCATGGTCTCGGCGAGTGGCCCCAAGCCGCGTTGCTGAAGCAACTCGGCGGCAGCGGGGGATAGCAGCGGCTCAGGGGCCTGGCTGGCGTGCTGGTTTGACATCGGGGGCACCTCACAGTGACTGTCGGTTATGCGAAGTATCCTGTTCGCATGCAAGATACCCAAAAGCCTACCCTTCTGCTCATCGACGGGCACTCGCTGGCTTTTAGGGCGTTCTATGCACTGAGCCCCGACTCGTTCCGCACTCCAGACGGCCAGCACACCAACGCCGTGCACGGCTTCATTTCGATGATGCTCAACATCCTTGCGGCCGAGAAGCCGACACACCTCGCGGTCGCGTTTGACCTATCGCGCGAGTCTTTTAGAACCCTCGAGTATCCCGAATACAAGGGCACTCGCGGCGAGACGCCGCCCGAGTTTGGCGGGCAGACCGAGCTGTTGCGCGAAGCCCTGGCGGCCATGAACATCGTCACACTGACTCGCGAAAACTACGAGGCCGACGACCTGATCGCGTCAATGGCAGACCAGGCCAGCGCGGCCGGCTATCGGGTCTATGTGGTTAGCGGCGACCGCGACACCTTCCAGTTGATCTCTGAGAACACGACGATTCTCTACCCGGTCAAGGGCGTGTTGAACCTTGCCCGCATGGACGACGCAGCGGTCTTCGAAAAGTACGCGGTGCACGCCAAGCAGTATCCCGATCTGGCGGCGTTAGTTGGCGAAACCTCAGACAACTTGATTGGCGTGCCGGGCGTCGGCCCCAAGACCGCCGCCAAGTGGCTTCAGCAGTATGGCGACCTCGCCGGTGTGCTTGCTGCCAAGGACTCGATCGGGGGCAAGGTCGGCGAAAACCTGCGCGAGTTCGCCGAAAACGCCGTTCGCAATCGCCGCCTCAACCACCTGGTGCGCGACCTCGAAATCGGCTACGAATTTTCTGACTTCGAGCTTCTAGGCGTGAACGAGACGGCGGTACGCCAGGTCTTCGCCAAACTGCACTTCAAGAGCCTGACCGAGCGCGTGCTGCGCCTTCGTGGCGCCTCGAGCGGCGGCAACGCAGCGCCGGCCAACGGCACCGAGAACGGCTCTTTGAACCTCAGCGACACCGAGGCGGCTGCCGACGCCGCCGAACAACCGGATTCGGTTTTCCGCGAACTCGAGCGACCCACTGCGCAGCGTGTCACTGCAGCAGAGCTGACTGCTTGGCTGCAGACACAGTCGCAGTCGATTGCAATCTCGATCCGGTTGGCTGGCGGCACGCCAGTGTCGATTGGTGTCGCTACCGAGACCATGCGTCTGGTCGCAAACCCAATCGCAACCGAGTGGGCCGAAATCAACGAATGGTTGGCCAATTCTGAGCGCTCAAAGTCGACCATCGGCGGAAAAGACCTGACCCGAGCCCTGCTCGATGCTGGCGTCGAACTTCATGGTGTCGACTACGACCTGACTCTGCTGGCATACCTGCTAAATCCGCTGAGCAAAGACTTCTCGCTCGACACGCTTGCGCTCGAATACCTTGGCATCGCGGTTCAGCGCGACGACCCATCGGCCCTGATTGCCGAGCACGAGAGCGATGCGAGCCTCGACGCCTGGTTGATTGCAAACCTGGCGCCGGTGCTGCACGCGGCCGTTGCTCGAATCGATTCGACCCGTGTCTATGGCGAGGTCGAGCTGCCAACGCTCGAAACCCTCGCACGCATGGAACACACGGGAGTCGCGGTCGACGCGGAGCGCCTGCAGCGCCTCTTCGACGAGCTCGGCACAGAGGTTTCCGCAGTGGCCGCGGAGTGTTTTGCCATTATCGGCAAAGAGATCAACCTCTCGTCGCCAAAGCAGCTGCAAACGGTTCTGTTTGACGAGCTTGGCATGACAGGCACAAAGCAGGTCAAGACGGGCTTTTCAACCAACGCCGCAGCCCTAAATGAACTCTTCGAACAGACTGGGCACCCGTTCCTAGAAAAGCTGCTTCAGCACCGCGAGGTCACCAAGATTCGCCAGATCGTCGAGATCACCTTGAAGGCCGTTGCGACCGATGGGCGTATCCACACGAACTATGTGCAGACCGGAACCTCGACCGGTCGCCTGTCGAGCGAGTCACCTAACCTGCAGAACATTCCGATTAAGAGCGAACGCGGTCGCCAGATTCGCGACTCGTTCGTGGTCGGCGAGGGTTACGAGACACTGCTGACGGCCGACTATTCGCAGATTGAGATGCGCATCATGGCGCACCTGAGCGAAGACGAGGGCCTGATCGAGGCCTTCAAGGCGGGCGAAGACCTGCACCGCTTCGTAGGCGCGCGCATTTTTGGCGTCGCTCCTGCCGAGGTGACCACCGCGATGCGCTCAAAGGTCAAGGCCATGTCGTATGGCCTCGTCTACGGCCTCAGCGAGTATGGCCTTGCCAAGCAACTGCGCATCCCGAACGCCGAGGCCAAGCAGCTCATGAACGACTACTTTGCGCGTTTTGGTGGCGTCAAGCGCTATCTAGCCAAAGTGGTCGACAACGCCAAAACAGACGGCTACACGGTGACCGAGTATGGCCGTCGCCGCCCGTTTGACGACCTCAACAGCAAGATCTTCACCATTCGCGAGAACGCTCGTCGCGCGGCCCTGAACGCACCCATTCAGGGCACGGCGGCCGACATCATGAAGCTGGCGATGACCCACATCGACAAGGCGATGATTGCTGCTGGGCTCAAATCACGCATGCTGCTGCAGGTGCACGACGAACTGGTCTTTGAGGTCGCTGCAGGCGAGCTCGACACGTTGCGCGCGTTGGTGGTGAAGCACATGGAGAACGTGGCGACGCTTTCCGTTCCGCTAGAGGTTCATGTCGGAGTTGGCGCAACCTGGGATTCGGCCGGTCACTAAAGGTGCTGCTCGAACTAACAATTTCGGCACCAGAGGGGCTGCACGCGCGCCCTGCCGCCGAACTCGTGCGGATCAGTCAAACCAGCAGCCATGCCATCGAAATCGGACGCGCCGGCCAGCCACGAGTGTCGGCATCTAGCATGCTTGCCCTGCTCGGCCTGGGGTTGCGTCAAGGCGAGCGAGTCGAAGTGGCTGTGAGCGCCGATTTTGACCCTGCCCTCGAGGCACAAATACTCGCGCTTTTCTCGGCCTAAATCCTTGGTGTCTTTGCCCTGTTGGGCTAGGCTTGGAGGGTTGTTCGCATCCGCGGTCAGCACCCACATGCCTTTCCGAAGCCTTTTCGGCAGGCCCGATTAATGTCCGTAAAGAGTAAATCTAAATATGACCACCACCCCAAAGCAGATCGCCGTTAACGACATCGGTTCGGCAGAGGACTTCCTCGCCGCCGTCGAGGCGACCCTGAAGTTCTTCAACGACGGCGACCTCATCGAAGGCACCGTAGTAAAGATCGACCGCGACGAAGTTCTTCTCGACGTCGGTTACAAGACCGAAGGTGTAATCCCTTCGCGCGAGCTTTCAATCCGTCACGACGCAGACCCATCAGAGATCGTCTCGGTTGGCGACTCGGTCGAGGCACTTGTTCTTCAGAAGGAAGACAAAGAAGGCCGCCTGATCCTTTCGAAGAAGCGTGCACAGTACGAGCGTGCATGGGGCGACGTTGAGAAGATCAAGGAAGCCGATGGCACTGTCACCGGTACCGTGATCGAGGTCGTCAAGGGTGGTCTGATCGTAGACATCGGCCTGCGTGGCTTCCTTCCTGCTTCGCTCATCGAGCTTCGCCGCGTTCGCGACCTCGGCCCATACCTCGGCCAGAAGGTCGAAGCCAAGATCCTCGAGCTCGACAAGAACCGCAACAACGTTGTGCTTTCGCGTCGTGCACTGCTCGAAGAGTCGCAGTCGGCTAACCGCAGCACCTTCCTTGCAGACCTGGCCAAGGGTCAGATCCGTACCGGTGTTGTTTCGTCGATCGTTAACTTCGGTGCGTTCATCGACCTCGGCGGCGTCGACGGTCTGGTTCACGTTTCAGAACTCAGCTGGAAGCACATTGAGCACGCCAGCGAGGTCGTCGAGATCGGCCAAGAGGTCACCGTTGAGGTTCTCGAGGTCGACCAGGAGCGCGAGCGCGTTTCGCTGTCGCTCAAGGCAACCCAGGAAGACCCATGGCAGGTATTCGCTCGCACTCACGCGATCGGTCAGTACGCACCAGGTAAGGTCACCAAGCTCGTTCCATTCGGCGCATTCGTTCGCGTTGCAGATGGCATCGAGGGCCTCGTTCACATCAGCGAGCTGTCGTCGAAGCACATCGAACTCGCAGAGCAGGTCGTTTCGGTCAACCAGGACGTCTTCGTCAAGGTAATCGACATCGACCTCGAGCGTCGCCGCATCTCGCTGTCGCTGAAGCAGGCTAACGAAGAGGTCGACCCTGAGGGCACCGACTTCAACCCAGCGCTGTACGGCATGGCAGCTGACTACGACGAGAACGGTCAGTACAAGTACCCAGAGGGCTTCGACCCAACCACCAACGAGTGGAAGGCCGGCTTCGAAGAGGCCCGCGCCAAGTGGGAGAAGGAGTACGCCGAGGCTCACGTACGTTGGGAAGCACACAAGAAGCAGGTCGCCGCAGCAAACGAGGCAGCCGAGAACCTTCCTGTGGTCAACGAGGCAGCAGCCTCGTCGTCGAGCTACTCGAGCGACGCACCTGAGACCGGCACCCTTGCCGGCGACGAGTCGCTCGCTGCCCTTCGCGACAAGCTGAAGAGCGCCGAGTAACCCACTCACCAAGCGTTGAGAGGTCGGGCTTAGGCCCGGCCTCTCTTGCTTTTAACCTAGGCTTGTCGCATGTTCCTTATCGGCCTCACGGGTGGCATTGCCGCCGGCAAATCGACTGTCGCAGAGCACTGGCGCAGACTCGGTGCGATCGAGGTCGACGCCGATGTGCTGGCACGCGAAGTCGTTGCCGCCGGCAGCCCGGGATTGGCGGCCATCGTCGCCGAATTTGGCCCAGAAGTGCTCACTGTCGACGGTGAACTCAACCGTGCAGCATTGGCAGACCGGGTGTTTGGCGACGAGAACAAACGCCGAACCCTGGAGGCCATCACACATCCTTTGATTCGTGAACGGGCCAAGGCCGAGTTGGCTGCCATCGAGGCCACAGCGCCGGCCGACCAGATAGTGGTCTACAGCATTCCGCTGCTAGTCGAAACAAACTCCGACCTACCTTTCGATGCCGTGGTCACGGTCGAGGCCCCGCAAGAAAAGCAGGTGGAGCGCATGGTGAAACATCGCGGCATGACCGCCGAGGCGGCTTTGCGCCGAATTGCCAGCCAGTCGACACCGGTGCTGCGCGCCGCCCGCGCCGACGTGATCCTGAGTTCGAATCAAGACCTGGCATTGCTGCTGCGCGATGCCGAGGCCGCCTATCGCGACTTTGAACGGATGGCAACTGCCAAGGCCGAGCAACAGGGCGCAGGGGAGTAGCAGCATGGAGCCAACCAGAGCCGTAAATCGCTTCGAGGTAGTCAGCGAATACAAGCCATCGGGCGACCAACCACACGCAATCGCAGAGCTGGCTGGGCGCATCAATGCGGGCGAAAAAGACATCACGCTGCTTGGCGCAACCGGAACAGGCAAGTCGGCCACGACTGCATGGTTGATCGAGGCGGTTCAGCGCCCGACGCTGGTGTTGGCGCACAACAAGACCCTGGCTGCGCAGCTGGCCACCGAGTTCAAGTCGCTCATGCCGAACAACGCGGTCGAATACTTCGTCAGCTACTACGACTATTACCAGCCAGAGGCCTATGTGCCACAGACCGACACCTTCATCGAGAAAGACAGCTCGATCAACGAGGAGGTCGAGCGCCTGCGCTACAAGGCGACCATGAGCCTGCTGTCGCGTCGCGACGTAATCGTGGTCAGCACCGTGAGCTGCATCTATGGCCTAGGTGCCCCGGCCGAATACCTCAACCAAGCGGTGTCGATTCAGGTCGGCGACCGCATCGACCGCGACGCCCTGATTCGTCGTTTTGTCGAGCTGCAATACAAGCGCAACGACTACGACTTCTCGCGCGGAAACTTTCGCGTCAAGGGCGACACAATCGAGATCATCCCTGTGTATGACGAGCTCGCTACGCGCATCGAGTTCTTTGGCGACGAGGTCGAGGCCATCTATAGCCTGTCGCCGCTGACCGGCGAGGTTCGAGCCCAGGTCGACGCGGTCGCGGTGTTTCCGGCGAGCTACTACGTGGCGCCGGCCGAACAGATGGGTGCTGCGCTCGAGGCCATCGAAGAAGAGATGGAGGCGCGTGTCCGCGAGTTTGAGCTGCAGGGCAAGCTGCTCGAGGCGCAACGCATCAAGATGCGCACAACCTTCGACATGGAGATGATTCGCGAGATCGGCTTCTGTAGTGGAATCGAGAACTACTCGCGCGTTATCGAGGGCCGAGAACCGGGCAGTGCCCCGAGCTGCCTGCTGGATTATTTTCCGGATGACTTCATCACTGTCATCGATGAATCGCACGTCACGGTGCCACAGATTGGCGCAATGTTCGAGGGCGATTCAAGCCGCAAGCGCACGCTGGTCGAACACGGCTTCCGGTTGCCTAGCGCGATGGACAACCGCCCGCTCAAATGGCCCGAATTCCTTGACCGCGTCGGCCAAACCGTCTACCTGTCGGCAACGCCGGGCAAATACGAGTTGGGTGTCAGCGACGGCGTGGTCGAGCAGATCATTCGCCCTACAGGTCTTGTCGACCCGCAAATCGTCATCAAGCCAACCAAGGGTCAGATCGATGACCTGCTCGAAGAAATCCGCAAGCGTTCAGAGCGTGACGAGCGCGTGCTGGTGACCACCCTCACCAAGAAGATGGCCGAGGAGCTGACCGACTTCTTCACCGAATCGGGCGTGCGCGTGCGCTACCTGCACAGCGATGTTGACACCTTGCGCCGAGTCGAACTGCTGCGCGAGTTGCGTTCTGGTGTTTACGACGTATTGGTTGGCATCAACCTGCTGCGCGAGGGCCTCGACCTTCCCGAGGTCTCGCTCGTGGCAATCCTCGACGCCGACAAACAGGGCTTTCTGCGCTCGGCGACGTCGTTGATTCAGACCATCGGTCGCGCCGCTCGAAACATCAACGGCGAGGTGCACATGTATGCCGACGTGATCACCGACGCCATGCGTCAGGCCCTCGACGAGACCGACCGTCGTCGCGCAAAGCAGGTCGAATACAACCGCGTGAACGGGATCGATCCGCAGCCGCTGCGCAAGAAGATTGCCGACCTAACCGACGACCTCATGCGCGAGGAACAAGACACCCAGCAGCTAATCGAGTCGATGAAGGGCAAGGTTGGCAAAGGCATGGGCAAGACGACCGAGGCCGGTCCTGCCGCCATCGGCATGGTGCGCATGGACACGAAGGCCATGGGACGCCAGCAGATTCTCGACGTGATTGTCGAACTCGACCAACAGATGAAGTCGGTGGCCGCCGAGCTGCAGTTCGAGTTGGCCGCGCGCCTTCGCGACGAAATCTCAGAGCTCAAGAAAGACCTGCGCGATTACGAGCGCCACGCCTAGCCCGGTCAAGACCAACTCATACTTAGGATTTCCCAGTGACTAAAAACCTGAACCTGCCCGACGACAAGCTGATCGTCAAGGGTGCGCGCGTGCACAACCTCAAGAACCTGTCGGTCGAGATTCCACGCAATGCCATGGTCTGCTTCACCGGACTCAGCGGTTCGGGCAAGTCTTCACTAGCTTTCGACACGATTTTCGCCGAGGGCCAGCGTCGCTACGTGGAGTCGCTGAGCGCATACGCACGCCAATTTTTGGGTCAGGTCGACCGGCCAGACGTCGACTTCATCGAGGGTCTCTCGCCCGCGGTTTCGATCGACCAAAAGTCGACCAACCGCAACCCACGTTCGACTGTCGGCACAATCACCGAGATTCACGACTATCTGCGCCTGCTCTGGGCACGCATCGGCGTGCCGCACTGCCCTGAGTGTGGCGAGAAGATCGTCAAACAAACTCCGCAGCAAATCGTCGACCAGATTCTGGGCTTCGACGAGGGAACGCGCTTTCAATTGCTGGCCCCAATCGTCGACCAGAAGAAGGGCGAATTCGTCGACCTGTTCCGCGACCTGGTAACCCAGGGTTATGCGCGTGCCGTCGTCGACGGTCAAACCATCCAGCTGGCCGAAGCCGAGCCACTCAAGAAGACCTTCAAGCACGACATCTCGGTGGTCGTCGATCGACTGGTCGTCAAGGATGACATCATCGGCCGCCTGACCGACTCGGTTGAGACCGCGCTCAAGTTGGCCAACGGGCGCATCCTCATCGACTTTGTCGATCGCGACGAAAAGGCCAGCGATCGCCAGCAGGTGTTCAGCGAGCGCATGAGCTGCCCGAACGAACACGCTCTGAGCCTTACCGAGATCGAGCCAAGAACCTTCTCGTTCAACGCCCCCTTTGGCGCTTGCCCGGCGTGCACCGGTCTTGGCACCAAGATGTCGGTCGATGCAGAACTGGTGATCGGCGACCCCGGCGCGAGCATCCTTGGTGGCGCAATTTTGCCGTGGTCACAAACCGGCAAGGGCCTGTATCCGTTCTTCCTGCGTAACCTTCAGGGCCTGGCCGACGAGCTCGAGTTCTCGCTCGAAACGCCGTGGCAGGAACTCGACGAAGACATCCGCGAAGCCGTGATGCAGGGCAACAACTTTGACGTCAAGGTCAAATGGAAGAACCGTTTCGGGCGCGAACTGCGCTACACCTCGGGCTTCGAGGGCGTGCTGCGCTACGTCGAGCGAAAGCACATGGAGACCGAAAGCGACTGGGCTCGCGAAAAGTGGGCCGCGTTCCTGCGCGAGGTGCCGTGCCCGGCCTGTGCTGGCGCACGCCTGAAACCAGAGGTGCTCGCGGTCAAGGTCGCCGAGCATTCAATCCACGATGTGGTCGCGATGAGCCTAGGCGAGTCCTTCGCGTTCTTCGACGGCATTTCGCTGGCCGACCGCGACGTCAAGATTGCGGCCCAGGTGCTGCGCGAAATCAAGGCACGACTCGACTTCTTGTTGGCCGTTGGCCTCGACTACTTGAGCCTGGAACGCTCTGCGGGCACGCTTTCGGGCGGCGAGGCCCAGCGCATCCGTTTGGCCACCCAGATTGGCAGCGGCCTGACCGGCGTTCTGTATGTGCTCGACGAACCGAGCATCGGTCTGCACCAGCGCGACAACCGACGCCTGATCGACACCCTGATCAAACTGCGCGATCTCGGCAACACGCTGCTCGTCGTCGAGCACGACGAAGACACGATTAAGGCATCCGACTGGGTTGTCGACATTGGTCCGGGCGCCGGCGTGCACGGCGGCGAGGTTGTGCACAGCGGCACCTATGCCGACCTGCTCAAGAACAAGAACTCGATGACCGGCGCATTTCTGAGCGGACGCGAAAAGATTGCCACGCCGACCGAGCGCCGCCCGCTCGACCCGGCTCGCAAGATCAAGGTCGTTGGCGCACGCGAAAACAACCTGCGCAACATCGATGTTGAGTTTCCGCTTGGCGTGCTCACCGCGGTCACCGGCGTTAGTGGCTCGGGCAAGTCTTCGCTAGTCAACGATGTTCTGTATCAGGTGCTCGCCAACGCGCTAAATGGCGCAAAGGGCGTGGCCGGCCGACACACGCGTGTCGAGGGTCTCGAACAGCTCGACAAGGTGGTGCATGTCGATCAGGCTCCGATTGGTCGAACCCCGCGCTCAAATCCAGCCACTTACACGGGAGTGTTCGACCACATCCGCAAGCTATTCGCCGAGACCGCCGAGTCGAAGGCACGTGGCTACCAGCAGGGCCGTTTCTCGTTCAACGTCAAGGGCGGTCGCTGTGAGGCCTGCTCGGGCGATGGCACGCTCAAGATCGAGATGAACTTCTTGCCCGATGTCTATGTGGCCTGCGAGGTTTGCCACGGTGCGCGTTACAACCGCGAGACTCTGCAGATCAAATACAAGGGCAAGAACATCAACGAGGTGCTCGAGATGCCAATCTCAGAGGCCGCCGAGTTCTTTGCGCCGATCACGGCGATCGCGCGCTACCTCACGACCCTGGTCGAGGTGGGCCTCGGTTACGTACGCCTCGGTCAGAGCGCCACGACTCTCTCGGGCGGTGAGGCTCAGCGTGTCAAGCTCGCTACCGAGCTGCAGAAGCGCAGCACAGGCCGCACGATCTATGTGCTCGACGAACCAACCACGGGCTTGCACTTCGAAGACGTTCGCAAGCTGCTGATGGTCTTGAACGGCCTGACCGACAAGGGCAACACCGTGCTGGTCATCGAACACAACCTCGACGTAATCAAGTGTGCCGATTGGATTATCGACATGGGGCCCGAGGGCGGATCGCGCGGCGGCATGGTCATTGCCGAGGGCACGCCTGAGCAGGTTGCCAAGAACAAGGCCAGCTTCACCGGGTCGTTCCTGGCCGAAATGTTGCAATAGTGGCCGACGAACTCGCGTTTCGCCCCAAGACCAGCGAGATACCCACCGAGCCGGGTGTGTATCGCTGGCTCGATGCAAACGGCCGAGTGCTTTACGTGGGCAAGGCAAAGAACCTGCGTGCGCGCCTGCAAAGCTATTTCGCACCGCTCAAGACGCTGCACAAGCGCACTCGGCGCATGGTCACAAGTGCCGCCGACCTGCAGTGGACGATCGTCAAGACCGAATTCGAGGCGCTGCAACTTGAATTCACCTGGATCAAGGAGTTTGATCCACCGTTCAACGTTCGACTCAAAGACGACAAGACGTATCCGTATCTGGCAATTTCGCTTGGCGATGTCGTTCCTCGCGTCTTCATAACCCGCAACCGCGAGCTTGATCGCGTCAAGTATTTTGGCCCTTACACGCAGGCCTGGGCCGTGCGCGAGACCTTAGACGCGTTGCTCAAGGTGTATCCGGTGCGCTCCTGCTCGCAGGGCGTGTTTAACCGAGCCAAACAGGCCAAGCGCGCCTGCCTGCTTGCCGATATCGGCAAGTGTGCCGCTCCGTGTGTCGAGCGCGTCAGCGCCCCAGATCACAAGGCCATAGCTCGCGGCTTCGCCGACTTCATGAGCGGCGCCGACACCAAGCACATCGCCGAGCTTCGTCGACGTATGGTCGAGGCCTCAGAGGCACAGAACTATGAACTTGCGGCCAAGCTGCGCGACGATGTTCAGGCACTCGAGACCGTGCTCGAAAAGAGCACGGTGGTGTTCAGCGACCAGACCGACGCCGACCTGTTTGGCCTTGCCGACGATGACCTCGCCGCCGCCGTGAGCATGTTCATCGTTCGCGGCGGGCGCATCCGAGGTGTGCGCGGATGGGTGGTCGACAAGGAGCTCGAACGCGAACCCGGCGAGTTGATTGAGTATGTGCTCGAGCACGCCTACGGCGATGCACAGGATCCGAGCGAGCTGCCGCGCGAGGTCCTGGTGCCAACCCTTCCAGAAGACCAGCACTCGATGGAGCAATGGCTCACGGAGGCGCGCGGCGCGAAGGTTGCCATTCGCGTCCCTCAGCGCGGCGACAAGGCCGCGTTGGCCGACACTGCGACCACTAATGCCAAACACGCGCTGATGCTCTACAAGACCCGCAGGGCGTCCGACTTCACAGCGCGAGCCGACGCCCTCAGCGGAATTCAACGCGCACTCGGGCTCGAACAGGCGCCGCTACGCATCGAATGCTTCGATGTGAGTCATCTCGGCGGAACCAACGTGGTTGCCTCGATGGTCGTGTTCGAAGACGGCGCTCCTCGCAAGGATCAATACCGCCGGTTCGCCATCGACGAAACCACCGACGACACCGACTCGATCTATCAGGTGCTGACCCGTCGACTCAAATACCTGAGCGACGACCCGGCGGTGGTGGCGGGGGAGTCTGCCGCGAAATTCGCATACCGACCAAACCTGCTGATCGTAGATGGCGGCCTGCCACAGGTAAATGCGGCGAAACGCGCACTCGACGACGCCGGAATTTCAAACCTCGCGGTGGTTGGCATCGCAAAGCGACTCGAAGAGGTATGGGTGCCGGGCGAGGATTACCCGATCATCCTGCCGCGCGCCACCGACGAGCTCTTCATGATTCAGCGCATCCGCGACGAGGCACACCGGTTCGCAATTACGTACCAGCGGCAGAAGCGCAAGGCCTCGCTGCAGACCCGACTGCTCGAGATTCAGGGCCTCGGCGAAAAGCGTGTTGCCGCCCTGCTCAGGCACTTTGGTTCGGTGAAGCGGCTGAAATTGGCCAATTCAGACGAGATTGCCTCGGTAGCCGGAATCGGCCCAATTTTGGCCGAGCACATCCTGGTCGAGGTGCAGAAGTCCTAAGCATTTCGTAATGCGCCACATCGGCGTGTCGCAATTAGTTAGACTTTGGAAATCCGCGCTATTTCGCGCGACACGCCGTAACGACTGGAGCACGATGAGCAGCGATTTCACCGCAGCGCGCAGACCAGAACTGCTACTCGTTACGGGCATGTCTGGGGCGGGTCGTTCGACCGTCGGCAACGCGCTCGAAGACCTCGGTTGGTATGTGGTCGACAACCTGCCACCGCAGATGCTCGACCCGATCGCCGATCTGTTCACGTTGGCCAAGACCCCACTGCCGCAGCTTGCGGTCATCATCGACGTTCGCGGTGGCGAGTTCTTCGACTCACTCACCGATCACGTGGCCGCCCTGCGCGCACGCAATGTGAACCTGCGCGTGGTGTTCCTCGAGGCATCCGACGCCGCCTTGGTCAAGCGCTTTGAGGCCGTTCGCCGCCCGCACCCGCTGCAGGGCAATGGCACGATTCTCGATGGCATTCACGACGAACGCCAGCGCCTAATGCCGATGCGCGATCAGGCCGATGTGCTGATCGACACATCCGAGCTCAACATTCATCAGCTGAGCACCCGCATCGCCGACAGCTTCTCGCTGAATCAGTCGGGCCGCCTAAATGTGACCGTCATGAGCTTTGGTTTCAAGTACGGTCTGCCCAGCGATGCCGACCTGGTCGTCGACATGCGCTTCTTGCCGAATCCGTTCTGGAACGAGGAGCTGCGTCCGTTCACCGGCGAAGACCAGCAGGTCAGCGACTTCGTGCTCGGTCAGCCGAGAGCCAAGGAGTTCCTGCAGCACTACGTTGCCAGCCTGCGCCCGGTGCTCGAGGGTTATCTAGCCGAAAACAAGCGATACGCCACCATCGCCGTGGGCTGCACGGGCGGCAAGCACCGCTCGGTGGCCATGGCTCGCGCAATCGCCAACGCTCTTGCAGACGACAAAGATCTGCGCATCAACGTAAAGAACCGCGACCTGGGGAAGGAATAACAATGGCATTGACCATGGATTTGAAGGATGAGCTTGCGCGCATCGAGATCACTAAGAAGGCGGTTCGCGCTGCCGAACTTGCCACCGTTTTGCGTTTCGCTGGCGGCCTGCACCTGATTAGCGGCAAGGTGGCGATCGAGGTCGAGCTCGACACGGCCCAGCTGGCCCGTCGCATCACCAAAGACATCGCCGAACTGTTCGGCATCGAATCAGAGTTGGCG
>Ga0228701_1001246_pt1 | contig 17770 bp, 19 predicted proteins | sample McNCre117_Aug_MG_2_FD_178017 | JGI IMG/M metagenome (GOLD analysis project Ga0228701, IMG submission 178017) | Freshwater microbial communities from McNutts Creek, Athens, Georgia, United States - 11-17_Aug_MG | ecosystem: Environmental > Aquatic > Freshwater > Creek | place: USA: Georgia...
AACAACCCACGCAACAGCGCTGGTGGGTTGTGGCGTGACTGTGCCAACGAGCGCAGATCGGACGGTTCTAAATCCAATATTGGGCGCACCGCATCCACCATCTCTTGGGTGACGATGGCATCGTGCAGACCCGGATAGGTCTTGCCCTTGTGAGCCATCAAGCCTTGATACAAGGGATTGCGCAAAATCGCAAAAATGGACTGTCGCGAATACGCTTTGCCCTTGCGTGTCTTGATGCCCTTTTGTTCAAGTGCTTGCAACACATCAATGGTGCGACGCACGCGAGCGTACTCTTCGTAGATGAACCGTATGACTTCAGCCTCTTCTGGAATCACCCACAGCTTGCGGTTTTCAACACGGTAGCCCAGCGGTACCGCGCCACCCATGAAGATGCCTTTGGCCTTGCTGGCCGCAAACTTATCGCGGATGCGCTCGCTGGTGACCTCGCGCTCAAACTGAGCAAATGACAACAGCACGTTGAGCATCAAGCGCCCCATCGATGTTGCCGAGTTGATTTGCTGGGTGACTGCACTGAAGCTCACCTTGTGCTCATCAAATACCTCGACCATCTTCGCAAAGTCAGCCAGCGAGCGTGACAAGCGATCGATCTTGTAGACCACGATCATGTCGATGCGACCTGCTTTGATGTCTTTGAGCAAACGCTGCAGGGCAGGGCGTTCCATGTTGCCGCCTGAGTAAGCAGGATCGTCGTAGTCATCTTTGACCGAGATCCAGCCCTCATGGCTTTGGCTCTTGATAAAAGCGTGGCCAGATTCTTTTTGAGCATCGATGGAGTTGAACGCTTGGTCCAGACCTTCATCGGATGAGACGCGGCAATAGACAGCACAGCGCTTGGGTTTTATTTTTTGAACTTCATTCATGTTGTTTCCTTTCAATCTTTGACCAAACCAAAAAACTTAGGACCGGACCATTGGGATCCAGTGATGTGACGGGCCACGGCACTCAAGCTCTTGAACTCTTTGCCCTCTAGCTCGAAGCGACCTTCGGGTGTGACAGTGACGCGATAGGAGTTGGGACCAAAGTCGCGCACAAACACCGTTCCGGGAAGTACTTCGCGCAAGGGGTTGATGCGGTTGCCCAACTTGGATTGGCTTTCACCCAAACGCATGAGGCGGCGTTTGATATCAGGGGTCATGCCGCCAAAGGCTTGCTCCTGAATCTTGTAGGCAAGGCGCGAGCTGAGATAGTCACGCGTTGTGGTGGTGGGGCGCTTGGCGTAGAACTTGTCCCACATGAGCCAGAGCTCTTTGATGGGCATGGTGCGCAACGCTGCGACTTGGGAGATGACCGATGGTGTTGTTTGTTCCATCTCAGTCCTCCCAGATGCAAGTGGCATCGAGCGTGATCCACAACCGTGCGTCAGAGGGCGTTGCCATCTCACGTACGGCAGCTCCGGTTTCTGAGTTCACGCCAGATTTGTGGGTGAAGACATATTGCTGACCATCGTGGCTCAGCAGGCAAGGGCCGACGTCATCGAAATCGATGTCGACGGACATCAGGCCGCGAGACCTGTTGTTGGTGTCGGTCACATGGACCTGGTGGGTGGTTGACATGAGGGGCTCCTTCAATGGGTTGTTTACGGGTCTCTATGAACGCTCTGTTTGCGCCAAAAGCCAAGTCATAAATTGCTATTCGCCCAGCAATAAGCGGTTGATTTGCACAATTCAGACAGCTTGTGGCCGATAACGACGCGACTTAGTGAACAACCCCCTTGCCGTGGCCACTGGTGCGGTAGGTCACCAACTCGCCTGTATCGCGGTGGGTCATCAACATGAACTCAATGTCCCCATCCCAATAACCGCACACCACGAACGTGTCGCCATGGCCGCTGGGCATCAACCAACCTGTCAGGCCTTCAGGTAGCTTGTGAAGATCCATTGCGGTGTGAAGAATCCAAGGGCCAAGCTGGTCACGAATGGACTCCAACTGTTGTGTGATGCGAGGCGGAATGTCCTCTGCATAGACAAGGGGAATCCATTCGATGGACAGGCCTGCCTTGAACCAGTTGATGACGAGGTATTCCATCTCCGAAGGGGTAGGTAAGTTAGGCGCTGGTGACGCCAAGGTATTTGTTGCTTCTTGCATATTCAGACCTTTAAAGATGTGGGGTTGTAACGACGAGCGATTCGGTGCATGTGTTGACGCAGCTGACGCGCCATTTGTTTTTTGCTTGTGCGCCAGTGCTTGCTGACAGATTTGCTCAAACGCAAACCCATCAAGACCATGCGTGACTGCCACTTAAGGGGTCGCATAACGCGGCGACGTCGAAACAGCAGTTGGACGGGTTGCTGGATGGTTGCCATCTCAGGCACAAAGTCATGGTTTGTATGAACGGTGGTCATCACCGATGAGATTCCGGTTGCGTGCATGCGTGCGTTTTCCGGAGCAACGAGCTGCTCCATCAACTTTGCATGTGTGGGCGTTGGATGTCGACTCAATGCGTTCATGACCTTGGCAGACATCTGTTGCTGCTTGGCGAATGGATTGGTCATGTCCAGTCGCGAGGTGTTTACTTTCATACGTTTCTCCAAAAATAGGGGTTGCCGGTTTTCTGCAATGCCTTTCACAGTCAGCACCGGCGGGCGTTACGTCGCATGGCTCTAAGGAGTGGTGCAAGTGCGCAACCAAATGCACCAATAGATGACAGCTATGCCTCGCCTCGCTGTCATCCAAGTTCTTATGAGGTCGATGACTCAGATGCCAGTTCAGCCTCCGCTTCATCAAGCAGATCTGTGGGGATGGATACCTCGTAGGTGCGAGAGTCACGTGTATGGCCAGCCTCTCGCTTGGCAATGGTTGCCCGGGCAAGCAACTTCAAAATTGGCAGTAATGCCTCGCGCGAATCAATCTCCGCGACTGTTGCGCGATTGGAGATATGGATGCGACGCAAGTCACGCTGCGTGGCCGGAATGGATTCAAGCTCACTGCGCAATAACTCCTGCTTGGCCTTGAGCTTCTTTTGCGTGATTTGGGCAATACGCAACTCGATATCCAGCTTGGAAAGCGATTCAGGCGTCACGAAGTACGCATCAGACTCGAGCATCGATTGCGCTGCCGCTTGCGTTTCTTGCACGATGCGCTCTTCAAGAATGGTGATTCGTTCGTCGAATTTCTCGATCTGGGTTTGCGTTTTTTCAGATCTCGCGATGAGTTCTGCCTCTTGACGTGCAAGTGCAGCTATTTCAGCCTTGACCTTTTTCAAAGTCTCTGGCGCCTCGACGGTTTGACGTAACTCCATCACCTCCGAATTCAAGTTACGCAGACGCAACTCAAGCGTTTTGACTTGAGATTCAGCATCGTTGAGATATCGCAGAGCGTTCCGTTCGGTCGGGCTGAACCGAGACAGCTTTGAAGCCTCGAGCATTTCCTGATAAGCCGTGTTGCGTTGAATGTGATTGGCCTTTGCCTTAGCCAGTTCGGTGGTCGTGCTTTCAATCTGGCGTGTCAAAGCGTCGTATTTGCTTTTGATGCCGTTGTAATAAGCGCCAGATTTTTTGAACGGGTTTAGTTGCATGTGAGTCCTTTCGGGTTTTGGTTGAGTTGTGTTGAATCAAGTTGTGCAAGTGCCTCCTCTTGGATAGAGGGAACGCTGGGAGGCTGAGCGTTGGAAACGGTGTGGCCTTGCGATTCGCAAAGATTCGCAAACCGTTGCGAAGGGGTGAGGCCAGTAGCCATGCGGGTATTCGCGGGATTCGCAAAATTCGCAGGGGCCCACGTGGTAATTTGTTTTTTCATGCGACCCCCACAAGCTCATAGGCTTCAGTTGCTTTGGGGTGTGCGGCAGGCACAACCCAGCCGTGCTCCATGAGCACACGCATGATTTGTCGAGCAGCAGATGCGCTGCGTAGGGGCGAAGGGCCGTTGCGATATACCTCTGCCAAGGAGATGGCACGACCCGGGCCAAGCTTGTCGCGCAACCACTCCAGCAGTTCTTGTGCGAGACGTAGCTCTGCCTTCACCTGTCCTGAGCCCCAAAGCCGCATGGCTTCATCGAGGTAATGCAGCATGAGATGAAAAGCGCGGTCTACCTGCTCTTCGTGAATTTCACGGTCACCATCGAAGACAGCCAATGTCCCCGCCAATCGGGCAATGTGTTCTGAGGCTTTGGAGGCCAGCGAACGCACAGAAACGTAGGTGCCACCAGGTCCAAGGTCTGCTTCCAAATCGTTGTAGATTGCAACCCATGCGCGTTTGGCTGAACTCGTCAAAAACAAGTTGGGTGGGTTGAGTTCATGCTCGTTAGCAAGTGGCCACTCATTCGCCAGCAGTGCATCAATGCGCTGTGAGTAGGCTTGGTACTCATCGGTGTGGCTCAGATCTGTCTCGACATACGAACGCTGCCCAGCCGTGGTTTCGGGATAGCTGATGAGGCATCGCGCCAGAAAACCCTGTTCACGCGCCAGTGGATCTGCAAGCAGCGATGTGGCCACGGCAGGTTGAACCATCAAGTGCAAGCTCAGGCGCTTACCGAAATAGCTGCCGGACCCGTCACCAACGCGCACTCGATCAAACTCACCTCGGTCCCATAAACGCGAGAGGGTGGTTAAGGTGCCGAGGCGCTTTTCTGCGCTCATGGCGTAGCCCCCCAGAAACTGTCCGCCTTCATCGTTGACCAGACCAATGGATGGCAGGCCAATGATGAGTTGGCGTTGAATGGCTTCGCTGCTTGGCTCCGACACGATCATGAGCGGCATGACTGGTGCGGTTGGTTTTTCCAATGCCGCTAGCTGGGCTTCTTTGGCGTCGGCGCTGAGCTTCTTGTCGTTCAGGACACGTTTGATTGCGATCTCATAAACCTGCAGCGTTTTTTCGAATGCCTCACGATCGGTTTCGTATTTACCTGTCAGGTGACGTTGTCGCGCGCGAACCCCCGCAAGCGCCCAGCTGTCCGCTGCAGATTTACGTTCGCCTGATTCACCTAAGGTGAGGAAGTAATCCGATAGTGGTGACACGCGACCATCAATGCACACGTTGCCGTAAGGCTGCGCCACTTGATTCATCGCCCCCAGAATGGATTGACCAATCAGTGCGACTGGGGCCTGAATGACTTGATGCATCTTGTTGACGACAGATGAACCAATGCTGCCGAGCGCTTGAGCTGGGAACGGCGAGGGTGGTGCCAACTCGCGTGTGAGCGGCAGTGGATCTGGGTATTTCTGCTTGGCCCAATCTGGGCGAAGTGTCGAACCGCTAGGTACACCTAATGTCATGCCTGCTCCTGTTCGAAGCTGGGCGTGCCACCGTGCTTGGTGTTGTGCTCAATGAAGTTGGTGATGTCGCTGCGGCGGTACCGAATGCAACGTCCCACCCGAACAAAGGGCAGTTCTACCCGACCGTGCAGACGCCAGCTCGCGAGTGTTGCGGGCTGGATGCATAAGAGCCTTGCGGCTTGAATTTCCGTGAGAAGAGCGCTGATGCGCTCTGCGTTATCGATCCCCATTTGCCTTGACTGCCTTTCATCGTTGTACGCATGGCTGCGTTGATGTCCGGCAGGTTAAAAAATGGGGTGGCGAAAATAGCGCTAAATTCGCGAGAGCTGATGCAGTGCGGCTTTCAGGTCCTTAACGGCGATGGACTTTTCGAGGTTTTTGCGTAAATCGACGTAATGCACCTGGTCATTGATGACGTCGGTGATTCGAATGTTCTCAATGGGCTCGTCGTAGATCTGGTCGATGTATCCCATGACTACGTCAACATCAAAGCTGCCAGCCTCACGCGCGATGGTGATCAACGCTTTCTTGAACACGCCATACGCTTTGGGTTTGCGTCCAGTGCGGTAGGGTTCTAGGGCAGCTTTGGTGGCGCGTGCTTTTCTCTCAAGTGTTGCGATGGTTGCTTCCGCTTGGCGAGTCTGTGGTGACGAAGCTGGTTGGTTCTGTGCAACTGACGCCATGATTAGGAACTTTTCGGCGGTGCCTGTTTGCTGAGCGGCGCTGTGCCAGAGCTCACGTTCCCACGCGGCAGACTCCATGCGGATAGCGGTTATGTGCGCAGTGCCTTTGGCATCGTGTTCCAGGGGGTCAATGGCATCTTCAATGCCATCTACGATCTCACAGTAATACTCAGCGGCCATCCGTGCTTCATCGATTGCCAGTAGCGCATAGATTTCTGAATCAGATAACGTGGTGCCAGTTTGTGGGACTCGGGTAGTCCACAGAGCCCTCACTGCAGCGGGATATGTTTCATACCGTTCCATGTATTGATGGATAGCCATGTTGGATCTTGAGATGCCAAGCCCTGCGTCGATAGCCCATTGAGGATGACCTGATGTCAGCAATGGTTGCAAAAAGGTCTTGGCATTCCAGATGATGTCTTCAATACGTGAGAACTCAGGGGAGACCTCAGGCCACAGGAAGCACTGGTCATGGTGCTCACGTAAGTCATTGAGGTCATCAGTCAGTGGGTTGAATGCTCCCACCGGCACACCAAAGTGACCAGCTGAATTGTCTTCAAACGGTGATGTGCTCATTCAATATTTGGCTGTTGCGTTGCGAAACGTGCGAATCCCGCGAAAGATCGCGTAGCCATTGATTTTGATGCAATGCGAACCTGTGCGAATCCCTGCGAATGTGCTCAAGATTTAAGCAAAAAGCAGATGGATTCCAGATTTTTTGGGTCCTTCCCAGGCAAGAACCTATGCGGGGGGCAGCAGCGCCAGATTTTTCTACCGATAGGGCTGAAATCCGGGTACGCAGTACGCACCGGGTACGCAGTAATTGTTTGGTATTGTTTTTTCTTGGGTTTCTGGTATCGGCTTAGATTCCTAAATAGATGTTCTCGGTTGATTGATAAAAACGAACGCTGGGTCGCCCGCTAGTAATTTTTTAGATTTGATAGGTTACGATGCAAATGGAGACGAAAGGCCGCTTGGAGGTAGCTGATGTTTTGGTATTTTTTATTGTTCACAGGGGTTGGCATTGCTATTGGCCATTTCGTGAAAGAGCAGAAGCAAGCGTTGATTACCGCCATAGTAATTGCAACACTCTGGGGGCTAAGTTCAAGGGCAATCTGGGGCTTCGTGACGCTAGGCGAGCTACTGTTGGGGTACTTTGTCTACGTCATCTTCATTGCCAAGAAAGACCAGCCACCAACCGATGGGGCTGAGGGCAACGACAAATAACAGGACTGACAGGAAAAAAAGAATGTCGCAAGAAATCGATGACCTAATAAAGAAATCTACGGAGCTTCGTGAGGCAGGTCGTTTAGAAGAATCAATTCTCTCAGCAAGACGTGCAACAAGCCTTGATCCTGAGAGTGCAAACGCTTGGTGGCAACTTGCTTTGTCTGTCTCTGAAAAAGATGGTGATCTAGCGGCGCTAGAGCACTTTAAGAATACAGTCGAACTTGCAGATGGGTTTGGATTCGGATGGCATCGACTTGGTAACGCATACAAAAAAGCCGCGATGCTTGATGAAGCGGTTGAAGCTTGGGAAACCGCTTGTCTATACGACGACGACTTTGAGTGGACACGATACAACCTGATCGATGCTTACAACTCAAGAGATCTTGCAAGTGAAAAAGAAAAGTTGCTTGCACAACTCGTTGAGCTGGAGACGCAGGGTAAATTGCGGAAATATGACTACCACCTGTTGGCGATAGCAAACCATAACAAGGGCGATTTCCTCAACGCAATACCCTATTACAAGAAGTATTTGTCTCAACGATTTGATGATGAGTATGGGTACTCGAATTTAAGCATAGCGTATTCCTCACAGCAAGTCGGGCAAGAGCTAGATGCGGCAGATTGCTGTCACTTAGCGTTGCTAGTGAGGCGTGACTTTGAAAATGCTACCAAGCAACTTTCAGTTCTAGGTCCAAAGTTAGAAAAACTGAAAGCGAACGTTCGTCAATACTTAGACAATCACACCCTTATCGCAGACAACAGCTGGTTTGAAAATTATGTGAGCCCGTATGAGCTCTTACAGGTTGAGGAAGACGGGGAAACAGGCGAGCTTGAAATCAAAGAGATACAAAAAGCCAAAAAAGTTCTTCTTCAAGAAATTGAACTTGAAGATGGGATTGTTGAATGGATGCCCAATCTAAAAATTGACAGATCTAGGGCGATCAAGTTGGCCGACGAATTGACCGATGAGACATTGCGTTACTACCACCAGCAGATTTATGAATACAAGCCGCTGCTGAATTTCCTAAGCCGTGGAGATTTTTCTTTGTTTTTATATGACAAGGATGAGTTGCCCACGGGATTCCTTTCAGTATTTGTGGGGGATCAGGAGTTCGCTCGTTGGCTTAGTGAGATTTTTTCTAAGCAATATGACACCCTGTTTGCGGCAGCTCTGTTGAGTAAAAACATCGATGTAATCGAAGCAATCCTTGATGGACGCCGATTTGTGATTCCTGAATATGAGGACAAATGCTTCACGACAGGCATTCGATATAGCAGCGATTTTCTTACCGACCTGAAGGCCGAACAAGAGAAGGTTGAAAAGACTAAGCCCACTATACAAACTATCCGCTTTGTTCTCAGCAACAAGAATCTTGGTCGCATATTAGAAGTTTTGCCGCCTGCATTTCAAGAGGTTCAGGCAGATGCCGCACAGATGATTCGGAACATTTCTATAGATATTTACAACCATCACGGCGATGCAGATTTGGCTAAAGAAATTCTTGGGCTGGCTGAGAACTTTGCCAGAAAGTCTCCTTCCTTCAGGCTCAGACTTGAGAAAGACATAGCCAAGCTGAATGAGTTGATCGAGAAAGAAAAGAAAGACGAATCGTATTTGACGTTTGGAGAAACAAAATTTGAGATCACACGAGAAGGTATCAGACACGGTGGCAAGTTCATAAAAGCCACAGATGCAGAAACGCTGAGGTGGGGCATAGCGATAACGAACTCTTCAGGTTACAAAACTTATGAGTTCAAGATAGTTGTAGGTGGCATCGGTTCCCACACGATCAACGTGAGCTGGAAGTCGGGCTCCGACATTAAGAAGCAAGAGGAACTTTTCCAAAAGTGTGTTGATGCAATCTTCTCCTACCTCTTGCCTAACGTTGTAGAAAAATTAAGAGAAGAGCTTGCCAGAGGAAAAACTGTTTATGTTGGAGGCGTCCCAGTTACCAAGGGGGGGGTCACGCTCAAGGCGCAGGGTTGGTTTAGTTCCAAAGAGGAATATTGTCCTTGGCGGTCGCTAAGTTCTGAAATTAAAAATGGTAGTGCAGTGATCACCAGCACTATCAATTCGAAAGCCGAGGCATCTCTGTCACTTGCAGACATTGACAACGCTTGGATTCTCCATATTTTGATAAAACAAGGAATGATGAAATGATTCAACCACCAGTAGTGCCGAAGTGGGCGTTAGGAGTTTTGAACAACCTGTGCGATATCGAAAAGAAGCTCGATAACAACGGAGATAGTTCAAATATTCGTCGAAACATAGATCGCATAAAAGAGCTTTTGGAAGACGAAGGGATCTTCTATGAAAGTCCTTTGGGTCAAAAATTTACTGAGACCAGAACAGATCTTGATGCAACGATCACAGGTCAGGGTACGGAGAATCTGTACGTTGTGGAGGTCATTAAACCCATTGTGAGGCGTGGAGACAAGAGCTTTTCAGTGGTAGTTCAAAAGGGAATTGTTGTAGTTCAATCTAAAGAAAATGGAACAGAAAAGGAGACGGGCAATGTCTAACACTATCAACTTTGGCATCGATCTTGGTACTTCTAACTCTTTAATCGCTAAGTTTGATAAAGGCAATGTGGAGGTTTTTAAGAATCCTAATGGCTTCAAAGAAACTTTGCCATCGGTTGTCGGCTTCCGAAATGACAAAATTTTGATTGGGGATCAAGCGAGAACTTATTTGCAACGTGATTCGAAAAGTGTGGTGAGCCGCTTCAAGCGAAAAATGGGTACATCGGAAACCTTCAAAATAAAGTCGCTCGGATCCTCTAAGACGCCCGTCGATTTGTCAGCATATGTGTTGAAAGAGTTGAAAAACTTTATTCATAGCGGCGATCAACTTGACTCAGCGGTGATCACAATTCCTGCATCTTTTGATACCGTACAAAGCAATGCAACGAAGGAGGCGGGCATTCAAGCGGGCTTCAACTCTGTAGTCTTACTGCAAGAGCCAATTGCCGCAAGTCTTGCTTACGCAAACAAAGAAAAGAATGTTGACCTGAAGAACAGTCAATGGTTGGTATATGACCTTGGCGGGGGAACCTTTGACGTTGCGTTGGTGAAGATTCTGGAAGGTGAGTTAACCGTTGTTGACCACGAAGGGGACAACTATCTTGGTGGAACAGATTTCGACGCCTTGATAGTTGAAAAAATTGTTGTTCCTGAGCTTGAGAAGCGGGGTAAGTTTGCGAATCTGCTTGCTGAAATGAAAAGTGAAAGCGGGAAATACAACAAACTTTGGCACACCCTTCTCCTTCACGCCGAAGGTGCAAAAGTAGAGTTGTCGAACAAAACTTCAGCTGAAATTGATCTAGGAACAATCTCTGATCTTGAGGATGATGAGGGCAATACCCTTGATTCCATCGTAACAATCACACGTTCTGAGTTTGAAGCGATTGTTAAAGATGCAGTTGAAACGACGATCGATATGATGAAGCAAATTCTGACGAGGAATTCTTTACAGGCCGATGATCTCAAGTTTATTTTGATGGTTGGCGGATCTAGCTTCATCCCATACGTCAGAAAAAGAGTTGAAGAAGTGATGGGAATTCCCGTCAATACAAGTATTGATCCCACAAACGCAATCGTAATTGGTGCCGCATATTTCGCTGGCACAAAAGAAAAATCTAAAGAAGCAAGTTCAGTTAAGAAAACGGACTCTAAGCTGAAAATTAGAGCCAGTTACAACAAATCCTCCCAAGAGCACGAAGAGACTTTCAGTGCAAAAATTGAAGGTGAACTGAATGGCCTTCAATACAGAATTTCCAGCGAAGACGGTTCTTACGACAGCGGTTTGAAAAAACTGTCCTCAAGGATTAATGAGGATTTACCTTTGAGAGAAGGTGCTTTTAACCTCTTTAATTTCAAGATCGTGGATGAACAGGGGAACTCTGTTCCTGTGGATCTAGATGTCATCCAGATCGCACAAGGTCGTTATAGCGTTGCTGGGCAAATGCTTCCTGAAGATATCAGCTTAGTAAAAGATGATCTGGTTGCAAAAGACACTCGACTAGAAGCGCTTTTTACGAAGAACTCAATTCTGCCCTCACGTACCAAAAAGACTGTTGAAGTTGGTAAGACAGTCGTTAAGGGGTCTTCTGATGGCGTTCACATTATGGTGGTTGAGGGTCCATCTAATAGACACTCATCGACCAATAAACCAATCGGGGTGTTAAGTATCACAGGCGAGAAAGTCTCGAAAGATCTGATTAAAGGAACGGATATTGACCTGACTTTTGAAATGTCAGAGTCTCGTGACTTGACGATTTCAGCATTCGTGAACGGAACAGGTCAGGAGTTCTCGCAAGTGTTTTCTCCCAAGTTGCGAAAAGTTTCGACACAGATGCTGGCGTCGGAGATATTGATGCTTGAAACGAAGATTCAGTCCGAGATCGATGACGCTCGTGAGAACGGAAACAAGCAAGTTGCTGACGAGTTGGATGGTGTCCTTAAGGGCGTTCAAGACTTGATCATCAATGCAGGTGAAATTTCAGAAGATGATGTCACCGATAAGAAATTCCAAGTTGAAGATCAAAAACGCAAGCTCGCTCAAAATGTATTTGAAATAACCTCAGGCAAGCGACTTGATCAAGCAAAAGCCTCCTACGCAGAAACAAAGTCTGAGATTCAAGGACTGGTGCGTGAGTCTGGAAATGACCGTGAACGTCATATCGTGTCTGAGGTGCTTGCAAGGGAGCAAACATTCATCAACTCGACTTCGCCTGAAAAGATTCAGGCCGCTATTGCGGAGCTTGAGTCAGTTCGTTGGCAAATCCTGATGAGGACGCCAGAGTTCCTTCGAGGAATGTTTAACCACCTGTCGGAGAAGCGGACGTCGATGAATGATCAAATCCAAGCAACTCAATTGATTGAGAACGGAAAGCGTGCAATTCAACGTGAAGATATTGAGGCTTTGCAACAAATTAATGCACGTCTCTGGGATTTGATGCCTGCGACAGATAAGGCTAGCGACGAAATGCGTGCTTATACGGGCATTGTTTAAGGGGGTTTTATGGCTTTTTTCGGACTGTTTAAGAGCAAGGAAGAAAAGGATCTTGAAGCTGGCCTCAAAGGAATAAGCGCAATGATCTTTCCAATGGGGGATTCGGACGTGTCCCGAGATTGCCAACGTGTTGATATCCTGACTAATGGAAAAATCCCCGATTCAGATTTGAAGGGATTCGTTGCAGGATGCAAGACCTTGGTCGCTATCAGCTCAAGCTACGATGATGATGATTTTGTTCGTAGCAATATTGCTCGGTCTAAAAATAGGATCAACGAAACCGAAGCAAGGGATGTTTATATCTATCTGGCGGGTGAGTCGATGGCTAGAGCAAATGTGACAAGGATGATTAAAGATCAAGGAGGCACTTTGTCTTCTGATCTTGTTGATTACTGTGATCAACTCGGCAAGACGTGGGCCGCTGGAACAACCCAAGACAAAATCGTTGGAGGAATTGGCGAGTACGGAATGTCTGTCGACAATCCAATTCCTACGGTGTGTGTGAAAGGTAGTGAGGTTTATCTGTCTCGATTGCGTTTCAATGGCCGTGCCGTCGAGAGCAAGAGATTAGGCTCAACGAAATCTCAAATTACTATTGGAAATGTAGATATCTACACACTATCGCAAAACGGATCGGAGGTCGGGAAGATTTATCTCTGTCCGTATCACCGAAAGGATTCAAAGCTCGCTCCGAGGGGGTTCACTTATCAACTTAGTTGAACGATGTGTCTTCTGCCTCAAGATTCGTGCCGATTGATCAATCAACTTCTGGATTGTCGAGCAACATAACGGATGAAATTGACTCAGTCGATTTCGCGCGTGAAGCAAACGTGCTTGATGAGGTTAAATTGGAAAATTTACTTAGAGAGTACAAGTGAAAATTATGAGCACAATTGTGGTTTTAGTTCCAAAGAGTAGTCACGCAAACTTTGACTCTCTGCCTCTTCGTTATGGAATTCATTTTCTTACAGACCAAAAGCTTGAGCTTCAAGTTCTGAGGAATTTAGGACGGGATCCAAGCTATCCGGATCGCTTTCACGTAGAGGCAAACTTCCTAGATCCTACGAATCCCAACTCAAAACTGCATCAAGGGCACTTTGTATTAGGAGAGCGATCACACGATGTATACCCGACCTTGGTAACTGTCTGGAGAGGTGATCGAGATACTGAGTGGGGTCTTTCGAACACCATGACCGCTTTACGAAAAGATGGTTTCGTAACGGTTGCGCACTTACTAGAAATGCACCCCCTTTACATGGCGGGCAAGGTAATCGATTCGGTTGGTTTGATGAAGTACCTCAGTACAAGCATTGCTCAAAAAGATATAGCGAGATTCGAACGAGTTGCCATGGAAGCGAGAGAGGAGACAGCTCGAGCAATTAAAAATATGGAGTTGGCTCGGCAGGAGGCTGAGGCAGCAAGAAGTAAAGCTGCACATATGGAGAAGGTGGCACTAGAAGCAATTGATGCCGTTGAAGGGTTGGAGATCGAACGTGCATCTCAAGAGGAGAAAATTGCTGAGTTAGAGGCAAGAATTAAAGAGGGTGAAGCTCGCTACAAACTAGAGTCTGAAGCCGCTCAGCGCGATAACAGCGTTGCGACACTTTCTATGCCTGATTTGTTGGTTGAAGTTAAAGAAGACGTCATCGTTAAAGGATCCTCATGTACAGTTTTGTTGCTGGGAGATGGGACTCAGCGTCATATGAAAACTGCCACCTTTGATCGTGATAGGTCTATTACCCAAAAAGCAAAATCTCTCGTCGGAATGCGAGTTAAGACTACATGCTGGGACCCAATTCGGGAGCCTGGCAAATGGTCTAGACAAGGATACTTTCGAAACATTTATGAAGCCAAATGAGATGGTTTCGAAAAAAAACGAAACCGCAAATATTTAGTTGACTCAGTTTGATAAAAATGAACGAAAAAGAATTGTCTCTCGGTCGGTTTCTTGATGGTTTGAATGTCGCGCGTAGAAATATCTCCAACTCTGAAGAACATAGATTTGCGCTTTTATCTGTTTTAGCTGACTTGGTCCAAATTCAGTGCCTAAAAAGTGCAAACAATGACTTACTTAGGTTCAGGTTGCCTCTTGGTATCTATCCCCTTGTTCAGCAACTTGGACGCACCCTTGGATCTGAGTTCACCACACTTGAGTCAGCTAGTTCTCAATCCTTCGAACTGACTTTCAAAAATGAAGATGAACAAGATAAATTCATATTGCTCTTTGAGTCTTTGTCATTTGAAGGTAAGAGGGCGTTCTTTCCTCCTGACATCTATTTAGGTAATGAACATCCTGACATTGAGCTTTGCGAAGAACTATTAAAAATCTTGAGCGATGTTGGTAACAGTGACTTCGGCGGTGGTGCTCATCAATCAAAGAAATCATCAAAAGCTTTCATCGTTGCAATCCAAATTGGTTCAATCACACTAAGTGCAGAACTAGAAAATAACGATATGTCTTCTACCCCAAGGTTCGTACCGATTGATCAGCCTACTAGGTGCTATTTGGTGGAGTTTTCAGACGGCTTCTCAAAGTTTTTCTGGAGCAAACCTGGGGAATACGGAGATAACGGAGTGTTTACTACTGTTGGAATGGCTGAAGCCTTGCCGTTAAACGGAGAGCGCTATTTCAATGACGCGTACCACGAAGATCCAACGGTCTATTCTGTAACACTCACTTTGACTAATCAGCCTTTTAATGATGGAAAAGCATTTCTTTATCGCCAAAAATTTGAAGGTTGGGCAGGTGCATTTGCAGGAAGTTTGTCTCCAATCGAAATCGGAGAAGTTCCAGACGGTTGGATGGCATTGTTCGTGAAGAACGCTCCTTAGTGGATCAAGCCTGACTTACCAATATGTTTTCTACAAGTAATCCTCTTGCAGATGATCGAATCAGTCATCCAGTAAGAATCATTGACCTCGGGTTTAACGAGACAACTCGCACAATCGAGGCTATTGGCAGCGACGGTCGAAAACGTCAATGTCGAATTGATCGTATTTCGAATACGGAAGATTTACGTCAGTTGACTAAAGAGCTTCAAGCTGCTTACGACAACGAGGAAAAAATCAGATTCGTTGCCGCAGGGGGTAACAATCCTGATATTTGGTTTTACAAAATTCAATCTGAAAGCAGTTAAACCCCTTCCTTCGCTTGTTAAGCAAGTCTGTTGATCTGTGCGCTTGCAGATTCCAGGTGCGTTTCTAGTGCATCAATGCAAACTTGGAACTCAAGGTTGAATTGATCAGAAGCTCGTAGCGAAGACAAGTAATTCGTTGCGAGCTCTTGTGCTCTACGCCAACTGTCGTTCCTGACACTGGAGTGAAGCGTGATGGGATGAATGGCATCAGGCAATCGCCCACTACTTGTTGGTGCGAACGACATTGGGGTCATGTCGTATGCAGGGGCGAGTGCGTAGGGGCGACCGTGTTCTGATACGAACGAGAGGTTGCCGTTATGCATATCCGAATTGCCGGTCAATGCACCAAACGCCCACAGTATTTCTGCCACTTCAGCAGCATCAGGCGTGATGACACCTTGCTTAGCCAACGCCTTAGTGATGACAGGCCAAGGTTGAGTTGCCAACCCAGCAAACTCTGCATCAAATGCGGCTAGTGAAATCACAGCTTTACGTCCAAGCGTTCCGACGCGGTCAAAGCGTTCCACTTCAAGGAATCGTTGTCCTTGATGGTCGTAAATAAATGATTCGGCAGCAGCAAGATTGGCATCTCTCAGTGTCTTGAGCGCCATGTGTTCGGCAAGCAACAGGTCACGCCAGCGTGAGCTGTTTGGACTAGCCTGTTGCTCACTGAATTTCACAATGACGTGCTTTGCCACTCCAGCAGATTCTGCATAGGCTGTGAATTTAGGCTGTTCACCACCTGCTGAAGATCCGGGAGAGTCACCTTCTGCTGCGCCAATAGCCAAGCTTGCATATGCCGCAGATTTATTCGCACTTGAAATGGGCTGAGGCTCAGGCATGTTGATGAACTTGTCTCTGGAGATTGTTCCGATCAACAAGTTGCCAACTAAATCGTGGCCGTGTACGAGCAATGCTCTGATGGCATGGCTATCTGTCCACTCTTTGACTGTGCTTGGCAAACCTAGCTCGGTTCCAAACCGCGCGGCATAAGCGCGACCCAAGAAGCCTTGTGGTCGCATGTCTAGCAACCACCAAGGTAATCCTTCGCTATGAATTTGAACGCCATCGGCTTGTGTGAACACAAAGCCATCTGGGCGAACTGGCGCAAGAGTTCCGAGCTCTCTGACTTTGCCTTGTGCATCGACACGATAAACAGGGACTTCGCCGAAACCACGACTCTTGTCTCGCAGCAGATAGCGCGTGGACTTTCTCTGCCCCGTTTTGATGACATCGTCCCCCATTGCCGCCAGCGCACGCGTCACCGTCGGCTGGCTCAGGCCGATTTCAGTTCCAATCTGGGTTCCAGATTTGGGGCCTGCCGCTAGGCGAAGGCGTAACGCATCTGCATGAAGTGTCATGATTGAGCAAAGCCTTGAATTATAAAGTGAATTATAAATTTACCTTATTTTCATTGATAAGTCTATATGAATCAATGATTTACCGAAAACCCTAGGGGATTAACTGCAGAAGAAACTTCTGAACGTTACATGTCGATCACAGCGACACGTTCGCATAACGTGTCGTTATTTTGTGATTTCATCGACACGTAGACCAATCGTGTCGATGAAATGATGTTTCGGCGACATGAGTTAAGCCAAGAATCCGAACCTAAGGGTGAATGGCTGTCATATTGAGAGTAAACGATCGATCGCTACTCCCCGTGATCTCTTCTGCCCCGATTGCTGGGTTTCAGCAATTTGCTTTTCAATTTCCGCTTTGTACTGACGTGCCCAAGCCTTCACTTCATTTAGCTTGAACCAGATCTCTTTGTTGACGCGAAAGTGTGGAATGTTCAGCTCTTGTCTCTTGTATGTATTTCTGAACCAGTGCGTTGGCAGTTTGAGGATGAAAGCGACCTCATCGCACTTCAGTGGTTTTGATGTTTCTAGTACCGGGTTTTGAGCCGTGGACTGTTGCAAAGTGCTTTTTTCAAATTTAAGAACAGTCCGCATTGGATAGAGGATTCGACGGGAAATTTTTAGGTATTGAGGGCCGTAGCCCTTAGTTCTCCACTTTTGCAAAGTTTTGGGTTTGATGCTCCAGTGAGCTGCTAGCTCAGAAGGCGTTAGTAATTTCTCGTCCATTTGGTCATCCAGTTAGTAAGGTCACGCATTCAGGCGTACTTTCTGGAAAAAGCCAAGTCAAAAAGCAAAAAATGGAAAAAGCGACGGGGCCAAAGCCCATGTAAATCACGTGTTGTTAAAAGTCCACACGGCGGAACTTATTTTGCTTAGCGAAAAAATAGCAATGTATGTCCTGAATCGCCGAGGAAATGAGCATTAATTAAATCGAAGATTTGGTAAGGAGGTTTACGTTTAAGAGGCTCTGTTTACGTGGTTTTGATACGGCACCAAAATAAAACCCGTTACGCCTAGGCGTAGCGGGTTTTTCTTTTAGCTGGGTGATTTCACTTTGACGCGAATGGTGTTTACCTCCCAACCTTTGGTGCGCAAATGGGCGCATAAGGCAGGG
>Ga0228701_1001248_pt1 | contig 17756 bp, 17 predicted proteins | sample McNCre117_Aug_MG_2_FD_178017 | JGI IMG/M metagenome (GOLD analysis project Ga0228701, IMG submission 178017) | Freshwater microbial communities from McNutts Creek, Athens, Georgia, United States - 11-17_Aug_MG | ecosystem: Environmental > Aquatic > Freshwater > Creek | place: USA: Georgia...
ACAAGGGATCCTCTGGTGGTGATGGATGAAGCTCACCAAGCAATTGCCCCCACCTACCAGTTAATCATTGATCAATTGCTACGCCCTATGTCTTCAGCACAGTTGCTGGGACTGTCTGCAACACCAGGACGCACTTGGAACGAGCCTGATGCTGACCGCAAACTCTCGGAGTTCTTTGCAACGCGCAAAGTGACGCTCAAGGTTGATGGCTACGACAATCCAGTATCTTATTTGATCAACCAGGGATATCTTGCAGAGCCGAAGTTCACGCAAATTGAGATCGCGGCCAATGTTGCCTTGACGTCCGAAGAGCAGGATCGGATTCGGGAAACTTTTGAGCTGCCCTCCTCTGTTCTCGATAGATTGGGTGACAACGACCAGCGCAACTTGTTGATTGTTCACCACGCTGAACAGTTACTAAAACGGCACAGTCGTGTCATCTTGTTTGCAGCATCTGTTCGCCAAAGTGATTTGCTGGCGGCGGTTTTGTCCGCTAGAGGCCATTGGGCAGCAAGCATTACTTCAAAGTCCCCGAATGGACGAGCAGAGTCTATTGCTGCTTTTAAAGACGATGAAGATCGGCCAAAAATTCTTTGCAACTTTGGCGTCCTGACGACTGGTTTTGATGCGCCGAGAACCAGCGCAGCGCTCATTGCTCGACCGACTCTTTCATTGGTGCTTTACAGCCAGATGGTTGGGCGTGCCATGCGAGGCAAAGTTGCAGGTGGAAATGAAACGTGCGAGATCTTGACGGTGGTTGATACAACCCTGCCGGGCTTTGATTCTGTTGTTGATGCTTTCTCTAATTGGGAAGATGTTTGGAGTGATAAAGATGACTAAGGTTGAAATTGTCCCAGCTCGTTTGGCTGTTAAGGCCATGCGGGACAACGGCTATAAAAATGCGGCTTACGCAATCGCCGAGTTGATGGACAACTCTATTCAGGCCGGGGCAAACCGTGTCGAATTGTTGTGCATCCAGAAGACTGATTTTGTGGAACAGCGTTCCCGTCAGCGCATTGATCGAATCGCGGTGCTGGATAACGGCCGAGGCATGAACAAAGAGGTCCTGCGTATGGCCCTCCAGTTCGGCAACGGCACCAATTTGGATCCCAAAAATCAGACTCACATGGGTAAGTTTGGTATGGGATTGCCAGCCTCATCTGTGTCCCAGGCTCGTCGTGTTGATGTTTGGTCTTGGCAAAAGGGGATCAAATCGGCGATGCACACCTACCTGGACATTCAGGAAATTGAGCGTGGCACTTTGGATCAAGTTCCCGAACCTGAGCTCACTGAAATTCCAAAAGAGTGGCTGGGTTGGAGCAAGGAATTTGGTGATTCAGGAACACTGGTTGTCTGGTCGCAAATTGATCGTTGTATTTGGCGAACTGGCCGAGCAATTATTGAAAACTCTGAGCAGCTCATCGGCCGGATGTATCGGAAATTCCTAGAGGACGACAACGTCAAAATCCGTCTTGCCTGCATTGAGAGCGAAAGTCTTACCTATTCAATCGATGAATATGCACGACCAAATGATCCTTTGTATTTGATGGTTGGCACCTCTACGCCTGCTCCTTACGACGAGCAAGCGATGTTTGAGCCTTATCCAGATGCAAGCTCTTACGAGACAAAATTGCCCATCAAGCTGGGAGACCAGACACACTATGTGTATGTTCGTTGCAGCATGGCCAAGAAGTCTGCTCGCGAAGGCGGAACCGCAGGTAACCGCGATTACGGTCGGCATGCTGCAAAGAATGTAGGCGTCTCAGTCGTCCGTGCAGGGCGTGAGTTAGAACTCGATCCATCTTGGGCATCTACGACCGACGCTCGAAATCGTTGGTGGGGTGTAGAGGTTGAATTTCCTCCTGCGCTAGACGAAGTCTTTGGCGTGACTAATAACAAGCAAAGCGCCCGAAATTTTGCGGAAGTGGCCAATCTGAGCTACGACGACCTTTTGACAGAAGGAAAAACAATTTCTGCACTCAAGGACGAAATGATCCGCGATGGCGACCCTCATGCCTACTTGCTTGATGTTGCTGACTTCGTCAGAAAACAAATCAAGCGCATGTTTGACCTGGTTGACCAACAGCTCAAAAATCAAAGAAGCCGTGAAGCCAGACACGATACGGCAGCACGCGATGCAGAAAAAGAGGCAACTGAAAAAACTCGCGAAAGACAAGCTGCAGGCAAGCGTGGTGAGAGTGATGAAGGTGAGAGCAAACCTGTTGAAGAACGTAAGAATGACATCGCAACTAGCCTTACAGAGCAAGGCTTGAGCGAGGATGATGCAAAAGAAATTGCGGAATCAGCTGTCAACGACTCATTGAAGTATGTGTTTGCTGAGGCAAGCATTGATAGTCCTGCTTTCTTCTCTGTGCAACCACGCGGCGGCGCATTGATCATTACCTTGAACACCCGCCATCCCGCATATTCGCGTCTTGTAGATGTTCTGGAACGCGACAAGAAAGATCAAAGCACTCAAAGCTTAGAAGAACGCCTCAACAATGCGCTCAACGGATTGAAGCTTTTGCTGATGGCATGGGCACGATATGAAGATGAACAAGATTCTGTTCGCCGTGAAGATGCTCAGGACGCTCGTGTGGACTGGGGACGCATTGCTCGACGTTTCTTGGATCGCAGCGAATAATCAAACATGAGTCGATACTCTGAAGGCGAACAGTCCTCAGCTTTTCCATTTTCTGGTCAACTGATCGATGGAAAGACTGCCGCGAGGTGGCTTCTAGCTAAAGTAGGTTCCGCTCCTGCCGGGGTCTCTCTTTGCTCTGCATTCATGAGATCAGAAGCAATGCGGACACTCTACCCTTCAGAGATCTCAATCCATGGCGGTCGCATACTTGCGAGATGGCGGTTGAGTGACTTGTTAAGCGGCGCCTCAGACTTGGATGCATACCCTCTAGCCAAGCGGCTAGGGTTTGCTTTTTACATCCGGCAAGATTTCCACGGGAAAGTTTTCTCTGTACCCGGAAGCGGCGTCATTGTCGGAAGTGCAAATGCAACGCTTTCTGGATTTGGCCTGAAAGAAGCCGCCAATTCGGAGGTATGCACTCTAGTGCCGGATTCTGAAAAAAACCAAGCGCTCCTGGACGAGATTTTCGATGGTGCAATCGAAATGACAGATGCTCTCTTTCAAGAGATTTCATCTGTGGTTGGATCGGCGGCCATGAACACAACAGAAGAACTTGAGTGGCCAAGCGAGTTGCTTGATAGGCTGCAGAACCTGGAATTTTCAGGTCGACTTCTACTTTCAGAGTGCTTTGTGTCTACGCCTGTGTTTGATGAAAGCGGTGCACTCTCAAACTTGGATGAACGCGACTTGCACTTACTAGGCCTTGTCGGCGTTGATCTGAATTCCGATACGTTGAGACATGCCTTTAAAACGACACGAATTTTTCGCTGGCTTGTGCATGCGCTCAAATCTTCTGACGGAGAGCTGTACTTCGGATCTTTGACTGAGTCTTTGCACAGAACCCTATTAGATGACCCAGTTGTTTACCGTCGAGATGTGAAGATTCTTCTACAAACACTTCTTCAGTGGTGTCAATTACTGGGAGGCGTTGGGGTGCTTGTAGATCGACCCAACCACTCCCAGCGCGTTCGACTTAGTTGATTTACTTATGACAAACGAGACAAGCGCCTCCGCCTTCGTCTTCAAGATACAAATCATCAAGATCAAGGTTCTCTGAGGAGCAGACCCTCAAGGGATTGATTCGCCTGTTTGCAAGCTCGCGCTGCTTTCGCGCCTCGAAGTCGCGCTTAATTTGCTCCATTCTTTCAGGCTTTTCCAGCTCAGCTAGCGGTTCATTTTGTGACCACGTGAATCGAGTCCCGTTCTCGATGGCAGTTTTCTCCATGTTTTTGGCGTTCTCAAACGCCTCCGGATGACGTTCCCGCAGGCGAACCCATTCGATCTTTTGCTGAAAGAAGCAAAAGGTACAGCCACTGCGTGATCGCCAATCGTAATACTTGGGTAGCCCTAGGCCAGAGGCCTCCAGGATATCCAGAACATCTTCCTTGTTCAGACCGTTTTCACGGAACGGCAACTTCACCTTCAAGTTCTTGTGATGCGACTGCATTCCATCACGATGTTCCTCGTCTGCGCGAATAGCAACATAGGAAACTACTTCATCACCTTTGTTGAGCCATTCATTCACCCACGCCTTGAATGGCTGAAGTTTTAGTTTGATAGTGCACCAGCGCGTTTGTGGGGACGGCAGAAAATTTCCGTTGTGGCGCAACCAAAACTTGAAGTCACGATCTGGATTGAGATAGTTGATTTTTCGGCCAAGCAACCCTTCCAGCTTTCCGAGAAACTCGTACACCTCGGGCAGTTCTTCTCCCGTGTCAGTGAAGAAGTACTGGATGTCCAGCTCTGGAAAGTTTTCGCGCATGTAGATTGCGAGTGCAGCACTATCCTTGCCGCCAGAAAGACCAAGAACATGGTGCGTGGTCATGTTTTCACCTCATCTTTTTGGGCAACTTTAATGCCGATGTCGGCAAGCGTTGCAAATATTAATCGGGGATCCACTTTTTCAAGGATCGGCAAAATCTGCGTGACAGCAGCATCAATTTTTGACTGGTCTGTCTTCGAAACTTCGACAGTTCGGCTCAGGTCATTTCCTTGGCCAGCAGACAACACAAGGTTGAAAACCTTCCTGGCTGAATTACGCCCGCGAAGACCTGCAAGTGCCTCTGCTTTGCGGAAGTCCATCGCTAGCGAGCCGAGCTGAATGATTGCGGCATCAAGGTCTCGGTCGACCCAGCTATGCGAAGGCTTGTTGATCGCATTGCTGATCAGCGACTCAACGGCGGCATCTGAATCCTCAAACTCCTCCAGTCGCGTTGCAAAGGACTCCAATTGAAAATTGCCAGTGATGCCCTTGACTGACTTTGCTCGATTACGTAAATCTTCAGTGGACCCATTGCCATGCTGGAGCGAGTCCAAAACTATTTTTTGAATCTCACGTAGCTTTGCTGGGTAAGCACTTTGCAGCTCTGAAATCACCGAACTGAGCTTCTCAACCAGATCACCTTCGGAATCCGAACCAAGGATTGTGGGCAAGTCGGCGAACAACACCTTGTTCGGGTCGCTTGCCTTGAGCAGCATTGCGCGCACTTCCTGTGCTTGATTTGAAACACTGTTCGTTCGTTTGGTCCAGTTAGGAAGATCGACAACGACAGAGACTAGTCCGCGAGCAGTATCCAGCGGGGAAATCGAGCTTACATCAGCATTAGGGAGATGCGGAGCCAGAACTTTCTCAGCAATGGCCTTGGCAAGACTGCTCTTGTTTTCTCCAGCTGAGACGTACTTGAACTTAATCAGTTTCGGATCATTTAACAACTCGTCGATGATCACTTCGTTAATGTTCGGGGTGAACACGTTGTCGAAATAAATAGCAATGTGTGCCTTATTTGCCAAGAAAAATGCCAAGGCAATAATTGGCATCACCCCTTTCTTGAGGCCGTACGGAGCGCTTTGCCAGAGAGCATAAACTTCATCAAGTCCAAGCTTGTCATCAGCGTTCTTGAAGATCTCTTCAGTGTGATACCAGAGCTCAAGATAGGTCGAACCTGCTTCGCCATCGTCTTTTGGTTTGCCAAAGCCCCAGCCCAAGCGACCACGATTCATGTGCAGACCTGGTGTATTCAAGACTGTGTAGTACAGGCCCGCATCTGCGGGGTAGCCTTCGTACCCAAGTTTGGAAACGCCTCCGTCTTTAAGCATTCGATACATCAGCTCTCGGCGAGCCTTGACGATGTTGCTTGAAAGTTCATCGCGATTGATCAACTCGCTGTTGATGATCGGTGTGCTGTGGTAGATTTTTTCAGCAACCGTTGATGCGATCCCAGAAACAGTCGAGTTCTTCTCATCGTTGAGTTTTTGACCTTGACGCAACCATGTCGCCGAACGAAACGCATCGGTCAGCTCATCTTGAAGAGCGTTACGTAGGCTTGAGATTCTGGAGGTGAGTTCACGTCTTGCTACAGAGTCGCCTTCAAGCTCCGTCCGAGTTGTAAACACACGCTCAGCCGCAGCCAGTTCGTGAGAAAGTTCAGTGACCCGCTTCCCGTTCTTGGAAACACCAAAAATGATTGGAGACTCACTGTTTTCCAAAGAGATTTCTTGAATGCTCGTCAGAAATTGTTTGTCGGCAATAGGGGTATCAGGAACGCAAAGAACGAATGTTCCAACACTGCCTGATGCAGCCTTGTAGTCGGAAATAAAGGTGGGTAGTTCACAAAATGGAACGATGGTTTTGCTAAACCAACGCATTGTTCCCGTCTCGTGGTACAGCCTTTTGGCAATGACAGGGTTCAGATCCGTGAGTTCCGAGATCAGTTTGCCGTTGAAGGCTGAGATCTCATTTCGGGTGCTGCTGATGGCCCCTTCGATATCGAAATCGCTTCCTGCAAAAACACCATAAGCATTCAGGTGTTTGCGTTCAATCAGAATTTTCCAGTCAACGAGCTCAACCAGTGCGCTCTTCACCGCACTCTTGTCTGAACTGTTTACGCACGAAATGATGGTCTCTTCATCCGCTGCAAGTGCAGCGCCGCTGCGGAACATTTCGATCAAAGCGACTGTTTTGGCTACATCGCTGTGTATTGCTTGGCCTTTTGCCTCTGCCCGCTCTACAGAATCAACAGCCTGCGCCCAGCGATGACCATCTGGCGAGGCCAAGATGGCTGGCTCAGAGTTGGCCCTCAGGTAGTCCCAATAGTTTGACGGGCGATACATTGAATCGCCGGAAACCTTATGCGTTTGCAAAAACTCGGCAAAGCCAAGCGGCTCACGTGACGCCAGAAAACCAAAAATGCTACGTTCATTCTGACCAAATTTCCGACGGGAAATGGGCCCCAGCAACGAAGTAATTGCCGGGTGAAGTGGCCAGCACGCCAACAAGCTCTCAGCAAGATTCTTTGGGGCTGCAGGTCGACGAGTCTTAATGTTGTTGGCGATGACGGCACAAGCTTGTCGCGCATCAGAGACATCAATGTTTTCGGCTCTCGTAATTGATTGGCCGATCAGCTCAATTACTTCATCAGTTGCAGCAACCAAAGGAATGTCGATATAACGACCTTGAATCTTTGCCCAATCGTCACGCGTCTGCCTACCGAGTGCCGTGGCATAAGCTTCGAAAGGCTGATGCAAGATGCCGACAACGACAAAGTTACCGTTGGTTCGGCTAGCAGCTTCTGCCAACTGCTGGAAGAAGTAGATGTCCTCCGTGCTATCGATTGCGGCGTTCTCCAAGAACTTGCCCAGCTCATCGATGATCAACAAAAGTCCCTGCTTATTGCTCTCCGCAAGGGCTACAAGCTCGGCAATTACGTCTGCATTTTTCTTCTTGGAGAGTACAGTGCCTGTTCTCTTCTCGATGGTTGCGATCAGTTGGTCGCGCACACTGATTCGCTTACCTACGACAGGAAGGACAGTCCAACCAGTGCCTTTGGCATCAAACGCTCTGTAGATTTTCGAATCACTTGGAAGTGCAAGTATTTTCTTCGCACGATCACGCAATTTTTGATTGGGACCGACTAGAGAGCACAACATCAACGCAAGAGACGACTTGCCTCCACCATAGGGCCCGGTCCACGTGAAAGCTCTTTGCTTTGTTTCCAAAAGCTGCTGCGCCATACTTTCCAAAAGCGACTGTGCAGTTCCCTGGCAAACGTAGCCAGAAAGCGCATCCTCACGACCAAAGTCATCATCGATTTGAATCGAACGCAAAAACTGTCGAGAGATTTCAACAACAGAGCTAAGAGTGTTTTCTTTCAGGGCCATGTTTAGTCTTTGCTGTAGGCAATTTTGAGCAGCTTTTCCTTCAGTGCCTTGACGCTCTTCTCGGAATTATTTTTTAACGTTACTTGTCGCAACCCGGCTTGCTCAGTCCATTGAATCTGACCGTTCGTGATTTGTTCCAATGAAATTAGCCGCTCAGCAATGCCGTTTTCATCAATCTTGAATACGCGCCCAGGAGATCCATAGTCATGCGCCACACGATCAAAGGCCATGACAGATCCAGAAGCCTCGAGCCGCTCCCAATAATCGAGCAACGCATACCCAAAAATTCCGTCATGCAACGAGCGCTTAGCCCCCCTGCGGAACTCAAAGGAGTCTTTTGAGTTGTGAACAATCAGTCCCAACTCACCCAGCAAAGGCTCACTCAAATCTTCAGGTGAGTCGCTGTTAGCGCGCGGAACGTAACTTCGAATGCAGCACTCCACATCTCGCTTCAGTGTTGCTTGAGAGATTTTTGCCTTGATGCTCTCCAGTTCGCCTGCAAGAGCCTTGCCGATGAAGTCTCTGTCGAAAACCTGCTGCACCACATGATTGAACAGGTAGTACCAAGTAGTCGTCCGATCAGGATTGCTTGCAAGAAACCAATGCATCAACCAAACGGTTGAGATGTTTTCGCAGTAGGGATCTAGACCATGAAATTCATTGAACAGCGCATCCGCTACAGATGTCACCTTGTATGAGTCATTGCTCTCTTCGAGAACGTTGCAGGCAACGGCCCAAAAACGAATTGAGCTGACCATGTTCTTTCCAACGCCGAAGTCAACGATCGCCTCCTCGTCAGCGAATATGTGCTTAGGTGCCTCGCCAAAATAAGGGCGGTTTTCTACGGCATCGAAGGCCTTTTTTAGCCACAACTGACGCAGCGGAAAGGTCTCATGACCCGAGAACTGAGGCTTTTTTCCAAGGATCGAATCATTCATCGGGACATGATACCTCTGAAACTGGAGAGGTTCACCAGTTCACCCCCTCCCCCTAAAAAAACTGTTGTTTTATACATGCTTATCTAGCTTTTCGCTACTAAAAGCAGCGTCTAAATTACCTTTTCAGCTTATGAAATTAGTTTTTCAATCATTTGGAAATTAAGAAGTCAAACTTATCGTACTTTTGACGCAAGCGGGTTCTCTAAAGATGCTCGGCCTCAGCGAGATTTTCATGGGTCAACAGCTGATTGCTTCTGATACCAGCGCTGCATTTCGAGCAGCATGAGAGTGGTCTGCGCAGCATCCCTGCTCAGCTGTTCGCAGCTCACCTCTCCCGCATCTCCTTGGGGAGCAAGTAGAGGGTCGGAGCGGGCTGGAGCAACTCCGGCGGGAGCCTCGGGAACGGCGGACAGATTCCTGCCACCGGCTGAGGGGATGTTGCACACCCCGCCAGTGCGACTGTCAGGCTGGCGATCAGCCAGCAGCTTTGACCTTTTAGCGTATTCATTTGATATTTCCTGCGTGATTTGAGATTGGGACAGCCGCACATCGGCTACTTGCTGCTCTTGCCTGGCCTGAGCCAGAGCGGTCTTTTGCCTTTCGGCATCCCAGGCTTTCTGGACACGGGACTCACCGATCTGAATTCCACACAGCAGCGCCATGAGCAGCAGGAGTGCATCCAGGATGTGCGACCAGTTGGCCAACAAGAATCGGTTGATCCAGTTCATGCCGCACCTCCGTCCAGGGCCATCAGGTTGTGCTGCTTCATCACATCAATGACCTTGTCCGCGTAGGCTGGGTCAGTGGCATAGCCCGCCTGAGCCAGCGCCCTGGCGAATGCCGGAGCACTGGCACATGCAAAGCAGGCCTTGTACCGGGGGTTGCGCTTGAGGAAGGCAGTGTGGTCATCCAAACTGGCCTGCCAGCTGGGGTACTTACGCCATAGGGCTGGCACCACAACCCATTGCCCCTTGATGAACTCCTTGGTGTTCATGGTGAGGGTCTGACCGCGCCAGAGGCTGTCCGCCTTGATACCGAACAGGTTGTTGCCATTCCTGGCCAGGCCCGACTCCCCCCAGGCTGATTCAAGCGCAGCCTGCGCAATCGTGATGCTGGCAGGAATACCTGTAGCTTTGGATGAAGCGACGGCGGCCGTGGTGAGGCGCATGATGAATTCACTGGGATTCACAGCAGCTCCTTCACGTCTTTGGCCACCTCATCAATAGAGTCATCTCGACGCTTGTCGATGAAAGCAAAGGTCCAACGCACCATCGCCCACCCAGGCAGGCCACACGCAAAGATCAGCCCGCCCAGGGCGCAAAGCCCCATGGTTGAGAAGGCCCAGTGGTGCAAATCGAAGTGCTCGACGGTCATGGCGCCACCGCCAATGCTGGACACCACGGTGCTGATCAGCCCAACGGCCCACTCTCGTTTGTTGCGTGGCGGTGTCATCAACATGACCACCACCGCTGCCAAAGTAGCTCCACTGGCAACTGCAGCGGCGGTGCCGCCCAGTGCCTTGTAGGCCACCGCTGCTCCGGCGACCCCACTGCTTGTCGGTTCTGGCATTCGTTTCTCCAAAAGAAAAGCCGCCAGGGCAAACCATGGCGGCGATGAACAAGATAAATGTAAAAAGGACAGTGCTCAGGCGGCGACCACTGCAACGGGAAACGGTCTGCGCTCCGGCTTTGCGGGCGCAACAGCACCCATATCTCCACCTGATTCGACAAACGCGAGCCTGATCACATCAGCCACCGAAACAGCGTCGTACCGGATGGCATCCGACGCAATGCGCGTGAGGATCAAACCCTGCGTCTGGTAATACAGCGCGGCGGCAATGACGGCCAGGTTGTGAGAGAACGCGTTGTCACACGCAGCATCCCAGTACTCCCCTTCCAGGAACAGACATGCCCCCTTGCAGAGCTGAACCACCGGACAACGCGGGCATTGACTGCGGGTACTGAAGTGGTAGGCCGTATGAAGCGCAATGGCATCGAACTGATCGACATGACCGATCTTGTGATGGGTCGATGCGCTCATGTTCTGGCAGGTCGTGACGTTGCCTTTCATGTCCACGGCAATCGAGTCATCTCGGTCCATGCCGCATTTCTGCCCCAGGGAAACTATTGGTCTGGACTGAGCCTGTGCTCGCAGGAATTCATCGACCTTGTCGCGCATCGTGCCCACCGCCATGCCTGAGCCAGTGACCAGTTCCCAGAACACCTGATGAAGGTAGCGATCGTGGTCTGAACCCTTCAGCGCCAAAGACATGCCGCTCTGGTCATAGGGCAGCATCACTTCCTCAGTGGCCAGCACAATGGCTTGCACAGGCAGATCCAGCTTTTCAGAAAAGAACTGGCGTACCGCTTTCAGGGACTGGTTGTGACGGTGCAGGACGGTATTGAAACTCATGCGGTCCAGCGGCATGCGCCGGGACACCCAGCGCTTGATCTGAGCCAGCATTTGAGGATCGTCCAGCGGATCGGGACCACGGTAGGACTGTGCAGGCCCGTCGTGTGACAGGCCGATGCCAATGTCCAGCGCCTCGACCCAGGCCAGCTTTTCGTCATCGAAAAGTGAGCCGTTGGTGACGATCGACAACTGCGCATTTGGGTAACGCGCCTTGACGGCTTCACCCAGAGGCTTGAGCAGCTTCCAGTAGACAAAGGGTTCACCACCCCAGAACTCGATCTTGACGCCCTCGCCCTGCCCGTCCTCCCCACCAGCAAACCAGCCCTGAAGTTGCCGCATGAAGGGCAAGACATCATCGGGGTGGCCGTCAATGTCATGGGGCTGGTGCGCTTGGGAGCAGTACTGGCAGGCGTAATTGCACTTGAGGCCCAACTGCAGTTTCAGGTGCCGGATGGCTCTGGATTTGCCTGCCGGGTTGTTCGGGTGATGCGCATGCCAGAAAGGCTGCCAGTGCATGTCTTGTCTTGGAAACGCCTGCGGCAGAGGCAAAGGCTCCCCGCTGTCGGCCCAGATCAGGCTGGAATCTTCGGGGTCATAGATGGCCTGTCGTTCGAAACCGTTCTTGCCATTGAGGGTGAGTGTGAATTTCATGGCAGGAGCTCCTCGAATGCGATTGGATAGGCCTCCCGACAGACCTGCGCGGGATCTGCGCCAGCCATCGTCTTGAGGTTAAAAACATGGCGACCGGAGACCTTTCCATCGGGATTGGTCACCAGCACCGTCATGCGCAGGTTGTTGTCATCGAGCTGGACGACATCGACGTCATAGCCAGGCCGGGTTTGCAGATTCAAATTCACGAGGGCTCTCCTTTGAGCTCGGTGTAAAGGTCAACATAGTTGTGTGAGGCCACCCGCAAGGTGACCACCAGAAGGGTTCTCTCCCCCTTGGCGTTGAAGGGATTGGTTTCGTGCCAAAGGCGCGATGGGTGCAGGACAACCAGGCCTGGTTCGGTTTCGACGTAGTGAACCTTTTCCCAAAAAGGAAACCCCGCCATCGGGCGGGGGTCTTGCAAGATGAGTTCACCGTCACCGACGGTCCAGTCGCGTGCGTTGGGCGGACTTCGCCCCTGACCACAGTCCAGGTAAAGGCACAGCACATGGTCACAGGTGTGGTGGTAATGGGGCTGAGCGCGCATGCCAGGCAGGTAGTGCACGGGGATGCAACGGGCCTCGATCCTGAGATCCCTGGCATTGCGAACCCCATGCGCTGCCAGAAGGTAGTCGCGATAGACGTGTTCCACCCAGCGCCGAAACCGAAGCCAGACCGAGGGCGCATGCAATTCATGCTCGGCATGGAACAGGTTCAGCTGCACACGCAGCCGTACATCCACATCCGGTAATCCGTGCTCGGGCGGATTGGTCTTGTGGTTATGAAACCGCTCAACAGTGAAGCGCCGAAGCGCCTCCATCTCGTCTTGCGTCCAAGGCGCGGTGTCCTTCAGGACCGGGGTGGACCAAAGATAGTCGATCAAGCTGCACCTCCAGAACTCGGCCTAGCCCCCACCTCCGAACCAAAAGCCACCGCAATGCGCAGGGCGTTGCAGTAACGGGACATAGGGCGGGCGGCATGCGCCATGCAGCCATTGATCTCCACCATCCGATTCGGCTTGACCAGCACGGCTGACTCGATCTCGCCCTGTGCATCAAGCACGACCAGATCCCCGCCCCAGCCCGGATCCCACTCGGCAACGGGGTACCAGATCACGGATCTGGCCATATGCTGGAATTCGGCCGGGAAGTCCCTGTGCAGTGATGCTTCGTCGCCGAAGGCCTGCACATTGACCCATAGCCGTGTGATCGGGCTGTTGGGAAAGAAGCGCGTCTTGACCTGCTGCGCTGCCATCGCCATGGGACCACCTCGGGCTACGAACGCATCGAGCGTCAGTTCAGGTCGCCAGGCCCCCGGGTCATAGTGGTGCTTGTGGGTGCCCGGCAGCACGAAGTTGCGATGCCAGAACACACCAGGAGCTTCGGCATGGGCTTTCCAGCCAAACACCAGGGTTTGGTTCAGCAGCCACTGCCGACACTCGGTGGCCAGACCCGGTTCGATCAAGTCGTCAACGATGCGCATGGTGTACTCCCGGGAGGGCTTCGACACGGAACTCGAAATGAATTTCCACGCTCGGGCGCGTCCCGTTGTAGGGGTAAGAGTGGTGAGCCAGATAGCTTGGAAACACCAGCAGCATCCCGGGTTTGGGATGGATGATTTCCGAGCGCCAGCCTTCCCATGGCAACCTGCGACTGCCATAGGCTCCGCTGGGGTTGACCAGCACAAAGGCCCCGGAATAGTCTTGCCGCACCGGATCCGGTTTGGCATCGCCATCCACCCAGTAAATGGCCGACAGATCCGTATCTTCGGCGTGCAGAGGAATGAATTGCCCGGGCTGAGTGATCACCTCTCGGGCAGTTTGCCAAACGGGCATGCAACCGTAGGTCTGGAGGATGGCCGCATGGACATCCATCACAAGAGGTTCAAAAACATCTGGCCAGCGGGTGGTCGAGATGATCGGCATCCGGCTCACGCGTGACCACGGTTGTCCATCGGGATTGAGCTGCCCATGAAACTCCATGGCCGTCTGGATCATCCGCGCCCGCAGGCGTTCATCCAGTTGCAGTTGCCCTTGGTAAATCAGTGAAGAAAACAGTTCGCGATTCATGAGAGCGTCACCTGCGCGTCGGCGCATCCGGGGTAAAACTTGAAGCCAGCCTTCAGGCGAACGGTGTCGCCTGCTGCCAGTCCCGTGGTCAGAACAGTTGCAGTGGTGGTGCCCCCCTGTGTCTGGCGACGGCTGATGGGCAGGTAGCCATTGACGCTTTCGAGGAACACTTCCGCGTCCCTGGGGCTCACATCGCCAATGCCATCGAGCATCTGGACCGTAAACACAGCCGGGTCACCAGCTCTCACCATCGCTGGAGGCGTTACCCGCAGGTCCGGGAACTGCATCTCACGCACCTGGGCAGAGGACTGATAGTCGGTCTGCTCCACGTCCGTGGGATCTACCCCTTCGACCAGGCAGCCACCGAGCGTGGGGTGCAGGTTCACGGTGACAAAGCACTCATCAAAGGGGCTGTCGGCAAAGGGCACGTTGAACCCGGTCAGAAAGTTGCCGTTCCAGACATGCCCTGCAGCCTCGGGAGCTGTGAAGCGTGTGGACAGGGTGTAGACGTACAGCGGCAAGGGGTCAATGAGGCGTTTTTCTGCCCAGCGGTAACCCGTCATGAAGGACTGGCGATCGGACCAACCCCGACTGTTGCGCAACTCGCGGTAGATGAACAATTGCTCTGCCACCACTTGGTAGGAGTTGCCATTGACTTCAAAGTCTGGAGCCAAACCCGAATCTGGGCGGTGACGCAAACCAAATCGCATGCGCACCTGCTCGGCGGTCTTGTCGATCAGGAGATGGATGGCGTAGTCGAGTGTGGTCGAGAGCTTGCCAGCGCGCACAAGAAAGACTTTCATGTGCACCTCCTTCAGCAGCAACCGCAGCAGGCACAGTTGCAATTGCAGTTCGTGCGGCAGTTGAAGGCCGTGTTGCCGCAGTTGCAGTTGGTGTAGCTGCCGCAGTTGCAATTGCAATTGCAAGCTCGGTACCAGCGGTGATACTCGCCCCCGCCAATCTCGTCTTGGGCCAGGTAGTAGCCGTCGTAGTTGTAGCCCGTGCTGGGTACAGCGTTGTAGGCGTAGGTCGTTCCCCCTGCGCCGTCGTATTGGGCCGAGTTGGCACAGTAGTTAAACCCCAGCCCCCATGTCCACCAGTTGGTGTTGGAAGGTTTCCAGTACGCATTGCTTGCACAGTTGCCAGTGGGCAAGATGCCGTTGCAGTTGCCAGCCAAGTCGTCGTAGTACTGGTTGCTGCGCCCCATCTCGCCAATGTCCTGACCATCGTTCATGCGATAGCCAGTGTTGCGAGCGTTGTCGGCCGCACCAGATTGCGAGGAATAAATCACTGCGCCACTGCCCATGTACAGATTGCCTGTCATCGTGTCACCGGCTTTGGCCAGTCGGCTTGACAGATCAATCGGCACAGTAGAGTTACCGTTGGCATCGGGCCCATAGCCGTTGACCGAGCGCACAAAGGCCGTGGAGTCATAGCCATCGAGCTTGTCGGCGTCGGCCGCCTTGGCCGTGATGCCAAGGTATGCAGCGTTGTGGTTGTGTCCAAGCGCCGCATATGCGGCATCGTGGTTGTGACCACTCAGTGCAAATCCGGTGGAATCAATGCCATCCAGAAGATCCGCATTGGCCACCTTGCCCACCGTGGCCGACAGGTCAATGACCATCTTCCATGTGACGGGACTGACCACGGTGAGGACGTAGAGCTTTTGCTCATCGGTCCTGAAACACGGCATGCCCTGCTGCAGATTCACAGTCGGGAACGCCGTACCGCTTGAGAGCGAAAGCGCCGTCTTGTCGTTGTTCAGGATCTGCGACAGCGAGTCCGAGAGCGTCGTGGTCGACGGGATTTCGGTGTAGTTTTGCATTTGAACCTTTTCAATAGCCCTGGGCAACCCAAGAAATGGCTCCCGTCACGCGGGCGCCGGAGGTGTTTTCCAAAACAGCGGTGAAGCCGGTGGTGGTGACCGAGCCAAGAATTCGTGGGATGGACACCGTTGTGCCACCCTTGAAGGTCAGCGTGACTTCAGGCGCCACGCGGAACTGCCTGGTGAAGACCACGGTCACGCCATTGGCGGCTGTGACCACCTGTGCCGTGCCCCGGTCAAAAACATCGGGGACGTCCACCGTCACCCTCAGGCCATCGATGTAGCCACGGTCGGCATTGCTGGAAGTCAGGATCGCTCTGAAGAGCGCCCGCTGGTAGGTGTAGTCGCCCTGAATGAAGTCCCGGAAGTTGGTGTATCCGGGGGGATGACCGGACTCCAGGATGTCCATGAAGTCCTGCTCGGTGATCTCGGTGCTGGCCACGATCATGTCGCAGATGACACCGTTGGCCCGGCGCCGGTACTGCTCGGCCAGGCCAAAGGCCTCACTGAGCTTGAGCGTCTGGGCACGCTTGAGCGCCTCGCCAATGGCAAAGCCTTCATTGATGGACCGCCGGTAAGCGACCGTTCGCCCCAGCGCTTCGGCAAAGCTGACCGCTTCCGAGATGCTTTTGACCTGAGACCTGGCCAGTGTGTCGCTGAGTCTGAAACCCTCAGCCTGGGGCTTGGTGATCCCCTTGGCAGGTTTCTCGGCCAGGCTGAAACTCTCGGACACCCTGAGGATGAACGCAATGAGATCCGTGTAGGTCTCGGCCAGCGCCAGCGTCTCGTATTTACGCCAGACCAGCTGCCGCGCCAGTCCCTCCCCCACCTGAAACACCTCGAACACGGCCTTGGTACCTGAGCGGGCATACTTTTCCGAGAAGGTCAGCGACTCGACGAAGCGCAGGACAAAGGCGATCAGATCGGTGTAGGTCTCGACGAAATTCAGAGTCTCGAACTTGTTGAGCGCCACAGCACGGCTGGGCTTTTCCAAGAACGTCAAGCTTTCGGAACTGCGCTTGATGCCCAACTTCTGGACCAGCTCGGCAAAGCTCAAATCCGTGGCCACGCTCAGGGCGTACACAGCAGGGTAAGCCGTTGACCAGTTCTTGCCTGCGGTGGGGCTCCCCCAGGTAAACGTGCCAGAAGCCCAGCTGTAATTGGCCCCCGGGGAGCTGGAGACGTTGACGGTCTCGGCCATCTCAAGCGCCCAATCAGCTCATGGTGAAGGTGAAGACGGCAGTCAGGCTGTCGTCCACGCCTTTGTTCACCACCGGGAACACGACTCGGTCAAACATGGTGCCTGCCGAGGCTGCGTTGAACACCCCGGCTTCGGTCAGAGCACCCGTGGCGTCGCCTGCCGGGTAGCTGGCCGTGAAGGTGAAAACCTTGGTCCCGGCCGTGTGGGCGTAGGTCGCCGCATTGCGCTTGATTTCAGTGACCAGGGCGGTCTGGGTAGAGGCAGCGGCCGTGGAGCCGGTGCCCACCGCAATCCAGCCCATGACGCCTGGGCGGCTGGCCGAGTTGCCAATGGCATCGGCCACGAAGTCGAAGCCGCCGTTGACGATGATGTTGTCCTTGTGGATCACCTCGACTTCACCCGTGGGCTTGGCCAGCAGCAGCGTGATTGAGCCCTTGATGCTCATGCCTTCTTCAATCATGGAGTTTTCCGTTTCTTTAAACAAAACGGGCGCTGCACATTTCCATGCAACGCCCGACGTGGTGGTGAGGATTCAGGTTTTGGTTCAGTACAGCTTGAGTGCCGTGTACCCGGCTGTGGGGAGCAGTGGGCTGCTTGCGCTTTGAACCTCTGCACCCATCTTTCCGATGAAGAGCCTGCGCTCGGTGGCCGTCTGACACACGCCAATGCAAACTCGATCGCTCACGTTCACGGGGTATGGCACCACGATCCGGTTGAACAGGTGGTCCTCTAGAAAGAAGCTGCCTGTCACCGAATCAAACCCAACTAGCAAGCTCACCCCAGTGCCCGTCGCCATCCAGATGACCGAGGTGGTGATCTGGTTCGGAATGAACCAGAAGCTCACATGGAACACCCCCGGAATG